>Ga0209983_1000216_pt1 | contig 11518 bp, 8 predicted proteins | sample InoplaM1SPM_FD_187590 | JGI IMG/M metagenome (GOLD analysis project Ga0209983, IMG submission 187590) | Arabidopsis thaliana rhizosphere microbial communities from the Joint Genome Institute, USA, that affect carbon cycling - Inoculated... | ecosystem: Host-associated > Plants > Roots >...
GCCAGCGAGAGCTGGTAGCGGGGGCAGGATTTGAACCTGCGACCTTCGGGTTATGAGCCCGACGAGCTGCCAGACTGCTCCACCCCGCAACAGGAGCGGGATTATGGTGATTGCCGGGAATGATTGCAACCCGCGCCATGGCCGCGGCCGTCCCGGGCACGCCGCGGTTCATCATGGCCACGCACCGGCAGGCGGCAACCGGCGAGGCGGCTTGCGGTTGCGCGGGCCCTAGGGGAACGACGCCTGGCACCAGGCCATGATCGGGTTCCAGAACAAACCCAGCACCAGCAGCACCAGCGCATTGACGCTGAAGGCGATCCGCAGCGGGCGATCCCGGCGCAGCGCCGGCACGTCGCCATCGGGCGCGTCGAAATACATCACCTTGCACACGCGCAGGTAGTAGAACGCACCGATCACCGCGAACACGATGCCGACGATCGCCAGCCACAGCATGTCGCCGTGGATCGCGGCACGCAGCACGGCGAGCTTGGCCCAGAAGCCGAGGAACGGCGGGATCCCCGCCAGCGACATCATCGCGATCAGCATCATCCCGGCCAGCCACGGGCTGCGCGCGTTCAGGCCCTTGAAGTCGTCGATGCGGTCGGCCTCGAAGCCGCGGCTGGCCAGCACCACCACCGCGCCGAACGCCGCGGTGGACATGATCGCGTAGCTGATCGCGTAGAACATCGCCGCCGCGTAGCCCGCGGCGTCGGCCGCGGCCAGGCCCAGGAACAGGAAGCCGACGTGGGAGATCGTCGAATACGCCAGCATCCGCTTGAGGTTGGCCTGCGCCAGCGCGACCACGTTGCCGACCACCAGCGACAGCACCGCGAGCCCGGCCACCAGCAGCCGCCAGCGTTCGTCCAGCGGCCCGAGGCCGGCTTCCAGCAGGCGGAAGGCCATCGCGAACGCGGCCAGCTTCGGCGCCGAGCCGATGAACACGGTGATCGCGGTCGGCGCGCCGTGGTAGGTGTCGGGCAACCACATGTGGAATGGCGCGGCGCCGAACTTGAAGGCGATGCCCGCGACCAGGAACACGGTACCCATCAGCAGCAGCGTGGTCTCCGCCGATCCGGCCACCGCCGCGTGCAACTGCGCCAGGTCGAGCGTGCCGGTGGCGCCGTACAGCAGCGACATGCCGTACAGCAGCAGGCCCGAGGCCAGCGAGCCGAGCACGAAGTACTTCATCGCCGCTTCCGAGCCCAGCGGGCTGTCGCGGTCGATCGCGACCAGCGCGTAGGAACACAGCGCCAGCAACTCCAGGCCCAGGTACACCATCACCAGGCTGCCCGCGGAAATCAGCAGCATCATGCCGGCGACCGCGAACAGCATCAGCACCGCGACCTCGCCCTGGTACAGGCCGCGCTGGCGCAGGAACGGCCACACGTACATCAGCGACAGCGCGGTGATCGCGCAGGCGGCGATCTTGAGCACGTCGGCCATGGTGTCGCGCACGAACATGCCGTTGAGGACGGTCCCCTGGCCGCCGACGCCGGCGGCGATCAGCCCCGCGACGACCAGCAGCGCGGCGATCGCCAGCACGTGGGTGACGACGCGACGGCGCTGGTCCAGGAACAGGTCCAGCAGCAGCAGCGCGAACGCGGCGCCGACCAGCACCAGTTCGGGCAGCAGCGGCAGCAGGTCGGCGGCGGTGGGCATGGTCGGCGTCATCCGGCGGGCATCCTCAAAGCTTGCTGGCGGCGAGCTGGCTCGCCAGTTGCGCGATGGACGGCTCCATCAGGTCGGTCAACGGCTTCGGCCACACGCCGATCAGCAGCACGCCGGCGGCGAAGGTGCCGAGCACGATCCACTCGCGCATGTCCATGTCCTGCATTTGCGCGACGTGGGCATTGCCGACCTCGCCCCAGAGGATGCGCTTGGCCAGCCACAGCGTGTAGCCGGCGCCGGTGACCAGGGTGGTGGCCACCCCGAACGCGATCAGCGGGTGCTGCTGGAAGCTGGCCAGGATCACCATGAATTCGCCGACGAAGCCCGACGTGCCCGGCAGGCCCGAGTTGGCCATCGAGAAGAAGATCATGAACGCTGCGAACCACGGCATCACGTTGGCCACGCCGCCGTAGTCGGAGATCCGGCGCGTGTGCAGGCGGTCGTAGAGCACGCCGACGCAGGAAAACATCGCGCCGGAAATGAAGCCATGGCTGATCATCTGCACCATCGCGCCCTGCAGGCCCAGCCGCGCGGCGTCGACGTTGCCGAAGTCGCGGACCAGCGCGAAGGCGATGAAGATGCCCAGGGTGACGAAGCCCATGTGCACGACCGACGAATACGCGATCAGCTTCTTCATGTCCTCCTGCACCAGCGCCACCAGGCTGACGTAGATGATCGCGACCAGGCTCAGCGCGATCACCAGCCAGGCCCACTCGTGGCCGGCATCGGGCACGATCGGCAGGCTGAAGCGCACGAAGCCGTATCCGCCGATCTTCAGCATGATCGCCGCCAGGATCACCGAACCGCCGGTCGGCGCCTCGACGTGCGCGTCCGGCAGCCAGGTATGCACCGGGAACATCGGCACCTTGACCGCGAACGCGATCAGGAAGGCGAAGAACAGCCACACCTGTTCCGGCATCGACAGCGGCAGCGCGTACATGTCGATGATCTGCCAGCTGCCGCCCTTCAGGTACAGGTAGATCAGCCCGACCAGCATGAACACCGAGCCGAGGAAGGTGTACAGGAAGAACTTCACCGAGGCGTAGACACGGCGCGGCCCGCCCCAGACGCCGATCAGGATGAACATCGGGATCAGCATCGCCTCGAAGAACACGTAGAACAGCATCGCGTCCATCGCCGCGAACACGCCGATCATCACGCCTTCCAGGAACAGGATCGAGGCGACGTACTGGCTCACCCGCTCCCTGATCGGCGACCACGCGCCGACCAGGGTCAGCACCGTGGTCACGGTGGTCAGCCCGATCAGCGCCACCGAGATGCCGTCGGCGCCGAGGTGGTACTGGATGTCGTAGGCCGGGATCCAGGCGTGCAGTTCGATGAACTGCATGCCCGGGCTGGCCATGTCGAAGCCGGTGAACAGGGGCACGCTCAGCGCCAGCGTCGCGAGCGCGAACGCCAGCGCCGCCCAGCGCGCGGCCTGCGCGCGGGCGTTGCCCAGCGCCAGGCACAGCGCGCCGCCGAGGATCGGCAGCCACACCAGCAGGCTCAGCAGCGGGAAGGCGCCGTTCGAAATCATGCTTTGCAAGGGCTCGGGGCTCACGTCGCGGGTCCTTGTGGGATCAATGCCAGTAACGCAGGAGCACGGCCAGCAAACCGATCAGGCCGAGGATCATCGCGAAGGCGTAGTGGTAGAGGTAGCCGGACTGGGTCCTGCGCAGCAGCCCGGCGCTGAAGTCGACCAGCCGCGCGCTGCCGTTGACGAACAGGCCGTCGATCAGGCGCTCGTCCGCCTTGCGCGACAGCTTGCCGAGCCTGAGGCCGCCGCCGGCGAAGCCATCGATCCACAGCGTGTCGAAACCGTACTTGTCCTCCAGCACGCGCACCGGCCAGGAAAACAGCCTGCGTGCCTTGTGGTGCAGTTCCGGCTTCCACCAGTACATCGCGGTCGCCAGCGCGAAACCGGCCAGGGCCAGCCAGAAGGCGGGCGCCATGAAGCCGTGCAGCGCGAACGCGACCGGCCCGTGGAATTCCGCGGCCAGCTTGCCGACCACGTCGCGCGCGGCGGGCACGTCGATCGCGCCGAGGAAGAACGGCAACTGCTTCGCGTGGCCCATCACGTCGCTGCCGAACAGCATCGGGCCGATGGTGAGGAACCCGATGACCACCGAAGGAATCGCCAGCAACACCAGCGGCAAGGTCACCACCCACGGCGATTCATGCGGTTCGTGCGCGCCGTGGTGCTCGTGGGCGTGGGCGTGGGCGTGGTCGTCGTGCGCAATCTGGCGGAAGCGTTCCTCGCCGAAGAACGTCAGGTACAGCAGCCGGAAACTGTAGAACGCGGTGACGAACGCGCCCAGCAGCACCGCCCAGTAGCCGTAGGTCGCGACCCAGTTGCCGGCTTCGTGCGCATGCTCGGCGGCGGCCTCGATGATCGTGTCCTTGGAATAGAAGCCGGAAAAGAACGGCGTGCCCACCAGCGCCAGGGTGCCGACCAGCATGGTCCAGAAGGTCACCGGCATGTACTTGCGCAGGCCGCCCATGCGGCGCATGTCCTGCTCGTGGTGCATGGCGATGATCACCGAGCCGGCGCACAGGAACAGCAGCGCCTTGAAGAAGGCGTGGGTCATCAGGTGGTAGACCGCGGCGCTGTACGCCGACACGCCCAGCGCCACCGTCATGTATCCCAGCTGCGACAGGGTCGAGTAGGCGATCACGCGCTTGATGTCGTTCTGCACGATGCCGATCAGGCCGGTGAAGAAGGCCGTGGTCGCGCCGATGAACAGCACGAGGTTGAGCGCGGTTTCGCTGAGTTCGAACAGTGGCGACATCCGCGCCACCATGAAGATGCCGGCGGTGACCATGGTCGCGGCGTGGATCAGCGCCGAGATCGGGGTCGGGCCTTCCATCGAGTCGGGCAGCCACACGTGCAGCGGCACCTGCGCCGACTTGCCCATGGCGCCGACGAACAGGCAGATGCAGATCAGCGTCGCCACCGACCACTCATGCCCGCTGAACACCGCCACCGTGAGCCCGTCGATGGTCGGCGCGTTGGCGAACACCGTGGCGTAGTCCAGCGTGCCGAACCAGTACAGCACCGCGGCGATGCCGAGGATGAAGCCGAAATCTCCGACCCGGTTGACCAGGAACGCCTTGAGGTTGGCGAACACCGCGGTCGGGCGCTTGAACCAGAAGCCGATCAGCAGGTACGACACCAGGCCGACCGCTTCCCAGCCGAAGAACAGCTGCATGAAGTTGTTGGCCATCACCAGCATCAGCATCGAGAAGGTGAACAGGCTGATGTAGCTGAAGAAGCGCTGGTAGCCGTCGTCCTCGGCCATGTAGCCGATGGTGTAGACGTGCACCAGCAGCGAGACGAAGGTGACCACCACCATCATCATCGCGGTGAGCTTGTCGACCATGAAGCCGACGTGCGATTCCAGGCCGCCGACCTTGAACCAGGTATAGACGTTCTCGTTGAACGGCGGCGCGCCCTGCCCCACCAGCTGCCACAGCACCCAGCACGACAGCGCGCAGCTGACCGCCACGCCGGCGATGGTGACGCCGGCGGCGCCGGCCCGCCCGACCTGCTTGCGGAACAGGCCGGCGACGATCGCGCCGAGCAGCGGCGCCAGCACGATCGCCAGCAGCACCGACTTGGAGATCATGAGGCCGTTGTGGAGCGTGTTGGCGTCCGGCATCGGTTCAGCCCTTCAACGAATCGATATCGGCGACGTCGATCGAGCGCCGGTTGCGGAACAGGGTGACCAGGATCGCCAGGCCGATCGCGGCCTCGGCTGCGGCCACCGTGAGGATGAAGAACACGAACACCTGTCCCGCCGGGTCGCCGAGCTGGCGCGAGAACCCGATGAAGTTGATGTTGACCGCCAGCAGCATCAGCTCGATGCACATCAGCAGCACGATCACGTTCTTGCGGTTGAGGAAGATCCCGGCCACGGCGATGCAGAACAGCGCCGCGCCCAGCGCCAGGAAATGGCCGAGCGCCAGCCCGGTGGCCAGGGCGGTCATGGCGCCACCTCGTCGGCGGGGGCGTCCGGCGCGGCCGGCTTGCGCGTGGCTTCCATCTTCACCATCCGGAAGCGGTCGGACGCGCGCACCCGGCCCTGTTCCAGCGGGTTCTGGTGCTTGGCGCCGACGCGGCGGCGCAGGGTCAGCATCACCGCGGCCACCACCGCCACGGTCAGGATCACCGCCGCGACCTCGAACGGCAGCAGGAAATCGGTGAACAGCGCGCGCGCAAGCCATGTGGTGTTGGGCACGTCGCCTGCGGCCGCCGCGTGCGCGGCGTTGTCGGCGAACGGCACCGCGCTGCGCGCGCGCACGCCGATCAGCGCCAGCATCTCGGCCAGCATCGCCACGGCCACCAGCAGGCCGACGGGCAGGTAGCGCACGTAGCCTTCGCGCATCCGCGCGACATCGATGTCCAGCATCATCACCACGAACAGGAACAGCACCATCACCGCGCCGACATAGACCACCACCAGCGCCAGCCCGAGGAACTCGGCGCCGGCCAGGATCCAGGTGCAGGCCACGGTGAAGAAGGTCAGCACCAGGAACAGCGCCGCCTGCACCGGGTTGCGGACGCCCACCACCGCGCCCGCGGAGAGCACGGCCGCGACGGCGAAGGCGTAGAAGGCGAGCAGCGTGTAATCCATGCGGTCCTCAGCTGTGCACGGTCATCGGAACGGGGAATCGGCAGCGCGGCGTTCGGCGATCTCCGCCTCCAGGCGGTCTCCCAGCGCCAGCAGCTGCGGCTTGGTCACGATGTTCTCGCCACGGTTCTCGAAGTGGTACTCGAGGACGTGGGTCTCCACGATCGAATCCACGGGGCAGGATTCCTCGCAGAAGCCGCAGTAGATGCACTTGAACAGGTCGATGTCGTAGCGCGTGGTGCGTCGGGTGCCGTCGGCGCGCTGCTCCGAGTCGATGGTGATCGCCAGCGCCGGGCACACCGCCTCGCACAGCTTGCAGGCGATGCAGCGCTCCTCGCCATTGGGATAGCGGCGCAGCGCGTGCAGGCCGCGGAAACGCGGCGACTGCGGGGTCTTTTCCATCGGGTACATCAGCGTGTACTTGGGACGGAACAGGTACTTCAGGGTCAGCCACATGCCCTGCAGCAGCTCGATCAGCAGCAGGCCCTTGAACCATGCAATCAGATTGGCCATCAGGCACCCACCTCGAACACGCCGTAATACGCCATCAGCGCGGTGGCGAAGATCCAGGCGATGGCCAACGGGATGAACACCTTCCAGCCCAGGCGCATGATCTGGTCGTAGCGATAACGCGGGAACGTGGCGCGGAACCAGACGAAGCAGCTGGCGAAGAAGCCGACCTTCAGGAACAGCCACCACCAGCCGTCGACCGACAGCAGCGGAATCCCCCAGCCGTGCAACGGGCTGAGCCAGCCGCCAAGGAAGAAGATCGAGGTCAGGAAGCTGACCAGGATCATGTTGGCGTACTCGGCCAGGAAGAACAGCGCGAATTGCGACCCGGAGTATTCGACCATGTGCCCGGCGACGATCTCCGACTCGCCCTCGACCACGTCGAACGGCGAGCGGTTGGTCTCGGCCACGCCGGACACGAAATACACCACGAACAGCGGCAGCAGCGGCAGCCAGAACCATTCCAGGAATCCGCCGTTGCCGGCCTGCGCCATCACGATATCGGTGAGGTTGAGGCTGCCGGCGGCGATCAGCACGCCGACCAGGGCGAAGCCCATCGCGATCTCGTAGCTCACCATCTGCGCCGCGGCGCGCATCGCGCCGAGGAAGGCGTATTTCGAGTTCGAGGCCCAGCCGGCGATGATGACGCCGTACACGCCCATCGAGGTCATCGCCAGCAGGTACAGCAGGCCGGCGTTGGCGTTGGACAACACCAGCCGGGCATCGAACGGCACCACCGCCCATGCGGCGAGCGCCGGTACCATCGCGATCAGCGGCGCCAGCACGTACAGCCCGCGATGCGCCGCCGATGGCTGGATGACTTCCTTGAACAGCAGCTTGAACACGTCGGCGAACGCCTGCAGCACGCCCTTGCCGACGTACATCGGCCCGTGGCGCACGTGCATCCAGCCGATCAGCTTGCGCTCCCAGACCACGTAGAAGGCGACCGCGAGGATCACCGGCACCGCGATCGCGAGGATTTTCAGCACCACCCAGGCCAGCAGGCCGAGGGCGCCGAAGGACAGCATCCAGTCGCGCAGGGGTTCGAACAGGGTCGCGATCGGGGTCATGCGCCGCGGACCTCCACGTGTTGCGATACCAGCGCCGCGGTGGCGCCATAACCGGATTCGATCCAGGCGCAACCCGGCGCGACCCGCTCGCTGACCAGGACCGGGAGGGTCGCGGTGCCGGTGCCGTTGGCGATCCTGGCGACCGCGCCGTCGGCGAGGCCGGCGGTCCTGGCGTCCTGGGGATGCAGCACGACGCGCGCACCGGCCGTCAGCGGATGCGCCTGCAGCGCCGCGGCGCGGCGCAGCACGGCGTCGCCGCGATAGATCGCCTGCGACACCACGACTTCGAGCCTGCCAGCGGCTGACGGGCCGTTCACCGCCGCGTCCCGTGCCGACTCGTGGGCCGCCTCCAGCGTCTCCTGCTCGTCGGCCTGGAACCACGCCTGCTTCTTCGACGCCGGCGCGGAAGCGTCGGCAGGCGCCGGTGCCGCCTGCGCCAGCGAAGCGCGTAATCCGGCGAGGTCGGTGAAGTCGAAGCCGGCGGCGCCCAGCACCTCGCCCAGCGCGCGCAGCACGCGCCAGCCGGCGCGCGCCTCGCCCGGCAGCTTGCCGGCGGCGACCGCGCACTGGTCGCGGCCGTCGAGGTTGGTGAGGATCGCGTCGAGTTCCGGCAAGGCGCCGATCGGCAGGATCACGTCGGCGACCTTGCGCGTGGACGCGCAGGCGAACTGGCTGAAGGCCACCACCTGCGCATTGCCCAGCGCCTGCATCGCCAGCGCCTGGTCGGCGAAGTCGAGGCCGGGTTCGATGCCGTAGATCAGGTAGGCGCTGCGCGGTTCGCGCAACATCGCCTGGGCATCGCGCGAAGCCGGCAGCACGCCGTTGCGCACCAGCCCGAGCGCGTTTGCGCCCTGCGGGATGCGGCACAGCGCCGCGTTGTTGGAAGCGGCGAAGGCGCGGGCGGCGGCACGGATCGCGCTCGCATGCGGGCCGGCCTCGGCCACGCCACCGACGATCACCACGGCGCGGCTGGCATCGCCGAGCTGCACCCTGCCGAGCGCGGAAGCCAGTTGCGACGGCGGCACGACCTGCCGGGAGGCGATCTCGAAGGTGAAGTCGAAATCGACCGGATTGACCACGTGCACCCTGGCGCCGCGCGCCACCGCCTTGCGCACCCGCGCATGCAGCAGCGGCAGTTCGAAGCGCAGCTGCGAGCCGACGATGACGATGGCGTCGGCCTGCTCGATCTCGGCGACCGGCATCGCGAAAGCCTCGGCGACGGCTCCGTCCGACAGATCCTGCTGCGCGATGCGGTGGTCGAGGTTGCCGGTGCCGAGCGCCTCGGCCAGCCGCGCCAGCAGCGCGCCTTCCTCGTTGGATGTGGACGGATGCACCAGCATGCCGAGCTGGTCGGCGCCGTTGTCGCGCAGGATCTGCGCGGCCCGGGCCAGCGCCTCGTCCCAGGAGGCCTCGCGCCAGTCGCCGTCGTCGCCGTTGGCGGCCACGCGCAGCATCGGCCGGACGGCGCGGTCCTCGGCGTACAGGCCCTGGTGCGAATACCGGTCGCGGTCGGACAGCCAGCACTCGTTGACGGCGTCGTTGTCGCGCGGCACAGCGCGCATCACGTCGCCGCGGCGCACGTGCAGGAACAGGTTGCTGCCGAGCGCGTCGTGGTAGCCGAGAGATTCCCTTGCGATCAGTTCCCACGGGCGGGCGCGGAAGCGGAACACCTTGTTGGTCAGCGCGCCGACCGGGCACACGTCGATGACGTTGCCCGACAGCTCGGTGGTCAGCGGCTTGCCGTCGTAGGTGCCGATCTGCAATTCCTCGCCGCGCATCATGCCGCCGAGCTCGTAGGTGCCGGCGATCTCCGCGGTGAAGCGGATGCAGCGGGTGCAGTGGATGCAGCGGGTCATGTCGGTGGCGACCAGCGGACCCAGGTCCTCGTCGGCGACCACGCGCTTGCGCTCCGAGAAGCGCGACACCGAGCGCCCGTAGCCCAGCGACAGGTCCTGCAGCTCGCACTCGCCGCCCTGGTCGCAGATCGGGCAGTCCAGCGGATGGTTGATCAGCAGGAACTCCATCACGTTGCGCTGCGCCTTCAGCGCCTTGTCGCTGCGCGTGCGCACCTGCATGCCGTCCATCACCGGGGTGGCGCAGGCAGGCGCCGGCTTGCCCATTTTCTCGACGTCGACCAGGCACATGCGGCAGTTGGCCGCGATCGCCAGCTTGTCGTGGTAGCAGAAGCGCGGGATCGCGATCCCGGCCTTGTCGGCGGCCTGGATGATCATCGAGCCCTTGGGCGCGGCCATCTCGACGCCGTCGATGAAGACGGTGACGTGGTCGGGCGGCAGGTTCGGGTTGACCGGTTGCGCGCTCACGATGCGATACCTCCCATCGGAGCAGCGCAGCCCCTTGGGTCAAGGGGCGCGTTGCCCGTGCGCGGGCAACGGGGGTGGTGGAGGAATGTCGCGCTCATGCGGCCACCTGCCTGGGCACCACGGTGCCGTCGCGCTCGTCGTCCACCAGGAAGCGGCCATTCACGATGCGGTACTCGAACTCGTCCCAGAAATGGCGCAGGAAGCCCTGCATCGGCCACGCCGCGGCTTCGCCGAAGGCGCAGATGGTATGGCCCTCGATCTGGCCCGCGGCGGCGCGCAGCATGTGCAGGTCGTCCACGGTCGCCTTGCCCTCGACGACCCGGGTGACCATGCGGTACATCCAGCCGGTGCCCTCGCGGCACGGCGTGCACTGGCCGCAGCTTTCCTTGAAGTAGAAGCGCGCGATGCGCTGGCAGGCGCGGACCATGCACGCGGTTTCGTCCATGACGATGACCGCGCCCGAACCCAGGCCGGAACCGGCCTTCTGGATCGCGTCGTAATCCATGGTCAGGCCCATCATGGTGTCGGCCGGAAGCACGGGCATCGACGAGCCGCCCGGGATCACCGCCTTGAGCCGGTGGCCGTTGCGTACGCCGCCCGCCAGCTGCAGCAGCTCGGCGAACGGGGTGCCCAGGCGGATCTCGTAATTGCCCGGCTTGTTGACGTGGCCCGACACGGAAAAGACCTTTGGCCCGCCGTTGTTGGGCTTGCCGAGGTTGAGGAACCACTCGGCGCCGTTGCGGATGATCGCCGGCACCGAGGCGTAGGTCTCGGTGTTGTTGATCGTGGTCGGCTTGCCGTACAGGCCGAAGTTGGCCGGGAACGGCGGCTTGTAGCGCGGCTGGCCCTTCTTGCCTTCCAGCGATTCCATCAGCGCGGTTTCTTCGCCGCAGATGTAGGCGCCGGCGCCGAGCGCGTTGTGGATGTCGATGTCGATGCCGCTGCCGAGGATGTCCTTGCCCAGCCAGCCGTTCGCGTACGCCTCGCGGGTCGCCTCTTCCAGGTGCTCGAACGGCTCGTGGTGGAACTCCCCGCGCAGGTAGTTGTAGGCGACCGGCGAGCCGGTCGCGTAGCAGGCGATCGCCATGCCCTCGATCACCGCGTGCGGGTTGTAGCGCAGGATGTCGCGGTCCTTGGCGGTACCCGGCTCGGACTCGTCCGAATTGCACAGGATGTACTTCACGCCCGCGCCCTTGGGCATGAAGCTCCACTTCAGCCCGGTCGGGAAGCCCGCGCCGCCGCGGCCACGGAGGCCGGACTGCTTGACCATGTCGATCACCGCGGCCGGCTCGATCTTCTGCTCGAGGATCTTGCGCAA
>Ga0209983_1000220_pt1 | contig 11396 bp, 13 predicted proteins | sample InoplaM1SPM_FD_187590 | JGI IMG/M metagenome (GOLD analysis project Ga0209983, IMG submission 187590) | Arabidopsis thaliana rhizosphere microbial communities from the Joint Genome Institute, USA, that affect carbon cycling - Inoculated... | ecosystem: Host-associated > Plants > Roots >...
GCAGGACTCCGGGCGCTTCCGCGTCAACGTGTTCAAGCAGCGCGGCGAGGTCGGCATGGTGATCCGCGCGATCCGCAGCGTGATCCCCTCGATCGAGGAACTGCAGCTGCCGCAGGTGCTCAAGGAAATCATCATGGCCCCGCGCGGGCTGGTGCTGCTGGTGGGCTCGACCGGCTCGGGCAAGTCGACCACCCTGGCCTCGATGATCGACCACCGCAACAGCACCACGTCCGGCCACATCCTCACCATCGAGGACCCGATCGAATACCTGCACAAGCACAAGAAGTCGATCGTCAACCAGCGCGAGGTCGGCCTCGACACCCACGCTTTCCACAACGCGCTCAAGAACGCGATGCGCGAAGCGCCGGACGTGATCCTGATCGGCGAAATCCTCGACGCGACGACGATGGAGGCGGCGATCGCCTTCGCCGAGACCGGCCACATCTGCCTGGCGACGCTGCACTCCAACAACGCCGACCAGACCATCGAGCGCATCCTCAACTTCTTCAACGAGTCGGCGCACAAGAACATCCTGATGAACCTGGCGCTGAACCTGAAGGCGGTGGTCTCGCAGCGCCTGGTGGTCGGCACCGACGGCCGCCGCCTGCCCGCGGCCGAAGTGCTGATCAACACGCCGATGATCCGCGACCTGCTGCGCCGCGGCCAGATCCACGAGATCAAGCAGGCGATGGAGGAATCGCTGGAAGCGGGCATGGAGAGCTTCGACCAGTGCCTGTTCCGGCTGCACAAGGAAGGCAAGATCGAGAAGGAGGAAGCGCTGCGCGCGGCCGATTCGCGCGACGGCCTGGCGCTCAAGTTCCGCCTGTCCGAAGGCAGCAGCGGCGAGCACGATCCCTACGCGGACGTATTCGAGGCCGGGGCCACCAGCCAGCACTGAACCGGCGCATGCGCGTGCGGCGGCTGGCGCACGGCAATCCCATCGCCGCTCGCTAGCGTCCTCCCCTTGCAGGCAGCAGGGAGATGCGTCCGCGCCGAACGGGAATTGCCGGGTCAACACCCGCCGCCGTGGCGCGATGGGCGGCTTCGGTCAGGACGATTGTTGCGGTGCGTCCGGCTGCCGCTCCGGGCGGGCGGCATCGAACGCGGGCAATGCCAGGCAGGCCTGTTCGATCCGGGCGATGGTGGGGTACGGCGCCATGTCGATTCCGTAGCGGCGCGCGTTGTACACCTGCGGGACCAGGCAGCAATCGGCGATCGTCGGCACGTTGCCGTCGCAGAACGCACCGGTCGAAGGGTGGTCCTGCAGCAGCGCCTCGAACGCGGCGAAACCGTCGCTGATCCAGTGCCGCACCCAGACATCGCGCTCGGCCTGCGGCACGCCCCAGTCGCGCTCGAAATACTGCAGCACGCGCAGGTTGTTGAGCGGATGGATCTCGCAGGCCACCACCTGCGCCAGCGCGCGCACGCGCTGGCGGTCGCGCGCGGTCGCCGGCAGCAGCGCCGGCGTCGGCCACATCTCGTCCAGGTACTCCAGGATCGCCAGCGACTGGCGTAGCGTGCGCTGGCCGTGCTGCAGCACCGGCACCAGTTGTTGCGGATTGGCGAGCCGATAGCTGTCCGAATGCTGTTCGCCGCCGTCGCGCAGCAGGTGCACGGGCATGATCTCGTAGGCCAGGCCCTTGAGGTTCAGGCCGATGCGCACGCGATAAGCGGCGCTCGAGCGCCAGTAGGAATACAGACACAACCGATCCATCACGCGGCCGCTCCCCCTGCGGTGTCCCGCGGCACGCCGCGGTCCACGCACCTTATCGTGCAAGGCGCCGGCAAGGAATACCGCCGGTCGCTCGGGAAGCCCGCCGGTGCCGTCAGGGCGCCGGCTGGCGTTCGATCCGTTGCTCGATCGCGCCGAAGATGCTGCGGCCGTCGCGGTCGAGCATCTCGATCCGGACCCGGTCGCCGAACGACATGAAGGGCGTCTGCGGCTTGCCGGTGGCCAGCGTTTCCACCGTGCGTTTCTCGGCGAAGCACGATGCCCCCAGGCTGGTGTCCTCGTTGGCGATGGTGCCCGAGCCGACGATGGTGCCGGCCGACAAGGGCCGCGTCCTGGCCACGTGCGCCACCAGTTGCGCGAAGTCGAACTGCATGTCGACGCCGGCCTCGGGCGCGCCGAACCATTCGCCGTTGACGTGCGTGAGCAGCGGCAGGTGCAGCTTGTTGCCGCGCCAGGCATCGCCGAGCTCGTCCGGGGTCACGAACACCGGCGACAGGGTCGAGCGCGGCTTGGACTGCAGGAAGCCGAAGCCCTTGGCCAGCTCTCCCGGGATCAGGTTGCGCAGCGAGACGTCGTTGACCAGGCCGACCAGCTGGATGTGCTCGGCGGCCTGTGCCGGCGTCACCGCCATCGGCACGTCGTCGGTGACCACCACGATCTCGGCTTCCAGGTCGATGCCGTAGGCCTCGTCCACCACCCGGACCGGGTCGCGCGGGCCGTTGAAGCCGGCGCTGGTGGCCTGGTACATCAGCGGGTCGGTGTAGAAGCTCTCCGGCACCTCGGCGCCGCGCGCACGGCGCACGCGCGCCACGTGCGGCAGGTAGGCGCTGCCATCGACGAACTCGTAGGCACGTGGCAATGGCGCGGCCAGCGCGGCGGCGTCGAGGTCGAAGGCGCCGTCGGCGCTGCCGTCGTTGAGCGCGTCCGACAACGCGGCCAGCCGTGGCGCGGCGTTGGACCAATCCTCCAGCGCGCGCTGCAGGGTCGGCGCGATGCCGGTGGCGCGCACGCCGCGCGCGAGGTCGCGGGAGACGACGACCAGGGTGCCGTCGCGCCCGCCTTCCTTGAGGGAACCGAGTTTCATGCCGGGCAACCGTTGGATTCGCGGGCCGGAATTGTACCGTGCCGCGCCGGACCGGCATCGCCCATGGCGCATGCGAGCCCGTCGCGCGCCGGGAACGTGCCCGCTGCGGCCTGCCGCTTTAGCCGCGCGCACCGCATTGCCGGACGAAAAGGTCTTGCCCTGCCGGGCCGTTCAGTCGCCCTGGAAGCCGCCGGCGCGATAGGTCAGCACCAGCGTGTCGCGATGGCCGATGCCGTGCAACGGCTGGACCGGGGTGGATTCGTGGATCACGCGGGCATCGTCGAGCAGCAGCAGCGACCACGGTTCGAGCAGGGTGAAGCGTTGGCCGTCGGGGCCATCGGCCTGGAACACGCGGGTTTCGCCGCCCTTGATGGCCTCGCGCCCGACCAGGAACACCGCGACGAAATCCACGCCGTCGCGATGCGCGCCCTCGGGCGTCGGCCGGCCGATGCCGTCGCTGGTGTCGATCCGGAACTGATGCGCCTCGACGTACCACTTCTGCACGTCCCTGAGCTGCGAGAACAGCCGTGCCAGCGACGACAGCAGCCGTGCCCAGGCCGGCTGCGCCACCAGCTCGGCGCGGATCGGTTCGAACCAGCGATGCATGCCGCCATGCAGCGCGTTGTAGTCCAGCGACTGCCAGTGCGCGCGATGCGGCGCCTGCAGGACGACACCGGCATCGACCGTGAAACACGAATGGCGGCGGCGGCGGTATTTGCCTGCGTCCTTGAGGTAGCCGTCGATGGCAAGGTCGTCCCAGCTGCCATGCCACGCCTCCAGCGCACGCACGTCCAGGCCGCACAGCGCGCCAACGTCGGCGGCCGAGACCACTGCGTATCCGCGCGCGCGCAGCCGCGGCAACAGCGCTTCGACCGGCGTGGACGGGGCGGCAAAGCTGGCGACCATGGCGGCTCCTGGAGGCGCGGCGCCCGGAAAGCAAAAACCCGCACGAGGCGGGCTTCTGCGTTGGCTGCGCGGCGCAGGCCTTGTTGTGGCAGCCCCGGATGGATTCGAACCACCGAATGCCTGAGTCAGAGTCAGGTGCCTTACCGCTTGGCGACGGGGCTGTAGTCGTACTCAGGGATCGGCCCTTCCGGGGCCGACCCTGAGGTCGCGGGTCCGGCAAAACCGGACTCGCTCCCGCCGCCAAGCATAGCTTGTCGGCGGGCGGCACATCCATGTGCCGCGGGTGTTTCTGCCGATCCGCGCGTGGGGCGCGGAGTCGATTAACGCTTGGAGAACTGGGTCGCGCGGCGTGCCTTGTGCAGGCCGACCTTCTTGCGCTCCACCTCGCGGGCATCGCGGGTCATGAAACCGGCCTTGCGCAGCTCCGACTTCAGCGTCTCGTCGTATTCGACCAGCGCGCGCGCGATGCCCAGGCGGATCGCGCCGGCCTGGCCGGTGGTGCCGCCGCCTTCGACCGTCGCCATGACGTCGAACTTGTCGGTCGACTTGGTCAGCTCGAGCGGCTGGCGCACGATCATGCGCGCGGTCTCGCGGCCGAAGAAGTCCTCGATCGAGCGCTCGTTGATGGTGATCTTGCCGTCGCCCTTGCGCAGGAACACGCGGGCGGTGGAGGACTTGCGGCGGCCGGTGCCGTAATTTTGCGTGGTTGCCATGGTTTTACCTTTGGAAGTCCGCACATGGACGTGCGGGCTCGTGCGAGCGACTCGCGTTAAATATCCAGGACTTGCGGCTGCTGTGCGGCGTGCGGATGCTCGGAACCCTTGTAGACCTTGAGCTTCCTGTACATCGCGCGACCCAGCGGATTCTTCGGCAGCATGCCCTTGACCGCGGTCTCGATCACGCGCTCCGGATGGCGCTGCAGCGCCTGGCCCAGCGACTCGGTCTTCAGGTTGCCGATGTAGCCGGTGAACCGGTGGTACATCTTGTCCTGCAGCTTGTTGCCGGTAACGGCGACCTTCTCGGCGTTGATCACGATCAGGTAATCGCCGGTATCGACGTGCGGGGTGAACACCGGCTTGTGCTTGCCGCGCAGGCGGCGCGCCAGCTCGGAAGCCAGGCGGCCCAGGGTCTTGCCCTCGGCATCGACCACGTACCAGTCGCGCTGGACGGTCTCGTTTTTGGCGCTGAAAGTCTTCATTGGATGCTCTGTTCCGGGTCCCTGGTCGGGCTGGTTCCGCGGGTTGCCCCCGTCGGAATGTCGCCTCGCGATGTAAATCGGCAACGCAAGAGGCGGAATGATACCGGCAGCATGCAGGCGCCGCAAGTCATCCCCCGGGCCACCAAAGGGGCGGTGATAGCATCGCGGGAGATGCGCGAGCCCGCCTACCGCCCCGCTCCCGACCCGCTGGTGGCGCTGGCCGACCAGTGCGTGCAGTGCGGCCTGTGCCTGCCGGCCTGCCCGACCTACCTGCTGGAACGGGAGGAAGCCGAATCCCCGCGCGGCCGGATCGCACTGGCGCGCGCGTGGGCGCTGGAGACGATCCCGGCCACCGTGGCCGGCGAGGCCCACTTCGACCATTGCCTGGCCTGCCGCCGCTGCGAGGTGGTCTGCCCGGCCAACGTCCAGTACGGCGCCCTGCTGGTCCAGGCACGCGCGCGCCAACGCGAGCGGCGTCGGCCCGGGGGCCGCCAGCGCCTGCTCGAGTGGCTGGCGGCGAGGCCAGGGATGCTGGCCGTCCTGCTGTCCGCATACCGGCATGGCTGGCGCCTGCTGCCGGCACGCTGGCGACCGCTGCCGCGCCCGCCCGCCGCGGTCCCGTTGCCCGCGCCTGCCGGCTCCGCGGAGGCCACCGTGGCCATCTTCGGCGGCTGCGTCGCGCGCGGGTACGAAAGCGGCGCACGCGCCGCGCTGGCGCGACTGGCCGCGGCCTGTGGCGTCGATGCCCGGTTCCCCGCTGGACAAGGCTGTTGCGGCACCCTGCATGCCCACGCCGGGGACGACGCCACGGCGGCGGCGCTGGCGGCGCGCAATCGCGCCGCATTCGCCGCCGGCGATCGGGTACTGACCCTGGCCAGCGGCTGCCACGAGGCGGTTGCCGAGGCCCTGGATGGCAGCACCGAGGTCGAGGACGCGCTCGCCTTCATCGCCGCCCGCGCCGAACGCCTGCGTTTCCGCGCGACCCGGGAACGCATCGCCCTGCACCTGCCCTGCACCCAGCGCAACGTGGTGCGCAGCGATGCCGCGACCCGGGCCTTGCTGGCGCGGATTCCGGGACTGGACGTGGTCGTGCTCGACGCCGGTTCCGGATGCTGCGGCGCGGCCGGCACGCAGATGGTGACCGGGCCCGAACGCGCCGCGCAGCATCGCCAGCCCCTGCTCGACCAGCTCGCGGCCTGCGGCGCCACCCGCCTGCTCAGCGCCAACATCGGCTGTCGGTTGCATTTCGCCAACGGCACCGGCGTGCCGGTGCAACATCCGCTGGAATTCCTCGCACAATGCCTGGCATGAACACAACGCCACCCCGCAATGGGGACGATCCCATCCAGGGCCGGCCGTGCGCCGCCGATGCCGATGGCGCGCCGGCCAGGCGCGGGCCGCTCTCCCCCCTCGACCGCCTGCTGGTCGATGCCCAGAACGCGCTCGGCACCGTGTTCGGCAGCGCCCGCGCCGAACGCGCCAACCCCGGCGCCGGCGAAGCCGAACTCGTGCTCGACGACGACGAGCGCCGCCACGCCGCCGGGTTGATGAGGATCAACCACGTCGGCGAGGTCTGCGCGCAGGCCCTGTACGTCGGCCAGGCCGCGGTCGCGCGCGACGAGGCGACCCGCCGGCAGCTGCTCGCCGCCGCGCAGGAGGAGACCGACCACCTGGCCTGGTGCGCCGACCGCCTGCGCGAGCTCGACAGCCGCCCGAGCCTGCTCAATCCGTTGTGGTACGCCGGCAGCTACGCGATCGGCGCGCTCGCCGGCCTGCGCGGCGACGGCTGGAACCTGGGCTTCGTGGTCGAGACCGAGCGCCAGGTCGAGGCGCACCTGGACCAGCACCTGCGGCAGTTGCCGGAAGCCGATGCGCGCAGCCGCGCGATCCTCGCCACGATGAAGGCCGACGAGGCGCGCCACGCCGACAATGCCCGGGCACAGGGTGCGCGGACGCTGCCGCCGCCGATCCCGGCGCTGATGGCGGCGGCCTCGAAGCTGATGAAGACGGTCGCCTACCGGATCTGACGCGTACCTGCACTTCTGTAGGAGCGGCTTATAGCCGCGAGCTCTTGATCTCCGGTCCAGGCCGGGAAAAGCTCGCGGCTATAAGCCGCTCCTACGAATGGCAAAAACAAGAAGGCCGGCATTGCCGGCCTTCGCTTGTGCGACTGGCGGACGGACTCACTCGACCAGGTTGCGCCCGTGGTAGAGCTCCTCGATCTCGCGCTTGAGCCGCGCCTCGATCTTCATCCGCTCCTTGAACGAGAGGTTTTTCGCCTTTTCCTCGAACAGGTAGTTGTCGAGGTCGAAGTCCTTCAGGTGCATCTTGGTGTGGAAGATGTTTTCCTGGTAGACGTTCACGTCGAGCATCTCGTAGCGCGAGCGCACGTTCTTGGCCAGGTAGTCCTGGATCGAGTTGATCTTGTGGTCGATGTAGTGCTTGCGGCCCTTGATGTCGCGGGTGAAGCCGCGCACCCGGTAGTCCATCACCACGATGTCGGACTCCAGGCTCTCGATCAGGTAGTTCAGGGCCTTCAGCGGCGAGATCACGCCGCAGGTGGCGACGTCGATGTCGGCGCGGAAGGTGGCGATGCCGTTGTCCGGGTGGGTCTCCGGATAGGTGTGCACGGTGATGTGCGACTTGTCCAGGTGCGCGAGCACGGCCTCGGAAATCACGCCCTTGGCGTCGGCCTTGTCGACCACCGGCTGCTCGGAGATCAGGATCGTCACCGAGGCGCCCTGGGGATCGTAGTCCTGGCGCGCGACATTGAGGATGTTGGCGCCGATGATCTCGGCCACGTCGGTGAGGATCTGGGTCAGCCGGTCGGCGTTGTATTCCTCGTCGATGTACTCGATGTAGCGCTGGCGCTGCTCCTCGGACACCGCGTAGCAGACGTCGTAGATGTTGAACGACAACGCCTTGGTCAGGTTGTTGAACCCTTGCAGTTTCAGGCGCGGCAGCGGCTTGACCACGGCGTTGGTTTTCCGGAAGCGGGCGAAGGGCGGGATTATGGGGCAAAAAACGCGCCATCGCTGGAACCGGCGCCGGGGGTTTGCCGCCGGCGCGGCAACGGCATACCCTGCGCTGATGCCCGCCTCCCCGCCCTGGACGCCCATGCCGAACGCCCTTCATGGCGTGCACCGCCAGGCCAGCAACCCGCTGGCTCCCGATGCCGCCGTCATCGATCGTTTCCTCGGCTACTGCCATCGCCGCCGGTATCCACCGCGCACCGAAGTGTTCCGCCCCGGCGATCCGGCCGGGACCCTGTACTACATGGTCACCGGCTCGACCAGCATCATCACCGAGGAAGACGACGGCCGCGAACTGGTGCTGGGCTACTTCGGCACCGGCGAGTTCGTCGGCGAGATGGGTCTGTTCATCGAGTCCGACCGGCGCGAGGTGATCCTGCGCACGCGGGTGCCCTGCGAACTGGCCGAGATCAGCTACGAGCGCCTGTACCAGCTGTTCGCCGGGCCGCTGGCCGCCGACGCCCCGCGGATCCTGTGGGCGATCGGCGCGCAGTTGTCGCGGCGCCTGCTCGACACCAGCCGCAAGGCCGGGCGCCTGGCGTTCCTCGACGTCACCGACCGCATCATCCGCACCCTGCACGACCTGACCCACGAGCCCGAGGCGATGAGCCATCCGCAGGGCACGCAACTGCGCGTCTCGCGCCAGGAGCTGGCGCGGCTGGTCGGTTGTTCGCGGGAGATGGCCGGGCGGGTGCTGAAGAAGCTCCAGGCCGACGGCGTGCTGCACGCGCGCGGCAAGACCGTCGTGCTCTACGGCACGCGCTGAACCGATGGGCTCGGCCGCCACCGTCGCCGCCCCGGAGCCGCGGATACGGCCGGCGGAACCCGGCGACGCCAGCGACGTCGCCAGGCTGCTCTCCCTGCTCGGCTATCCCTGCGACCGCGACGAGGCGGCCGAACGCATCGCGGCCATCGCCCACGACCGGCGCCAGCACCTGCTGCTGGCCGACGTCGACGGCGAGGCCTGCGGGCTGATCTCGCTCTACACCCTGTACTCGCTGGCGCACGGCGCCGAACTGGCGCGGATCACCGCGCTGGTGGTCGCGCCCGAGCACTGCCGCCACGGCATCGGCCGGCTGCTGCTGCGCGAGGTGGAACTGCTGTCGCGGCGCCACCGCGTGCACCGGATCGAAGTCACCAGCAATGCCCAGCGGGAGGGCGCGCACGCGTTCTACCGCGGTTGCGGCTACGCCTGCGGTTCGTTGCGCTTCGTCAAGATGCTGGGCGACTGACCCGGGCATCCGCCCTGGTGGCGGCGACCGGATCCCCGGCGCGGCCCGGACATCCCCAGTTGAGGATCGGCGTGCCCGGCGGCAGCACCCGCCGGAACAGGGCCACCCGCGACGCCTTCGGGTTGACCACCACCGGAGTGCGCGCGGCCTGCAGCAATGGCAGGTCCGCGCTGCTGTCGCTGTAGGCGATCGAGACGTTGTCGTAGCCGTAATCCCAGATCATCCGCATCTTGTTGGCGGCATGGCAGTGCCGCGCGGTGACGTAGCCGCCGAGGAACGGCTCGCCGAGGCTGCCGATCACCGGCAGGTCCTCGTGCGCGACGAAATCCAGGATCGCGCGCGCCAGCTCCGGCGGCGCGCCGGTTGCGATCAGCACGCGGTCGCCGGCGAGCCGATGGCGATGCAGCGCTTCCAGCGCGATCGGCAGCAGGCGCGCGCGGATCCCGGCGGCGTTGGCCTGCACGTAGTCGTCGATCAGCTTGTCCATCTGCACGCCGCGGTGGGTGCCGACGGTGGCGATCCAGAGGAACCCGGAAATGCCGCGGCGCCGGGTCGGCAGCCACGCCACCATCGGCAGCAGCAGCGGCGCGGCCAGCAGCGCGACGAGCTTGCGCCAGCCGTGGCGGCGGATCAGCCAGGCCACCAGGTGGCTGCCGGAATCGCCGTCGTACAGGGTGTGGTCGAAGTCGAACACCACCAGCGGCGCGTACGGCAGCCCGGGACGCTTGCCGGTGATCCGCGGCGGGGCCTGGCAGGAAGAAGCATTCATGCCCCGAAGAATAACCGGCGCAGGGCCGCGCCCGGATCGGGTTCGCGCATCAAGGCCTCGCCCACCAGGAAGGCTTCGACGCCGGCATCGCGCATCCTGCGCACGTCGGCCGGGGAGGCGATGCCGCTCTCGGTCACCAGCCGGCGGCCGCGCGGCACCGCCTCGCGCAGCGCCAGCGTGGTGTCCAGCGACACCGCGAAGCTGCGCAGGTTGCGGTTGTTGATGCCCAGCAGCGGCGCGCGTCCGGCGACCGGTGCCAGCCGCAGCGCGCGCTCGAGCTCGCCGCCGTCGTGGACTTCCGCCAGCACGTCCATCCCCAGCGCCAGCGCCTGTTGCGCCAGCGCGGCCAGCCGCCCGTCGTCCAGCGCGGCCACGATCAGCAGGATGCAGTCGGCGCCGAGCGCACGCGCCTCGGTCACCTGGTATGGGTCGATGACGAAGTCCTTGCGCAGCACCGGCAGCGCGCAGGCCGCGCGCGCCTGCTGCAGGTAGCCGTCGGCGCCCTGGAAGAAGTCGACGTCGGTGAGTACCGACAGGCAGGCGGCGCCGGCGCCGGCATACGCGCGCGCGATCGCGGCCGGGTCGAAGTCGGCGCGGATCACCCCCCTGGACGGACTGGCCTTCTTGATTTCGGCGATCACGGCCGGCTGCCCGGCCGCGACTTTCGCCTCGATCGCGGCGGCGAAGCCGCGCGGCGGCGACGCATCGGCCGCGCGCTGCCGCAGTTCGCGCAACGGCAGCCGTCCGCGGCGCGCGGCGACCTCCTCCGCCTTGCGTTGCAGGATGGCGTGCAGCACGTCGCCGGTCGCAGGCCGGCCCACGCATTGGCTCATTCGCTGGCGCCACGCAGGTCGACGCGGGTCTGGCCGTAGGCGCGTTCGACCCTGGCCACGCGCACCTCGAAGTGCCGGTACCACAGCCAGCGGCCGCGTTCGCGGATCGCGGTGTGCTCGCCCTCGTGCTTCCACGCGGCGATCGCCGCCTCGTCGGTCCAGTAGCTCACGGTGATGCCGAACCCGTCGCCGTCGCGAGCGGTTTCGACGCCGAGGAACCCCGGTTGCTGCGCCGCGACCTCGAGCATCCGCTGCGCCGCCTGGGCATAGCCGATCGGATCCTGCTCGCTGCGGCGCGAAGTGAAGATCGCGGCGTAGTAGGGCGGCTTGGGCGTGCGCGCGAATCCGGCGGTCTCGTCCATGGCGGGCTCTTGTTGTTCGGATCGATCCGGATTCTAGTCGGCCGCCAGTCGCCGTGTCGCGATGACGAAGTCCCCGAGCCGGGACCGCGCCGCGCCCGAGGCGATGGCCGCCCGCGCCCGCTCGATGCCCTCGGCGATCGACCCGGCGACACCGGACACGTACAGCGCGGCGCCGGCGTTCAGCGCCACGATTTCCAGCGGCAAGCCCGGGCTGCCGTCGAGCGCGGCCAGCAACATCGCCTTCGACT
>Ga0209983_1000222_pt1 | contig 11353 bp, 8 predicted proteins | sample InoplaM1SPM_FD_187590 | JGI IMG/M metagenome (GOLD analysis project Ga0209983, IMG submission 187590) | Arabidopsis thaliana rhizosphere microbial communities from the Joint Genome Institute, USA, that affect carbon cycling - Inoculated... | ecosystem: Host-associated > Plants > Roots >...
TATTCCGCTTGAGCGTATCGTGCTCGACCCTGGATTCGGCTTCGCCAAGAATCTGGCGCACAATCTGAGCCTGTTCAAGCATATGCCGCAGCTTCATGTCCTTGGGTGCCCGCTGCTCGTTGGAGTGTCTCGAAAAAGCATGATCGGGCAGACGCTCAATCGCGATGTGGCGCGACGACTATATGGCAGTCTCGCGCTCGCAGCTCTTGCCCTTGAACGCGGTGCGTCGATCCTGCGGGTACATGATGTAGCTGAGACCGTTGACGTGGTTCGAATGATTGCCGCGGTGCACGCGGCAGAATAAGGATTAATTCATGGCTAGAAAATACTTCGGCACCGATGGCATTCGCGGCCATGTGGGGCAGTTTCCGATCACTCCTGATTTCATGCTCAAGCTCGGTTGGGCGGCTGGCATGGCGTTCCGAAAGCATGGCAAGTGTCGGATTCTGATTGGCAAGGACACGCGAATCTCCGGCTACATGTTCGAGTCTGCGCTGCAGGCTGGGCTTTCCGCTGCGGGCGCAGATGTCCTGTTACTCGGCCCGATGCCGACGCCTGCCGTGGCTTATCTCACTCGCACCTTTCACGCCGATGCGGGTATTGTGATCAGCGCATCGCACAATCCACACCATGACAATGGCATCAAGTTCTTTTCGGGGCGGGGGACCAAGCTTCCGGATGAAGTCGAGCTGATGATCGAAGAGTTACTGGACACGCCGATGACCGTAACGGAGTCGGCGCAGCTCGGAAAGGCCTCGCGAATAAACGACGCTGCCGGGCGCTACATCGAGTTTTGTAAGAGTAGTGTGCCGACCAGTACTGATTTTTCCGGCATGAAGATCGTCCTCGATTGTGCCCATGGTGCGACCTATAAAGTGGCGCCGAGCGTTTTTCGCGAGTTGGGTGCGGACGTGACTGTGATCGCAGCCCAGCCTGACGGCCTGAATATCAATGCGGACGTCGGCTCAACTCATGTTGGGCAGCTTCAGAAGGCGGTGATCGATCAGAGGGCGGACTTTGGTATTGCCTTCGACGGCGATGGCGACCGTGTGATGATGGTCGACCATACGGGCGCTCAGGTCGACGGTGACGAATTACTCTTTATCATCGCGACCGATCTGCAGGATTGTGGGCTCCTGAGGGGCGGCGTCGTCGGCACGCTCATGAGCAATCTGGGGTTGGAATTGGCGCTAAAAGCGCGCGAGATCCCTTTCATAAGGGCAAAGGTAGGTGATCGTTACGTGATGGCTGAGATGCAGGCACGTGAATGGTCGCTTGGCGGTGAGAACTCGGGTCATATTGTCTGCGCTCAGCATGTCACTACAGGCGATGCAATTATCGCTGCGCTACAGGTTGTTTTAGCGTTGAAGCGGCGCGGCCAGAGCCTGGCGCACGAGCGCCTGGTTTGGCAGAAGTGTCCCCAGGTTCTGATCAATGTGCGGTTCAGCGGCGATCTGGATCCAGTCCATCATCCTCAGGTTAAGGCAGCTAGTGAGGCGGTTACCGAGCGCATGGCGGGTCGCGGGCGCGTGTTGTTGCGCAAGTCAGGAACAGAGCCGCTGGTGCGAGTGATGGTCGAGGGAGACGACGAGTCTCAGGTTCGTCTTTACGCGGAAGAACTGGCCAATGTGGTCCGAGACGTTTGTGCGTGATTGCCGCTTGCCAGAGGCTTTTTCGTTGAGTACCATCTGCGCCCACTTTGACCGATGAGGTAAAGCATGCGTCGCCCACTGGTAGCTGGTAACTGGAAGATGAACGGTACCCGCGCTAGCGTCGCAGAGCTTATCGAATCGCTTGGTCAGCAAAGCATTCCTGCCTCGGTTGAGGTGGTTGTGTTTCCGGCCTCTCTGCATGTGGCGCAGGTGGTGGCTGGACTGCAAGGCACCTCGATCGGTATTGGTGCTCAAGATTGCGCCGTCCAGGTTGGATTTGGAGCCCTTACGGGCGAAGAGTCCGGCACTCAGCTGGCGGACGCGGGTTGTCGCTGGGTTCTAGTTGGTCATTCCGAGCGGCGGCTGGTGCTTGGCGAAAGCGATAAGGTAGTAAGTGCAAAATTCAAGGCGGCGCTGGAGTGCGATATGGTTCCGGTGCTTTGTTTGGGCGAGACGCTAGAGCAGCGGCAGGCCGGGCAAACGCTGGAAGTGGTATCAGCTCAGCTTGGGCATGTTTTGGCTGATGCTGGTATCGACGCGTTCGAGCGAGCGATTGTGGCGTATGAGCCGGTTTGGGCGATAGGTACCGGGTTAACGGCGACCTCGCAACAGGCTCAGGAAGTCCATGAGGCGATCCGTGCTCAGTTGGCGCGCGAGAGTGAGCGTGTCGCTGCGGGTGTGCGCATTCTCTACGGTGGCAGTGTCAAGGCGGAGAATTCCGCTGAATTGTTCGAGATGGCGGATGTCGACGGGGCGCTTGTAGGTGGGGCCTCTCTGAAAGCGAATGATTTCGGTGCGATCTGTCGCGCCGCAGGGATCTGATCAGATGTTGCAGACTGTTGTGATTGTGGTACATCTGCTAGTTGCCATTGGTGTGGTTGTACTGGTGTTGCTGCAGCAGGGGAAAGGCGCCGATGCAGGTGCTTCGTTTGGTGCCGGTGCTTCGGCTACGGTGTTCGGAAGCCAAGGTTCTGCTACCTTTCTTAGTCGCTTTACTGCTATACTTGCTGGCGTTTTTTTTGTGACAAGTCTTGGTCTTGCGTTCTTCGCGACGCGTCAGGCCGATCAATTGTCGCAAGCTGGTTTGCCCGACCCTGCGGTTCTTGAGGTTCCGGCAGAGAAACCGACTTCGGGTGATGTGCCTGCGCTAGAAAGTGCAGCTCCATCAAGCGGAACTGAAGCGGGTGATGATGTGCCTTCTGCGGAAGAGAAAGAGTAAGGTTTTTGCCGAGGTGGTGGAATTGGTAGACACGCTACCTTGAGGTGGTAGTGGCCATAGGCTGTAGGGGTTCGAGTCCCCTCCTCGGTACCAAACAAGCAGGCCCGCAGATGCGGGCTTTCTTGTTTCAGCGTCTGGGTTGACCTTGCTTCCGTGTGGTCGTATAATTCGGGCCCAGTTTGACGCGGGGTGGAGCAGTCTGGTAGCTCGTCGGGCTCATAACCCGAAGGTCGTTGGTTCAAATCCAGCCCCCGCAACCAGTTGATGAAAGCCCCTGTTGAGGGGCTTTTTATTAGCTTTGAGCCAGATCGCCGGCATCTACAGGCGATCATCAGGGATGGGCGTTTCGCCCATTTTTCATTTTTACGGCATGCACGAGGGACTTCGATGTCGAGCAAGCTAGAACAGTTGCAGGCCTTGTTGGCCCCGGTGGTCGAGGCGCTCGGCTATCAATGCTGGGGCATTGAGTTCATCTCCCAGGGCCGGCATTCATTATTGCGTGTTTACATCGATCATCCTAACGGAATCCTTGTTGACGACTGCGAGAAGGTGAGTCGTCAGCTAAGTGGCGTGCTCGATGTGGAGGATCCGATCAGTTCCGATTACACCTTGGAGGTGTCGTCACCTGGTATGGATCGGCCGCTGTTCACCCTTGAGCAATATGCCGCGCATGTCGGTGAGCAGGTCAAGATAAAGCTGCGTTCGCCCTTCGAGGGTCGGCGCAATTTCCAGGGTCTTCTGCGCGGGATCGAGGAGCAGGATGTGGTGGTGCTGGTCGATGATCACGAATATCTGTTGCCGATCGACATGATCGACAAGACCAACATTATTCCCCGTTTTGATTGAATCGCGGATCCCGCGGCCCCCAATGGATTGCGATAGGCGAGGCGTACGATGAGCAAAGAAGTACTGCTGGTTGTGGAGTCGGTGTCCAATGAAAAAGGCGTACCGGCCGGTGTGATTTTCGAAGCATTGGAGCTGGCTCTGGCCACTGCTACCAAGAAACGCTTCGAAGACGAAGTAGACCTGCGGGTCGAGATCAATCGTCAAAATGGTAGCTATGAAACCTTCCGACGCTGGACTGTGGTTGACGAAGAGGAATTCGACGACCCAGCTCATCAGCTGACCGTCGACATGAAGCAAGCCGTCGACGCGGATGCGAAGGTCGGCGACGTGCTGGAAGAAAAGATCGAATCGATCGAGTTTGGCCGTATTGCTGCGCAGACCGCCAAACAGGTGATTGTGCAGAAGGTTCGCGAAGCCGAACGCGCGCAAGTCGTCGAGGCTTATCGTGATCGTTTGGGCGAAATCATCTCCGGTACGGTTAAAAAGGTAACGCGTGACAGCGTTATCGTGGATCTGGGCAACAATGCCGAGGCCCTCCTTGCGCGGGAAGATATCATCGCTCGCGAGACGTTCCGTGTCGGCGCGCGAGTCCGCGCTCTGCTCAATGAGATCCGTACGGAAAACCGGGGCCCGCAGCTGATTCTGTCGCGCACTGCGCCGCAGATGCTGATCGAGCTGTTTCGCATCGAGGTGCCGGAAATTGCCGAGGGCCTGATCGAAGTGATGGGCGCCTCCCGTGACCCGGGTTCGCGCGCGAAAATCGCCGTGCGGTCGAAAGACAAGCGAATTGATCCCCAGGGAGCATGCATTGGAATGCGCGGTTCGCGCGTGCAGGCCGTTTCTGGCGAGATCGGTGGAGAGCGAGTCGACATCGTACTGTGGGACGAAAACCCTGCCCAGTTCGTCATTAATGCCATGGCGCCTGCCGAGGTGGCCGCCATTATCGTCGATGAAGATGCACATGCGATGGATATCGCGGTGGGCGAGGACAACCTCGCGCAGGCCATCGGCCGGGGCGGTCAGAATGTTCGCCTTGCCAGTCAGCTGACCGGCTGGACATTGAACGTCATGACCGAGGCGGACATTCAGAGCAAGCAGCAGGAAGAAACCGGAGACATCCTGCGCAACTTCATCGAAGAGCTGGACGTTGATGAAGAGCTGGCGCAAGTGCTGGTCGAGGAAGGTTTCACCTCGCTCGAAGAAATTGCCTACGTCCCAATGGAGGAAATGCTCGGTATCGAAGGCTTCGACGAAGACATCGTCAACGAGCTGAGAACCCGCGCCAAGGATCGCCTGTTGACGAAAGCGATCGCTACGGAAGAAAAACTGGCAGACGCCCAGCCGGCCGAGGACTTGCTGACGCTGGATGGCATGGACAAGGAACTGGCGGTCGAGTTGGCGATGCGGGGTGTGACTACTCGCGAAGACTTGGCCGAGCAGTCGATTGACGATCTGCTCGACATAGACGGCATTGATCAAGAGCGTGCCGGCAAGCTGATCATGGCCGCCCGAGCCCATTGGTTCGAGTAAGAAATTAGCGGCCTGAGGAGAGAGATGCATGACGCAAGTCACGGTGAAAGAACTGGCCCAGGTGGTCGACACACCGGTCGAGCGACTGCTACAGCAGATGCGTGAGGCAGGACTGTCACACACCAGCGCCGAGCAAGTAGTGACCGATAACGAAAAGCAGGCGTTGCTGGCGCACCTCAAGAGCAGCCACGGCGCCAAACTGGACGAGCCGCGCAAGATCACGTTGCAGCGCAAGACGACCACCAAACTGAAGGTTGGCGGTAGCAAGACCATCAGTGTCGAAGTGCGCAAGAAGAAAACCTTCGTCAAGCGCAGTCCCGATGAGATCGAGGCCGAAAAGCAGCGCGAGCTCGAAGAACAGCGCGCCGCCGAAGAAGCCGCACGCCAGAAGGCCGCCGAAGAGGCCCGAGTGCGCGCCGAGGAAGAAGCGCGTCTGCAGGCCGAGGCAGCAGCGAAAGCCCAACCGCCTGCTCCTGCTTCCGCGCCTGAAGCGCAAGCTGAGGCAGTAGCGAACGTAGCGCCGGTTGCGCCTTCGGCACCTGTAGAGGAACGCAAGAAGGAAGATCCGCGTCGTCCGGATAAGGCTCGTAGCGATGATGACGAGCGTCGTGATCGCAAGCAGGCGCAGCACCGTCCTTCGTTGAAAGCGAAGGCGCCGCTGTCGCGCACCGTTCGTAGCGGCGAAGACGATGCCGACGGGTTCCGGCGCGGCGGTCGTGGCAAGTCGAAGCTCAAGAAGCGCAACGCGCACGGCTTCCAGAGCCCGACCGGTCCGATCGTTCGCGAAGTTGCCATCGGTGAAACCATCACCGTGGGCGACCTTGCGCAGCAGATGTCGGTCAAGGCGGCGGAAGTCATCAAGTTCATGTTCAAGATGGGCAGCCCCGTCACCATTAACCAGGTGCTGGACCAAGAGACAGCGCAGCTCATTGCTGAAGAACTCGGCCACAAGGTCAAGCTTGTCAGCGACAACGCGCTTGAAGAGCAGCTGGCCGAGCTGTTGAAGTTCGAAGGTGAAGCCATCACCCGTGCACCGGTGGTGACCGTGATGGGTCACGTCGACCACGGCAAGACTTCGCTGCTCGACTATATCCGTCGCGCCAAGGTGGCGGCCGGCGAAGCCGGCGGTATTACCCAGCATATTGGTGCGTATCACGTCGAAACCGATCGTGGCATGGTTACCTTCCTTGACACCCCGGGTCACGCGGCGTTTACCGCTATGCGTGCCCGCGGTGCGCAGGCGACCGACATCGTGATTCTCGTCGTGGCGGCAGACGATGGCGTCATGCCGCAAACCATCGAAGCGATCCAGCACGCCAAGGCTGCAGGCGTTCCGTTGGTAGTGGCGGTGAACAAGATCGACAAGCCTGGCGCCGATCTTGACCGGATCCGCAGCGAGCTTTCGGTCCACGAAGTGACTTCGGAAGAGTGGGGTGGCGACACGCCGTTCGTATCGGTATCCGCGAAAATGGGTACGGGTGTCGATGAGCTGCTTGAGGCGGTGCTGCTGCAGGCCGAAATCCTCGAGTTGACTGCAACGCCGTCGGCTCCTGGCCGTGGCGTCGTGGTCGAGTCGCGGCTGGACAAAGGTCGCGGCCCGGTCGCGACCGTGCTGGTTCAGGACGGTACGCTGCGTCAGGGCGATATGGCGCTGGTCGGCTCCAACTTCGGCCGTATCCGCGCGATGCTTGATGAAAATGGCAAGCCGATCAAGGAAGCTGGCCCTTCTATTCCGGTTGAAATTCTTGGCCTCGACGGTACGCCGGACGCAGGCGATGAGCTGAGCGTGCTGGCCGATGAGAAGAAGGCACGCGAAGTCGCCTTGTTCCGTCAGGGCAAGTTCCGCGAAGTGAAGCTCGCGCGCGCTCACGCCGGCAAGCTGGAGAACATATTCGAGAGCATGGGCCAGGAGGAGAAGAAGACGCTCAATATCGTCCTCAAGTCCGATGTCCGTGGCTCGCTCGAAGCGCTCCAGGGCTCACTCGGTGGGCTTGGCAACGATGAGGTTCAGGTTCGCGTGATTGGTGGCGGTGTCGGCGGTATCACCGAGAGCGATGCCAACCTCGCGCTGGCGTCCAATGCGGTGCTGTTCGGGTTCAACGTGCGGGCAGACGCCGGTGCGCGCAAGATCGTCGAGCAGGAAGGTCTGGATATGCGTTATTACAACGTGATCTACGACATCATCGAAGACGTCAAGAAAGCTCTGACCGGCATGCTCGGCAGCGACGTGCGCGAGAATATCCTGGGTATCGCCGAGGTTCGCGATGTGTTCCGTTCGCCGAAGTTTGGTGCCGTGGCGGGATGCATGGTTACTGAAGGTATGGTCCATCGCAATCGTCCGATCCGCGTGCTGCGTGACGACGTGGTTATCTTCGAGGGCGAACTGGAATCGCTGCGCCGCTTCAAGGACGACGTCTCGGAAGTTCGTGCTGGCATGGAATGCGGTATCGCGGTGAAGAGCTACAACGACGTAAAAGCTGGCGACAAGATCGAAGTATTCGAAAAGGTCGAAGTGGCGCGTTCGCTATAACAGCAGCGACAAGCCTCAAGCGGCAAGCATCAAGAGGTGGCCTCGGCTGACCGATTGTGCTTGCCGTTTGGTTTTGTGGCGCAAAAATTCACAGCTTGCAGCTTGCAGCTTGCAGCTTGCAGCTAGAGGCAGATTTTATGGCCAAAGAATTCAGCCGTACCCAGCGTATCGGCGATCAGATGCAGCGTGAGTTGGCGCAGCTGATCCAGCGCGACGTCAAAGACCCCCGCCTGGGTCTCATCACCATTACCGCCGTCGAAGTCAGTCGCGATCTTTCCCACGCGAAGGTGTTTATTACCGTCATGGGTAAAGACGACGACGAAGAAGCGGTTAAAGGCAATCTTCGGATTCTCAACGAGGCCGGTGGATTTCTGCGGATGCAGTTGGGCAAGGCGATGAAGCTGCGCACCGTGCCCCAGCTGCATTTCAACTACGATGCCAGCGTGCGTCGCGGTGTTGAGCTAACGTCGCTTATCGAGCGTGCCGTAGCCGAAGACCGTAAGCACAGCGACGATATCGGAGAGTAGCGCTTGGCTCAGGTAAAACGTATACGCCGCGCTGTCAGCGGCATCATTGTGCTAGATAAGCCGCGCGGATTAACCTCCAACGCCGCGCTGCAGAAGGTTCGCTGGCTTCTGAACGCCGAGAAGGCCGGACATACCGGAAGTCTTGATCCCCTGGCTACCGGAGTCTTGCCCCTGTGCTTTGGGGAGGCGACCAAGTTTTCCCAGTACCTGCTCGATGCTGACAAGGGCTATGAAACGGTCGCCCAGCTTGGGGTAACGACAACCACCGCCGACGCCGAGGGCGAAGTTGTCGAGCGCAAGCCGGTCTCGGTCACTGACGCTCAGATCGAAGCGTTGCTACCTCGGTTTCGTGGCGATCAGCAGCAGATACCGCCGATGTATTCGGCACTCAAGCGCGACGGGCAGCCGCTGTACAAGCTGGCGCGCGCTGGCGAAGTGGTGGAGCGTGAGCCGCGTTCTGTTAACATTGCGCGCCTGGATTTGCTATCGCTTGAAGCTGACAAGGCACGGTTTGCCGTCAGCTGCAGTAAAGGCACCTATATTCGCACCCTGGTCGAGGATATTGGCCGGGAGCTCGGATGCGGAGCGCATGTCGCCGAGTTGCGAAGGACCCAGGCGGGGCCGTTCGATCTGACCCAAACGGTCAGTCTCGAAGCGCTCGAGCAGGCCCATGCCGAAGGTGGTGCTGAGGCGATAGACGCGTTTTTGCAACCGGTGGACAGTGGGCTTGAGCATTGGCCGCTGCTGCAGCTGTCGGAACACAGCGCATTTTATTGGCTGCACGGTCAGCCAGTGCGGGCACCGGAGGCGCCGAAATTCGGCATGCTTCGCGTGCAGGATCATCAGGGTCGCTTTATCGGTATCGGTGAGGTGAGCGAAGACGGACGCATTGCGCCGCGTCGACTGATTCGGTCGGAATGACCGATACGCAGATTGCTTCGAAGGCGTCTGCGTTACGAGGATGGCTGTCGGCAGGCACGGTTACGCCTCTTTCTAAACACGGGATTTGTCCCGGCCTGTTCATATAAGGAGCCCATCATGGCACTTAGCGTTGAAGAAAAAGCCCAGATCGTTGACGAGTACAAGCAAGCTGAAGGCGATACCGGTTCTCCGGAAGTGCAGGTAGCCCTGCTGACCGCTAACATCAACAAGCTGCAAGGTCACTTCAAGGCCAACGGTAAAGATCACCACTCCCGTCGTGGTCTGATCCGTATGGTTAACCAGCGTCGCAAGCTGCTGGATTACCTGAAGGGCAAGGACACTACTCGTTACAGCACCCTGATCGGTCGTCTGGGTCTGCGTCGTTAAGACGTAGCGAGCTGTAAGCCTGGAGCTGGAAGCTTGAAGTCGTAAGTCGGAGAATCTCCGCTTCTGGCTTCGGGCTTCCAGCTTTTTGGCTTTTGCAGGAGAGATTGGGTCCGACTCCCGCCGCTCCCGCCAATTCCCCCAAAGGCAACAGAGAGAAGGAAAGCACCGTGAACCCGGTAATCAAGAAATTTCAGTTCGGTCAATCGACCGTAACCCTCGAGACTGGCCGCATCGCCCGTCAGGCAACTGGCGCTGTGCTGGTCTCCGTTGATGACGATGTCACCGTACTGGTCGCTGTCACCGGTGCCAAGACAGCGGACCCGAGCAAGGGATTCTTCCCGCTCTCGGTCCACTATCAGGAAAAAACCTACGCGGCCGGCAAGATTCCAGGTGGTTTCTTCAAGCGTGAAGCACGTCCTTCAGAAAAGGAAACCCTGACATCGCGCCTGATCGACCGCCCGATCCGCCCGCTGTTTCCTGAGGGCTTCCAGAACGAAGTACAGGTCATCTGTACCGTCGTTTCCACCAGCAAGAAAACCGACCCGGACATCGCGGCGATGATCGGTACTTCCGCTGCGCTGGCCATTTCCGGCATTCCGTTTAACGGCCCTATCGGTGCCGCGCGGGTCGCCTTCCACCCGGAAACCGGCTATCTGCTGAACCCGACCTACGAACAACTCAAGGCTTCGAGCCTGGACATGGTCGTCGCCGGCACCAAAGACGCCGTACTGATGGTCGAATCCGAAGCCAAGGAGCTGACCGAAGATCAGATGCTGGGCGCTGTTCTCTTCGCTCATGACGAGTTCCAGGCGGTGATCCAGGCCGTTACCGAACTGGCTGCCGAGGCGGCGAAGCCGACCTGGGATTGGCAGCCCAAGGCTGAAAACACCGAGCTGCTGTCGGCCATTCGCAGCGAATTCGGCCAAGCGATCTCCGATGCCTACACCATCACCATCAAGCAGGATCGCTACGCGCGTCTGGGCGAGCTGCGTGACCAAGTCGTCGCCAAGTTCTCCGGCGAAGAAGGCCAGCCGTCCACCGGCGAAGTCAAAGACGCCTTTGGCGAGATCGAATACCGCACCGTTCGCGAAAACATCGTCAACGGCAAGCCGCGCATCGATGGTCGCGATACGCGCACCGTGCGTGGTCTGAACATCGAAGTCGGTGTGCTCGACAAGACCCACGGTTCGGCGTTGTTCACCCGTGGTGAAACTCAGGCGCTGGTCGTGGCGACCCTCGGCACCGCTCGTGACGCCCAGCTGCTCGACACGCTTGAAGGCGAGAAAAAAGACCCCTTCATGCTGCATTACAACTTCCCACCGTACTCGGTAGGCGAGTGTGGACGCATGGGCGCTACCGGCCGCCGCGAAATCGGACACGGCCGTCTGGCCCGTCGGTCGGTCTCTGCCATGCTGCCTAGCGCCGATGAGTTCCCGTACACCATTCGTGTGGTTTCCGAGATCACCGAGTCCAACGGGTCCAGTTCGATGGCTTCGGTTTGCGGCGCATCCCTCGCGTTAATGGATGCGGGTGTGCCGATGAAGGCTCCGGTAGCCGGTATCGCCATGGGTCTGGTCAAGGAGGGCGAGAAGTTCGCCGTTCTGACCGACATCCTCGGTGACGAAGATCACCTGGGCGACATGGACTTCAAGGTGGCTGGTACCGCCAAAGGCGTCACCGCGCTGCAGATGGACATCAAGATCCAGGGCATTACCGAAGAGATCATGGAAATCGCGCTTGG
>Ga0209983_1000224_pt1 | contig 11311 bp, 10 predicted proteins | sample InoplaM1SPM_FD_187590 | JGI IMG/M metagenome (GOLD analysis project Ga0209983, IMG submission 187590) | Arabidopsis thaliana rhizosphere microbial communities from the Joint Genome Institute, USA, that affect carbon cycling - Inoculated... | ecosystem: Host-associated > Plants > Roots >...
CGTAACGCTCGTCGAGCACGAACGCGCCGCTGCGGAAATCCGCGGCCAGCGCATCGAGTTCGCGCTCAAGCCCTGCGAGCTCCTCCGCCGCGAGGATGCCGATGCGCTGCAGGCCTTCGGCATGCGCCTTGCTCGCCGCGATGTCGTGCAGGAAGAACTCGCGGTCCAGGATGACATCGTCGCCGGCGAGGAACGCCTGGATGCGGGCATCGACCGCGATGCCGGGTTTTTGCCAGAGCAGGTCGGACATGGATTCGCTTCCTGTTATTGCAGTTGTAGGAGCGGCTTCAGCCGCGACCGGTTCCGAGCGGCAAGCGCATGGTCGCGGCTGAAGCCGCTCCTACAAGGGGATTCCGGTGAATTCCGGCAGGCCGAAGGCCAGGTTGAGGTTCTGCAATGCCTGCGTCGCCGCGCCCTTGAGCAGGTTGTCCTCGGTGGCGACCGCCACCAGCCGGCGGCCGTCTTCCGACAGCGCGAAACCGCCGATCTCGACGTGCTGCGCGCCGGCGATGCGGCTGACCCATGGCGCCTCGTCGACGACGCGCACCAGCGGTTCGCCTGCATAGCGCTCGCGATACCGCGCCACCACTTCCTCCAGCGCGAACGGCCGTGCCAGGTGCAGGTTGGCGGTGACCGTGATGCCGCGGAAATGCGGCGCCACGTGCGGCATGAACTCGATCGCGTGGCCGAGGCGGTGCGACACCTCGCGCTCGTGCACGTGGCCGGTGAGCGCGTACGGCATCAGGTTGTCGCGCAGCTTGTCCGGATCGTTCCTGTCCGAAGGCGTGCTGCCCGCGCCGGAATAACCCGACACGCCGAAGCACTGCACGGGGCCCTCGAGCGCGCCGAGCATCGGCGCGATCGCCAGTTGCATCGCGGTGGCGTAGCAGCCGGGGTTGCTGATGCGTCGCTGGCCGCGGTAGTCGCCGCGGGTCAGCTCCGGCAGGCCGTAGTACCAGGCGTCGTCGAAGCGGTGGTCGGCGGACAGGTCGACGATGACCGGCTGTTCGAAACCCGGATCCGCGCCGGCGGCGTCGAACGCGGCGATGCAGGCGGCCGACTTGCCGTTGGGCAGGGCCAGCACCACCGCGTCGGCGCCCTGCCCCGGCAGGTCCTCGTGCGCCGGCGCGCTGTAGCGCAACCCGCCGCGCCACGCATCGACATGGTCCGCCACCCGCTGGCCGTCGAATTCGCGCGAGGAGACGAAAACCAGCTCGAAGCGCGGATGCCCGGCGACCAGGCGGATGAGTTCGGCGCCGGTGTGCCCGCGCGCGCCGACGATGCCCAGCCGGATCGTGTCAGCCATGGGCATGCCGCTCCAGTTTCGCCTGCAACCCGGCCTTCACCGCCGGCCATTCGCCGTCGATGATCGAGAAGTTGACGGTGTCGCGCAGGCTGCCGTCGCGATGGCGCAGGTGGTGGCGGAGGATGCCTTCCTGCTGTGCGCCCAGTCGCGCGATCGCCGCGCGCGAGGCGGCATTGTGGGTGCTGGTCTGCAGGCCGACCGAGGCGCAGCCCAGGGCCTCGAACGCATGCGCGAGCAGCAGCAGCTTGGCTTCGGTGTTCAACCCGGTGCGCTGCACCGAACGCGCGTACCAGGTGTAGCCGACCTGCAGCCGCGGCGTGGCCGGCAGCAGGTCGTAATACCGGGTGGTGCCGACGATCCGGCCGCCGGCGTCGCGGACGGTGAAGGCGAGCGCGGCGCCGGCGGCCTGCATCGCCAAGGCGGCGTCGACGTAGGCATCGACCTCGTCGGGCGCGGGGACGTTGGTGTACCAGAGTTCCCACAGCCTGCCGTCCGCCGCGGCGGCGCGCAGGCCGTCGGCATGCGCCGGTTGCAGCGGTTCCAGCGCCACATGGCGGCCCCGCAGCCGAGGCGGCCGCGTCCAGTCCGCGGGCGTTGCAGATGCGGTCATGCCGGTTCCTCCAGGGTCGCCGGACGCGTGCGGCAATGCTCCACGCAGCGGGCGATGTCGTCGAATCCGCTGAAACCGTACCAGAACACCTTCCAGTGCGGCTGCTTGATGCAGCCGTCGCATTCGGCGAAGTAGAACGCGTTGACCGGGTTGCCGCGGCGCGAGCGCCAGAACAGGCGCGGCGTCTGCTCGTGCATCACCTGCCACACGGCACGGCCCAGGCCCTCGCCCTGGGCATCGTCGAGCACCGCGAACTTGTCGAGGTAGGTGTCTCCACCTTCATCGGTCAGGATCACCGCGGCGCGGTAGTTCTCGCTGACATAGGCCCGCAGCAGGGCGGTGCGTTCGAAATAGTCGGCGGCCAGGCGCCGCCCGAACGCGGATTCGACCAGTTCGCGCAGCCGCGGCAGGTCGAGCGCGCTCCACGACGTCGCCTGCAGCACGCGCTCGCCGCGGCGCACCAGCGTGCCCGAGCCCTTGTGGGTGAACAGTTCCTTCGCCAGTTCCGCGGGCCGGGTGATCGACACCGACGACGCCGGCGGCAGTCCGTCGAGCAGCTGCTTGACCTGCTCCAGCTTGACCCGCATGCCGCCGTCGATCCACGGCTGCGCCATCAGCTGTTGGTATTCGGTCGACAGGTTGATCGAGTCGATCAGCCGGCCTTGGCCGTCGAGCAGGCCACCGGTGCCGGTCAGGAACACGATCTTGTACGGCTGCAGCACCTGCACCAGCGCGTTGGCGGCGAAGTCGGCGTTGATGTTGAGGATCTGCCCGCCGACGGTTTCGCCGAGGCTGGCGATCACCGGGATCGAGCCGGCCTGCAGGCTGGCCTGGATCGGCGCGGTGTCCACGCGCCGCACCACGCCCACCAGCCCGAGCCCGTCGCGGTCGAGGTATTCGGCCTCGAACACCCCGGACACGATCGAGGTCGCGCGCGCGTCCTGCGCCTGCAGCGCCTCGACCAGCTTCAGGTTCTGCGCATGGAACACGCGGCGCACCACCGCCAGCGCCTGCGGCGTAGTCACGCGCAGGCCGTCGACGGTGCGTTTTTCGATGCCGGCCGCGGCGAGCTCGGCGTCGAGCTGCGGCCCGGCGCCGTGGATGACGATCGGGGTCAGGCCGACGTCCTGCAGGAACGCCAGCGACGAGGTCAGCGCCTCGAGGTCGTCGCGCAGCACCGCGCCGCCGACCTTGACCACGGCGAAGCGCGCCGCGTCGAGCTGCGAGAAGCGCTTGAGGTACTGCGAGATCTCCTTCGCGCTGCCCATGCTGGAGAGCAGGCGGACGATGGTCTGGCGGGTCTGCGGGTCGTGGACGGGGCTGATCATGGTCGCTGTGTAATTTGGCTTTCGTAGGAGCGGCTTATAGCCGCGAGCTCTTGCCTTGTGCGTTTGGAAAAAAGCTCGCGGCTATAAGCCGCTCCTACATCGAAAGGATCCTGGTGACGTTGTCGGCATAGCGCTGCAATTGTTCCAGCGCCACCCACTCGTCGGCCGCGTGCGCCTGGGCGATGTGACCGGGGCCGTAGACGATCGCGGTCATGCCCGCGCGCGAGAACAGCGAAGCCTCGGTCCAGAAGTCGACCGCATTGCCGATCGGCAGCTGCAGCTCGTCGGCGAGGTCGCGCGCCAGCAGGCGCTGTTCTTCCGCGGTGGCCACGTCGCCCGACGGCAGCGCCGGGCCGCGGAAGGTTTCCTTGTACCGTTCCAGCGCTCCGGGCGCGGCGCAGGCGCCCAGGCGCAGGTGCAGTTCGTCGATGTCCTGCGAGGGCAACGGGCGGAAACCGAAACGCACCTCGGCGCTGGGCGCGATCACGTTCGCCTTGATCCCGCCCTCGACCCGGCCGATGTTGAAGCGCAGGCCGGTCAGGCCGCCGAAGCGCCGGTGCGACTCGGCCTCGACCAGGTCCAGCGCGCGCGCGCCCCAGCGCATCGCCTGGTGCAGGGCGCTGGCTTCCAGTGCCGCGGCGCCGGACGCATGCCCGGCCTCGCCCTTGAACAGCAGCTGCACCGAACTGATGCCGCGATGCGCGAGCACCGCCTCGCAACCGGTCGGCTCGGCGACGATGGCTTCGTGGAAACCGTGCATGCCGCCAAGGAAGGCCTCGATGCAGCGCGCGTCGTTGGCTTCCTCGTCGCTGCCGAAGAGGAAGGCGGCATCGCCGCCGGTGGCATCGGCCGCCGCCAGCAGGCCGGCCGCCGCGCCCTTGATGTCGCAGGCGCCCAGGCCGATCGCGCGCTCGCCGACGATCCGCAGCTTCAGCGGATCGGCGCTCCACGCCGGCGACGACGGCACCGTGTCCAGGTGCACGTTGAACAGCCGCTTCGGGTGGCCGCGCACCGCCAGCAGCGACACCGCGCCGTCGCCATGGTCGGTGACGGTGCAGCGGAAGCCGGGCAGCCGGGCCCGGATGTAGTCGAAGATGCCGCCGACCCCGATCCGGCGCGGCGGATTGCGGGTATCGAAGGACACCAGCGCTTCGAGGTGTTCAAGGACCGCGTCAAGCATTCGGATCGATTCCGGTCGTTGCAGGAGCGGCTTGTAGCCGCGAGCTCTTGCTTGCGCGTTTGTAAAAAAGCTCGCGGCTACAAGCCGCTCCTACGGGTTATTCCTGCGGGTTGTTGATTTTCGCCCACAACGTGCTGCTCATGCCGAACAGCTTGATGAAGCCCTCGGCCTCCTCGACGCCCCAGTCCGCGCTCTGCGCGTAGGTCGCGCCGCTGGCGTTGAGGATGTGCGGCGAGCGCACGGCAACGGCGTCGACCCGGCCACCGCGCGTCTCCAGCACCACCTCGCCGTTGACCATGCGCTGCGACGAGGCCAGGAACGCTTCCAGGTCGGCCTTCAGCGGGTCGTGGTAGAAGCCCTCGTACACGATTTCCACCCACTTGCGCGCCACGTCGGGCTTGAAGCGGTTCTGCTGCTTGCTCAGCACCGCTTCCTCCAGCGCACGATGCGCGACCAGAAGTGCGGCCAGGCCCGGCGCCTCGAACACGATCCGGCCCTTGAGCCCGATGGTGGTGTCGCCGGTGTACAGGCCGCGGCCGACGCCGTACTGCGCGAACATGGTGTTGAGCTGCGCCAGCAGTTGCGCGCCCGGCAGTTCCCTGCCGTCCAGCGCCACCGCCTCGCCCGCGACGAAACGCAGCGCCACCTGCAGCGGCTCGGCCGGCCATTGCTCGCGCCGCGCGCACCAGCCGCGCGCGCCCTCGCCCGGCGCTTCCCAGCGGTCGATCTCGCCGCCGGACATGGTCAGCCCGAGCAGGTTCTCGTTGATCGTGTAGGCCTTCTGCCTGGCCTGCACGCCGAAGCCGCGCTGCTCGAGGTAGGCCTGCTCGTAGGCGCGGGTCTGCGTGTGCTGCTTCTGGATTTCGCGGATCGGCGCGACGATGCGGTAATCGCCGCTCGCCTTCACCGCCAGGTCGAAACGCACCTGGTCGTTGCCCATGCCGGTGCAGCCATGGGCGATCGCGTCGGTGCGCAGGTCTCGGGCGCGCGCCAGCGCCGCATCGACGATCAGGTAACGATCCGACACCAGCAGCGGGTACTGGCCCTGGTAGGCCTCGCCCGCCCACACGAACGGCTTGACGAAGCCGTCCCAGAGGGCAGGTCCGCCATCGACGGTGACGTGCGAGGCGACCCCGAGTTCGGCCGCGCGCCGCTCGATCGCCGCGCGCTCGGCGGCATCGACGCCGCCGGTGTCGGCGAACACGGTATGCACGTTCCAGCCCTGCTCCCGCAGGTAGGGCACGCAGAAGCTGGTGTCCAGGCCACCGGAAAACGCGAGGACGATGTCTTGGCTGCTGTTGTTCATGGGGATTCCGTGGGGGATCTCGTTGCGATCAGGCGCCGGCCAGCGCCGCCATCACCGCCTTCTGCACGTGCAGGCGGTTCTCGGCCTCGTCGATGGCGATGCAGCGCGGCGAATCCATCACCGCGTCGGTGGCCTTGACGTTGCGGCGCAGCGGCAGGCAGTGGCTGAAGACGGCATCGTTGGTCAGCGCCATCTTCGCCTCGTCGACGATGAAGTGGCGGTAGCGGTCGCGGATGGGTTTCTCCGCGTCCCAGTCGCCGAAGTACGGCAGCGCGCCCCAGCTCTTGGCGTAGACCACGTCGGCGCCGGCGTATGCGGCCTCGATGTCGTGGCTGACCTGCAGCGAGCCGCCGTTTTCGGCCACGTTCGCCGCGGCCCAGCCCATGTAGCGCTGGTCGAGCACGTACTCGGGCGTCGGGCACAGCAGGGTCACGTCCATGCCCATGCGCGTGGCGATGGTCAGCGCCGAGTTGGCGACGGCGGTGTTGAGCGCCTTCGGGTGCCAGGTCCAGGTCAGCACGTACTTCCTGCCGCGCAGGTCGGTGCTGCCGAAGTGCTCCTGCAGCGCGAGTACGTGCGCCAGTTCCTGGCAGGGATGGGTGATCGTCTCCATGTTGACCACCGGCACCGTGGCGTGCCGGGCGAAGCCGCGCAGCACCTTGTCCTGGCGGTCCTGCGACCAGTCGACGAACTTCGGGAACGCGCGCACGCCGATCATGTCGGCGTAGCGGCTGAGGACCCTGGCCACTTCCGCGATGTGTTCCTCGGCCTCGCCATCCATGACCGCGCCGAGGTCGAACTCGATCGGCCACGCGTCCTTGCCCGGCTGCAGCACCACGGCGTGGCCGCCGAGCTGGAACGCGCCGAGCTCGAAGCTGGTGCGGGTGCGCAGCGAGGGATTGAAGAACACCAGGGCGATGGATTTGCCGCGCAGCTGGTCCCCGAGCTTGTGCCGCTTGAACGCAGCGGCCTGCGCCAGCAGCGCGTCCAGGTCGGCGCGCGACCAGTCCTGGGTGTTGAGGAAGTGCTTCATGGGGGGCGGGACTCGAAATTCGGAAAAAAACGCGGGCGGAAAAACGAAAAAGCCCAGCGCGAGGCTGGGCTTTTACCGGTAGAGCGGCGATGAAAGCGCTCCGGTTACCCAGCGGTCTGGCGGGTTTCCGGTCGGCGCGCGCGCGAGGTCATGCCCGCCGCCATGTAGGCGGAGGTGAGGACGCTGGCGTCGGCGCGGGTCTTGGTCATCGGGGGCGCATCCTCGCACGCACCCGCGGGGCTTGCAAGGCCGGTGGCGCGGGCGATGCGGGAGGACTCAGCGATCGCCGGCGGGCATGAACGGGGTGATCGACACCTGCACCCGCAGCCGGTTGCCCGGATCGTAGGGCAGGCGCGAGCGGTATTTCATGCCCTTGTAGACATAGTCCACGTCGTAGGCGATCGGGCGGCGGAATTCGCGCTCCACCGGCACCAGCTGGCAGTCCGCGCCCGCAGGCGCCGCTGGTTCCCCCGCACCGCCGTCGGCGCTGGGCGTGAACGCATCCTTGACCGCGCCGACGATGCGCGACAGGCCGCGCGGCGGATCCTTCGGCGGCACCACCTCGCCGTCGCAGTGCTGCTCCATGCGGGTGGCGGTCAGGGTCTGGAACACCGGCTCGACCCGCAGCACCTGGGCATAGGCGGTGCGGGTGTTCTGCTTGGGGATCACCGTTTCCTGCGCCAGCGCCGGCGCCGCGGACGCCACCAGCAGCAATGCCGGCAACAGCAACCCGCGCATTGCAGGCAATGGTGCCGGCCGGGACTGGCGCTGGGTTGGCGGGGGGCTGTGGCTCACGGGACAAGGAGTGTATGCGCTGGAAGGCGACAGGGGATGAATCGGCGCTGTCGTTGCCCGGCTGTCGTCGTGCGGCTGTCGCCACCCCCATGCGGCCGCTAGAATTGGCTTCCTTCCCGCTGTCCCCCGCGATGAGCCTGCACCTGCACAACAACCTGACGCGGCGGCTGGAGCCGTTCGCGCCCCTGGATCCGGCCTGCCCGACCATGTACCTGTGCGGGCCGACGGTCTACAACTACGTGCACATCGGCAACGCGCGCGGGCCGGTGGTGTTCGGGGTGCTGGCCGCGCTGCTGCGGCGGCGCCACGGCAACCTGCGCTACGCCCGCAACATCACCGACGTCGACGACAAGATCAACGCCGCGGCAAGGGAACTGGGCGTGCCGATCGCGGCGATCACCGACCGCTACGCCGCCGCCTACCGCGCCGACATGGCCGCGCTCGGGATCGAGCCGCCGGACCTGGAACCGGCCGCGACCGCGCACATCCCGCAGATCGTCGCCATGATCGAGCGCCTGGTCGCCGGCGGCCACGCCTACGCCGCCGAAGGCCACGTGCTGTTTTCGGTCGCCAGCTTCGACGGCTACGGCAAGCTCTCGCGCCGCGATCCCGAGGACATGCTCGCCGGCGCGCGCGTGGAAGTGGCGCCGTACAAGCGCGACCCCGGCGACTTCGTGCTGTGGAAGCCCTCGACCGACGAGCTGCCCGGCTGGGAGTCGCCCTGGGGCCGCGGCCGCCCGGGCTGGCACATCGAATGCTCGGCGATGGCCGCCGCGCACCTGGGCGAAACCATCGACATCCATGCCGGCGGCGTGGACCTGCAGTTCCCGCACCACGAGAACGAGATCGCGCAGAGCGAATGCGCGCACGGCGGCAAGCTGTTCGCGCGCTACTGGCTGCACAACGGCATGCTCAATTTCGCCGGCGCCAAGATGTCCAAGTCGCTGGGCAACATCGAGAAGGTGCACGACCTGCTGCAGTCGCACCCGCCCGAGGCGCTGCGCCACGCGCTGCTGTCGGCGCACTACCGGCAGCCGCTGGACTGGTCGGATGCGCTGATCGAGCAGTCGGTGCGCACGCTCGACCGGCTGTACGGCACGTTGCGCGACCTGGCCGGCGTGGACGCCAGCGCCACGATCCCGGCGGGTGTCGAGGCCGCGCTCGACGACGACCTCAACACCCCCAAGGCGCTGTCGCTGCTGTCGCAGCTCGCGTCCGAAGCGCGCGCGCTCCGCAACACCCTCGCCCATGGCGCGGACGACGCCGGCACCAGCGGCGCGCGCGCGCGGCTGGCGACGCTGAAAGGCGAGCTGCTCGGCGCCGGCCTGGCGCTGGGGCTGCTGCAACAGGACCCGGCGGCGTGGTTCGAACGCGGCGCCTCGGGCGAAGACGACGCCCGCATCCAGGCGCTGATCGACGAGCGCATCGCCGCCAGGAAAGCCCGCGATTTCGCCCGCTCCGACGCCATCCGCGACCAGCTCGCGGCCGAGGGCATCGCGCTGGAAGACACCCCGCAGGGCGTGCGCTGGAAGCGCGCATAATCCGCATGCAGGACTTGTAGGAGCGCCTTGCAGGCGCGAGCTTTTCAACCAGGCCGGCAATTTCGAGCAAGAGCTCGCGCCTATAAGGCGCTCCTACAAGAGCACCACGACGAGACAGCCGTGAACGACGCCACCTTCCCCCTCGAACCCACCGCCGCCGAGGCACAAGCCGCGATCGCCGACGAGTTCGCGTTCTTCGGCGACTGGTCGGAGCGCTACCAGTACCTGATCGACCTCGGCCGCAAGCTGCCCGACTTCCCGGATGCGTGGAAGACCGAGGAACACCGCCTGCAGGGCTGCCAGTCGATGGTCTGGATCGTGCCGTCGGGTGACGCGTCGAAGCTCGACTTCGCCGCGGTCAGCGATTCGGCGATCGTGTCGGGCCTGGTGTTCCTGGCGCTGCGCGTGTATTCCGGCCGCCCGGCGGCCGAGATCCTCGCCACCGAACCGGACTACATCGCCGCCATCGGGCTCTCCAGCCACCTGTCGCCGACCCGCAGCAACGGCCTCGCCGCGCTGCTGGCCTTCATCCGCGATACCGCGCAGCGCGCGTCGTGAGCGACGCGACGGCGCCAGCGCCAGCGGGACTCGCGGAGTCGCCGCTGCGCAGCCGCGGCTTCCTCGGCCTGCTGTCCTACCGAATCCTGGCGATCCTGTCGTACCAGATCGTCGCGGTCACCGTCGGCTGGCACGTCTACGAGCTCACCCACAACGCGCTGGCGCTGGGGCTGATCGGCCTGACCGAGGTCATCCCCTACTTCTGCTTCGCGTTGTTCGCCGGCTACCTCGTGGACATCCTGCCGCGGCGCAAGCTCGGCATGGCCGCGTGCATCGGGCTGGTGGTGAGTTCGCTGATCCTGGCCGGCGTCGCCGGCGGCGTGCTGCCGACCGGCGTCGGCCCGTTCGGAACCTTCACCATCTACGCGGCGATCGCGCTCAACGGCGTGGTGCGCGCCTTCCTCGGGCCGGTCAACGGCGCGCTGTTCGCGCGCGTGCTCAAGCGCGAGCAGTACGCGCGCGGGGCTGCGATCAGTTCGGTGGTGATGCAGACCGGGCTGGTCGTCGGCCCGGCGATCGGCGGCCTGCTGGTGGGCTGGAGCGGCACCACGCTGGCCTACCTGGTCGCGGCCGGGCTCGCGGTCGCCGCGGCGATCGCGATCATCACCCTGCGCGTCACCGAGCCGCCGGCGCCGACCGAACGCGTGCCGGTGTTCCGCAGCATCGGCGAAGGCCTGAGTTTCGTGCGCAGGACCCAGGTGCTGCTCGGCGCGCAGCTGCTGGACATGTTCTCGGTGCTGTTCGGCGGCGCGGTGGCGCTGCTGCCGGCGTTCATCACCGACATCCTGCACGCCGGCCCGGAGGCGCTGGGCCTGCTGCGCGCCGCGCCCGCGGCCGGCTCGATCATGATCGCGCTGTGGCTGTCGCGCCGGCCGCCGGAACAGGGCGCCGGCCGCCTGCTGCTGTACGCCGTCGCCGGCTTCGGCGTGTGCATCATCGGCTTCGCCCTGTCCACGCACCTGTGGCTGTCGGCGCTGCTGCTGCTGATGTCGGGCATGTGCGACGGCGTCTCGGTGGTGGTGCGCTCCACGATCATGCAGCTGGCCACGCCCGACCACATGCGCGGCCGGGTGGCGTCGATCAACGGCATCTTCATCGGTTCGTCCAACGAACTCGGCGCGTTCGAATCCGGCGTCGCCGCGAAGCTGCTCGGGCTGGTGCCGTCGGTGATCTTCGGCGGCTGCATGACCCTGGGCGTGGTCGCCGCCACGGCGCGCTTCATGCCGAAACTGCGCCGCCTGGACCTGCGCGAACTGCACTGACCCCGCGGCACCCACTGCAGGAACGGATTCAGGCGCGACAACCAGAACCGGGGGAATGCAGGAAATGCCCCGGGCACACCCGTTTTGTCGAGCATTGCGTGTCCTTCCGGGCATTGCGCTCCCTCCCGGGCATTGCGTGTCATCCCCGGCATTGCCGTCTTCACGCTTGCTGTCATCCCGAGCGTAGCGAGGGATCTGTTGTGGACTCCGGCTTTGTCGGAAATCAGATCCCTCGCTACGCTCGGGATGACAGAGGGATCGCGATGACGGCTGGATCGGGATGATCGCGGCTTGGTCCGGCTTTCAAGACCCGAGCAACCCCTTGCCAGCCGGTCTTAACACAGCCATTTCGAGCGCCAGCCCGGCGCCGGCCTAGACTGCAACCTGCCCCA
>Ga0209983_1000228_pt1 | contig 11280 bp, 7 predicted proteins | sample InoplaM1SPM_FD_187590 | JGI IMG/M metagenome (GOLD analysis project Ga0209983, IMG submission 187590) | Arabidopsis thaliana rhizosphere microbial communities from the Joint Genome Institute, USA, that affect carbon cycling - Inoculated... | ecosystem: Host-associated > Plants > Roots >...
CGAGATCCGTCGGGATATCGGCGCGCGTAATCTCGCGACCCGCCGCGACCACGGTCAGACGGCGGCATGCGTTCACGAGCTGGCGCACGTTGCCGGACCAGTGAAACGCGATCAGCGCCGCCTGAGCTTCCTCGGTCAGGGACTTGGGCGCCACGCCGAGCTCGAGCGCTGCAACGTCGAGGTAATGCCGGAGCAGCTCCGGCACGTCCTCGCGTCGCTGGCGGAGCGGGGGCACGTCGATGCGTATCACGTTCAACCGATGAAGCAGGTCTTCGCGGAACTGCCCACCCGCCACACGCGCCTCGAGATCCTGGTGCGTGGCCGCGATCACGCGCACGTCGACTCTGACCGGGAGCTGTCCACCGACCCGGTAGAACTCGCCCTCCGCCAGGACACGCAGCAGCCGCGTCTGCAGCGCGGGCGACATGTCGCCGATCTCGTCGAGAAAGAGCGTGCCGCCGTCGGCCTGCTCGAAGCGCCCGCGGCGGAGCTCGGTTGCGCCCGTAAAAGCGCCCTTTTCGTGACCGAAGAGCTCGGACTCGAGCAGGTCCGCGGTAAACGCCGAGGTGTTGAGCGCTATGAAAGCCTTGGCGGCGCGCGGGCTGTGACGGTGCAGAGCCCGCGCGACCAGCTCCTTGCCGGTGCCGGATTCACCGGTGATCAGCACCGTCATGCTCGAGCGCGAGAGTCGGCCGATGGCGCGAAACACCTCCTGCATGGCCGGCGCGTGGCCCAGCATCTCCGGGATCCGCCGCGACTCCGCCGCGGTGGGATCGGCGCGCTGCCCGGGCGAGGCCGCGCGCCGCACGAGCTCGATCGCCTGATCGATGTCGAACGGCTTCGGCAGGTATTCGAACGCGCCGCCCTGGTAGGCCGCCACGGCACTGTCGAGATCGGAGTGCGCAGTCATGACGATCACCGGCAGGCGCGGCCGCTTGGCGCGGATCTCCTCCAGGAGCTGTAGGCCGCTGCGGCCCGGCATGCGGATATCGGTCACCAGCACGTCGGGTTCGTCGCGCCGCAATGCGCTGAGCACGGCCTCCGATTCCTCGAACAACGTCGTGCTCATGCCGCCCTGCTTGAGCGCCCGCTCCAGTACCCAGCGGATCGAGGCATCGTCATCGACTACCCAGACGTTAAGCATGTTCGCCGAGCCCGTTGTGGTCGAAGGGCAGCAGGATCGTGAACACGGTGCGCCCGGGCCGACTCTCGAACTCGATCAGGCCGTCGTGGCGGCCGACGAGGTCCTGAGCTACGGCGAGGCCAAGGCCGGAGCCGCCCGCGCGCCCCGTCACGAGCGGATAGAAGATCGTGTCCTTGAGCTCCGCTGGAACGCCCGGTCCGTCGTCCTCAACCTGGATGCTGGCGACGACGCGGTAGCTGCGGCTGCCGATGCTCGCATTGGTGAGCGCGCGCGTGCGCAGCACGATTCGACCCTTCGCGCCCACGGCCTGCACGGCGTTTCGACCGAGGTTCAGGAGCGCCTGGATGACGAGATTCCGGTCAAGACGCAGCCGCGGGAGGCTCGGATCGTAGTCGCGCTCGATCTGCACGGCGCCGGGCGCCTCGGCCGCCAGCAGATGGCCAACATGCTGTACCAGTTCGTGGATGTTGAGCGCCTCCTTGCAGGGCTGCTGTCCCGGACCGAGCAGCGCATCGACGAGACCCGCGAGGCGATCGGCCTCGGCGATGATGATCGATGTGTACTCATGCAGCGCGCGGTCCTTGAGCTCGCGTTCGAGCAGTTGCGCGGCGCCGCGGAGCCCGCCCAGCGGATTGCGGATCTCGTGCGCGAGCTGACGCACCATCGCCCGGCTGCCGCCGAGCTGAGTCAGGAGTGCATTCTCGCGCACGATGCGCTGGTGCTGGGTCACGTCCGCGATCTCGACCAGTACGCCTCCCGGCCGACCCGGTTGATCGAAGGGACTGACCGTCACGTCGATAACGCGCTCGGGCGCGCCCGCATGGCCGGCGATGTGCAGCTCACGGCGCGAGTATGGCGCCGCGGCGCTGCGTGCCCGCTCGATGAGCGATTGGAGCTCCTCGTTGTTGCGCAGGAGATCCTTGAGCGGGCGTCCGCCGAGCGAGTTCCGGCTGACGCCGAACAGGTCCTCGGCGGGCTCGTTGAGGTGCAGCACGGTACCTTCGCGGTCCAGCCACAGCACGCAGGTGGCGAGTCCGTCGAGGACCTGGCTGAGCTCGGGCGGCGTCGCACGCGTGTGGCCGCGCAGTTCGGCGGCCACCGTCACTCTCCGTCGCCGCGCCGCGGACGGCGCGCTGGCGTTATTTGCCGTTGCCCGGCTTCGGCGTGGGCCTGGGCGGCGGCGGCGGCGGCGGTCGCAGGTTCGGCCCTACCGCGCGCGGTTCGCTCACGGTGGTTTGCCGCATGTGGATCATGCGTGGTTCGCTGAGCATCTTCGCCTTGCCCTGCGCATCGACGATCTGCGCCCTGAGCGAGTGGGCGCCGCGCTCGAGGCCCGGGAGTGTGTATTCGAGCGCCGTTGAGTCGCCCTCGACCAGATTGCCATCGAGGTACAGACGCATCAGGTCGCCGCTGACGAGCTCGGGTTCCGAGCGGATCCGGACGGTGACGACCGCGTCGGCGTTGAAAAACGTCTCGTTCTCGGCCGGCTGGAAGATCTCGAGCAGCTGGTACTGCACAGTCGATTGCGGCGCACGCGCCGTGGTGGTGGACGAGGTCGGCGGCGGTCGAGGCGTGGCAGGCTTCGCGTCCGCCTCGGGCTCCATGGTCGCGATCGAAATGAGCTTGGCGCCGGGGACGGGCCGGTCGGAATAATGAGTAACGCCCTTGGCATCGACCCAAACCCACATCTGGGTTGTTGCGCCGTAGGCCGAAGCCGCGACCGTCAGGAGCAGGCAGCTGAGCGCCAGGAATCGAGTTCTCATGGCGCCGGAGGATAGCTCCCGCCACGCTTGCTGACAAAGTCACGGGCTGCGATTCGCGAATTGCGTCATATGCGGGTCGCGGGTCGGCCGGGAAACGGAATCACCCGGCCGCCGCGGCCGCGCATCAGACGCTGTAGTACAGCTCGAATTCGACGGGATGCGTCGACATTCGCAGGCGCGTCACTTCCTGCATCTTGAGCCCGATGTATGCATCGATCACGGTGTCGGTGAAGACGCCACCTTCCTTGAGGAAGCCCCGGTCGTGGTCGAGCGCGTCGAGCGCCATGTCGAGCGAGTGGCAGACCGTTGGTATGTTCTTCGCCTCCTCCGGCTCGAGGTCGTAGAGGTCCTTGTCCGCCGGATCGCCTGGGTGGATCTTGTTCCTGATGCCGTCGAGTCCGGCCATCACCATCCCGGCAAAGCAGAGGTAGGGGTTGGCGGTCGAGTCCGGGAAGCGCACTTCGATGCGTCGCGCCTTCGGGCTCATCACGTGTGGAATGCGGATCGAGGCGGAGCGATTGCGAGCGGAGTAGGCCAGCATCACCGGCGCCTCAAACCCCGGCACCAGCCGCTTGTAGCTGTTGGTGCTCGCGTTGCAGATCGCGTTCAGCGCCTTGGCGTGCTTGATGATCCCGCCGATGTAGTAGAGCGCGAGCTCGGAGAGCCCGCCGTACTTGTCGCCGCCGAAGATGTTCTTGCCGTCCTTCGTCAGAGACTGGTTGACGTGCATCCCGTTGCCGTTGTCGCCGACCAGTGGTTTCGGCATGAAAGTCGCCGTCTTGCCATAGCTCGCCGCCACGTTGTGGATCGCATATTTCAGGATCTGCACCTCGTCGGCCTTCTTGGTCAGCGTGCTCGCAGCGACGTTGATCTCGCCCTGACCGGCGGTGGCGACTTCATGATGATGCACCTCGACCTTGAGACCGAGCTCTTCCATCGCCTGACACATCGCGGTGCGCAGATCCTGATAGGCATCGACAGGCGGCACGGGGAAATATCCGCCCTTGACGCCCGGTCGATGACCGAGATTGCCCCCGTCGACGCTGCGCCCCGAATTCCAGGCGCCCTGCACCGAGTCGACCTCGTAGAACGCGCCCTGCATCGAATTGCCGTGGCGCATGCTGTCGAAGATGAAGAACTCGTTCTCCGGGCCGAAGAGCGCGCTGTCGGCGATGCCGGTCGATTTGAGATACGCCTCGCACCGCTTCGCGAGCGAGCGCGGATCGCGCTCGTAACCCTGCATGTTCGACGGCTCGATGACGTCGCAGCGCAGGTCGAGCGTGGTTTCCTCGTAGAACGGGTCGACCACCGCCGTGGCAGGATCCGGCATCAGGATCATGTCGGACTCCTGGATGCCCTTCCAGCCGGCGATCGACGAGCCGTCGAATCCCTTGCCGTCCTCGAAGAAGGTCTCGTCGACCATGCGCGTCGGCACGGTGACGTGCTGCTCCTTGCCCTTTGTGTCGGTGAAGCGCAGGTCGACGAACTTGACTTCCTTTTCCTTGATCAGCTTGAGCACATCGGCAGCGGTCATGAAGACTCCTGGGAATTGGTTGCGCGATAATGGATGGCGACCGGTTGCTCGCCGCGCCCGGCCGTCGGTTGTGTGCGCGAGAATAATGCAGAAAGCATGCCAGCGCACCTCTGTGGCGCGCATCTGCGATGTATGCCCGCCCGATTCGTACAGCCGGGACGTTCCTGCGCCCACATATGGTGCAACAGCCACCCCTTGTGCGCCCTTCTGGAGCGTATTTCGGCCTCAGGGCTGATCGTCATCCGCTCGGCTATACTCTCCCGCCCCTCGCGCCAGTCCCATCCGATGGCGAAAAACCGAGCTCAACCGCCGCGGACCTTCCAGGACCTCATCCTCGCGCTCCAGCAGTACTGGGCCCGGCATGGCTGCGCACTGCTGCAGCCCTACGACATGGAGATGGGTGCGGGCACGTTCCACACGGCCACATTCCTGCGGGCCGTCGGCCCTGAGCCGTGGAGCGCGGCGTACGTTCAACCCTCACGCCGCCCCACCGATGGGCGCTACGGCGAGAACCCGTTTCGCGTGCAGCGGTACTACCAATACCAGGTGGTGATCAAGCCGTCGCCACCGAATTTCATCGACCTCTACCTGGGATCTCTCGCTGCGGTGGGTATCGACACGCGCGTCCACGACGTGCGGTTCGTCGAAGACAACTGGGAATCGCCGACGCTCGGTGCATGGGGCCTGGGCTGGGAGGTTTGGCTGAACGGCATGGAGGTCACGCAGTTCACGTATTTCCAGCAGGTTGGCGGACTCGACTGCCGGCCAGTGATGGGTGAGATCACCTACGGCCTCGAGCGTCTTGCGATGTATCTGCAGGGCGTCGAGAGTTTCTTCGACCTCGTGTGGACCGACGGTCCGCTGGGGCAGATCACCTATCGGGACGTCTCCCACCAGAACGAAGTGGAGCAGTCGCGGTACAACTTCGAGCTCGCCGACGTAGGGGAACTCTCGCGCCAGTTCGACGCCTGCGAGAAGGATTGCCAGCGGCTCCTCGAAGCCGGCGTGCCGCTGCCCGCATACGAGCGCATGCTTGAGTGCTCGCATACGTTCAACCTGCTCGATGCGCGCAAGGCGATCTCGGTCACCGAGCGGCAGCGATACATCCTGCGCGTGCGCACGCTCGCCCGCGGGGTCGCGGAAGCGTATTACGCCAGCCGCGAAACGCTCGGCTTTCCGATGACCGCATGACGCGCCGCGACTTCCTGGTCGAGCTCGGCACCGAAGAGCTGCCACCCCGGACGCTGCTCCCGCTTGCGGATGCGTTCGCCTTGGGGTTAGGACGCGGCCTCGCGGAGGCGGGGCTCGTCCACGGCGCGGTCGAGCGTTACGCGACACCGCGGCGCCTTGCGGTGCAGGTGCGGCGCGTGGCCGCGCAGCAACCGGACCGTAACACCGAGCGACGGGGGCCGCCCGTCTCCGCGGCCTTCGATGCGCAAGGCGCGCCCACCCAGGCCGCACTCGCCTTCGCTCGCGGTCTCGGTGTCGAGGTCGGCTCACTCGCGCGCGTCGAGACGCCGAAGGGTGTGTGGCTCGTGCATCGCGGCGTGGAAAGCGGCGCCGCCGCCGTGACGCTCCTGCCGGGCATCGTCCGCGCTGCGTTGGAGGCGTTGCCGATCGCCCGGCGCATGCGCTGGGGCGCGGGTGACGCGGAGTTCGTCCGCCCGGTGCACTGGGTAGTAATGCTGTTTGGCAGCGAAGTCGTCGACGCGGAGCTGCTGGGCGTACGCGCAGGTCGGATGAGCCGCGGGCACCGCTTCATGGCGCCGCGCGAGCTCTCGATCAGCAGTCCCGCGGCGTATCTCGCGACCTTGGAACGACGTGGTCGGGTGCTGGCCGATTTCGAGCGGCGCCGCGAGGTGATCCGTGGACAGGTCACCGAGGCCGCGCGGGCCGTGGGTGGCGAGGCGGTGATCGAGGATCGGCTCCTCGACGAGGTCACCGCCCTGGTCGAATGGCCGGTCGGGCTCGCAGGGCAATTCGAGACGCGCTTCCTCGCGCTGCCGGAAGACGTTCCGATCGCAACGATGCAGGATCATCAGCGCTATTTCCCGGTGCGAGACGCGCAGCGGCGCCTGATGCCATGGTTCGTCACGGTCGCCAATATCGACAGCCCGGATCCCGCGCAGATAGTCGCGGGCAACGAGCGTGTCATTCGACCCCGCCTCGCCGACGCCGCGTTCTTCCACGCCGAGGACCTGAAGCAGACGCTCGCCTCGCGGCGCGAGAGCCTGAAGCGCGTGACCTTCCAGGCACGACTTGGCTCGCTCTTCGACAAGGCCGAGCGCGTGCGCGCGCTTGCGGCGCCGATCGCGGCGTCCATCGGGGGCGATGCGCAGCTCGCCAACCGCGCGGCGGAGCTCGCCAAGTGCGATCTGCTTACCGCGATGGTGGGCGAATTTCCGGAGCTGCAGGGCGTGATGGGGCGGTACTACGCCCAGCACGACGGCGAGCCCGGCGAAGTCTGCGAGGCCATCCGGGAGCAGTATCTGCCGCGGTTCGCCGGCGACGCGCTGCCCGACACCCGCACCGGCATGGCGCTCGCGATCGCCGATAAGCTGGACACGATCGCCGGCATCTTTGCCATTGGTCAGCGCCCGACCGGGACGCGCGATCCCTTCGGTCTGCGGCGCGCGGCGCTGGGGCTGCTCCGTATCAGCATCGAGCGCGGGCTCGACCTGGACCTGAATGCGCTGATCGGCCAGTCGCTGGCCGCGATGCCGTTTGCGGTTCCCGAGGCCTCCGCTCGCGAGGTGTATGACTACGTCGTCGAGCGCCTCCGCGCGTACTACCTCGAGGGCGGCGCCGGCAGCGGCGTGACGACCGAGATGTTCGATGCTGTGCTCGCCACGCAGCCAGCGTCGCCGCTCGATTTCGACGCGCGGCTGAGGGCGCTGGCCGAGTTCCTCGCGCTGCCGGATGCTCCAGGCCTCGCCGCCGCCAACAAGCGCATCGCCAACATCCTGCGCAAGGCGGGCGACCGGCCCGTCGCGGCGATCGACGTCGCGCTGCTCACCGATCCGGCCGAGCAGATCCTGGGGGAACAGGTCCTGGCCGTCGCGCGCAAGGTCGAGCCGATGTTCGCCGAGCGCCAGTACACCGGTGCGCTCAAGCTTCTCGCGGCGCTCCGCAAGGCGGTCGACGATTTCTTCGACGGCGTGATGGTCATGGACGATGACCCGGCGCTGCGGGCAAACCGCCTCGCGCTGCTGGCGCGCATCCAATCGCTGTTTCTACACGCCGCGGACCTGTCGCGCCTGCCGGGCTAGGCTCCGATGCAGTTCCTGGGCTCGCTCGTCTTCACGCTGCTGCTCTTTCTCACGACAGCCGTTTTTGGCTTGATCGTTCTCGCCTGCGCCTGGCTGCCGATACACGCGCGCTATGCAATCCCGCGTGCATGGGCGCGCGTGCTGTTCGCGATGCTGAAGCTGCTCTGCCGGCTCGACTACACCGTTGAGGGGCGGGAGCACCTGCCGAACGAGCCCTTTATCTCGATCTGGAAACACTCTTCCACCTGGGACACGATCGCCCAGATGCTCGTCGTACCTCCGGCGGCGTGGATCGTGAAACGCGAGGTCATCTGGATCCCGATCGTGGGCTGGGCGGTAGCGACCTTTCGACCGATCGCGATTGACCGGTCGGCCGGCGGCTCGGCGGTGAAGCAGGTCGTCGCCCAGGGACGAAAGCGCTTCGCCGAGGGTCTGGGCGTGCTCATCTACCCGGAAGGCACCCGCATGGCGCCCGGCGAAACACGCAAGTACGGCGTAAGCGGGGCGCTGCTCGCCACGAAAACCGGGCGGCTGGTCGTGCCTATCGCGCACAACTCGGGATACTTCTGGCGGCGTCGCGGGCTGATGAAATACCCCGGAACGATACGGGTCGTCATCGGTCCGCCGATCGACCCTGCGGGGCTCGATCCCCGCGCTGTCAACGCGCGCGCGCAGCAGTGGATCGAGACGACGATCACGGAGATCATCAAGCGCCCCGACGGCCGCCCGGCCTCATCGCGCGCGTAAAGCTCATCTTCTATTTCGTCTGGTGAAACGCCGGTTGCATGGCCGATTCTTCAGATTGCTTTAAAGGACTGACTGCGTCACCTACTTGACGAAATATGTCGGTCCAGACGCTGCGTCACAGCTCCGATGTGCGAAGTTTCGGCCGCGTCACAGATCTCCGATTTGCACTTGGCTCGCCGCCATCTTGCTGATACATCACACGGGCGAACGCTGAAAAAGGCAAACCCGCCGCGAGGTGGGGACGCAAAGCCTCCGGTCCCGGGGCGACAGTGCCTGGGATAGCGGGGTTGCCGGCCAGGCCAGTCCCCTAGCGGGAACACCTGTCGTCACCCGCTTTCCCCTCCACTCCCAGGATCGCCGCTCGCCGGACCCAAGGGTCCGTTCGGTCAGGCGCATCGGCTGCGGCCGGTGTCTCTCGGGTGAGCCCGAAGGAGTGTGGCGATGGTCAAAGAGTCCGGCATTTCGCACTGGCAGGAAATCCTCGCCGTTCTTGCCCTGTCGATCCTCGGACTCGGCAACGCGTCATCAGCGGAGACGGATCGGGGTCGGCCCGAGCGTCCGAACCAAAGCCCCGTGATCTCGGGAACGCCGTCCACCAGCATCATCGCCGGTGAGTCGTACAGCTTCCGACCCGACGCGACCGACGCCGACGGCGACCGCCTGACGTTCTACATTCGCAACCAGCCGCGGTGGGCCAAGTTCGATTCGCGGTCAGGTGAGCTGCGCGGTGCATCCAGCCAGCCTGGAACATACGCCGATATCGTGATCGGGGTCAGCGACCGGCGCGCAAACGCCGAGTTGCCGGCATTCACCCTCACGATCAGCGCGGCGACGCAGCCGGTCGATATGCCGCCCGTCATCAGCGGCTCACCGCCCGCAGTAGTCCTCGCCGAGCAGACGTATGGGTTCCAGCCCAGCGCCTCGGATCCGGAAGGCGCCCGGCTGTCCTTTGCCGTCCAGAACCGTCCGGTCTGGGCAAACTTCGATGCCTCGACCGGTCGGCTGTTCGGGACGCCGACCTCCACGCAGGTGGGTACCTACAACAACATCGTCATCAGCGCCACCGATGGCACGAGCTTTGCCTCCCTTGCGCCCTTCGCAATCGAAGTGGACCCTGCGCCAAACGCCACTCCGGTTATTTCCGGATCACCGGCCACGCAGGTCACCGCGGGACAGTCGTACGCATTTACACCCTCGGCCAGCGATGTCGACGGCGACAGTTTGAGCTTCAGCGTATCGAACAAGCCCGCGTGGGCCAGCTTCGACGCCGCCAGCGGTCGCCTGAGCGGCACGCCGGGTTCGACCCATGTCGGCACGACGACCAACATCGTAATCAGCGTGTCCGACGGCCAGGCGTCCGCGGCGCTGCCGGGGTTCAGCATCGAAGTCACCGCGGTACCGAACCGTGCGCCGTCGATCAGCGGATCACCTTCGACGAGTGTGACTGAGGGACAGGCTTACGCGTTCTCGCCGTCGGCTACCGATCCGGATGGCGATGCATTGGTGTTCAGTATCCAGAACCGCCCCGTATGGGCAACGTTCAGCAGCTCGACCGGACGCCTGGCGGGTACGCCCGGCAGCACACATACCGGCAGCTACCAGAATATCGTGATCAGCGTGTCCGACAGCCAGGCCTCCGCCTCGCTCGCGCCGTTCGCCATCCAGGTCGAAGCCACGCCCAATGGTGCACCGCTCATCAGCGGCCAGCCAGCGACGACCGTGGTAGCTGGCCAGTCGTATTCGTTCACACCGAGCGCGAGCGATCCGGACGGTGACGTGCTTAGCTTTGCGGTAGCCGGTAAGCCCACATGGGCGACCTTCGACGCCTCGAGCGGCCGGCTGAGTGGCACGCCATCGGCAGCCCAGATCGGAACGAATTCGGGCATCGTTATCAGCGTGACCGACGGGACGACCTTCAGCGAACTCGCTCCGTTCGGCATTACCGTAACCGAGGCACCGAACCGCGCCCCGACGATCACCGGCTCGCCCGCCTCGAGCGTCGTCGCCGGGCAGTCCTATTCGTACACGCCATCCGCAAGCGACGCGGATGGAGATCCGCTTACGTTCAGCATTCAGAATCGCCCGGTTTGGGCGACGTTCTCGTCCTCCACGGGCCGGCTGTCGGGCACACCGACCAGCACACAGGTCGGGAGCTACGGGAATATCGTTATCAGCGTGTCAGACACCAAGGCTTCCGCATCGCTTGCGCCGTTCTCCATCCAGGTGACCGCACCACCGAATCGCGCGCCCACGATCACGGGCCAGCCGTTGACCACGGTCTCGGCCGGCCAGGCGTATTCGTTCACTCCGACGGCAAGCGACCCCGACGGCGACGTGCTGACGTTCAGTATCCAGAATCGCCCCGCCTGGGCGACGTTCTCACCGACCACCGGGCGTTTGTCCGGCACACCCACGGCCGCAGGCACACACACGAATATTCTCATCGCCGTGTCCGATGGGAAGGGGGCGAGCGCGAGCCTGCCGGCGTTTACGATAAGCGTGGAACAGCTCGCCACCGCGTCGGTAACGCTTTCCTGGCAGGCGCCGACGAAGAACGTGGATGGCACGCCGCTCACGGACCTCACCGGATACGTCGTGCACTACGGTCTGTCCGCGGGTCAATATTCCGAGACGCTGTCGCTGCCGAGCGCGTCGCTTACGAGCGTCGCGATCGAGGGTCTCACACCCGCGACGTGGTATTTCGCGGTCAAGGCCGTGAATGCGGCCGGCACGCAGAGCAGCTTCTCGAACGAGGCCTGGAAAACGATCCAGTAGTACAGACTCTCTATATTCTGAATGACGCCCGCGTCTCGGGGGCGTCGG
>Ga0209983_1000242_pt1 | contig 11097 bp, 7 predicted proteins | sample InoplaM1SPM_FD_187590 | JGI IMG/M metagenome (GOLD analysis project Ga0209983, IMG submission 187590) | Arabidopsis thaliana rhizosphere microbial communities from the Joint Genome Institute, USA, that affect carbon cycling - Inoculated... | ecosystem: Host-associated > Plants > Roots >...
GGAAGTCCGCGCCGGCCGCGAGAAGGTCGCCCACCGACTCGAGCAGCACCGGGGCGCGGTGGTCGCCGCCGACGCGGAGACCGACGCCGATCTGGCCGGCCTCGCCGAGGCCGCGCTGATCGTGTCCCGCACCCTCGTCGCGGGATCGGCGGGTCTCGGCCGGGCCCTGAGCCGCGCGCTCGGCGGCGGCGTGCCGATCGTGCCGCTGCCGCACGGCCGCGCCTGGCTCGTCGTGATCGGCAGCCTGCATCCGACCAGCCGCGCCCTCGTGGATGGAGCAGCCCTCTCGGTGCCTGTCGTCGTCGCCGGCTCGCAAAACCATACCGATCCCGCGCCGGCCATCGCGGCGCTGGCGAGCGGCCGGCCCGCGGTGGTCGCGAGCGTCACGACGCCGGTGTCGCGCGAGGACATCCTGAGAAGCCTCGCGCAGACCGCGACCGAGATCCTCGAGGCGGCCGCGCCCGATCTCGTGGCGGTCACCGGGGGCGACACCGCCTACGCGCTGATCCGGGCGCTCGGGCCGCGGCGCTTCGACCTCGTCGGCGCCCCGGCCGACGGGCTGGCCCTGGGCCGCCTCGTCCTGCGCGGGGGACGTGAGATCTCGCTGCTCACCAAGGCGGGCGGATTCCGCTCGACCGTGTTCGACGCCCTCCTGGGAGGAACCTCGTGACCGCCGCTCGCGTTCCCGTGCTCGGCATCACCATGGGCGACCCCGCCGGGGTCGGCCCGGAGATCATCGCCAAGGCGCTGGCGCAGCCCGAGGTCGCGGCGGCGTGCAAGGCGGTGGTCATCGGCGACCGGTCGGTGATGGAGGCGACCCTGACGCTGCTCCGGTCGCCGCTGCGGTTGCACGCGGTCAAATCCATCGACGCATGCCGCTTCGAGCCGGGCGCGCTCGAGTGCCTCGACCTGGCCAACGTGGATGCGGCCGCGCTGCCGAAATCCACGGTCAGCGCCGAGGCCGGCCGCGCCGCGTACGCCTACATCGAGACCGGCGTGCGGCTCTGTCAGGCCGGCGCCATCGACGGCATCGTCACCGCGCCGGTCAACAAGGAAGCGCTCGCCGCGGCGGGCGTGCAGCACTCCGGGCACACCGAGATCCTGGCCCGGCTCACCGACACGAAGGACTTCGCGATGCTCCTGATGGGCAAGGAGCTGCGCGTCATCCATGTCACCACCCACGTGGCGCTGCGCCGCGTGCCGGACCTGGTCACCCGCGAGCGCGTCGGCCGCGTCATCCACCTGGCCCAGCAGACCATGACCGGCCTGGGCCGCCCGCGGGCCCGCATCGCGGTGTGCGGGCTCAATCCGCACGCGGGCGAGGACGGCCTCTTCGGCGACGAGGAGAAGACCCGGATCATCCCGGCGGTCGAGGACGCGCGGCGGGCCGGGCTCGACGTGCACGGTCCGCTGCCCGCCGACACGGTCTTCTCCCGCGCCCGCGGGGGCGAGTTCGACATCGTGGTCGCGATGTACCACGACCAGGGACACGTGCCGGTGAAGACACTCGGCTTCAACTACGACGAGAAGAGCGGCACCTGGACCGGGCTGTCCGGCGTCAACGTCACGGTCGGGCTGCCGTTCCTCCGCGTGTCGGTCGACCACGGGACCGCGTTCGACCGGGCCTGGAAGGGCATCGCCAATCCCGAGAGCATGCTGGAGGCTCTGGACGTCGCGGTGCGCATGCTCGGCGCCCGCGGTTGACACCCGCCATGCCGTCGGGCGCCGACCGACCCAGGCTCCCGCACCGACGACATCGGCGGCACCGCCTCGCCCCGCGCTGCGCCGATACCATCATCGAGGCCCTCTAACCCCGACGAGGATTCCATGGACGATCACAACCTCCGCGAGCTGATCTCCCAGGTGAAGGCGGGCCATCTCGGCCGTCGTGCGTTCGTTCAGGCCATGATCGGCCTGGGCCTCACCGCGCCGATGGCCGCACAGCTGCTCGCCCCGGCCGGAGTGGCCCACGCGCAGGCGAAGGCGCCGGCGTTCACCCCGACGAAGCGCGGGGGCGGCGGGCTCCTGAAAGCGCTCTGGTGGCAGGCGCCCACGCTGCTGAATCCCCACTTCGCCACCGGCACCAAGGACCAGGACGCCTCGCGCATCTTCTACGAGCCGCTCGCCGCCTTCGATCCCGACGGCAACGTGATCCCGATCCTCGCCGCGGAGACGCCCAGCGTCCAGAACGGCGGGCTCGCCCGCGATCTCACCTCGGTGACCTGGCGCATCAAGAAGGGCGTGACGTGGCACGACGGCAAGCCGCTCACCGCCGACGACGTGGTCTTCACTTACGAGTTCGTCTCGGATCCCGCCACCGCCGCGGTCACCAGCGGGTCGTACCGCGAGATCTCGAAGCTCGAGAAGGTCGACAGCCACGCCGTCAAGCTCACGTTCAGCAAGCCCCAGCCGTTCTGGGCCGACCCGTTCTGCGGGGTGCGGGGCGCCATCATCCCCAAGCACGTCTTCGATCCGTTCCGGGGAGCCAAGAGCCGCGAGGCGCCCGCGAACCTTCGTCCGGTCGGGACCGGCGCCTACAAGCTCGTCGACTTCAAGCCGGGCGACACGGTGCGGGGCGAGGCGAATGCCGCGTATCACGTGCCGAACCGGCCCTTCTTCGACGCGATCGAGATGAAGGGCGGCGGCGACGCGGCCTCCGCCGCGCGGGCGGTGCTGCAGACCGGCGAATACGACTACGCGTGGAACCTGCAGGTCGAGGACGACCTCCTGCGCCGGCTCGAGCAGGGCGGCAAGGGACGCGTCAACATCTGGCCCACCGGCAATCCCGAGCACATGCAGTGCAACTTCAGCGACCCGTGGACCGACGTGGAGGGCGAGCGGTCGCACGTGAAGACCGCGCATCCCGTCCTCTCGGATCCCGCGGTGCGCCAGGCCCTCAACCTGCTGGTGGACCGCTCCGCGGTGCAGGAGGAGATCTACGGCCGCGGCGGGCAGACCACCGCGAACTTCCTGAACGCGCCCACGCGGTTCTTCTCCAAGAACACCCGGTGGGAGTTCAGCGTGGATCGCGCCAACCAGGTCCTCGACGCGGCCGGCTGGAAGCGAGGCGGCGACGGCATCCGGGCCAAGGACGGCAAGCGCCTGAAGTTCCTCTTCCAGACCTCGATCAACGCCCCCCGCCAGAAGAACCAGGCCATCGTCAAGCAGGCCGCGGCCAAGGCGGGCATCGAGATCGAGATCAAGTCCGTGGTGGCCTCGGTGTTCTTCTCCTCGGATGCCGCGAACACCGACACCTACCCGCACTTCTACGCCGACCTGCAGATGTACAACACCACCATGACCGCGCCGGACCCCGGCTACTTCATGAACCAGTTCTGCTCGTGGGAGGTCTCGCAGAAGGCCAACAAGTGGCAGGGCCGCAACGTCACCCGCTTCCGCAGCGACGAGTACGACCGGACCTACAAGGCAGCGGACAGCGAGATCGACCCGGTCAAGCGGGCGGCCCTGTTCGTCAAGATGAACGACATCGTCATCTCCAACGTGGTGGTGATCCCGGTGCTCTGGCGCAACGGAGTCTCGGGCGCCGCCCACGCGCTGCAGGGCATGGACCTGACCGGGTGGGATTCCACCTTCTGGCGCCTGCCCTACTGGCACAAGCAGGCATAGCGTGGAACCTGGCGGTGAACTTGACAGTTTCGGCCGCGAGCCGTATATAAGGCCATTCCAACCGGTCGCCGCCGACCCATTCTCTCAGGAGGACCACCGATGCAAGAGCACGAACTGAGGCACCTGATCGGCCAGGTCAAGGCTGGGACGCTGAGCCGCCGCGCCTTCGTCCAGACCATGCTGGGGCTCGGGTTGACCGCTCCCATGGCGGCCCAGATGCTTGCCCACGCCGGAGTCGCCCAGGCCCAGACCAAGGGCGCCGCGATGTTCAATCCGACAAAGCGCGGGGGCGGCGGGCAGCTCAAGGTGCTCTGGTGGCAGGCGCCCACCCTGCTGAACCCGCACTTCGCCACCGGCACCAAGGACCAGGACGGCTCGCGCATCTTCTACGAGCCGCTGGCCTCCTACGACCCGGACGGCAACCTGTTCCCGGTGCTGGCCGCCGAGGTGCCGTCGGTCCAGAACGGCGGGGTGAGCAAGGACGGCCGGTCGGTGACGTGGAAGCTCAAGAAGGGCGTGACCTGGCACGACGGCAAGCCGTTCACGTCGGCCGACGTGGTCTTCAACTGGGAGTTCGTCAAGGATCCCAAGACCGCCGCGCGGACGATCGGCTCCTACACCGACATCGACAAGATCGACGTGCTGGACAGCCATACCGTCCGGCTCGTCTTCAAGAAGCCGGTGCCGTTCTGGGCCAACGCCTTCTGCGGCGTGAACGGCATGATCATTCCCAAGCACCTCTTCGAGCCCTACATGGGCGAGAAGTCGCGGGAGGCGCCCAACAATCTGAAGCCGGTCGGCACCGGCCCCTTCAAGTTCGTGGACTTCAAGCCGGGCGACATCGTGAAAGGCGACCTGAACCCGAGCTACCACGTGCCCAACCGCCCGTTCTTCGACTCGATCGAGATGAAGGGCGGCGGCGACGCGGTCTCGGCGGCGCGCGCGGTCATGCAGACCGGTGAGTACGACTACGCCTGGAACATGCAGGTCGAGGACGAGATCCTCAAGCGCTTCGAGCAGGGCGGCCGCGGCAAGGCGAGCATCGTCACCACCGGTAACATCGAGCACATTCAGTGCAACCAGACCGACCCGTGGACGGAGGTCGACGGCGAGCGCTCCAGCCTCAAGACCAAGCATCCCTTCCTGACCGACCCCGCGGTGCGCCAGGCCCTGAGCATGCTGGTCGATCGCGCCTCGGTGCAGGAGCAGATCTACGGGCGCACCGCGCTCACCACCGCCAACTTCCTGAACGCCCCGGCCCCGTTCGTGTCCAAGAACAACCGCTGGGAGTTCAACGTCGACAAGGCCAACCAGATCCTGGAGGCGGCAGGCTGGAAGAAGGGCGCCGACGGCATCCGGGCCAAGGACGGCAAGAAGCTGAAGATGGTATACCAGACCTCGATCAACGCTCCCCGTCAGAAGACGCAGGCCATCGTCAAGCAGGCTTGCGCCAAGGCCGGCATCGAGATCGAGATCAAGTCGGTGGTCGCGTCGGTGTTCTTCTCGTCGGACCCGGCCAACCTCGATACGTACCCGCACTTCTCCACCGACCTCCAGATGTACACCGTCACCGAGACCATGCCCGATCCCCAGGACTTCATGCTCCAGTTCACGCCCTGGGAGATCGCGTCGAAGGAGAACAAGTGGCAGGGCCGCAACATCACCCGCTGGCAGAGCGAGGAGTACGGCAAGCTCCACAAGGCGGCCGAGGCCGAGGTGGATCCGGTCAAGCGGGCGGCATTGTTCATCCAGATGAACGACATGGTGATCAAGAACGTGGTAGTGATCCCGGTGGCCTGGCGGCCGCGGGTCTCCGCGATCAGCAACAAGCTCAAGGTCGCCCAAAGCGGCTGGGACTCGGACTTCTGGCAGCTGCCGTTCTGGCACAAGGAGGCGTAGCGGGAGGCGGGTCGGCGCCGGGCCCAGAACCCGGCGCCGGCTGCATCAATTAGATGTCCAGGTATCTCCTGCGCCGGCTGCTGATCATGATCCCCGTGCTCGCGGGGATCAGCCTGGTGCTGTTCACGATCCTGTGCCTCGCCCCTGGCGATCCCTTCGAGGAGCTCGCCACCAACCCGAATGTCCCGCCGGAGGTGCGCGCGAACCTCCGGCACCAGTTCGGCCTCGACGATCCGATCCCGGTGCGCTACCTCCGCTGGTTCACCTCGATGCTCAAGGGCGACTGGGGCTTCTCGTTCGTGAGCCGCATCGACGTGGGCACCCTGATCTTACAGCGCCTGCCCACCACGCTCTGGGTGCTCGGCCTGGCCCAGCTCCTGGGGCTGCTGGTCGCGTTGCCGGTCGGCATCTACGCGGCGGTAAGGCCGTATTCGCTGTTCGACCAGGTCTCGACGACGCTGGCCTTCATCGGCTTCTCGTTGCCCACCTTCTTCACCGGCATCCTGTTCATCCTCTTCTTCAGCATCTATCTGGACTGGCTGCCGTTCATCTACCGCGCCGACATCAGCGCCACCGGCTGGCGCTGGTACTGGGAAAATCTGCGCCAGGCCATCATGCCGGTGGCGGTGCTCGGCCTCTTCCAGGGTGCGGCGATGACCCGGTTCGTGCGCTCGGCGGTGCTGGAGATCGTGCGGCTCGACTACATCAATACCGCGCGGGCCAAGGGGCTGTCGGAGCGGGTGACGATCCTCAAGCACGTGGTGCGCAACGCCCTCATCCCGGTGGTCACCCTGGTGGCCCTGCAGATCCCCGGCATCTTCACCGGGGCGGTCATCACCGAGCAGATCTTCCGTGTGCCCGGCATCGGCTCGCTACTGATCACCTCGATCCTGGCCAACGACACTCCGGTGATCATGGCGATCACCTTCGTGTTCTCCTGTCTCGTGGTCGTCTTCAACCTGGTCGCGGACCTGCTGTACGGCTGGCTCGATCCGCGCATCTCGTATCGCTAGCCCATGACGCCTCCGACCGGGGTCGCGGCCGAGGCGGTCACCCGCACGGCGCCCGCCTCGCGCGCGCCGGCGGTGCGCTCGTTGTGGAGCGAAGCGTTCCGGCGCTTTCGCAAGCACCACCTGGCCACCTTCGGCGCGGTCGTGCTGCTCGTGATGGTGGCCGCGGTGATGGTGGGCCCGTTCGTGTACCGGGTGCCGATCGACGAGATCGACTTCCGGGCCAAGCTGAAGGGGCCGACCTGGGCCCACCCGCTCGGCACCGACGACCTGGGCCAGGATCTGCTGGCCCGGATGCTCTACGGCGGCCGGATCTCGCTCGCCGTCGGCGTGGCCGCGATGCTGATCGCGATCACCGTAGGCACGGTGGTGGGGGCCGCGGCCGGCCACGTGGGCGGCACCACCGACCACACCTTGATGCGCCTCACCGATCTCTTCCTGTCCTTGCCGCAGCTGCCGTTGCTCCTGCTCCTGGTCTATCTTTTCCGCGATTCGCTCAAGCGGGTGCTGGGGCCCGAGATGGGCGTCTTCGCGCTGGTGGTCGTGGTGATCGGCGGCCTGCGCTGGATGCCGGTGGCGCGCCTGGTGCGCGCGCAGTTCCTCTCGCTGCGGGAGAAGGAATTCGTCGAGGCCGCGCGCGGGCTCGGGGCGCCCCCGCTCCGACAGGTCATCCGCCACATCCTGCCCAACGCGGTGGGCCCGGTGATCGTGGCCGGCACCATCGACGTGGCCGCCGCCATCATCGCGGAGTCCTCGCTGTCGTTCCTGGGGCTGGGCTTCCCGCCCGACATCCCGACCTGGGGCCGCATCCTCTTCGACGCGAAGGACAACCTCGACTTCGCGCCGCACTGGGCGATCTTCCCGGGCACCGCGATCTTCCTCACCGTGCTCAGCATCAACTACATCGGCGACGGCCTCCGCGATGCGCTCGACCCGCGCAAGGTCATGTCCAGCCGCACCCCGACGCCCGATGGCGGCGCCGCGGCGGTGGGAGCCCCGGACGCCTGACCGTTCATTGCCGAGGCGAGCCTAGCGCCTCCGGCGTCGGTGGGTGGCCAGGCCGGATCCCATCAGCGACGCCCCGAGGAGCAGGACGGTCGCGGGCTCCGGCGTCGCCGCGATCTCCGTCACCACCGGGGTCATCGTGCCGGTGAACTGACCGTCAGCCACGAAGGTCAGGCCGGTGATGAAGGCGGTGACGTTGTTGGGGTCGAGCCCGGCGGATACCTCGATGCCGCCCACCTCAAAGGCCCCCACGCCGCCCTGCGGGAAGAAGAACTGGCTGTTCGCCCCGAGCAAGATCTGGATGAGGTTCAGGCCGTCCATGTAGCTCAGGGTGTACTGGTTGTCGCCCACCGCGGGCAGGAGAACCGATTTGAAATTCGGATCACCGGCTCCGATCGCGTATTTGTACCCCACCGCGACGAAGGGATCGATGAACACCGTCTCGTTGGCGAGTATGGCGCGCACGTCGAACTTGTAGGGCGCGTCGATGCCGGGGCCTCGGGTCGGGAGGAACGCGGCAGGCTGAGGCCCGGTCAACGGAGAAAAGTCGAAGAACGCGCTCGAGCGACGGAGGATATTGTCGTTACCGTCACCGTTGAGCAACGGGACATGGCCCCGAGTCTCGATGAGTTGGACGTTGAGCACGTACTGGCCATTGGGCTTGAGCAGCGGCTGCTGCGGGTTCTGAGGATTCGCCGCGGGAATCTGGAAGCTCGTCTGCGTTGCGTCCAGCGATCTCACGAAGATCACGTCTTTCTGCCCGTTCACCAGGGTCACGCTCTTGTCGAACACGTTCACCCGCACCGCGTCCGGAGTAAAGCCGGGCGGCACGATCCAGCTCAAGGTCGGCGTGGTTCCGGAATTGGAGATGGTCACGCTGGTCGGAAACGGAACGGGGGCCGCGGGAATGCTGCCTATCGCCGGCGTGGTGGCGATGGCCACGTCAGCTCCATTCTGAAACGTGAGGGCCCACGTTGCCGTGCGAGTCGGGTTGAACAGCGGGGCCGCCGCGCAAAAGTCCGCGTTCACCGCGAGACCGGCACACGCAATGGGTCCGACGACGAAGCCACCTTGTACCGCCGTCACGGTCGTACCCAACCGCGGAACCACGTCGGCGCCGAATTGGTTGAGATCGCCTGAGCCGATGCCCACGTCATTGGCCGACCGCGTATCGCGGAAGCTGTTCAGGTGCGTGATGGACGTGATCGGCGTCGCGTGAGCGAGCGCGGCCCATGCCAGCGTGGTCGACGCGATGAGAGCGGACACGACGAGGGCTCGAAGGAACATGAAAGCCTCCTGGGAGCGGTCGGGTCGGACGCGGCAACCTAGCGCATTCCCCCGAGGTCGTCAAGCAAACCGGCTGCCCTGTAAGGACAGCCGTGCTAGGCTTCCGTCCCGTAGCCCACACCAGCCAGGAGACGCCCGTGTCCGACCGCGACCTGTGCTTCACGCCCGCCACCGCCCTGCAGCGCCTCTACCGCACGCGCAAGGCATCGCCGCTCGAGGTGATGCAGGCGGTGCTCGCGCGCATCGACGCGGTCAATCCGCGGGTCAACGCGTACGTCACGCTGGTCCGCGAGTCGGCTCTGGCCGAGGCGAAGAAGGCGACGGTGGCCCTCGGCCGACGGAGCGCCGCGCTCGGTCCGCTCCACGGCGTCCCGGTCTCGATCAAGGACCTGACGCCGACCAGGGGCATCCGCACCACCTGGGGCTCCAAGATCTTCGAGCACCACGTGCCGGAGGCGGACGCGCTGTACGTCGAGCGGCTGAAGCGCGCCGGGGCCATCGTGGTGGGCAAGACCAACACGCCCGAGTTCGGCGCCGGCGGCAATACCTTCAACGCGGTGTTCGGCGTGACTCGCAATCCGTGGAACACCGCGCTCACGTGCGGGGGCTCGAGCGGGGGCGCCGCGGTCGCCCTCGCCACCGGCATGGGACCGCTCGCACAGGGCTCGGACCTGGGCGGCTCGCTACGCACGCCCGCCGCGTTCTGCGGCGTCGTCGGATTCCGCACGACGCCCGGCTTGATCCCGGTCTACCCGGCCGATCTCGGGTGGGACTCGCTGAGCGTGACGGGGCCGATGGCCCGCACGGTGGGCGACGTCGGGCTCATGCTCGCCGCGATGGCCGGGCCGGACGATCGCGCGCCGCTGTCCTACGAGGTCGACACGCGTCGGTTCACCGCGGCGGTGAAGCGACCGTCGATCAAGGGCTGGCGCGTGGCGTGGAGCCCGGATCTCAACGGGCTGATCCCGGTGGACCACGAAGTCGCCACGGTGGCCGAGGGCGCCACGCGGGTGTTCCGGGCCCTCGGCGCGAAGATCGAGCACGCCTGCCCCGACTTCGGCGAGGCCAACGAGATCGTCCTGGCCACCCGAGGCCTCGGCATGGTCGCCCGCCACGCCGACAAGCTGCCCGAGCACCGCGCGGTCGTCGTCGGAGACGTCGAGGCGCGCCACGGCCGGCAGCATGTGCGAGAGCCAGGCGTCGCGCTCGAGGGTGCCGATCTGCCAGGTGACGTGGCGCATCCTCAGGCGCGGGTGGCCGCGCTGCTCGGAGTAGGTGCCGGGCCCTCCCCAGTACTGCATGAGGAACAGCGCGAGGCGCTCCTGGGCGGGGGCGAGGTCCTCCTCCTCGTACAGCGGCCGGAGGACGGGGTCCTCGGCGACCCCGGCGTAGAAGTCGGCCACGAGCTGCCGGAAGACGGGTGCGCCACCGACGCGGTCGTAGAGGCTCCCAGGGTCGCCCTGTCCCGGCATCACGCTCCCATCCTCGCCTAGTCCTTGTTGCGGGCGCGGCGGGCCGCCCGCTTGAGGGGTGCCACGGTGGCCTGCTCGACGCGGCTCGCCACGGACGGGGTGTCCCCGTCGGCGGGCGCCTTGGCCGCTGCGGCGGCCTTGCTGGCCGCGCGCGTGGCACTGCGGGAGGGAGCCTTGGCGGGGGCCTTCGCCGGCGCCTTGGCCGCCTTGGCGGCGGCGCGCTTGGCGGCCGCGGCCTCCCGCTCCTCCGGGTCCCGCACGGCGACGGGCTTGGCGTCGGGGGCGGTGCGCATCCAGAGCGTGCGCTGCGGGAAGGGGATCTCGATGCCGGCCTCCTCGAACGCCGCCTTCAGGCGCAGGCGCAGCTCGCGGGCCACCTTCCACTGCTCCAGCGGGACGGTCTTGACGACGAGGCGGATGGCGATGCCGTCGACGCCGAGCGTCTCCACGCCCCAGACCTCGGGCTCGTCGAGCACCATGAGGCCGTACTTCTCGTCGAGCCACACGTCGTCGGCGACGCGCTTGATGATGGCCGAGGCCTTGTCCAGGTCGGTGTCGTAGGCGACCTCGATGTCGAGCAGCGCGCGCGACCAGCCCTGGCTCTGGTTGCCGATGCGGGTGATCTCGCCATATTCCACCGCACGCAAAAGCCGGTCCTGTGCCGGCATCGAAAGGGTCCCGAGCTCGTCGAGGAACAGCGTTCCGCCATCGGCCTCCTCGAAACGCCCGTGACGGGTCTTGGCGGCGCCGGTGAAGCTTCCCGCCTCATGCCCGAACAGCTCGGCCTCGATCAGGTT
>Ga0209983_1000246_pt1 | contig 11057 bp, 7 predicted proteins | sample InoplaM1SPM_FD_187590 | JGI IMG/M metagenome (GOLD analysis project Ga0209983, IMG submission 187590) | Arabidopsis thaliana rhizosphere microbial communities from the Joint Genome Institute, USA, that affect carbon cycling - Inoculated... | ecosystem: Host-associated > Plants > Roots >...
AATCTGTGGAGACTGGCCGTCGCCGGAGAGAACACGCCGACGCGCATCCCCTACGTTGGAGAAGATGGTTCGATGCCCGCAATCTCGCGTTCTCAGCCTGGAAAGCCGGCCCGCCTGGCCTACGTGCGCAGCTTCGCGGACGGGAACATCTGGCGTATCGAGACTTCCACTCCGGGCGCGCCAGCCTCGTCTGCGCCGGTCATGGCGATTTCATCCACAAAACCTGAGTACCACGTCGAGTTTTCGCCGGACGGCCGCCGGGTCGCCTTCATCTCGACCCGCTCGGGAGACCCGGAGATCTGGGTTTCCGATCCGGACGGGTCCAACGCCGTCCGGCTCACGTCCATGGGCGCTCGAGACACGAATTGCCCTCATTGGTCTCCGGACGGTCAACTCATTGCGTTCTCCTCCACTCTGGAAGGAGAGTTCGATGTCTATGTTGTTCCCGGTGGGGGCGGCAAGCCTCGCCGTCTCACGTCGCATCCGGCCGTCGACCTCAATCCCAGATTCTCACGAGACGGCAAGTGGATCTACTTCGCGTCCATGCGGTCCGGTGACTATCGAGTGTGGAAAATGCCGGCGGCCGGGGGAGATGCGGTACAGGTCACGCCGAATCAGGGTTCTGGTGCCTTCGAGTCGCCGGATGGCAGCAATATCTACTACCTGGAGTTTTCGGTCGTGTCGCCCGCGTGGCGCCTGCCGACTTCCGGCGGCGAACCGGTCAAGGTTCTCGACGGGGTCGTTTGGTTTAATTTCTGGTTGCTCGAAAAAGGCGCCTACTATATCGACCGGCCCGGGGGCGAAAGCCAGCTTGGGTATCTCGACTTTGTCACGGGCAAGTCCACGACCGTGGCCCGCAACCTCGGTGAGGTCTCGTCAGGGTTGACCGCGTCACCGGATGGTAGAACGATTCTCTTTAGTCGCGTGGACTCCTCTGCCGACGACCTGATGCTCGTGGAAAACTTCCGCTGACGGATGCATCGCGTCGAGGCCGACGTCTCTTTGCTCGACCCGCCGGGCGTCCCGAGCGCCGGCGCGCTCGCTTGGGCCGATTAGAGCAGTATTCTTTCGAAGCTTGTCTCTTTCCGCCGGCACCCGACTGGGCCCCTACGAGATCGTCTCGCACATCGGCGCGGGCGGTATGGGAGAGGTTTACCGCGCCCGCGACTCGCGGCTCGACCGCGACGTCGCCATCAAGGTGCTGTCGGACGCCGTCGCGGAGGATCCCGCGGCGCTCGGCCGCTTCGAGCGGGAAGCGAAGGCGGTGGCCGCCCTCTCTCACCCGAACATCCTCGCGATCCATGACGTCGGCAGCGAAGCCGGCGTCTCCTTCGCCGTCATGGAGCTGCTCTCTGGCGAGTCGCTCGCCGAGCGAATCGCGCAGTCGAAACTGCCCTGGCGGCGGGCCGCAGCCATAGGCATCGAGATCGCCGAAGGCCTGTTCGCGGCACACTCGAAGGGGATCGTCCATCGCGATTTGAAGCCGGCGAACGTTTTTCTCACGTCGGACGGTCGCGTGAAGATCCTCGACTTCGGGATCGCGCGTGTTGCCCCGCTTCCCTCGGCCGGCGAGACCTCCGCGGCGACGGTCGCCGGAGGGACGAGTCCGGGGACGGTACTCGGGACGGTCGGGTACATGTCGCCGGAGCAGGTTCGAGGAGCTGCCGCCGACGCGCGCAGCGACGTTTTCTCGCTCGGCTGCGTTCTCTACGAGATGGTGACCGGGCGACGGGCCTTCGCGCGCGAGACCGCGGCCGAAACGCTCACCGCCATTCTTCGGGAGGAACCCGAGCCGGTCACCGCTTCCGCGGAAGGAGTTCCTCTCGAGCTCGAACGGATCATGGGTCACTGTCTCGAGAAGAACCCGGCGGAGCGGTTTCAGTCAGCGCGCGACCTCGCGTTCAACCTGCGAGCCGCGCTGACGAGCTCCGCGGCGACGGAGGCTTCGCCGATCGCGGCTCGTCTCCCGCGGCGCAGCGCCGTGTGGCTGGCAAGCGGGGTCGGCCTTCTCGTTCTGATCGTCGGAGGGCTTTCCCTTCTCCAGCGCCGCGGCGCCCGTCCCGGAGCGCCCGGCGACGAGTCGGCCGCTTCGCCGCGCATCGCGTCGCTCGCCGTTCTGCCGCTCCAGAACCTCTCACGCGATCCGGAGCAGGAGTATTTCGCTGACGGTATGACCGAAGCGCTCATCACGGACCTCGCGAAGATCCAGGCGCTTCGGGTGATCTCCCGAACCTCGATCATGCAGTACAAGGGGGTCAAGAAGCCTCTCCCACAGATCGCCAAAGAGCTCGGCGTGGACGGAATCCTGGAGGGCTCTGTCCAGCGCGCGGGCGACCGCGTCCGGATCACGGCCCAGCTGATCGAGGCCGCGACCGACCGGCACCTCTGGGCCGAAAGCTACGAGCGGGATGTTCGCGACGTGTTCGCGTTACAGAGCGACGTCGCGCAGGCGATCGCGCGGGAAATCCGGGTGACGGTATCGCCGGAGGAGAAGACGCGTCTCGCGACCACCCGACGGGTAAATCCCGCCGCCCACGAGGCGTACCTGAAGGGGCGTTACTGGCAGCTCAAGTTCAACGAGGAGGGCTTTCGAAAGGCGTCCGAGCTCTATGACCGGGCCGTCGCGCTCGACCCCGGTTACGCGCTCGCCTGGGCCGGCGTCGCGGAGAACCTCGGCAACGGGGCGGATCTCTATATCCCGAGCAGCGAGGCCTTCTCCAGGGCCCGCCCCGCCGCGGAAAAAGCCCTGCAGCTCGACGAAACCCTGGCCGAGGCACACACATCGCTCGGGCTGATCAAAGCTTATTTCGATTTGGACTGGCGAGGAGCCGAAACCGAGCTGGTGCGCGCGATCGATCTCAACCCGAATTCCGCGTGGGCCCGGGACTGGTACGGCTGGTTCCTCGCAACGCTCGGCCGCTTCGACGAGAGCATCTCGCAGCTCGAACGAGCCCGCGCGCTGGATCCGTTATCGCCCGGGATCACCTCTGACCTGGCATTGGCCCATGTACTGAAGGGCGACTATGACCGCGCGACCGTTGAGCTCGATCGCGCGCTCACCCTCGATCCCGCCTACTGGGTGCCCCGCCTCGTTCGGACCTGGATGTACGAGCGGAAGGGAGACTTCGTGGCCGCGGTCCGCGAGGCGGAAGCCGTTGACCCCCAGCAAGCCGGGCCCGTCGCCCTGGCGGGGTTGGCCCGCGCCTACGCGCTTGCGGGCCGGAAGGCGGACGCGCGGAGGACTCTCCGCGAGCTCGAGACACTCTCTCGAACGGCTCATGTTTCGCAGGTCTTTTTCGCCGAGGTCCATGCCGCGCTGGGAGAAAACGATCTCGCATTCGAGTGGGTGCGCAAGGGTCAGCAGGAAAAGTCCAACGGACTTGCGCTCTGGGCGAAGGAAGGCCCGGCGCTCGATCCGCTTCGGTCGGATCCGCGCTACGAACAGCTCCTCCGGGACTTGAACCTCGCACCCTGATCGTCTGCGTCGGTCGCGTGCTAGATTGCCCGTTTTCATGGGGTTGATTCGAGAGTACGCCGGCAAGACGCCGCGCCTGGGCGCGAGGGTTTACCTGGCCGAGACCGCGGCGATCATCGGGGACGTCGTCCTCGGAGACGACGTATCCGTCTGGTACAACTCGGTCGTCCGAGGGGACTGTCATTTCATCCGCGTCGGCGACCGGACGAACATCCAGGACAACTGCGCGATCCACGTCACCCAGGGGACGTACCCGACGGTCCTCGAAGAAGAGGTCACGCTCGGCCACGGCGCCATCGTCCACGGCGCCGTCGTGCGCCGCGGCGCCCTGATCGGAATCCGCGCGACGGTCCTCGACGGGGCGGACGTCGGCGAGTCCGCCTTCGTGGGCGCGGGCGCCCTCGTCACGCCACGGACGGTGATTCCTCCGCGGACGCTGTGGCTGGGCAGCCCAGCGCGCCGGGTCCGCGACCTGTCCGACGCGGAGGTCGAGGACCTGAAGCACTTTCACTCGAACTACCTGGGCTACAAGGAGGAGTACTTCCGAATCGACGGAAAGTGGGCGCCGCGGTCGTGACGCCACGCTACCGGTCGGTCAAGGGGACGCGCGACCTGCTGCCGCCGGAGAGCGAGCGGTGGGCCGAGGCCGAGCGCATCGCGCGGGAGACCTTCCGCTCCCGGGCCTACGGGGAGATCCGCACGCCGGTCCTCGAGGAGACGGCCCTGTTCGCCCGATCGGTCGGGGAGACCACGGACATCGTTCACAAGGAGATGTATACGTTCGAAGACCGCAAGGGACGCTCGGTGACGATGCGCCCCGAGAACACGGCGGGCGTCGTCCGCGCGATCGTCGAAAGCGGCCTGGCGACCGGCGCGATGCCGCTGCGTCTCTATTACATCGGGCCGCAGTTCCGGTACGAGCGGCCGCAGGCCGGCCGTTACCGGGAGTTCTCGCAGATCGGCGTCGAGCTCTTCGGCGTCGCGGGACCGGCCGGAGAGGCCGAGGTCCTCGAGATGCTCTTCGACTTCCTCCGGGCGCTCGGGTTCCGCGCGCTCTCCGTGTCGCTCAACTCCGTGGGCACGGCGCAGAGCCGCGCGGCGTTCGGCGAGGCGGTCCGGGCCCACGTCGCACCCCGTGCTGCCGCCTTCGGCGACGACGACCGCCGCAAGCTCGAGGAGAATCCGCTCCGCCTCTTCGACTCGAAGGACCCCGACGTGCGGACGGCGCTCGAGGGCGCCCCCCGGACGCTCGAGTTCCTCGACGCGGAATCGCGCCGGCACCACGACCAGGTGCGCGAGCTCTTGACGAAGGCGGGGATTCCCTTCCGCGACGAGCCGGCGCTCGTCCGCGGCCTCGACTACTACACGCGCACCGTCTTCGAGGTCGTTTCGGAGGACCTGGGCGCGCAGGACGCGCTCCTGGGGGGCGGGCGCTACGACGGCCTGGTCGAGTCGCTCGGGGGACCCTCGCTGCCCGCCGTCGGGTTCGCGATCGGGGAGGATCGGCTGCTGCAGGTGGCCCCCCTCGCCGCGCCCCGTCGGCCTTTCATTGCCGTTCTCCCGCAGAGCGCCGACGACGTCGCGGAGGCCTCCGCGATCGCGCGGGAAGTCCGCGCGGCGCTTCCGGGCGGATGCGTGGAAGTGGACCTCGCGGCGCGAGGTATCAAGAAAGGGATGGCGCGGGCGGCCCTCCTGTTCGAAGAGGCCGCCTCGCGTGGCTTCGATCCGGAGAAGGTACTCGCGGTGTTCATCGGGGAACGGGAGCGCGGCGCCGGCTCGATCACCGTGAAGCGCCTCGCAACCGGCGAGCAGGAGACCTTCCCGCGCTCCGAGCTCGCCGAGCGGTTGGGCGCGGCGAGGGAGCGATGAGCCTTCCGCGGCAGCCCGCCGGCCTCCTGACCGCGGCCGACGCCGGGAAGACGGTGCTCCTGCGCGGCTGGGTCGGAAGACGCCGCGACCTGGGGGAGCTCATCTTCCTGAACGTGCGCGACCGGAGCGGTCTCGTCCAGGTCCTGTTCGAGCGCGCGCGGTCGGGAGACGCCGCGGTCGCGCGCGCCGCCGACGCCCGGGCGGAGGACGTCGTGGAGATCGAGGGCGAGGTCGCCCTTCGCGGTCCGGACCAGGTGAACCGCGAAATCCCGACGGGGGAGATCGAGGTGGTCGCGAAGCGGATGGAGTTCCTCGCCCGCGCCGAGACCCCCCCGTTCCTGCCGGAGGACCGCACGAACGCGACCGAAGAGCTGCGGCTCCAGTACCGCTACATCGATCTGCGCCGCCCGACCATGCTCGCGAACTTCGTCCTGCGCGACGAAATCGCGTTCCGCGTCCGGAAGACGCTCCACGAGCGGGGCTTTCTCGAGGTCGAGACGCCCATGCTGACGAAGTCCACGCCGGAGGGGGCGCGCGACTACCTCGTCCCGTCGCGCGTGCACCGCGGGAAGTTCTACGCGCTGCCGCAGTCTCCGCAGCTCTTCAAGCAGATCCTGATGGTCTCCGGATTCGAGCGGTACTTCCAGATCGCCCGCTGTTTCCGGGACGAGGACCTCCGGGCCGACCGGCAGCCGGAGTTCACGCAGATCGACATCGAGATGTCTTTCGCCACCGAGGACGACGTCTTCGCGGCTGTCGAGGCCGTCCTCGCGGCCGCGTTTTCCGCCGCCGGGATTGACGCGCCCGTGCCGTTCCCCCGCCTGACCTATGCCGAGGCGATGGAGCGTTACGGGACGGACCGCCCCGATCTGCGCTACGGCTTGCCGCTCGTCGATCTCGGCACCGCGGCCGCGGGCTCCGGCTTCCCGCCGTTCGAGAAGGCTCTCTCGGGCGGGGGTGCCGTCCGGGGACTCCGGGTTCCCGGGGGGGCGGCGCTCTCGCGAAAGAAGCTCGAGGATTGGACGGAGCTCGCGCGGGCGCAGGGCGCGTCGGGCCTCGTGTGGGCGAAGCGGTCCGGGGGAGAGACGACCTCGCCTGCGAAAAAGGCGCTCGGCGACGCGGGACTGGAGCGGCTTCTCGCCGCGGCCGGGGCCGCGGACGGAGATCTCCTGCTCGCGGTCGCGGACCGCGCCGCTGCGGCCTCGGCCGCCCTCGCCGCGCTGCGCGGAGCGGCGGCGCGGGAGACGGGGGTAATCGATCCGTCGAGGCATGCTTTCTGCTGGGTCACCGAGTTTCCGCTCTTCGGCCGCGACGAGAAGACGGCCACCTGGTTCCCGATGAACCATCCCTTCACGTCGCCGCGGGAAGAGGACCTTCCGCTGCTTGCCACCGACCCGGGAAGGGTTCGCGCCCGCGCCTACGACGTCGTGATGGACGGCGAGGAGCTGGCGAGCGGGTCGATCCGCATCCACCGCGCCGACGTCCAGGAGCAGGTGTTCCGGGCTCTTGGAATCACCGAGGCCGAGGGGCGCGAACGGTTCGGGTTCCTCCTCGACGCGTTGAAGTACGGCGCGCCACCGCACGGCGGGATCGCGCTCGGGCTCGACCGCATCTGCATGATCGCGGCGGGCGCCGCGTCGCTGCGCGACGTGATCGCGTTTCCCAAGACGACGTCGGGAAGCGATCTCATGACCGGGTCGCCCTCGCCCGTCGCGCCCGAGCAGCTCGAGGAGCTCGCGATCGCCCCGGTGCGCCCGCCGGAGTCGTGACGCCCGAGCGGATCGCCATCCGTGTCCGCGACACGGAAAGCGTCGTCTGGGTCGGCCGCGGCGCGCTCGACGATCCGGGGCGATTCCTCGTGTCGGAGTCCGGGCGATGGCTCCTCGTCTCGTCGCGAAACGCGGGCGCCGCCGCCGCGCGGCTCCGCGACGCGCTGTCGCCGCACGCGATCCTCGACCTGGAGATCGACGATTCCGAGGAGGCGAAGACCCTCGAAGTCGTTCGGACGATCGCCGATCGCGCGCTGGAAGCCGGCGTGCGCCGGGACGACGCGTTCGTGGCGGCCGGAGGGGGTGTCGTCACCGACCTCGTCGGATTTGCCGCGGCTATCGTGCTGCGCGGCGTTCCGTGGAACGCGGTTCCGACGACCGTCGCGGGGATGGCCGACGCCGCGATCGGGGGGAAGACCGGCGTCGATCATCCGCTCGGAAAGAACCTGATCGGCGCATTCCATCCGCCACGCGCGATCCTCGTCGACCCCTCGGCGGCTGCGACGCTTCCGGACCGCGACTACCGGAGCGGTCTCGTCGAGGCATTCAAGGCGGCGTGGATCGCGGACGAGGACCTCGCCCGCCGCGCCGAGTCCGGCGTCGGCCGGCTGCTGGCGCGCGACGAAGACGCGCTCTTCGAACTTCTTCTCGGGGCGGTGCGCGTGAAGGCGGAGGTGGTCGAGTCCGACCCGTTCGAGCGGGGACCCCGCCGGGTCTTGAACTTCGGTCACACGCTCGGGCACGCGTTCGAGGCGGCCGGGGGATACCGGACGCTCCGCCACGGCGAAGCCGTCGCCTGGGGCATCGCGGCCGCGCTCGCGATCTCCCTCGACCGGGCGGGGCTCTCCGACGCGGACGCCGTCCGGATCCGGTCGGTGCTCGGCCGGCTGGGGCCCTTCCCCGAGCCGGACCGCTCGCCCGGCGCGCTCGAGCCGCTCCTCCTTCGCGACAAGAAGGCGACGTCCCGCGGCCTCGCGGGCGTTCTTCTCGAGGCGATCGGCCGAGCCCGCGTCGAGGAGGCCATCCCGGTCTCGGATTGGATCGCGGCAGCGGAGCGCGCGGCGATCGGTTGAAAGATCGGCCGCGTCCTGCTCAATGCAGGCGGAAAGAGACGGTCACGCTCAGGAGCACGCGGACGGCGCGTCCGTTCAGCGTCGCCGGCCGGTACTTCCATCGCCGCACCGCGGCGACCGCGGCCGAGTCGAAGAGCGGGCCTCCCGACCCGACGACCGCCACCTCCTCGATGTCCCCGGACGCCGCGATGATCGCCTCGAGCAGGACGACGCCCTGCATCCCCGCCCGGCGTGCCGCCTCGGGGTAGAGGGGCTCGACGCGCGTGGCGAGCTCGGGGGCGCGGATGTTGCCGCCGGGCCGGGGTGGCCGGCCCGACAGGTCGGAGACACTGTCCCCGTCGCCCCCTGGTCCGAATGGCACCCCGACGAGACCACCGTCCGGTCCGGGAAGACCCGGCTCGCCCGGATCGCCGGAGCCGCGATCCATTGCGTCGGACGGTCCGGTTTCCAGCGCGGGCTCGGACGCGGGCGCTACCGGGATCTCGCGCAGCGCGGCTGACGGTCGAGCCGGCGCCCGCGCCGGGTCAACGGCGCGGCTCGCAACGGAACGGTGCGTCAACTCGGGAGCGCCGGGGGGCGCCGCTCCCGGAAGGCGGAGGATGACCGGCACGTCCGGCTCGGGCAGCTCCTCCCTCGCCCACAGCGACGCGCCGACGATGGCCGCCGCTACCGCCGCGTGCGCCGCGATCGCCACCGGCAGGGAAATGGCCCGGCGGGGCCGCGAGTTTCCAATCCCGTCCCGGGAGAGAACGCAGTCGAACATGTCGCCCTCCACTGGTCGGGAAACCGGACCGGGCTGGAGGGTTCCCGCCGGGGGAGGGGTCGACGAAGGTCGGACTTATAATGCCGCAAGCCTTGAACAAACAAGCCGTTCCGCGCCGGCTCCGCCTGTTCGTGCTCCTGTCCGGAGCGCTCGTTCTCGCCTCCCTGGTGCCGCTCCTGATCTCCGACACCGCGCTCATCCGGCGCAACCGCCGGGCGCTCGAAGTTCTCGAAGAGAAGTACCTCACGCGGTCGTCGTCGGCACTGGCCGACCGGATCTCGGCCTACCACGCCTCCGCGCGCGAGGAGCTCGCGAACGCCTCGAACTCGGTTCGGATGGCGAGGGAGCTGACCGGCGAGAACCCGTTCACTTCCAAGAACGGCCCCGAGATTCTCCGAGCCGTGCTGAGAGGCGAAACGCCTCTCCTGGCGCTGCGCGGCGTGAACCGGAAGGGCATCGGCAGCTTCGCCGGCCCGGCGAGCCTGCCGGCGGAGGTCGAGTTCGAGCTCCGCCGCGCCTTCGAGTCGGCGCGCGATGGCGCTTTCTACTCGGGTGATCCGTTCGAGGCGCCACCTCTGGGCGCCGTGTCCGTCCTCGCCTCGCCGGTCGCCGACGAAGACGGGTTGATCGGAGTCGTCGAGGCGGTGGTCTCGTGGGAGCCGATCCGGCGCGAGTTTGCCGACGAGACGAGGCGAGACGTCCGGGCGACGCTCGTCGACCGGGAAGGGCGGGTGCTCTTTCCTCCCGCCATCCGGGGGGGTGTCGAGCGACATGCCTCCTCCCTGGTCGCGGACTTCCAGCGGTTTCCGGCGCGCGTCACGCGCTCCGAGACCCGCGCGGGGGTGACGGTCCTCGCGTCCATCGCGCCGGTGGGTCAGCCGGCCTGGGCCGTGCTCCTCGAGCGCGACCGCGACGCCGCCTTCGCGTCGGTCGACCGGATGATCCGCGACACCGTGCTGTGGAGCGCGGCGGCGTTGCTCGGAGCGCTTCTCCTCGGAGTCGTGTTCGCGCGCCGCCTGTCGCGGCCGATCGCGCAGCTCGCGGAGTCGACCCGCGCCGTCAGCGAAGGCCAGTACGACACCCGGGTGGAGGTGAGGGGGACGGCGGAGCTCGCCGATCTTTCCGAGAACTTCAACCGCATGAGCGAGTCCATCAGCACCGCGGTCAACAACCTGAAGCGCGCGGCGCGGGAAAACCACGAGCTCTTCATCAACTCGATCCGCGCGCTCGCCGCCGCGATCGACGCGAAGGACCCCTACACGCGGGGCCACTCCGAGCGGGTCGCGAGGTATTCCTCGCTCGTCGCGAAGGAGATGGGTCTCCCCTCCGAGGACGTGCGCCGCGTGCGGCTGTCCGCGCTGCTGCACGACGTCGGGAAGATCGGAATCGACGACCGCATCATCCGGAAACCCACGGCGCTGACCGAGGAAGAGTTCGAGATCATGAAGAGCCATCCGGTGAAGGGCGCCGCGATCATGGACGCCATCCCGGAGCTCCACGACGTCATTCCCGGGATGAAGCACCACCACGAGCGGTGGGAGGGGGGCGGCTACCCCGACGGTCTCGCCGGCGAGGAAATCCCGCTGCAGGCGCGGATCGTCTCGGTCGCGGACACCTTCGACGCCATGACCACCACGCGCCCCTACCAGCAGGCCATGGATCTCCGCTTCGTGTTTCAACGCCTGCGCGACCTCGCCGGGAACCGCTTCGATCCGCAGGTCGTGGACGCCCTCATCCGCTCCTACGAAAAGGGAGAGCTGGTTCCGATCGCGCGCGAGGAAGCGCCTCCCGAAGCACCGGTGCCGCTCCGGCGCGTCGAGGCGAGTTGACAGACCCCGGCCGCCGAACCGCTTCCACGCTCGCGGTTCTCCTTCTCGTCGTCTCCGCGTGCTCGAGCCCGAAGAAGACGGGCTCCGCGGAAGTCCTCCTGAACGAACGCATGGCGGCGGTCCTCCTTCGCGAGGGGCGCGCCGTCGAGGCCGAGCGCGCCTACCGGGACGTCCTGCCGCACGACTCGGGGAACCCTGAGGTCCACGACGGTCTCGGCGTGTCGCTTCTCATGCAGGGGCGGTACAAGGAGGCATACTCCTCGTTTGATCGCGCCGTGG
>Ga0209983_1000247_pt1 | contig 11057 bp, 10 predicted proteins | sample InoplaM1SPM_FD_187590 | JGI IMG/M metagenome (GOLD analysis project Ga0209983, IMG submission 187590) | Arabidopsis thaliana rhizosphere microbial communities from the Joint Genome Institute, USA, that affect carbon cycling - Inoculated... | ecosystem: Host-associated > Plants > Roots >...
AGTAGGTCCACGCCGTGCGGGTGCCGTTGCGGTGGTCGCCCGCCCGCAGCACCTCGAAGAAGGCCGACGGCTGCTCGGCCCACGACCGCTTGCCGACGACCAGGCCGGCCCGCCGGACGTCGGCCGCGTGCCCGTCCACCTTGACGTCGTCCCAGCGGCGCGCCACGTCGAGCACGCTGATGCCGAGCACCGCCGCCTTGCCCTTCTTGAAGTCGGGCAGCGCGTCGCGGAACGCGCACGCCTCCCGGGTGCAGCCGGGCGTGTCGTCCTCGGGAGAGAAGTAGAGGATGAGCGGCCGGCCCGCGTAGTCCCGCAGCCGGTGCACCGTGCCCTCCTGATCGGGCAGCGAGAACGCGGGCGCCCTGCCGCCGGGCTCGACGACTGCCATGGACTATCCTCCTGGGGTTCGGCCACGAGCCGGTTCCGCGACCACCGGCTCGGGCCGCGGGCCGGCGCCCATCCTACTCCGGGCCCGACGGGCGCGCTACTTGCCGGACAAGCGCCGGCCGATGCGCTTCTCCACCACGTGGGTCACCGCCGAGAAGTCCTCGCGGCCCCAGCCGCTGTCGAGCGCCTCGTCGTAGCTGCGCTTGGTCTCCTCCAGGATCGGCGACGGCACCTGGACCGAGCGGGCCAGGTCGAGGGCGAGCGTCACGTCCTTGCGCATCAGCTCGAGCATGAATGTCGGCGAGAACTCGCCCTCGAAGATCCGCTTGGCGCGGCGGTCGAAGTAGGTGCCGTAGGCCATGCCGCCGCCGTTGCGCACCACGTCGTAGAAGGTCATGGGATCGACCCCGGACTGCACGCAGACCGCGAGTGCCTCCGCCACCGCCACCGAGGTCACCGCGGCGAGCCCGTTGTGGATCAGCTTCACCCGGTTCGCCATGCTGGGGCCCCCGACGTACATGTGCATCTTCCCCATGATCTCCAGGTAGGGCGCGATGGTGGGCACGCGCGCGGCCTCGCCGCCGACGATGAAGAAGATCTGGCCCTCGACGGCCTGCGGCTGTGAGCCGAGCATCGGCGTGTCCATGTGATCGACACCCCGGCTCTTCAGCGCGGCGTGCAGGGCGATCGTCACGTCCGGGCTGACCGTGGAGCAGTCGCAGGTGACCAGCCCGGCCTTGGCGGCCGAGGCGACGCCGCGGTCACCCAGATAGACCTCGCGCACGATGGCGTCGTTGGGCAGGCAGGTGAACACCACCGCGCTCTCCGCCGCGACCTGCGCGACCGAGCGCGCGACCGTCGCGCCGGGCAGCCGCCCGGCGGCGGCCAGGGCCGCGGGGCTCGCGTCGTGCACCACGAGAAGGACGCCGCCCTTCGCCAGGTTCGTCGCCATCGGCAAGCCCATCGTACCCAGTCCGATGAATCCGATTCGGTCCGCCATGATCGCTCCTCGCGCAGCCGCGTCGGTCACGGGCGCGGCCCGTAGTGCGGCAGGGGCTGGCCGACCTCGCAGCAGCCGAGATCGGGCCCCGTGCCGGTGAACACATCGTTGAAGTTGGGCAGCCGGACGCCCGCGTCCACCGCCCGCGAGCGAGGATCGAGCCGCAGGTCGACCGACGCGCTCGGCTGGCGCAGCTCGGCGTTCCGCGGCGGCTCCACGCCGCCCGCGAAGTTGCCGCGCGAGGCGACGACCACCGCCCCGCCCGGCGGGTACGGGGCGCCCGGGCCCCCCGCGCCGCCGTAGCCGTCCCGGTCGAAGCTGCAGCGGATCATGACCCCGGTCGACCGCAGCGCGGGGGACTGCGTCCCGATGAACAGGTTGTTGCGCGTCACCACGTCGTTGACCGTCTCGCCGGCCGGGTCGATGAGCCAGGGAACGCCGCTGCGCACCGAGGTGTTGTGGAAGATCAGCACGCCCGACGTGTCGTTGTGCAGCTTGAAGGGGGAATAGAGCACGTTGTAGATCGCGTTCCGGAACACGTACATCGGTCCCCCCAGGCTCGGCTGCGCGCTGATACCCGAGAACGCGTTGGTGATGCGGTTGCGATAGATGCGGACGTTGGTGTCACCGTAGTCGCCCTCGATGCCGTCGTCGGTGGACGCGTCGATGTCGTTGTTGTTGATATCGCTCGCGGCCAGACGGCCGTGCCCGGTGCCGTGCACCCCGTCGCCCAGGTTGCTCATCCGGTTGTACGCGACCACGTGGCCGGCGCCGCTGATGAGGACGCCGTTGACGCCCTCGATGCCCCGGCTGCGTGGCCAGCTGGTGGGCCCCTGGATCACGTTGTCGGTGATGACGAACCCCCGCGACTCTTCGTAGCCGCCGTTGATCGCGGTGATGCCGGTCCCGGTCACCTCGAGCCGGCAGTGTCGGATCACGAAATGCGAGCCCTGGTGCCCCACGAAGAGATACTCCGCGTGACGCAGGGTGAGCCGCTCGAGCCAGACGTGGCGCACGTGATTCGCGCTGACCAGGCGCTCGCGCCCGCCCCCGTCCAGGATCGCGTCCCCGTCGCCCGCGCCCCGGTAGATGATGGGGCGCCCCGCGGTGCCGTGGTGATCGATGGGCCAGGTGCCTTCCGCGTAGACGCCCGCGTGCAGCAGGAAGAGATCGCCCGGCGCCGCCGTCGCCTGCGCGACGCGAAGCCCGCGAAACGGATCGTCCCGCGAGCCGGTGCCCGGGGCGACGTCGCCGGCGGCCGCGGGGACCACGTGTCGCACGCGCATGCCCGCGGGCTCGCGCGGCTCGGCGGTGGTCCGCATGGTGAGCGAACGCCGGACGCTGCCGCCGTCCGGATCCTGGAGCGTCAGCACGACCTCGTACTCGGTGTCCGGGGCCAGGTCGACGATGCTCCCCGCGAACAGCCAGCCGTCCGCGACGTGGCTCTCCGGAGGAACCGACTTCGGATCGGTGCGGAAGAGGGCCAGCGCCTCGCGCCACGCCGCCTCGCCGGCCGCCCGGTAGTGCACGCCGATCACCGCGTTGACGTTTGTGTCGCCGCGCACCGGCCACCGGACCCCGAGCGAGTGAAACGTCGCGGGCTCGGCCACCGGCTCGCCGGGCCGCGCCGCGTTGTCCGCGGGGGCGGAGACGCCGGCCGCCGCGGTCGCCGATGGAGTCACCGAGGTCGTGGTCTGGCCGCACGCGCCCGCCACGATCGTGACCAGCGCCAGCAATGGGGCGAGCCGCCGACGCGGGCCGCGCCCGCCGCCGGTCACGAGGGCCGCTCGCCGCCGCTCCGGACCGGATGACGGCGGCCGCTCATCACGAGCGCCGAGCCCTCGCCGACGTCCATCAGGAACGGGGCGATCTGCTGGACCGCGACGCGGCCGAAGCGCGCGCGAAAGGTCCCGCCGCGAATGCGGCAGAAGAGCAGGTCCCGCTCGGTTTCGAGAGTGGCGGGATCGAGCGGCTCGCGATAGTCCCCCTGAAAGCACAGTTCGACGGCCTGGAGCGCCGAGCCCTCCAGGGACAGCCGCAGCCGCTGCACCACGAACGGGGTGTCCGGCGCCGCGAACCAGTTCCGCTCGCCCTGGCACAGGACGAGGCAGCGGCCATCGTCGGTGCGGGTCATCGCGCGCAAGAAGAAGCGCAGCACGGCCGGATCCACGATCTCGGTCCCGTCGTGGAAGATCCGCCCGTCGCGGTCCACGACGTACCGGTACTCGCGCGCGGCCTCCGTCATCACACGCCGGCCACCGGTACCGACCGCGGCCGCGCCACGCTTCTCTCGAGCAGCGCCCGCGCCTCCCCGTGGCGGCCGGTGCGGAGATAGGCGGCCAGCAGCGTGTGCTCGAAGAGGTCGCGCTGCGCGGCGCTGCCTCCGACCCGTACGAGCTGATCCAGCACCGGCGCCAGCGCGGCGATCGTCGCGTCGTAGCGCGCGGCCGCGAACGCGCTCATGCCCTCGGCCACGATGGGCACCACCGACCCGGCGGGGACCCGGCCTTCCGCATCGGCGCGCCGCAACATGGACACCCACCGCGCCAGCCCGTCGTGATCGCCCGCGGCGGCGAGGGCGGCCGCGCAGTGCACGTCGAGGAACGCGAGCCCGGTCGAGGGGAACGAGGCGCGCGCGTGCTCGGCCACCGCGTCCCAGGCCTCCCGCCGCGATGGCTCGCCCGCCAGCTCGCAGCGCCAGAGGAGCGACGTGGAATCCACGACGGTGGAGAATGGCGCGGCCTGCGATTGGCGCGGCCGGATGCTGCTCTCGAACAGCGCCATCGCGGCGGCCGGGCGGCCGCAGCCCAGCTCGAACAGGGCCAGATGCCACGAGATGTGGCAGTGAAGCGGCGCGGCCCGCGGATACTCCGGCAGCCACCGTGTCACGAAGCCCGCGCCGCTCGCGTCGTCGCCGCGCTCGTAGAGCACGTGGGCCCACGCGTGGGCGGCGTGGGCGTTCCGAGGGGCGAGCGCGAGCGCCCGCTCCAGCACCGGCGCCCCCGCGGGCCAGCCGAGCGCCTCGGTCCGCGCGAAGCCGTGGGCGCCGAGGAACCACCAGTCGTCTCCGTATGCGGTGGCGAGCCCGTCGAGGAGCGCGAGCATCTCCTCGTTGCGCTCCTGGCCACCGCTGAAGCCGATCAGCCCATAGACGCCGTTGGCCGCGGCCAGCGTCATCGCGTCGCGCGGGAACTCGGCGAGGTGCTCGCGAATGAGGGCGAGCGCGCGGGCACCCTGCCCCGCGACCGCGAGGCTCAGGGCCTCCACGTGCTGGCGCTCGCGGCGGTCGAGCATGGCCCCGCGCGCCTGTCCGAGCGCCGCCGCGGCTCTGGCGTCGGCGCCGCGGCCGGCCAGCTGCAGGCTGCGCGCCTGCCCGATGTGACCGAGCGCAAAATCCGGGTCGGCGGCGACGGCGCGCGCGAAGCACTCCTCGGCCCCGTCGTGCGCGGCCAGGAACCGGTCCACGCCGTCGACGTACGCCGTCACCGCCTCGGCGGATCCGGTGGAGAGCGCCAGACCGTAGCGATCGCGCGCCATCGCCGCTCTACAGACGCGAGGACGTCAGCGTCACGTCGGCGCGGGCCCAGGCGAGACGGAAGCGCGCCTCGACCGCGGCCGCGTCGGCGCTCTGGCCCTGCGCCCGCAGGCTCTGGGCCAGGCCGAAGAGCGACCAGCCGTTCTCGGGATTCCGTCGCAGGTCCTCGCGATAGACCGCCTCGGCCTCGGCGGCCCGGCGCGCCTGGAGTAGCGCGAACCCGAGCGACTGCCGGACCGGGTAGTACCACGGCGGCGGCTCGGTGAACCAGTGTTGATCCTGCAGCCGTACCGCCTCCGCGAGGTGGCCGACCGCGGCGCCGGGATCGCCGGTGCGGACCGCGATCTCACCGGCCAGCGTCTCCGCGGCGAGGGCCAGCATGTCCGCCGTCGTGAAGAAGCTGGCGATCGTGCGGTCCGCCGGCACGCCGCGTTGCACCGCACGCAACGCGGCCAGCTCCTGCTCGGCCTCGGCGCGCCGGCCGGTGGCGGCGTAGGCGAGACCGCGCGCGTAGCGCCACGTCCCGGTCACGTAGCGCATCGCCTCGGGCGGCGCGGGCTGCTTCAGGATCTCGTCCCATCGGGCGAACCGGGCCAGCGCGAGGAGCGGCGCGGCGGGCGCAGTCTCCGCGTCCGGCATCTCGAGGACCATGGCCGCCGGGACTTCCGCCGCGAACTCGCGCGCGGCCCGGACGCATTCGGCCCCGCGGCCTTCCATCGCGGCCGCGTGCCAGACGAAGTCGAGATTGTGCGGATAGTACATGCCGCGATAGATCGGACTCGGCTGGCTCTTCTTGAAGTAGGCGCGGTCGGCCGCCACCGCCCGCACGTTGGCGGAGCCCGCGTCCGCGTAACGGCCGATCCGGAAGTAGATGTGCGAGGGCATGTGGACCATGTGTCCGGCGCCCGGCATCAGGTTGAGGAGCCGATCCGCCGCGGCCTCCGCGCGATGCGGGTCCGGGCTGGCTTCCACCGCGTGGATGTAGAGATGGTTCGCCCCGGGATGCATCGGATCGATTGCCAGCACTCGCTCCAGCGTGACGACGATCTCCCGGGTCCCCGGCTGCGGCGCTCCCTCGCTCGTCCACAGGCTCCAGGGGCGGAGGTTCATCAAGGCATCCGCATACAGGGTGGCCGCGTCGAGGTCGTCGGGGAAGCGGCTCGCGACCTCCCGCATCGCGTCGGCGTACGCGCGGTCGAGCGCGGCGCGGTCGGCGGCCGGCGACGGCGAATGGCGCCGGGCCAGCGCCCCGATGATCGCGCGCTCGCGCTCGCTGGCGCCGGTCACCGCGAGACTCTGGGCCCGGGTGACCGCGGCCAGCGCCCCTTGCTCGCGCTCGGCGTCGGTCGGGCTGTTGTAGTTGGAGCCGTAGGTGAGCGCGAGGCCCCACGCGCACATCGCGCACTCCGGGTCCAGCCGGGCGGATTCACGGAACGCGGCCTGGGCTTCGTGGTGATTGAACCCGTACACGAGCCGCAACCCCTGGTCGAAGTAGGCCTGAGCCTGGGGCGACCGGGTGGTGATCGCGCGATGGTAGCCGCCGAGATCATCGAACAGCGGAGGCGTCGTGGAGGCCGGCGGACCGGCCGCGCCGTGGTGGTGCGAGGCCGGCGGGGCCGAGCATCCAAGCAGGAACAGGAAGATCGAGGCGAGCCGCGTGCCGCCGCGCGATGTCATGGGAGGCCCCCGGAGCACATGGATTGCCCCGAGCGTATTCCAGGCAGGGCCGGCCGGCAACCGCCGGCGGGCGCGTCAGGCGGGGATCGCGACGCGCTTGAGGATCGCGAGCTGGTCGAGCACCATCCCGGCGCCGCGGGCCACGCAGGTGAGCGGGTCCTCGGTCACGCGAATCGGGAGGCCGGTCTCCTGATGCAGGAGCGCGTCGAGCCCGCGCACGAGCGCGCCGCCGCCGGTGAGCACGATGCCGGTGTCGCTGATGTCGGCGGCCAGCTCGGGCGGGGTCTGCTCGAGGCAGGCCCGCACCGCTGCCACGATGTCGGCCACCGGCTCCCGCATCGCCTCGCGGACCTCGAGCGCCGTGATGACCACCGTCTTGGGCAGGCCGTCGAGCAGGTCGCGGCCCTGCACTTCCATCGGCTCGTTGTCGTCACCCTTCGGATAGGCGGACCCGAGACGGATCTTGGCGTCCTCGGCCCGGCGCTCGCCGATGAGCAGGTCGTAGGCCCGCCGCAGGTAGTGGATCACCGCCTGGTTCATCTCGTCGCCCGCGGTGCGCAACGACGCGGAGTACACGATCCCGCACAGCGACATCACCGCGACCTCGGTGGTACCGCCCCCGATGTCGACGATCATGCTGGCGCCCGGCTCCGACACCGGCAGGCCCGCCCCGAGCGCGGCCGCCATCGAGGCCTGGATGAGGTAGACCTCGCGCGCGCCGGCCTGGCGGGCGGCGTCGCGCACCGCGCGCCGCTCGACCTGGGTGATGCCCGACGGCGTGACGATGACCAGACGGGGCTGCACGAAGCTCCAGCTGCGGCGCGTCTTGTTGATGAAGTAGCGGAACATCTTCTGGGTTCGGTCGAAGTCGGCGATCACGCCGTGGCGCAGGGGCCGCACCACCTGGACCGTGCCGGGGGCTCGGCCGAGCATTTCCTTGGCCGCGTTGCCGACGGCCTGCACGGCCCCGCTCCCGTCGACGGCCACCACCGAGGGCTCGTCGAGCACGACGCCCTGGCTCCGCACGTAGAGTCGGGTGTTGGCGGTGCCCAGGTCGACCGCCAGATCGCTCGAGAACATCCGCCCAAGTCCGCCCAGATTCATGCGTGCCGGCCTCCCGCCGCGGCACCGCAGAAGTTCAAGAAGCGGACCACGATTGCGACAAGATAAATCAACGGCTTTCACGGCACTCGGGCGGCCGGGGTGACGGTGACTGTCAGCGCGCCGGCTCAATGTGGCAGGGCGGCGGGCTGATCGGGCCCCACGCCATGCATCAGCAGGACGGGCAGCGGCTTGCCGGGCTCCACGACCTGCATGACGCGCGGGGGAATGTCGATGCCCTCCGCTGCGAACGCATGGACGAGGCGTCGCCGGTATTCTCGGCCCACCGTCCACTGCTGGATCGGCCGCGTCTTGAGACGCGCCTTGATCACGAGGCTGCCTTCCTTGAAGCCGTCCACCCCGAAGATCTCGATCGGCTCGAGGATCGACAGGGCGTGGACGGGGTCGGCGCGCAGCTCCTCGGCCACGCGCCGCATGACCGCGATCACGCGGTCCGGGTCCTCCTTGTAGCCGATCTCCACATCCACCACGTAGCCGGACCAGCCCTTGGTCATGTTGGCGAGCGTGGTGACGCTGCCGTTGGGGAAGATGTGCACGGTGCCGGCCACGTCGCGCAGGACGATGGTGCGGAACGTGACCGTCTCGACCACCCCGCCGGTACCGTTGACCACCGCCACGTCGCCCACCCGCACCTGATCCTCGAGCACGAGGAAGAATCCGGCGATGACGTCGCGCACGACGTACTGCGCCCCGAAGCCGACGGCCAGTCCGACGATGCCGGCACCGGCCAGGATCGGCCGCACGTCGAGACCCAGCTGCGACAGCGCGATGACCGCGATCACGGACCACAGTGTCACCAGCGCGAGGGCCCGCAGCACACCGGTCAAGGTCGCCACGCGCGAGTGCGTCGCGCCGGGCAGGGCGCCGGTCCGCTCGCCCGCGCGAACGAGCACACCCTCCAGCTGGGTGACCAGCGTTCGCAGCACGCGCGAGGCGATGAGGCCGCCGATCAGCAGCAGGACCAGCCGGAACACGGATTGCGCGGTGGATCCGGCCAGGGCGACGAGATAGGTCTGGGTGTCCGTCGGGAGGAATGTCATCGGTGGCCTCCGGGTGCGACGTGGGGTCAGGCGGAGCGCAGGATCAGTCGAACGCTTCCGCGATGCCGAGGGAGCGCGATGGCGATATGATCGAGCCGGATCGGGGGCATCGGCGGCCCGTCCATCTTAACCGGAAGCCGCCCTGCATCGGCCGGACCGCTTCACACATCCCAATGGGCGGGAGGAACGAGCGATGAGCAACGACACCCCCTGGCTCCTGCACCTCGACGAGAAGAGCTACGACGAGGCACTGGTGGCCACCGAAGGCGTCATGATGGTGGACTTCTGGGCGGAGTGGTGCGGCCCCTGCCGGGCCGTGGCCCCGGTGCTGGAGGATCTGGCGCGCTCCTCGAACGGCGCGGTGACCCTCGCGAAGGTCAACGTCGACGAGAACCCCGGGCTCGCCGCTCGCTACGGAATCCGCTCGATTCCGACCGTCCTCTTCGTGAAGGACGGCAAGGTCCGGGATCAGCTGGTCGGCGCGGTCCCGAAGCCGCACATCCAGAAGAAGCTGGACGCGGTCTCCGCTCAGCAGTAGGCCGCTGCGCGGCCACGCTGCGCCGAGCCGATCGATGAGCGACGCGCTCTACCTCGAGGACTTCACCCCCGGCCGCGAGTTCCTCACCGACGGGGTCACGATCACCGAGGCCCAGATCCTCGATTTCGCGCTCGCCTTCGATCCGCAGCCGTTCCATCTGGACGTGGAGGCTGCCAAGCAGTCGATCTTCGGCGGGCTCATCGCGAGCGGGTTCCACACGATGGCGCTCACCTTCCGGCTCTTCGCCCAGACCCGGGCGCTCGCCGCCTCTAGCCTGGGCTCACCCGGCGTGGACGAGCTGCGCTGGCTCCGGCCGGTGCGGCCGGGCGACACCCTGCGCGCCGTCGTCCGAGTCGCCGAGCAGCGGCCGTCGACGTCGAAGCCCGATCGGGGAATCGTGCGGCTGCAGTGGACCACGCTCAACCAGGCCGGTGAGTCGGTGCTCACCATGACGAGCATGCAGCTCGTCCGGCGACGGCCGGCGGCTTCCGCCTAGCAGTCCTCGCAGGACAGCACCGCCGAGGCGAGGGCGTGAAGCTCGCCCGTCTCGGAGAAGATCGCCGAGGCCCCCAGGAGGTTTCGCCCCTCGGCCGCGAACGGCCAGCCCATCACGACCCAGCGCGCCCCCACGTGCAGCGGGCGGATCAGGCTGGCGGTGAGCTGACGGAGCCTGACCTTGCGGCGGCCGAACGCCTCGAGCAGGGCGAAGCCGGTCGGGCAATCGAGCGCCGCCCAGACGAACTCGACGCGCACCGCTCCGTGCTTGTCGAACAAGCTGGGATCGGGCGCCCACGGCGCGGCCACCAGATGCCGACCCGGGATCGGCCCGGGAAAGATCGCCAGCCCATCGCCCCAGTCGCGCGCGGGGCCGCAGACGAAGCAGCCGGGGAAGGCGTGCTCGGTGAATCCGAGATAGCGCTCCGAGGCCCATTCGGCCTCGGCGTAGGAGACGGCCACCGGAGGCTCGAGCTGCAGCGGGGCCGGTGCGGCATGCGCGAGCGTCGCCACGCCGTCGGTCAGGACGATGCCGTCCGTGACGCGCTCGATCCCGAGCGCCTGGTCCAGCGGAACGGACACGTCCAGGCTGACCCGAGCCGGGCCGCTCAGGTGCTTGCCGAGCAGGCCGGCCACATAGCCGCCGCTCGCGATGTTGGGGGCACCGCAGAAACGGCCCTTCACGATGACCGCGGATGCTTCGGCTGTCTCCATGGTCCCCTCCCTGACGGCCCTTTCAAGGCAAGCGGGGTGCCATCGCCTGGCATGCAGAAGATCAAATAGTTGGACGGGCTTCTCGGGCGCTTCGCCCTGGCGGGTGGGCGAAAGTCCACCAGTCAATCAGTGGTCAATTCCCCCGGCGTTCCATGGGACGATTGGTCCGTGCGGTATCACTTTTCCGGGATCGCCGGCGTCGGGATGAACCCGCTGGCTCAGCTGATGCGGGCCCGGGGCCATGCGGTCCAGGGCTCCGACCGCTCCTTCGATCAGGGCAAGAACGCCGACGTGGCGCGCCACCTCCGCTCGCTCGGCATCGTGGTGAAGCCCCAGGACGGCTCGGCCGTCACCGCGGATCTGGACCGCTTCGTCTATTCGACCGCGGTCGAGGCCGATACGCCGGAGGCCCGGGCCGCCCGCGCCCTCGGGCTCGAGCGCGTCCCGCGCCCGGCCCTCCTGGCCGAGGTGGTGGACACCGGGCGGCCCGGCGTCGCGATCGCCGGGACCAGCGGGAAGAGCACGATCACCGGCATGATCGGCTGGATC
>Ga0209983_1000251_pt1 | contig 10986 bp, 11 predicted proteins | sample InoplaM1SPM_FD_187590 | JGI IMG/M metagenome (GOLD analysis project Ga0209983, IMG submission 187590) | Arabidopsis thaliana rhizosphere microbial communities from the Joint Genome Institute, USA, that affect carbon cycling - Inoculated... | ecosystem: Host-associated > Plants > Roots >...
GACAGCGCGGCCGCCAGCCAGCGCGAGGCCGCCTGATGGACGCCACCACCATGCGCGCCGCCGTTGCGATGCCGCGCGCGCGGATCTTCGGCGCCTACGTCGAGGAAGCGCGCTGCGAAGTGCTGCGCTACCTGCGCAACCCCGGTTTCCTGCTGCCGATCGTCCTGTTCCCGGCCGTCTTCTACCTGATGTTCGGGATCGCGCTCAACCACGGCAACGGCGAGGCCGCGCGCTACATGCTCGCCAGCTACAGCACCTTCGGGGTGATGGCGCCGGGGCTGTTCGGCTTCGGCGTGTCGCTGGCGCTGGAGCGCGACAGCGGCCTGCTCACGCTCAAGCGCGCGCTGCCGATGCCGCCGGGCGCCTACCTGCTGGGCAAGATGCTGATGGCGATGTGCGTGGCCGCGACCGTCGGCGCGCTGTTGCTGGCGATGTCGGTGTTCCTCGCGCACGCCGGCCTGGGCCCGACGCAGATGCTGGCGCTGCTGGCCACCGACGTGCTCGGCGTGCTGCCGTTCTGCGCGCTCGGGCTGCTGGTCGGCACCCTGCTCAAGGGCCAGGGCGCGCCCGGCCTGCTCAACATGGTCTACCTGCCGATGGCGTTCCTGTCCGGGTTGTGGTTCCCGCTGCAGGTCATGCCGAAGTTCCTGCAGCAGCTGGCGCCGCTGTGGCCGAGCTACCACCTCAACGCGCTGGCGCTGTCCGCGGTGGGGCTGTCGGACGCGTCGCGCCTGCCGCACGTGCTGGTGCTCGCCGGCTTCACCCTCGGCTTCCTGCTGCTGGCCGCGCGGCGCCTGCGCCGCAACGGTTGAAGTAGCATCGGCGCACGACAGGACAGGGAACCAGGCGTGCTTCGCGAACGGCTCAGGCAATGGGCGGCCCGGTGGCTGGCGCCGGCCCCGGACTCGTCGGTGGCGCGCAACCTGCGCCGCGGCAAGTCGCCGTGGACCGACGGCGTGCACCTGCTGTGGTCGGCCTGGATCTTCATCACCCCGCTGTTCGGCGGCGGCCACTACGGCTGGCGCTGGGTCGCGATCACGCTGGCCTCGTATCCGTTGTTCCTGCTGTTCTACGCCAAGGTGCTGCTGTCGCCGCGGCGGACCGCGTGGCGCTACGCGCTGGCGATGGTCGCGCTGTGCCTGGTGCTGCTGCCGTGGTACCCGTCGGGCCTGAGCTACTTCGTGTTCGGCTGCGTGATGCTGCACACCGGCCAACGCGGCTCGCTGCCGCGCTACCTGCTGCACGTGGTGGCGTTGAACGCGCTGCTGGGGGCCGCCGCGTGGATGGCCGGGTATCCGTGGCAGGCGTTGTTCTGGATGCTGCCGATGACCCTGATCATCGGCGTCATCGTCAACGTCGAGTCGATGGCGCACGAGAAGGACGTGGCGCTGCAGCTCTCGCACGACGAAGTGCGGCGGCTGGCGGCCACCGCCGAGCGCGAGCGCATCGGCCGCGACCTGCACGACCTGCTCGGGCACACGCTGTCGCTGATCACGCTGAAGCTGGAGCTGTCGCGCAAGCTGATTGATCGCGACAAGGACGCGGCGCGGCGCGAGATCACCGAAGCCGAGAAGGTCGCGCGCCACGCGCTGGCCGAAGTGCGCAGCGCGGTCACCGGCTTCCGCGCCGCCGACCTCGCCGCGGAACTGGCGTCGGCGCGGCTGCTGCTGGAATCCTCTGGGGTCGCGCTCGGCTACGACCCGCCGCCGCCGCTGTCGCCGGAACTCGAGCGGCCGCTGGCGTTGGTGCTGCGCGAGGCGGCGACCAACATCGCCCGCCATGCCGGCGCCAGCCAGGCGCAGGTGGGCTTCGCCCGCGAAGGCGGCAGCCTGCGCATGCGCATCGTCGACGACGGCCGCGGCGGCATCGACGGCGAGGGCAACGGCCTGGCCGGGATGCGCGAACGCGTGCGCGCGCTGGGCGGCAGCCTGGCGATCGCGTCGACGCGCGGCGGCACCACCCTCGAGATCGTGGTGCCATTGCCGAGCGCCTCGTTGATCGCGGCCGCCGTGCAGTCGATGTCGGCGATGGAGCACGACGCGTGATCCGGGTGCTGCTGGCGGAAGACCAGGCGATGGTGCGCGGCGCGCTGTCGGCGCTGTTGTCGCTGGAAAGCGACATCGAGGTGCTGGGCTCGGCGCCCGATGGCGAGGCCGCCTGGCGCGAACTGCAGCGGCTCAAGCCCGAGGTGCTGGTCACCGACATCGAGATGCCGGGCCTTACCGGGCTGGAACTTGCGCAGCGCGTGCAACGCCAGCAGCTGCCGGTGCGGGTGGTGATCCTGACCACGTTCGCGCGCCCGGGCTTCCTGCGTCGCGCGCTCGACGCCGGGGTCTGCGGCTACCTGCTCAAGGACGCGCCGGCCGAACAGCTCGCCGATGCGATCCGCACGGTGCAACGCGGCGGCCGCAGCATCGACCCGCAACTGGCGATCGACGCGTGGTCGGAAGCCGACCCGCTCAACGACCGCGAGCGGCAGGTGTTGCGGCTGGCCGGCGACGGCCTGTCCGCGGGCGACATCGCGACCCTGCTCAACCTCTCGGCCGGCACCGTGCGCAACTACCTGTCCGAAGCGATCGGCAAGCTCGGCGCCGGCAACCGCATCGAGGCCTTCCGCATCGCCCGCCAGAAAGGCTGGCTGTAACGCTCAACGCCCGAACGTGCGCCCGTGCCACTCGATCGTTCCGGCCTTCGGCCGACACGCCAGCGGCTCCGGCGGCTCCAGCGTGCCGTCGGACGCGGCGAAGAGTCCCGGTTTCGCAGGTTCGAGTGAGAGGTGCATCTCGCCGGCATCGGCGACCAGCCGCTTGCCCTCCACGCGCACCAGCAGCGTGCCGAACAGCGCGTCATGGAAACTTCCGGCGCAGGCCTGCAGTTCCGGGGCGCCCGGCTTCCAGTGCCAGCCGCCCCAGGAAGGATCGGCGCGCGCGGTGGCGATGGCGTCCATGCGCTTGTCCGCCTTGCCGGCAAGCCGGGATGGCAACGCCGCCACCGCCGCATCGAGCCGTTCGTTTTCGCCGGACTGTCCAGTCGCAAGGCCGATGAAGGCCTTCATCACCTCCAGTTCGAAGCCCTCCATCGCGCTGTCGCTGTTCACCGCCAGGGACAATCCCGCGCGTACGGATGGCACCAGCACCGTCACCGAGACGGTGCCGACGTAGGAGCCGGGATGCATCAGCGCGCGCTGGCCCTTGTACATGCAGCTGTACCAGCCGAGGCTGTAACCGTCGCAATCGATTTCGCCGTCGGCCAGATGCGCCTTGGCAATGGGCTGCTGCGAACGCGCGAAGTCGGCGGCGACCAGGATGCCGCGCATGCCGGCGACGCCGAGGTTCGCCTGCATCCAGGTCGCCATTGCATCGGTCGACGCCAGCAGCCCGCCCGCGGCATGCATCAGCGCATCGGGCTTCGGTGCGGAAGCGTGCCAGGCCTGGCCATCCCACTGGTGGTTCCAGGCGATGCGCCCCGGCGCGAGTCGCGACGGACGCGAAGATATGCCGTCCTCGAGATGCAACGGCCGCAGCACCGCTTCGTCGAGCCAGTCGTGCCAGCTGCGTCCGGTGCGCGTCTCGAGCGCCGCGCCGTAGATGAGGTCGCCGAGGTTGGCGTAGCGGAAACCGGGTGCGCGCGTCGCGGTTTCGGTCGCGAGCCATTGCGGGTAGTCCGCGGCGGGCAAGTCGCGCACGTACGCAGTGAGGAAGTTGAGCGTGTCGGTGGTCAACCCTTCCTGGTGCGACAGCAGGCCGGCCATCGTGATGCGATGCGGATCCGCCGGCGCGGGCAGGCGCAGCGATGGCCATACGTCCGCCAGCGTCGTGTCCAGCGGCAATACGCCGCTGCGGTCTAGCTCGGCGCCTAGCAGCCCCATGAACGACTTGGTCTGCGATGCGATGTAGAACAGCGTGCCGCCGTCCGCAGCCGTGTCTTCGCCGGAATGCGCCTGCCCGCGCACGTGGATCCACGGCGCCGCGTCGCCCTGCACGATCGCGGCCGACACTGCGGGGAACGCGCCCGGCAAGTCTTGCGCCGCATCCAGTGCGCGCTCGATCGGCATGACCAGCGCAGGTCGGACGGATTCAGGCGCAGGCGCAACCGCGGTCGTAGCGGTTGCCAAGGCCAATATGGCAGGGATGGCGATGAAGGACATGCGGAATCCTGTGCGGTAGTTCGCACAAGAGATACGGCTGGGCAGGCGCCGGTTGCCCCGGCGAACCGGCTATGTCTCGACGTCGAGCGCCTGGAGTCGCCCCGATGCGAGCATGGCATACGCCGCACGCAGGCCCTGGGCCTCGCCACCGGTCGGGCGGCCGGGGCGGTCGTTGTCGTTCCACGCATACACGTCCAGGTGCGCCCATTTCTGTTGCGGCGGCACGAAGCGTTCCAGGTACAACGCGGCGGTGAGGCTGCCGGCCATGCGCGACGGGCCGGAGTTGGCGATGTCGGCGACGTTGCTGGTGAGATAGCGCAGGTACGGGCGCCACAGCGGCATCCGCCACAACGGGTCGCGCACCTGCATGCCGGCGCCGAGCCAGGCCTCGGCGAGCGCGTCGTCGTTGGCGTACAGCGCCGGCAGGTCCGGGCCGAGCGCGATCCGCGCGGCGCCGGTCAGGGTGGCGAAATCCAGCAGCAGCACGGGCCCCAGTTCGCCGGCGTGCGCCAGCGCGTCGCCGAGGATCACCCGGCCTTCGGCGTCGGTGTTGTCGATCTCGACATGCACGCCGCTGCGGGTGGCGATCACGTCGCCGGGGCGGAACGCGTGCGGGCCGATCGCGTTCTCGACCGCCGCCACCAGCAGCGTGATCCGCAGCGGCAGCCTGCGCGCCATGACCAGTTCGGCCAGCGCGATCGCGTGCGCCGCGCCGCCCATGTCCTTCTTCATGTTGCGCATGCCGTCGGCGGTCTTGAGGTCGAGCCCGCCGGTGTCGAAGCACACGCCCTTGCCGACCAGCGCGACGTGCGGGTGCGCGCTGCTCGCATCGGAATCCATGCCCCATTGCAGCTTCAGCAACCGCGGCGCGCGCGGCGAGCCGCGGCCGACGGCGTGGATCGCGGGGAAGTTCTGCGCCAGCAGCGCGTCGCCGACGATCGCTTCGCAGGACGCGCCGTGCGCCCGGGCGATGTCGCGGACCAGGAGCTCGAGTTCTTCCGGCCCGAGGTGCTCGGCCGGGGTGTTGACCAGGTCGCGCACGCGCAGGCAGGCGGCGAGCACGTCGTTGGTTTCGCCGTCGAGCGCGTCCAGCAACAAACGCGCGGGCGCACGCGGCGGCGTGCGGAAGCGGGTGTAGCGATAGCTGCCCAGGCCCCAGCCCAGCTGCAGGGCGTTGCGGGTCGCGGCATCCAACGCGCCGCCCGCTTGCCAGTCGCCCGCCGGCAACGCCTGCGGCGCATGCGCGTAGCTGTAGGGATCGAGCGGATCGCCGATGCCGAGCACCGCGCCGGCGAGGCTGCCGTCGCCGCCGGGCAGGCCCAGCAGCGTGCCGGGCGCGGCGTCGAAGCCGTGCGCCGCCAGCCATTGCGTCGTCGCCTGCGGCTGCTGTTGCCGCCAGCCATCGAAGCCTTCGCGGCTCACGAGGTGCAGCGGTCGCGGGTTGTCGGCCGTGGCGGCGGTGGTGAATCCGTTCGGTAGGCTCATGCGACGCTCTGCGAGGGCGTTGATGCCGCGTCCAGCCAGTCGGCGAGCGCGGCGAGGGTGGGGACTTCGAGGTCGGGGCGGACGTGCGCGTGCGGCCAGTCGCGGACGCGGCCCCCGGCATCGGGGCGGTTGATCCAGCAGCTGCGCAGGCCGGCGCCGTGCGCGCCGAGCACGTCCATCTCGATGTCGTCGCCGACGTGCAGCACCTGCGCCGGTTCGCAGCCCAGCTGCGCGCAGGCGGCATGGAAGATGCTGGCCGCGGGCTTGGCCGCGCCGTGTTCGCGCGCGCCGAGCTGGAAGGCGAACACGTGCATCAGGCCGATGCGCTCCAGGTCGGCGTTGCCGTTGCTCAGCGCCGCCAGCGGCACCCGCGCGGCGAGGCGGTCGAGCGCGTCGAGGCTGTCGTCGTAGTGCTCGACCTCGCAGCGCGCGGCGAAGAACGCGTCGAACGCCGGTTGCACCAGGGCGACGTCGTCGCCGGCCTCGCGCAGCATGCGTTCCAGGGTGATCAGGCGTTGCCGGGTGAAGTCGTGCGCCAGCTGCGGATGGCTGTCGGCGATTTCGTCGCGCAGCGCGCGCATCGCCGCCAGCGGCCAGCGCGCGGCGGTGCGCGGGGCGTGCTCGCGCAGCCAGGCGCCAAGGACGCTTTCGGCGCGCACCATCACCGGCGCGATCGGCCAGATGGTGTCGTCGAGGTCCAGGGTGATGGCGCGGACGGGGAAGCTCACCGGGCCATTCTATCGCCGCGTCGCGCGGGGTCCGGCGTGCGATGGCCCTCGACGCGCCGCCGCGCGCGGCGGAAGCCGGCCGCCCACCCCATGGACATCAGCGCGCCCGGGCAACGAGCACGCCGGGCCGGGCGCGCCGCGGCAGCAGGCTGCAAGCCCGGCCGCCGCTCACCCCAGCAGCTTCGCCCATCCCTCCAGGCCCTCGATCTTGGACAGCACGATCTTGGTGCACACCAGCAGCGGCACCGCCAGCAGCAGGCCGACGATGCCCCACAGCCAGCCGCACAGCATCAGCGCCAGGATCAGCACCAGCGGCGACAGCGCCATCCGCGCGCCGAGCACGATCGGGGTCACGATCTGGCCTTCCAGCGTATGCAGGCCGAGGTAGATCGCCGCCGGCAGCACCGAGTGCCAGACGTCGTCGAAGGCGACGAAGCCCATCAGCAGCATGATCATGATCCCGATCAGCGGGCCGACATAGGGCGCGAAGTTGAGGATCGCCGCCATCGTGCCCCACAGCAGCGCCTCGTCCAGCGGCACCCCGAGCCAGTACAGCGCGCCCGCGAACGCCAGCCCGACCAGCGCGTTGATGATGCTGATGGTCAGCACGTAGCGCGAGATCTCGTGCTCGATCGACTGCAGGATCTCCACCGTCAGCCGCTTCTGCTGGCGCCCGGGCAGCAGCGCGAGCGCGTTGCGTTGCAGGCCCTGCCCGTAGACCATGAAGAAGAACGTCAGCAGCACCACCGCCAGCACCGCAGCGATCATGCGCGGGGTCGCGGTCAGGGCCTTGTAGGGATCGTTGACCTCGGTCCTGACCACCTGCACCGGCTTGGCGGTGTTCTCGCCACCGGCGGCGCGGGCGATGTTCTCGGCGGCCTTGTTGGCTTCCTGCACCGGCTTGACCAGGTTGCGCAGCTTCGGCGCGAGGTCGCGCATCTCGCGCGGCACCTGGCGCACCCATTCGGCGGCCGGCGCCACCAGCTGCTGCCCCAGCGCGACGGTGCCGGCGATGCCGAGCACCAGCACCAGCAGCGCGCTGACGAAGCGCGGCACGTAGATCCGCTGCAGCAGGCGGATGATCGGATTGCCGACCAGCGCGAAGAACATCGCCAGCAGCACCGGCAACACCAGGCCCTGCGCGGCCCACAGGGTGAAGCCGGCCGCCAGCGTCGCCAGTACCAGCAGCGCCGTGGACGCGCGCGGCCGCGGTCGCGGGGCCGGCCGCGCCGCGGCGTCCGCTGCGGGATCGTCGGCAATGGCCGGGGCGGCAGCCGGTTCGCCGGTTGCCGGCGCGCTCGGCGCGGCAGGCAGCGGCGGCGGCGAGGTGCCCTCGTCGACGGGGTCGTGCGGGGTCGCGCTCATGGCAGCCCGGCGTGGCGCAGGATGCGTTGCGTGGTTTCCGGCGACGGGTCCGGCGACGGGTCCGGCGGCCGTGCGTCGGTCGCCGCCTGCGCCACCGCCGCCGCGGGCACGCCGACCGCCGCGGCGGTCTGCTGCGCGTTATCCGCCGCTTCGCCGGCCTGGCCGGCCGCGGCCTGCGCGCTGCCGCTGGCGAACAGGCCCGCCAGCGCGGTGAGCAGCTGCAACGCGCCGCCACCGGCGGCCGCGCGCTTGAGCGGCTGCGCGCGCCCGGTCAGAAATCCCGCCACCAGGCCCGCCACCACGATCCGGCCCGGCGTCCACGCCGCGCGCCACGAGGCCTTGAACTGGCGCCAGTCGGCCGCCGCCTGGCGCTCCTGCGCCTCGAGCGCGGTCTCGGCCTGTTTCACCTTCTGCAACAGCGCGTCGAAGCTCATGGCATGTCCAGGCTCATGTGATGTCCCTGTCCGGTCCGCGCATCCTGCTCACGGCGGGGTGATGTCCACGCCGAGGCCCTTTTTCAACGGCGCGCCGTCGGTGGCGTCGGCGACGCGCTCGGCGGCGTCCTCGCTGGACGTCCCGGACCCGGCATCGGGCATCAGCCCGGACAGCTCGCCGACCCCGAGCCGCGCCAGCTGGCGCCGGGTCGCCTGCAGCCGCGTGTGCTCGAAATAGCGCATCGCCATCCACGCCGCGAGCGCGGTGACCACCACGCTCAAGCCGGCCGTGAGCAGCAGCGACAGCGACCACGACCAGCCCAGGCCGCGGCTCAGCCACACCACCAGCGTCGCCATCAGCAGCAGCCACGCCGACGCGCCGAAGGCGATCGCCACGCCGGTGAACGCCAGCGTGCGCCCGAACGCGCTGCGCGCCAGCGAGATGTCCGCCGCCAGCAGGATGCGGAACGCCTTGCCGGCATCGCGGCCGGCGCCCAGGGTCGCGCGGCCGGCGGCGCCGAGCTCGCGCACGGCATCGTCGATCCCCGGCGCGGGGCGCTCGTGTCCGGCGTGCTCCGGCGCGGCGTCGGCCTGGCCGGGCGCGTCCCCCGTGGCACTCATCGCGGCGGCTTACTTGTCGCCGCTGCGCGCCAGCTTGGCGATGATCCAGCCGGCGGCGAAGGCCATGCCGAAGGACGCCAGCGGGCGTTCGCGGATCAGGTCGGAAGCGCTTTCGATCAGGTCGCGGCCCTTGTCCATCAGCGCGTCGACCTGTTCGCGGCTGGCGGCGCCGGCCTGCTCGACCGCGGCCAGGCCGGCGAGCGCGCCGTCGGCGAGTTCGGCCTTCATCTGCGCCTTGCCCAGGCGCATCTCGTCGCCGGCGGCGCCGGCCGCGCCCTTGATCGCTTCGCCGGCGTGTCCGGCGGCCTGCTTGAGGTGGGTGCCGGCTTCGCCGAGATTGCTCTTCATGCTGTCGGTGGCGGTGGGGGTCATCGTCGCTCTCCTCGGTTGGTTCGCATCGGCACGGGGCGTGCCAAGCGGTAAAGCCGCGCGCTGCGGCGCGGCGTCATTGCATCGCCAGGTCGCCCTGCGCGTTGCCGCGCACGATGCGCAGCACCAGTTGTGGCGGTTGCCGGCCGAAACTGAGTCGGAAACTGGGCAGGTCGTCGAAGCGCCCGCTGTTGGCGGCGACCACGACATCGCCAGGGCGCAGGCCGTTGGCTGCGGCGCGGCTGCCGCGGGCGACGCTTTCCACCAGCACGCCGTCGACCCCGGACTGGCGCAGGCTGGCCGGCAGTTCGGCGAAGGTGGCGCCGGCCAGGCGCGGGTCGAGGGTGGCGCCGGGCAGCGACCGCGGCTGCTCGCGCAGGGTCGCGGCGAGCTGCAGCGGCTTGCCGTTGCGGCGCAGGTCGAGCACGACCCTGGCGCCGACGCCCTGCAGGCCCTCGAAATTGCGCAGGGTGTCGCGGTCGTCGATGCGCTGGCCGTTGGCGGCGACGACCACGTCGCCCACCTGCACCCCGGCGGCGGCCGCGGCCGAGTCCGGGTACACGCGCGTCACCACCGCGCCGCGGGCGTCGTCCAGGCCCAGGCCGCCGGCGATCCGCGCGTCCACGTCCTGGGTGTCGATGCCCAGGCTGCCGCGGTGCACCTCGCCGGTGGCGACCAGCTGGCGCATGACGTCGCCGGCGAGGTTGGACGGGATCGCGAAGCCCAGGCCGATGTTGCCGGCCATCGAGCCGCGCGGATTGAAGCTGGCGGTGTTGATGCCGACCAGCTGGCCGTCGAGGTTGACCAGCGCGCCGCCGGAATTGCCGGGATTGATCGAGGCGTCGGTCTGGATGAAGTTCTGGTAGCCCAGCCCCTGCAGGCCGCTGCGCCCGACCGCCGAGACGATCCCCGAGGTCACCGTCTGGCCGATCCCGAACGGGTTGCCGACCGCGACCACGAAATCGCCGACCTGCAGCCGCGAACTGTCGGCCAGCGGGATCGCGGTCAATGGCGCGTCCTTCGGCACCGGGATGCGCATCAGCGCGACATCGGTGTCCGGGTCGGAGCCGACGAACTGCGCCTGCATCGTGCGCCCGTCGGCCAGCGTCACCGAGACCTCGTCGGCGCCCTCGATCACGTGGTGGTTGGTGAGGATCAGCCCCTTGCCCGCATCGACGATGACGCCCGAGCCCAGCGACTGGTTGATCCGCTCCTGCGGGATGTTGGGGAACATCCGCCGGAAGATCGGATCGTTGGCGAACGGATTGTTGATCCGCACCCGCTGCTGGCTGTGCACGCTGACCACCGCAGGCAGCACCCGCTTGAGCATCGGCGCCAGCGAGGGAATGGCCTGGCCGGCGACCGCGCTCGGCAGCGCGGCGGCGGCGGGCACGGCGGTCGCGGTGGAGGGTCGTGCCTGCACCGGCTGCCGCAACGTTTGCTGCAGCACGGTCGCGGCGAAGCCGCCGAACGCGGCGGCGGCGACCAGGGCGAACACGATTCCCGCCTTGCGGTGCTTTCGGGCAGGCACTGGGGAAGAGGAAGGAGCAGCGTGCATCTCGGACATGATCCCGGGGGTCAGGTGGCAGCCGCGTGAGCGCGGCGAGGGAACGACAAGCGTGGCATACGGGCGATGTTGCCGCAGCGGCGGCAACCGCAGCCGATCCTTGCTGCGACAACCCGATCGGCGCTGAAGTTTCCGCCGCGAGCGGCGCCGGACCGGCGCGGGCCGCGCACCGCCATGCCTGATGACCGCGCGTTGCGGCGCTGCCATGGCGCCCCGGCGAGGGCGGCGAGGCCGGTTCGCACGGCCCGCTGCGTTCTTGCGCGGCCGTCT
>Ga0209983_1000256_pt1 | contig 10923 bp, 10 predicted proteins | sample InoplaM1SPM_FD_187590 | JGI IMG/M metagenome (GOLD analysis project Ga0209983, IMG submission 187590) | Arabidopsis thaliana rhizosphere microbial communities from the Joint Genome Institute, USA, that affect carbon cycling - Inoculated... | ecosystem: Host-associated > Plants > Roots >...
CTGTGGCGTATGCAAATGGAAGGTCGCAATCTGCTCGGCGAGCGCATCTATGTGTGCATCGGTCAGCTCGCCGCGAGCTTGCACTTCGCCCAGGAGCTGCGCCTGCGGAAATTCGCGCATCTGCAGCAAATACTCGATTGGCTCGCCGTCGCCATCGATGACTGGCGCGCTGATGCTGCCGGTCACTGGCAGGACGCGCAGATAGAGATTCGGCGCCATGCGCTGATTCAGGCGCAACTCTTCCTCGCAGAAATGCTTGCGCGCAGACAGCTCAGTGAAATCGAGAAAGCCGAAATCCACCGGCTTTTTCATTTTGTAGGCGTAAGAGCCGGTCAAGATCACCCATGAGATGTGGGTTTCGATGACCTTGAACTCGCCCACCGGATGCGGATAGCGGGCCGGGTCTTGAAGCGCGGCAATCAGTGCTTGGCTCACGGTCTTTCCTTGTAGTAGTTGGGCTGGCAGTGCGAGCTGATCGGGACGCAGTTCACACACTCGAAAACGGCTCATTATGGCGCCCGTGGCCGGGGCTGCAAACCGCCAAGAGGCCGTCTTCCAGGCAAATCAAAGTGCGTATAATGCGCCGCCATGACTAAAGCACGCTCACCTCGTTCACGTTCAAAACGCCGTTCCGGCAGTTCCCGCCCCTGGCTGGGCTGGCTGATCAAACTGTCGGTCGTAGCCCTGGTCATCCTGGCCGGGGTCGCCATTTACCTCGACGCCGTCGTACAGGAAAAATTTTCAGGCAGACGCTGGACCATTCCCGCAACGGTGTACGCGCGTCCGCTTGAGCTCTTTGTCGGACAGAAGCTGGCCAAGGACGATTTCCTTACCGAGCTCGACGCGTTGGGCTATCGGCGCGAAAACGCCGTCAGCGGGCCGGGCAGCATGTCCGTGGCGGCCAACACGGTCGAGCTGCATACACGCGGTTTCAGGTTCTACGAAGGCGACGAACAATCGCGGCGCATCCGGGTGAAGTTTTCCGGTGATTTCGTTGCGGGCTTGTCGCTTGCAGGCGGCGAAGGGTTGCCGGTTGCGCGGCTTGAGCCTGTAACCATTGGCGGGCTGTACCCGGCGCATAACGAAGACCGGATTCTCATCAAGCTCGACCAGGCGCCGCCGCACCTGATCGATACGCTGGTAGCCGTCGAGGACCGGGATTTCTTCGATCATTTCGGCGTTTCGCCCAAGTCCATAGCCCGTGCGGTGTGGGTGAACCTGACGGCCGGAGAAGTACGCCAGGGCGGCAGCACCTTGACCCAGCAGCTGGTGAAGAACTTCTTTTTGAGCAACGAGCGCAGCCTCAGCCGCAAGGCTACCGAGGCGATGATGGCGGTCCTGCTTGAGCTGCATTACGACAAGAACGAGATTCTCGAGGCGTATCTCAACGAGGTCTTTCTCGGGCAGGACGGCAATCGTGCTATTCACGGTTTCGGACTGGCGAGTCAGTATTTCTTCGGGCGCCCGCTGGCCGAGCTGAAGGTCCAGCACGTCGCGCTATTGGTTGGCATGGTGAAGGGGCCGACCTACTACAACCCGCGGCGTCATCCGGAACGCGCGCTCGAGCGTCGCAATCTGGTGCTGGATTTGCTGGCTGAGCAGCAGGTGATTACGCCAGAAGAAGCCACCGCGGCACGCAATGCGCCTCTGGGCGTGACGCAGCAGGGCAGTCTCGCCAACAGTTCCTATCCGGCGTTTCTCGATCTGGTCAAACGCCAGTTACGGGAGGACTACCGAGACGAGGATTTGACCGAAGAAGGGCTGCGCGTTTTCACCAGCTTCGATCCAATTCTGCAGATGAAAGCCGAAAGGGCCATGAGCGAAACCTTGAAGCGTCTCGGCAAAGCCGCGGCCGGCGTGGAAGGCGCGATGCTTGTGACCAACCCGGAAACCGGTGAGCTGCAGGCAATGCTGGGTAGCCGTCAGCCAGGCTTCGCCGGTTTCAACCGTGCGCTCGACGCGTCGCGCCCCATTGGTTCGCTGATCAAGCCGGCGATCTATCTCGCCGCGTTGGAGAAGCCGAGTCAATACACGCTGACCAGCGTGCTCCAGGACGTGCCGTTCTCCGTCAAGGGCGCCGACGGACAGGTCTGGAAACCGCAGAACTATGGGCGCGAGGCTCACGGAACCGTCTTCCTCTATCAGGCGTTGGCTCACTCCTACAACCTGTCGACCGCGCGGCTGGGCCTCGATCTTGGTGTGCCACATGTGCTGAAGACACTTGAGCGATTGGGCGCATCGCCGCAGTGGCCGGCCTATCCTTCGATGCTTCTGGGCGCCGGAGGCTTGCGTCCCATTGAAGTGGCCGGCATGTACCAGACGCTGGCCAACGGTGGTTTCAACACACCGCTGCGGGCCATTCGAAGCGTGCTCGCAGCCGACGGTGAACCGCTCAGTCGTTACCCCTTCAAGATCGAGCAGCGTTTCGATGCGGGAGCGATCTATCTGGTCCAGTACGCCATGCAGCGAGTCATGCTCGAGGGCACCGGTCGCTCGGCCTACAACTACGTGCCGAAATCACTCGCGCTGGCAGGCAAGACCGGTACCACCAACGATTCGCGCGATAGCTGGTTCGCGGGATTCAGCCAAGATTTGCTGGCGGTGGTATGGCTGGGTCGCGACGACAACGGCAAGACGACGTTGACCGGTGCGACGGGTGCCCTGCAGGTCTGGGCGGATTTCATGCGGCGGGCTGATCCGCTGCCGCTGCAGACATCTTTACCCGAGAATGTCGAAATGGCCTGGGTGGACGCCGATACCGGGCAGGGCACGCAACAGGGCTGCCCCGATGCGGTACAGATCCCTTATATACGCGGCAGCGAGCCTGCGCCGGGCCCCGGTTGCGGCGGGCGACAGCCAGCTGAATCGGTGATGGACTGGGTGCGCGGCTGGTTACCTTGATCTGATTGGCAGACAGAATTCTTAAGAGGTTCGCAACTTGAGCAAGCAATGGATGATGGTTGTCGCGGTAGCTGTGCTGGTGCAGGGCTGCGCAACGGTGAAGCGCGGGGCGATACCTGTGGTCGATTCGGGCGCGCCTGTTTCCGAGGAAGTATCGGCACGGCAACCGTCTCGCGCTGTAGCAGCGCCTGCGCCGGTGCGTCCGGTTTCGCAGGACGCCCAGGTGATGGTCATGGTGCCGCAGCAAAACTCCGAACCGCTGCAGACGTTTCCAGCGCCGGACGCCGGTATAGGCGGTCCCGCAGTGCCTCCGCCAGCGGCAACTGAGCCATGGACCGCTCCGTCCCAAGTTGCGTCGCCAGCGGCTCGTCAGTCCATGCCTACTGGTATTCCGTCCAGCAGTGGAACGCTTTCGGCCGACGAACGCTTAGACGGACCAGTGCTTGCACTGTTAACCACGGCCCAACAGCAGCAGGGCGGTGGCGATCTAAACGGGGCGGCATCCAGCCTTGAACGTGCGCAGCGAATCGCTCCACGCGAACCACAGGTGCTTTACAGGCTTGCGCAGGTAAGGTTGGCGCAGGGCGATGCGGTGCAAGCCGAGCAGCTTTCACGGCGAGGTCTGAGTTATGCGAGCGGGCGGCCTGCGTTGCAGGCGAGCCTTTGGGAGTTGATCGCTCAAGCGCGGACTAGGCAGGGTGACGCAGCGGGCGCAGCGCAGGCGCGTGAGCGCGCCAAGGTTGCTATGTGATGGACCCACGTTTCGCTGAATTGGGCGACCAATTGCTGCTCATCGAGCGAGAGCTTCGGATACGGGACCTCTGGTCGCTGGAGCCGCCTGAGGCAAAGGCACTCGCCAGTTGCGAACCGTTTTGTATCGATACGCTGTCATTCGAAGAGTGGCTGCAGTGGATTTTCTTGCCAAAGATGAAACTGATCATCGAGCGCAACCAGGCCCTACCGGCTACGTCGGGAATTCTTGCGATGGCTGAGATGGTTTACCAAGGGCGCTCGGCTCAGATGGCTGGACTGTTACAGGCACTTCGGGCGTTTGACGAGCTGATCGAGCAGCGCCGGAACTGACGCGCTGGCCGGTCGGCCTGCCGGCTGGCATCAATCGCAGGTCTCGGCGATTTTTCGCTCGGTTTCGCCTATGCGTGTCTGCCGTTCCTCTTCGTTGAGGCGGCGCAGCTCACCTTTTTCCTCGACGCGTACACGTGGATTGTTTTGCAACTGCGCAAGGTTGGTACGCAATGTCGTGCAATAGCGCTCGCGCTCGGTGTTCTGCTCGGCGACCTGCTTCTTTACCTGACGGTCGATTTCGCGCTGCTGGGCTTCGCCAGAATCCTCGGTTGTCGTCGTTGGCGCAGACGAGCTCGGTTTGGGCGGCGGCGTCGCGGTGCTGAGCGTCTCGGCTGTCTGGCCCTGTGGAGGTTGCGTGCCGAAGTGCGTAACGCCCTGCGGATCCACCCATTTATAGATCTGTCCGGCAAGCGCATTGCCAGTCAGCACCAACAGTAGGCCGCTTGCGAAAATCATCGATCGCATGTTTTTTCCTTGAATCGAAGCAATACAGGGCCGGTACTATACGCAAAACATCGGAGCGGCCATTCTGCGCTGGATCACAGCTCATTACTCCGGAAGGGTGACGGCGGGCTTGACTTGGTCAGGATGAATCCGAACAATTCCAAGCTTGCTGTTCCGAGTGGCCGCGCGTGCGAGCCGTTCGGTCATTCATGAGGTGCACACCCGCGCCGACCTGCAACACCCGCAACGCGTTACCTCGCGCTGGGAGGGACGCCCCGCAACACTTTTGGGGCATTCCTAATATTGCTTTGACAGTAGCTGACGTAGTCGGCGACCACCGTCGCTCATGCACTGATTGGCAATAAACCAATTTCTGGCCGTCCGACGCGGGGCGGCTATCTGGCGTTCTAGAGGTGAACAACGTGGAACTTTTATCCGGCGCTGAAATGGTCGTCCGCTTCTTGCGCGACGAAGGCGTTAAGTACATCTACGGCTATCCGGGCGGCGCTCTGCTGCACATCTACGATGCGCTGTTCAAGGAAAAGGAAGTCACGCACATCCTGGTCCGTCACGAACAGGCTGCGACCCATATGGCGGACGGCTATGCCCGCGCTACCGGCAAAGCCGGCGTTGTGCTGGTGACGTCCGGTCCTGGTGCGACCAATGCCATCACAGGCATCGCGACCGCCTATATGGACTCGATTCCGATGGTGGTAATTTCCGGCCAGGTTGCAAGCAATATGGTCGGGACCGACGCCTTCCAGGAAACCGACATGATCGGTATTTCCCGCCCGATCGTTAAGCATAGCTTCATGATCAAGCATGCTTCGGAAATCCCCGAAGTGATGAAGAAGGCGTTCTATCTGGCTCAGTCCGGCCGCCCCGGCCCGGTTGTTGTCGACATACCGAAGGACATGACCAACCCGGCCGAGAAGTACGAATACGTATACCCGAAGAAGGCCAAGCTGCGTTCATACAGCCCCGCCGTACGGGGTCACTCCGGGCAGATTCGTAAGGCCGCCGAGCTGTTGTTGGCGGCCAAGCGGCCGATCATCTATGCCGGCGGTGGGGTGATCATGGGCGGCGCATCGTCCCAGCTCACCGAGCTTGCTCGCATGCTCAACCTTCCAGTCACCAATACGTTAATGGGATTGGGCTGCTATCCCGGCAGCGATCGTCAATTCGTCGGCATGCTCGGCATGCATGGCAGCTACACCGCCAACTTGGCGATGCACCATTCCGATGTGATTCTCGCTGTGGGTGCGCGCTTCGATGATCGCGTCATCAACGGGGCGACCAAATTCTGCCCTAACGCAAAGATCATCCATATCGATATCGATCCAGCTTCGATCTCCAAAACCATCAAGGCTGACATTCCGATCGTCGGTCCGGTCGATAGCGTTCTCACCGAGATGGTTGCGATCGTCAAGGAAATCGGTCAGGCGCCCAACGTTGATACGGTTGCCAGCTGGTGGAAGCAGATCGAAGAGTGGCGTGGCAATCGCGGCCTTTTCCCGTATGACAAGGGCGACGGAACCATCATCAAGCCGCAGGCCGTCATCGAGACGCTCTGCGAGGTGACCAAGGGCAACGCCTTTGTGGCTTCGGACGTGGGCCAACATCAGATGTTCGCCGCTCAGTACTACCGCTTCGACAAGCCCAACCGCTGGCTCAACTCTGGTGGTCTGGGCACCATGGGCTTCGGCTTTCCGGCTGCCATGGGCGCCAAGTTGAACTTTCCCGAGGCTGACGTCGCCTGCGTGACCGGCGAAGGCAGCATCCAGATGAACATCCAGGAGTTGTCGACCTGTCTGCAGTACGACCTCCCGGTAAAGATCATCAACCTGAACAACGGCGCGTTGGGTATGGTGCGCCAGTGGCAGGACATGATGTATGACAGCCGCTACTCCCATTCCTACATGGAGTCGCTGCCGGACTTCGTCAAACTTGTCGAGGCCTACGGGCATGTGGGTATGCGTATTACCGAGCTGAAAGATCTCAAGCCGAAGATGGAGGAGGCGTTCGCGATGAGGGATCGTCTGGTGTTCCTCGACATCGCTGTCGATACCAGCGAGCACGTCTATCCGATGCAGATCAAGGACGGCGCGATGCGTGATATGTGGCTCAGCAAGACGGAGCGGACCTGATCATGAGACATATCATCTCCCTGCTGTTGGAAAACGAACCGGGTGCATTGTCCCGAGTGGTTGGCCTGTTCTCGCAGCGCAACTACAACATCGAAAGCCTCACGGTCGCACCGACTGAAGATCCAACTCTTTCGCGCCTGACCCTTACCACCGCCGGCCATGAAGAGGTGATCGAACAAATCACCAAAAACCTCAACAAGCTGGTCGAGGTGGTCAAGCTGGTCGACCTGTCCGAAAGCGCGCATATCGAACGCGAGCTGATGCTGATCAAGGTGAAAGCCACCGGCGCCCAGCGCGCTGAAGTCAAGCGCACCACGGACATATTCCGTGGCCAAATCGTCGATGTAACACCAAACGTCTACACGATTCAGTTGGCCGGTACGTCGGACAAGCTGGACAGTTTCATCCAGGCGGTCGGTACCGCGTCGATCCTGGAAGTCGTGCGCAGCGGCGTCACCGGGATATCCCGTGGCGACAAAGTGCTGAGCATCTAACACATTTATCGAATGGCCCGAATGGCCAGCAACTGGGGTAATTCCATGAAAGTTTTCTACGACAAAGATTGCGACCTCTCCATCATCCAGGGCAAGAAGGTCGCCATCATTGGTTACGGGTCGCAGGGCCACGCCCATGCGTGCAACCTTAAAGACTCCGGCGTAGACGTGACCGTCGGCCTGCGCGCGGGATCGCCTTCGGTTGCCAAGGCTGAAGCACATGGCTTGAAGGTTAATAACGTGGCGACTGCCGTTGCCGCAGCGGATGTAGTGATGATCCTGACTCCCGACGAGTTTCAGGGCCGTCTGTACCGCGACGAGATCGAGCCGAACCTGAAGAGTGGCGCCACTCTTGCGTTCGCGCACGGGTTCTCGATTCATTACAACCAGGTCGTACCGCGCGCCGATCTCGATGTGATCATGATCGCGCCTAAGGCGCCCGGTCACACGGTCCGTTCCGAGTTCGTCAAGGGCGGCGGCATTCCTGATTTGATCGCGATTTACCAAGACGCGTCGGGTAACGCGAAGAATGTCGCGCTGTCCTACGCATCAGGCGTCGGCGGTGGCCGCACCGGTATCATCGAAACTACCTTTAAAGACGAGACCGAAACCGACCTGTTCGGCGAGCAGGCCGTTCTATGTGGCGGCTGCGTTGAGCTGGTCAAGGCTGGTTTCGAGACGCTGGTCGAGGCCGGTTACGCGCCGGAAATGGCCTATTTCGAGTGCCTGCACGAACTGAAGCTGATCGTCGATCTGATGTTTGAAGGCGGTATCGCCAATATGAATTATTCGATCTCCAACAACGCGGAGTATGGCGAGTACGTCACCGGTCCTGAGGTCATCAACGCGGAGTCCCGCGCGGCCATGCGTAACGCCCTGAAGCGCATTCAGGATGGGGAATACGCGAAGATGTTCATCACCGAAGGTGCGGCCAATTATCCTTCGATGACTGCCTATCGCCGCAACAATGCGGCCCATGGCATCGAAGTTGTAGGTGAAAAGCTGCGCTCCATGATGCCGTGGATCGCTGCCAATAAGATCGTGGATAAGAGCAAGAACTGACGACGGTTCTGCTTGGAAAGAACGCGGCCTAGGCCGCGTTCTTTCGTTGTGGCGACGCGCTTCTGGTATAAACCGATGCTTGGGAACAGGCTGAACCCGCTGCGCCAGGGTCTGTCGAAATTATCCAACCTGCTGTAAGGGGAACTATATGAGTGAGCATCCCGAAGAGCCGAACAAGCCCGACGAGGCGGAGAGTTTGCTGCCGATCGACGAGCACGTAGAAGAAATTCAGGATTCCGAAGGGCGCAAAGTACGTCATCGCGGCATCTATTTGCTCCCTAACCTCTTTACTACCGCAAATCTGTTCGCAGGTTTTTTCTGCATCATTGCCGCGATCAACGGCAATTTTTACGTTGCCTCCGCTACCGTATTCGTCGCTATGGTGCTTGACAGCCTAGACGGCCGCGTGGCCCGCCTGACCAATACACAAAGCGCCTTTGGCGCCGAGTACGATTCGCTATCGGATATGGTTGCTTTTGGTCTGGCGCCGGCGATTCTGGCGTATCAATGGGCACTATCCAGTCTCGGAAACGTCGGCTTGACGGTCGCGTTTATTTACGTGGCGTGCGCAGCGTTGCGACTGGCTCGCTTCAACACCCAGATTGGCAAAGTCGACAAGAAATGGTTCGTCGGTTTGGCAAGCCCAGCTGCTGCGGGCGTTGTTGCGGGTTCGGTCTGGGCAGTTTGGGCCATTGATGAACCTGGCATTCGCGGGCTCGACTTGCCGCTCGCGGTGATTATGCTCTTCGCGCTGCTGGTCGCCGCAGCAGGCCTGCTGATGGTCAGCAATATCAAGTACTACAGTTTTAAGGATCTTGACCTCAAGGGTCGGGTGCCTTTTGTAGCCGTTCTGGTTGTAGTGCTGGTGTTTGCTGTGGTGTTCAGTGATCCGCCCCGTATCTTGTTGCTCATTTTCCTCGCGTATGCTGTGTCAGGCCCGGTCCAGTTCCTGATGCGTCGTCGCAAACGCGCCGAAAGTTGATTTTTGTAGTGATCCGCTGTCTAGTGAATGCTTCGCGCAGCCAAGACAGCGGAGCACTCACATGTTGATCAGAATCCCGCGGCGCAGCGATTGCATCGAAGCGCAGGTGACCCCGGAAGCGACCTATCTGGACCGGCGCCGATTCATTCAGCGAGCAACCGCAGTCGCCACGGCATTGTCCGGGCTGCCGGCAGTCAGTTACGCGGAGGTGGGACGCTACGCTGAGGTAGAACCGGTCAGTGCACCGGCTTGGTTGCAAGCGAAGCTGCAGCAGGCGAGCTGGGAATCGGTAACCGTGAAAGATGAGGCGGTCACTCCGTTTGCTGATGCTACGCACTACAACAATTTCTACGAGTTCGGACCGGATAAAGGCGATCCCGCGCGTAACGCGTCGCAAATGGTCACTGAGCCCTGGGTTGTAACGGTAGACGGAGAGGTAGCCAGACCGGGGCAGTATTCGGTTGAGGACCTCTTCTCTCCAGCGCAGCTAGAGGAGCGGATCTATCGCTTACGATGCGTTGAAGCCTGGTCAATGGTAATTCCGTGGCTCGGTGTCCCGCTCGCCGAAATCATTCGCCGTCTGGAGCCTACCTCCGAAGCTAGATTTGTCCGCTTTGAAACCCTGTCACGACCGGAGCAGATGCCCGGAATGCGCAGCGGGTTTTCGCTGATCGACTGGCCTTATGTCGAGGGGCTGCGAATGGATGAAGCTATGCATCCATTGACTTTGATGGCAGTCGGTATGTACGGCCGCATCCTTCCAGAACAGAACGGCGCGCCGTTGCGCCTAGTCGTTCCTTGGAAGTACGGTTTCAAAAGCATCAAGTCGATCGTAAGGATTACCTTCGTCCGAGAAAAACCAGCCACCACTTGGCAATCCATGGCCCCCGAAGAGTACGGTTTCTTCGCTAACGTCAATCCCGACGTCTCTCACCCGCGATGGTCCCAAGCGCGTGAGCGCCGCTTGCCCGGCAGTCTGTTCAGTCCTAACGTTCGCGAAACGCGCATGTTCAACGGTTATGCAGATGAGGTTGGCGGCTTATATGTCGGAATGGATCTGAGCAAGAACTACTGATGCGCTATCCGCGATGGAGGCTGTTGCTGTTCGTCTGCGCATTGGGTGTGCCGGTTTACTGGTTGTACCTCGGTGCGGTCGGGGCGTTGGGGCCGGATCCTGGCAAGGTGCTCGTCGACAATGTAGGGCAAGCTGCTTTAGTGATGCTGCTGTCTTCGTTGGGGATGACGCCATTGCAGCGGATTACGCACTGGACTGGCTGGATAACGTTCCGACGACAGCTGGGCCTTTGGTCGTTTGCTTATGCGGCAATGCATGTCACTGCATATCTTTATTTTGTGTTAGGTCTGGATTTCGGCGATTTTCCAACTGAACTGGCCGAGCGACCCTACATTGCGGTAGGGGTCATCGCCTTCATTGGTTTGCTAGCGCTTGCGGCCACTTCCAGCCGCTGGAGCATACGCAAACTTGGCAAGCGTTGGAAAACACTGCATCGAATCGTCTACCTAAACGTACTCGTCGTCTTGCTGCATATGCTATGGGTTGTTCGCTCCGATATTGGGTGTTGGAGTCTATACGCCGCTATAGCTGCCACTTTGCTTGCGGCGCGCTTGCCGATTGTTCGGCGTAGGTTCGCAGCCCGCTGTTCGCGGAAACGCGCCGCGTATGAAGGGAAGCAAATCGGGGGTGGGGTTGAAAACAACCGTTGACGCGAAGATTTGAGCGCCTATAATGCGCACCTTCTCCGGCGCAGGCCTTTGGCGAAACCTCTGTTAAATCAAGAGGTTAGCGAAA
>Ga0209983_1000259_pt1 | contig 10899 bp, 10 predicted proteins | sample InoplaM1SPM_FD_187590 | JGI IMG/M metagenome (GOLD analysis project Ga0209983, IMG submission 187590) | Arabidopsis thaliana rhizosphere microbial communities from the Joint Genome Institute, USA, that affect carbon cycling - Inoculated... | ecosystem: Host-associated > Plants > Roots >...
GAAAAGTACGGAGACCCTTATATCCATTGGGCTGGCGCAAGCTGCTCGTAATTTGAGCAGCCGCCCAGTACCAGCGGTCGCTATTTCTGCCAGCGGCTACTGAGCTCGGGTTGCCACTCGTTCAGTTGCTTCAGCAGCGCATCGGGATTGTCGCTTCGCTGCAGCATGTTGCGAAACTTCGGCTTGACGAACTCCTCGGCGACCAGATGATCGAGGAAAAGGCTGAGCTTGCTATAGAAGCCGTTGACATCGAGCAGGCCGAGCGGCTTGCGGTGATAGCCCAGTTGCGCCCAGGTCCAGATTTCGAACAGTTCTTCCAGGGTGCCGAGACCGCCCGGCATGGCAATGAAGCCATCGGAGAGTTCGGCCATCCGCGCCTTTCGCGCATGCATGCCGTCGACGACTTCCAGGCGCGTCAGGCCGCTGTGACCGATTTCCGAGTCCTTCAGGCTCTGGGGAATGATGCCGATGACCTCGCCACCAGCGGCAAGCGCGGCATCGGCGACTACGCCCATCAAGCCGACCGCGCCGCCGCCGTACACCAGCCTCGTCCCGTTGGCGGCCAGACGCTGTCCCATGGCGATTGCAGCCTCGCGGTAGACCGGATTGGCGCCGGTGCTGGCGCCGCAGAATACGCAGATCGATTGCAGTGACATGGCTCGCTCCGTCAAAAAGTGGCTGCGTAGAGTAGCCTGCGCCAGCCGCGACGGCCACGGATCGGGTCAGTCACGGGTGCGGTCGTTACCGAAGGTTCCGCATGACGCTTGGGCGTAGTCGGCAAGCAGGGTCTGGAAAAAGTAGAGGCTGGGCATGGTATCGCTCCGGTTCGTTGATGGAAGTGACCATAGCGGCCGCGCGCCCGTAGTGCCGTTTGATTCTCGGTATCAGGTCCATAGATGTTGGGATTGTGTTATCCCCATTCGTTGTGCAGACACTTGTGGATAACCTATGAGCACCTTTGCCGCTGCCAGTCCTGATGCGGCTTGGCAGATGATGAACGATTTCTGATCAACGCGACGTTCGCCGTGCTAAATCCATGAACGCACTACAAAAAATGGTTTCGGGCCGGCGAGGCGAGATGATGCGCCGCGTAGATTGCTTTTATCCACGCTAGCTGTGCTCTTTTCTGTGGATAAGATGCGCATACAAGCGGCAACCTGCCGCCACTGTTGGGCTGCAGCCCACTGTACAGAAAATAGCCAGTTGGAATCCGGCGCACGTTTATCGCCGTTCGATCATCCCGAGTCGTGATGCCGGGGCATTCAGTGCCCGCGCCTTTGATTGTGAGTCGCGCGGGCCTCGTCAACACTCGTTGCGGTCTGGTTGAAATCAAAGCCATCCCTTTACAGCACTGGAGAATGCCGCATGAGTGAAAGCATCCGCTTCGAAGACCGGGTCGTGATTGTGACGGGCGCCGGCGGCGGCCTGGGTCGTGCCCATGCGCTGTTGTTCGCGCAGCATGGCGCCAAGGTGGTGGTCAATGACCTGGGCGGCAGCGCCCATGGCGAGGGCGCCAACGCATCGGCGGCAGATCGTGTCGTTGCGGAGATTCGCGAGGCGGGCGGCACCGCCGTGGCCAACCATGATTCGGTGACCGACGGCGCAAAGATCGTTGAGCAGGCGCTCGACAGCTTCGGTCGCATCGACGTGGTGGTGAACAACGCCGGCATCCTGCGCGACAAGACGTTCCACAAAATGGAAGACGCCGACTGGGACCTCGTCTATCGGGTGCATGTCGAAGGCGCCTACAAGGTGACCCGTGCCGCCTGGCCGCACATGCGTGAGCAGGGCTACGGGCGGGTGATCTTCACCGCTTCGACATCCGGTATCTACGGCAATTTCGGGCAGTCCAACTACGGCATGGCCAAGCTGGGTCTGTATGGCTTGACCCGCACGCTGGCGCTGGAAGGACGCAAGAACGGCATCTTGGTCAACGCCATCGCGCCCACCGGCGGTACGCGGATGACCGAAGGGCTGATTCCGCCGCAAGTCTTCGAGCAGCTCAAGCCCGAGCTTGTCAGCCCGCTGGTGGTTTTCCTCGCCAGCGAGCAATGCCAGGAAACTTCAGGCCTGTTCGAAGTCGGCGGTGGCTGGATGGGCAAGGTGCGTTGGGAGCGCAGTCTCGGTGCCGGCTTCGATCCCAAGGCAGGTTTCGATGCCGAAGACGTTGCGGCCAGCTGGCAGCAGATCTGCGACTTCGAGAACGCCGCGCATCCGGCCGACAACATGCAAGCGCTGAAGGAAATGATGGCTAACCTGCACAAGCACGCCGGCTGAATCCTTCCTTCCGCGCTCCGGGGCGGTCAGCCGGCGGCCTCGGTTGCCGGCAGCAAACGCACCGCTCTGGCGCGGGCCTGGGCCAGGTTCTGCACATAATGCAACTGGCCCTCCCGTCGACGAATCCCGGCGCGGCGCAGCTTAAGCCTCAACCGAGGGCTACTGCCGCACAGAATCAGCGCAATGTGCTGCTTGCGATAGTCGAGCAACAGGTTCTCCAGCGCGGCCAGTGCGGTCATGTCCAGCATCGGCACAGCGCTGATATCGACAATGACCACGCGTACCTCCGGATTGAAGCGGCGCAGCACGCTCAGCACCTTTTCCGCAGCGCCGAAGAACAGCGGGCCGCGAATGGCGTAGGCCGCGACGTGCGGCGGCAAATCTTCCAGCAGGCGATTCCCGCCGCGCACCAATGGGGTGGTATCGGTCACCTCGCTCATGCGCTTGATGAACAGGCCGGCTGCCAGCAGCAGGCCGACCCCGACGGCGAGCACCATGTCGAACAGAACGGTCAGGATCAGGCAGGTCAGCAGTACAAGCACGTCGCTGCGAGGGGCGATACGCAGCGTGCGCAACACGTGCGGTGCTTCGCCCATGTTCCAGGCGACCATGAGCAGCAGCGCGGCGAGTGCCGCCATCGGCAGGTAGCTGAAAAGAGGCGCGAGCCAGAGAATCGCCACCAGCACCACGCCGGCGTGAATCATCGCGGCCAGCGGCGAAGCGGCTCCGGCCCGTACGTTGGTGGCGCTACGGGCAAGGGCGGCCGTGGCGGTAATTCCACCGAACAGCGGCGCCACGAGATTACCGATCCCCTGACCCAGGAGTTCGGCGTTCGGGTCGTGACTGGTGCCGGTCATGCCGTCTGCCACCACCGCGCACAGCAGCGATTCGATGGCGCCGAGCATGGCGATGGCGAACGCCGGTGCGAGCAGCTGGTGGAACAGTTCGAAGCTGAGCGTCAGCGGTTGGCCGTCGGGGCCCGGCAACAGCCACGGCCAAGAAAATGTAGGCAGAAACGGTGGGATGCCCGGATGCGAGACGCCATCGACAACGTAGTTGAAACGCTCGCCGATGGTGTCCACGCCCACCCCGACGGATTCCAGCGCAACGCCTGCCAGCGCACCGACGATCAGTGCTACCAGATGTCCGGGCACCTTCGGCACCAGGCGCGGCCAGACGACCAGCGTCGCCAGGCACAACGCGGCAACCGTGGCGTCACCGAGCCTTGCTCCAGGCAGCGCGCGAACCAGCCCGGCAAGCTGTTCGACGTAATGATGCGGCTGCTCGGCGAGGGTCAGACCGAACACGTCCTTGAGCTGCAGGGTGGCGATGACGATGGCGATCCCGGCGGTGAACCCGAGCGTAACCGGATAGGGCACGAATGCAATCAGGCGACCGGCGCGCAGCAGCCCGAGAGCGATCAGGATCAAGCCGGCCAGCATGGTACAGAGCAGCAGCCCGCCGACGCCGAACTGCTGGGTGATGGGCAGCAGTATCACAACGAAGGCGGCAGTCGGCCCGGATACGTTGAAGCGCGAGCCGCCGGTCAACGCAATCAGCGGGGCGGCGACCAGAACGGTGTACAGCCCCAGCTGCGGCGCGACGCCCACGGCGATGGCCAATGCCATGGCCAGCGGAATGGCAATGATGCCGACCGTCAGGCCCGCTGCGATGTCGCGGCGAAGAGCCCCTGCGTCATAGCCGTCGCGAAAGGTTTGCCGCCATGCGGCAAATAGTGGCGGAAGGTTCATGCCGGACACTCCGTTGTGCGCAGGCGGCCAGTATAGGGGAACGGCCTTTTATGCTGGTGCAGCGAGCGGCGCGTTCGAAGGCAAATCGGCGATTTTCGTGTACGACCTTGGTAGCAAAGGCGCCTGGCGCGTTGAGCGCATGCGTGCTGCGGAGTAAACTGCCGCCCCCGAAAGACTCGTCGAGCCGGAGCGAACATGCGCAAAGACAAGAAAAAGGTAGTCGGCGAAGAAATCAGCGATGAATCGATCAGGCTGTTTCTCGACCACGAGCCGGCCGATGGAACGCCGCCGTCGTTGTACAAGCTGGTCAAGGCCTACCGCGGACTGCGCGTCGATGACTTCGAGCGTTTTCTGGGTTTCTTTGTCGAAGCTGGGTTCGATCTGAACGCCAAGGATCACAACGGCAATGATTTCGTCGCGCTGACTGCCGATCAGCGTCAGGCTGAACCTTATATCGAACTGATCAGGGCCGCCCGCGGCTGATCGGGTTCGCCGCGGTCGACTGCCGCGGCTGACGACACCGTTTCATTGGTCGAGCGATCGCGGCGACCACACCGTTTTTCTCGCTGCAGATTTCCGTCGAGCCCAGGCCTGTCGCCATGCTCCGGAAGATTTCGCAGCGAGAGGGAGTAGGCCAAAAGCCGTTCTCCCGACAGCGGGCCGATTCCTTGCGAATTGGCCTTCGGGCACAAGCCCGAGCAGCGTTCTGGAAACCCCTCCGTTTCCCGTCGCCTGGCTGGTGGTTCTACACGCTCGCGTACTGCGGTCGTGACAGTTTAATGCTGTGATTCTGGAGAGCGCGTTAATGACGCAACACGATAGCGAAGCCGTGGAATTGGTGTTGGTGGGAGCCGGCATCATGAGTGCGACTCTGGCCGTACTGCTCAAGGAGCTGGATCCGGACATCAAGCTCGAAATCGTCGAGCTGCAGGAATCCGGGGCCGTCGAAAGCTCCAACCCCTGGAACAACGCCGGTACCGGCCACGCCGGATTGTGCGAGCTGAACTACACGCCGGACAGCAAGGACGGCGCGATCGATATCAAGAAAGCCGTCACCATCAACAGCCAGTTCGAGGTTTCCAAACAGTTCTGGGCTTACCTCGCCGGACGCGAAGGCTTCGGCAGCCCAGCCGACTTCCTCAATGTGGTGCCGCATCTGAGCTTTGTACGCGGCAGCAAGAACATCGATTACCTCAAGCGTCGCTTCAACGCGCTGAAAACCCACCACGCCTTCGAAAACATGGTCTACACCGAAGACCGCGCGACGATGGAGCAGTGGATGCCGTTGATGATGCCGGGTCGTCCCGTCGACGAGCAGATCGCGGCCACACGCGCGGCGAACGGCACCGACGTCAACTTCGGCGAGCTGACCCGGCAGATGCTGGCTTATCTCGCGGCCAAGCCGGGCGTGAAGCTGTCGTATTTCCAGAAGGTGACCGGACTGTCGCGCGATGGCGCAGGCTGGCGGGTGGAGATCAAGAACACCCGCGATTCGAGCAGTCGCGAGATCAAGGCCAACTTCGTCTTTCTCGGCGCTGGCGGCGCGGCGCTGCCGTTGTTGCAGATGTCAGATATCGAAGAAGGCAAGGGTTACGGTGGCTTTCCGGTCAGCGGTCAATGGCTGCGTTGCGACAACCCTGAGATCGTCAGGCAGCACCAGGCCAAGGTCTACAGCCTGGCGGCCGTCGGTGCGCCGCCGATGTCGGTGCCGCATCTCGATACCCGCGTGGTCGATGGCAAGAAATCTCTGCTGTTCGGGCCTTATGCCGGTTTCACCACGAAATTCCTCAAGCATGGTTCGTCACTGGATCTGCCCATGTCGATCCGCCCGGCCAATATCAAGCCGATGCTGGCCGTAGCGCGCGACAACATGGACCTGACGCGCTACCTGATCAAGGAAGTCCGTCAGTCCATGGCCGATCGCCTCGAGACGTTGCGTGGCTTCTACCCCGAAGCCAAGGCCGAGGACTGGCGTCTGGAGATTGCCGGCCAGCGCGTGCAGATCATCAAGAAGGACCCGAAGAAGGGCGGCATCCTGCAGTTCGGTACAGAGCTGGTATCGGCGAAGGATGGTTCGATCGCGGCGCTGCTCGGCGCATCTCCTGGTGCTTCGGTGACCGTCTCGATCATGCTCGACCTGATCGAGCGCTGCTTCCCGGAACAAGCCAGGAGCGAAGCCTGGAGCCGCAAGCTCGAAGAGATGTTCCCGGCCCGTGAGAAGGTGCTGCAGAACGATCCGGTCGCCTACCGTGAGGTGACCGCCATGGTAGACAAGCGTCTCGGCCTCGCCGAGTAGCGTTCGACCGACGGGAGCGGGAATACCATAGCCGCGCCGCCTGAACAGCGAGCGCGGCTTTTTTGTGGTTACGCGGGGCGACCTGGCTGCAGTGCGATGCGCGGCAGCGGTTGGCCTATCCAGGCGAGTCTGGCTTCGGCGACTTCCACCCAGCGGTCGCCGGTGGGTCGTTGAGCCGCGCTCAGCAGCATCCGGCAGTGGTGCTTGTCATCGAGCAGGGCGTAATGGCGCCGTTGCCGGCGTTGAAAAAGTCGTCGCAAGAGGGCGGTCGTCAGGCGCATGGATTAGGTTCCGGAGCTAAAACCTTCTTATCGCACCCGGACGTTACACCAGGATTAACGGAACGCTGCGGCAGGGGCTCGGGTCCCAGATTCATCCGCTGTCAGGCGGTTGCGCGGCTGGTTATACTGCGCGCCATCATCCCCAACTGGAGTACGACAGCATGCTCAAACGCCTGTTGTTCAGCTTTGCCGCCGCGTCATTGCTGGCCCTTGGCGGCTGTGCCCACAGTCCGCAACAGCTCAATCCAACACCAAAGATCAGCGGCACCATCCAGCCCGTCGGGCAAGGCCAGCCGGTTTCGGTTCGCGTCGTCGATGGTCGGCCCTCGTCCACCCTCGGGACGCGTGGCGGTCTGTACCCGGAAACCAGCGCGGTGATCGTGCCAAAGGAGAACATTCTTCCGAAGCTCCAGGCCGAAGCTGAAGCTGCGGTGCGCCTGCTTGGCTTTACGCCGTCGCCCAATGCCTATAACGCGCCGCAGTTGACCCTGACCTTGGCCGAGTTGAAATACCAGTCGCCGAAGGAAGGGCTCTATGTGACCGAGGCCACCATTGGCGCCACCTTCCGTATCGAGGTCCAGAATGGCGGACGTCGCTACACCGGCCGCTATGGCGCCTCGCTGGATCAGCGCTTTGGCATGGCACCGAACGAGCAGACCAACACCAAACTGGTCAGCGATGTGTTGAGCGATGCGCTGAGCCGCGTGTTCCGCGACCAGAATATCGGCCAGGTGCTGAGCCAGTAACCTGTAGTTCTGCTGGATAAAAAAACCGCGCATTCGCGCGGTTTTTTTTTGCTGCCTGATAACGATGGCGGTGGCGCGCTGGTTCAGCGTACGCCTGAATTGCGCAGCGCCGCCGGGGTGTACTGGTTGGAATTGGCAGTGTAGTTGTAGGTGTAGGGGTTCTTTTCCTCGTTCTTCATGCCCATCACCAGATAGCGGCCAGACACCAGGTCATACAGCGTTTCCATCGCGTAGAGCGGAACCTGCACATTGTAGAACTGCTCGCTGTGCGCCTCGGCGACGCGCCAGAGCGTGCCGCGGCCGTCGTAATGGTCGGCGTGGGCGATCTGCCAGGTGTCCTCGTCGATGAAGTAGTGACGCTTGCTGTAGATATGCCGCTCGCCTGCCTTGAGCGTGGCCTCGACCTCCCAGACGCGGTGCAGTTCGTAGCGGGTCAGGTCCTGGTTGATGTGGCCTGGCTTGATGATCTCGTCGTATTTCACCTGTGGCGAATCCAGGCGGTAGGCGTTGTACGGAATGTACATTTCCTTCTTGCCCACCAGCTTCCAGTCGTAGCGATCCGGTGCGCCGTTGAATAGGTCGAGGTTGTCCGAAGTACGCAGGCCGTCGGCTGCGGTGCCTGGTCCGTCATAGGCCACCTGCGGGGCACGGCGGACGCGGCGCTGGCCGGCGTTGTAGATCCACGCCATGCGCGGTTCCTTTACCTGGTCTAGGGTCTCGTGGACCAGCAGCACGTTGCCGGCGAGCCGCGACGGCTCGGTAACCTGCTGCTTGAAATAGAACAGAATGTTGCCGTGCTTTTGCGCGTCGTAGTCGCTCAGCGTGTCGGTATAGACGACTTCATCGACAAACTTGACCAGGCTGTAACTGCCGTTGACCTGCGGCGTAGCCTGCGCCACGACCCGGCGCGCCGAGCCGCCGCGATAGCGGGTGATGTGGTTCCAGATGGCTTGCAGGCCATCCTGCGGGATCGGGAAAGCGATGGCGGTGGTGAAGCCTTCCAGTCCGTTTCCGCCGCGTGCCAGCTGCGTCGACGTGGCGTTTTTCATCGCGGCGTCGTACACCTTCTGCGGCATCGCGGCGCTGCGGTGAGTTTCGTACACCGGCAAGCGGTAGCTGTCCGGATAGCGCTGCAGCATGGCGATCTGGCCCGGCGCCAGGTTGGCCTTGTATTGCTCGAAGTTCTGCGCCGTGATGATGAATTTCGGCTTTTCGTTGGCATAGGGATCGGTGACGAAACCATCAGCGGTTACGCTTCCGGCGTCGGTTGCCAGCCCGCCCGTCCAGGCTGGAATGGTGCCCGCCGCGTTGCCTGCCTTTTCCGCTCCGATCGGTGTAAGCGTGTCGCCAAGCCTGGCCGCATCCGAGGTGGTGACTGCTGCGACCGCTCCGTTCGCGAGCATGGCACCCGCCAGCAGCGAGAGTGTGAGTTTCAGTTTGTTCTTGTTCATTGTCTGGTCCTTTAAGTGCTGGAAACGGGTTCTGCGAGCCGCGCCTTGGCACGGCGTTCACAGATGGCAACTTTCCCTCGGGGTGCAGGCCCTTGGGTTTTGCAAAGCGCGTCAGCGACCCACCGATTGCAAGTTGCCGTTCGCTCGGCTCCGCGGCAGTCCCGCCTGGTTGATCAGGCGCACGCTCTATTCCGGTTGTTCGAGGCGAGGGGAGGGTGAAACTCGGGCCGACTATAGGTCAACGAGCGAAGCGGGCCTATCTGCATAAATGGCGTAAATACCCGGCAAATTGCCACTAGCAGAGCGGCCCGCGGTTGGTCGGAATTGGCGCGCAGCGAAACCGCGCTTCGGTAGACTTCGCCGCCAGAATGCGCTCGACGTCGGGCGCAGTTCAGCAGTTCGTGGAGGCTGGTTTTGCATATCGAAGTATCAGGGTGGTCCGGACTGGCCTTTCCCCTCAATACGATGGCGCTGCTGATCGCGTTGGGCGGCGCGTGGCTGCTGCTGGCCACGCGTTGGCGTCAGCAGTTGGCGAGAGACGCGGCGTTCGTGGCTGGAACGCGGCCCGCGGTTGTTGCGGGCACGCGGCTGGCGAACCGGAGCGTCGACCGCTTCTTCTATACATTCGGGTCTGCCAGCCTGGGCCTTGCCTGGCTGCTGTCCGAATTCACCCGGCTGCTGTAAGCGGCCGGGCTGGCGGCGCAGCGGTTCAGAGACTCAGGCCTGCCTTCAACCGATGCTGGTTGCGTACCGGCGTGGCGTACTGCTGGATCAGGTAAGGCTGCTGCACGCTGGGGCAGGCCGCCACGCGCTTGCTCCATTCGGCTTGCGCCCGGGCAATTTCCTGTTCCGTGAACAACTCGCCCAGTTTTGGAACGACAAGGGCCGGATCGCGCCCTTCCCAACTTTCATACGCCAGGTAATTCACCGGAAAGAGCCGGTAATCGCTCAGTATCTGCTGGTCGATGGCGCTGGCCAGCAGTTTGGCGTCTTCCGGCACCTCGGTGATCGGAGTGCCAAAACTGACATGCACGCGGCCTTTGTGGCCGGTGATGCCAAGCGCGATGCTGGTGTCGTCCTCGCCAGGCGCCTTGCTGTAGCTGCCCGTCGTGGCGCGGATGTAGAGCTCGCGCGCCTTCGCCTGGTCGCAGGGATCATATTCATAGCTGATCGAAACCGGGGTCGGTCGCAACGCCTGCAGGACCTCGGCAAACGGCTCGTCCTTGCGACTCATGTGCAGCATTTTCAGGATCGCCGAGTCGGTGCGGTCGTCGCCGTCCTTGGCGCGGCCTTCGGCCTGTGCAATCCAGATCGACTCCCCGTCGTTGCGTATCGAGTGGTTGATGTACGCCGAAAGGAGCTGGTAGGCCGCCAGTTTCTCGCGCCGTCCGGTGATCGAGCGGCGCACGATGAAGCTCTTGTTCAGGCGCATCAGATCGCTGACGAAGGGGCGCTGCAGCAGGTTGTCGCCAATGGCGATGCGCGGCGTGCGGATCCCGGCCTGATACAGGGCGTAGTTGACGAAGGCCGGGTCCATGACGATGTCGCGGTGGTTGGCCAGAAACAGGTAGGCGCAACCAGGCTGCAGTTTTTCCAGACCTGAATAGGTGATGCCGTCGGTGGCGCGCTCGATGGTCCTGTCCAGATACATCTCGATCCGCGCCTGCAGCGTATCGACCGAGTGAATGCTGGCGAACTCGCGTTGCAGGCGGTGCGCGATGAGCGGTTTGAGCATCCAGCCCATGGGGCCGGCCAGCCGCGGAAAGCGGAAGCGTGCCAGAATGTCGAGAAATTCCTGATTGGCAAAAAGCCGCGCCATCACGGCAGGGACTTCGGCGTCGGCGTAGGGTCGGATGGCTTCGAATTCGTCCATCATGCTCTCTGTAAGGGTAACGACTGAATGACCCCCATGGGTTTGGGGTCCAAGTAATACTGACGGTGTCGACGAAGGCCAGCCAGCGTGCCCGGCGCTCGGCAGATGGCATGTCGGGCGAGCCGGCAGGCTGGACGGCGATTATAGCGGCAAGTCACGCAGGAGACGTCGATGCTCGAATCACAGGACTACCAGTGCCCCTATTGCGGTGAAGGCGTCGAGGC
>Ga0209983_1000260_pt1 | contig 10898 bp, 13 predicted proteins | sample InoplaM1SPM_FD_187590 | JGI IMG/M metagenome (GOLD analysis project Ga0209983, IMG submission 187590) | Arabidopsis thaliana rhizosphere microbial communities from the Joint Genome Institute, USA, that affect carbon cycling - Inoculated... | ecosystem: Host-associated > Plants > Roots >...
CCTGCTCGCGCTGAACGCGGCCATCGAAGCCGCACGGGCCGGGGATGCGGGACGCGGATTCGCCGTGGTGGCCGACGAGGTCCGTGGCCTGGCGCAGCGCACTCAGCAGTCGACCGCAGAGATCGAAGGGCTGATCAGCAACCTGCAAAAAGGCGCGCGCAATGCGTCTGGCATGATGGACAGCAGCTCCGGCCTTGCGATCGAGACGGTCGCCCTGGCCCGGGAAGTCGGGGAGGCGCTTCGAGGCATTACCGAAACCGTCTCGACGATCCAGGCGATGAACCAGCAGATCGCGACCGCGGCCGAACAACAGAGCTCGGTTGCCGAGGAAATCAACCGCAGCGTGCTTAACGTGCGCGACGTGGCCGACCAGTCGGCCGAAGCGGCGCGCGAGACCGCCACGTCCACTGCCGAACTGGCTCGCCTGGGCAATGAGCTGCAGACGCTGACGGGTCAGTTCAAGGTGTAACCCAACGCTGGCGCATCAGCCTGTACACAACCATGCCGGGGCGCTCGCTCCGGCAGTCAGGCGGGCGAACTGCGCAGCGCCGTTCGCAATCGCTCGAACAACCAGCTACCTGCGACGTTGACCACCAGACCGAGCATGACCAGCAGCGCGCCGAGGCCCTGCAGCAGCCCGAGGTGTTCGTCGAGCAACAGCGCGGCGGAAGTCAGACCGACCACGGGCACCAACAGCGAAAAAGGCGCGACAGTGTTGGCCGGGTATCGAGACAGCAGGCGACTCCAGAGGCTGTAGCCAAGAATCGTCGCGCCGAATGACAGATAAAGCAGTACCAACGCCGAACTCAAGCCGAATCCACGTAGTGAACTCTCGATGGTCTGCGGGCCTTCCAGCAGCCACGACAGGACGAAGAAGGGAATCGGCGGCACCAGGCTGCCCCACACCACAAGGCCGGTCAGATTCACCTTGCCGACCTTGCGCGTGACGATATTGCCGAGCGCCCACATCGAGGCCGCGCAGATGGTCAGCACAAAGCCCGCCAGGGTCATGCTGCGGTCGCCCTGCAAACCGATCAGCAGCAGCCCGCCGGCAGCGATGAGCAACCCGACCAGATTGGTCGCGCGCAGGCGCTCGCCGAGAAACAGCGCGGCAAAGAACAGGGTGAAGAACGCCTGCGACTGCAACACCAGGGACGCGAGCCCCGCCGGCATGCCCACCTTCATGGCGGAAAACAGAAACGCGAACTGCCCAAGGGAGATCGTCAGGCCATAGGCCAGCAGCCAGCGCAGCGGCATCTGCGGTCGCTTGATGAAAAACACGGCCGGAAACGCGGCGAGCAGAAAGCGCAGCGCCCCGAGCAGCATTGGCGGAATGTTGTCCAGGCCAACCCTGATCACGACGAAGTTCATGCCCCAGACGACGATCACGACAAGGGCCAGCAGCAAATCCTTCGGTGACATGACGCCCTCTTCGCTGGCAAAAAACACATTAAGGCCCGAACGCGGCGCCACCGCCCTCATACAGCCAGTCGGCGTTCGGGCGATACAGTCCGCAACCGCTACATTCGGCGCCTTGCCGGTCATCCTGTGGCGCGCTGAAACCGTGCCTGCATTCGCCGCACCAGCTAGAATCCTCGCCCAACGGTTAACCCCCTCAGCAGTCGATGACGAGAGTACCCATGGGCGCACAGTGGAAAGCGAAACATAAGGAAGCCGCAGCCAACGCGAAGGGCCGGACCTTCGGCAAGCTGTCGAAGGAGATCATGATCGCAGCGCGCAGCGGTGCCGACCCGGACATGAATCCACGGCTGCGGCTGGTGGTCGAACAGGCCAAGAAGGCCTCGATGCCCCGCGAGACGCTGGAGCGCGCCATCAAGAAAGGCGCCGGCCTGCTCGGCGAAAGCGTGAACTACGAGCGCACCACCTACGAAGGTTTCGCACCGCATCAGGTGCCGGTGATCGTCGAGTGCCTGACCGACAACGTGAACCGCACCGTGGCGGAGATCCGCGTTCTGTTCCGCAAGGGCCAGCTCGGAGCGTCCGGCTCCGTGGCGTGGGACTTCGAACATTGCGGTCTGATCGAGGCGGCCCCCAGCGCGGCCGACGTCGATCCCGAGCTCGCGGCCATCGAAGCCGGCGCACAGGATTTCGAAGCGGCCGAAGACGGTGCGACCCTGTTCATCAGCGATGCCGCCGACATGGATGTGGTCTGCCGCGCGCTGCCAGAACAGGGCTTCATCGTGCAATCGGCGCACCTCGGCTATCGGCCGAAGAACCCGGTCACCAGCCTCACCGACGCGCAGCTCGAGGAGGTCGAGGCCTTCCTTAGCGCTATCGACGCCCACGACGATGTGCAGAACGTCTACGTCGGCCTTGCCGGCTGATCAACAGGAGAGGCGATGCGATGAGCAGCAATAAACCGAGCACGCCCTATGCGCAGCGCGAGCAGGGCTACCGGGAAAAGGCGCTGAAAATGTACCCATGGGTGTGCGGACGCTGCGCCCGGGAGTTTTCCGGCAAGCGGCTGAGCGAGTTGACCGTGCACCACAAGGACCACAACCACGACAATAACCCGGAAGACGGCTCGAACTGGGAGCTGCTCTGCCTGTACTGCCACGACAACGAGCACTCCCGCTATACCGACAACCAGTACCAGGCCGAGGCCCGGCCAGGCAGCGATCTGGGGCCGAAGGAAACCTTCAAGGCCTTCGCCAACCTGGCCGACCTGCTCAAGGGCAAGCCCGACTGAGCGCTGTTACTGCCTCGGTTGTCCCTGCGACGGCGAACCGTCGAACGCCAGAAATGCGCTAGCGGCTCCATAGGTCTGTTGACCGCTGGATTCTTGCGGGCCACCGAGCGATCGCTTCCACGCGCTGATTATTTGGATCAGCGCAAGCCACCGGAGATACCTCGATGTCCACAGGTCCAAGCGTTTCCTTCGGTGTAGCCGATGCCTCCTATCAGGCAGCGGGCGGCGAGGCGGGTCTGTCGCGCCTGGTAGAGGATTTCTACCGGATCATGGATGAGCGCGAATCCGCCGCCTGCGTTCGGCGCCTTTATCCGCAGGATCTGAGCGAGCCGCGCGCGCGGCTGGCGGCATTTCTGTCCGGCTGGCTTGGCGGGCCGCGCCGCTATGCCGAGCGCTACGGCGGCATCAACATTCCACAATTCCATACCCGCTGGGCGGTCGGCGAGCAGGAGCGCGACGCCTGGCTGGAATGCATGGCGCAGGCGATTGCGCGCCAAGGCTACGCTCCCGAATTTGCGCGCTATCTGTTGGCTCAGCTGCGGGTGCCCGCCGAGCGCATCCTGCAGGCGGGTCAGCAGCGCTGCCCGGCACATCCGGCGTAAAGCAACCTGCCAGGCGCGCCAAAGAGCGAACCTGGAACGCATCGCTGCGTCATACCTTTGGTGGCGACACGCATCCTGCCGTACGCCCGCACGAACCAGGGGGAGCCCGATGAAGATCCGCTTTGCCTCGGTAAACGAGCAGAAAATCCGCGATGCCGGAGAGTTTCTGCAGCAGAGCGGTATTGAAATCGTCAATTTCCCGGTGCGCATCGTCGAGACGCAGACCGAGGATCTCCATCAGCTGGTGAGCGATAAATTGCTCGACGCATTCAAACTGATCGGCAAACCCGTGTTCGTCGAACATTCCGGTCTGTTCATCACCAGCCTCAACGGCTTTCCAGGTGGCTTGACGCAGACTTTCTGGGACCGGCTGCACGCCGTGCGCTTCTCCGAACTCATCGGCAGCCTGGACGACCCGTCGGCCGTAGCACGCACGCTGATCGGCTATTGCGACGGACGCAAGCGGCACTTCTTTAAGGGCGAAGTATCCGGCCGAATCTCCCGCCAACCAGCTGGTAATGAAGGATTCGAATGGGACAACGTGTTCATTCCAGACGGCTATTGCTGCACCTTTGCCGAACTTGGCGGAGTGCATAGCGACCTTTCCATGCGCAGGCGCGCGCTTGACGCTTTTCTCCGCCATCTGAAGGGTCTATGAGCGCATCGATGCAAAAACTAATCGAGGCCTACCGGAGCGACCGTCTGATCCTGTTCGTAGGCTCCGGCGTATCGGCCAACATCGGTCTGCCGCCCTGGCGCAAGTTGATCGACGAAATCGCATCGCAGCTGGACTACGACCCGGATGTGTTCGATACCTACGGTAATTTTCTCTCGCTGGCCGAGTATTACCGGATCAAGAAAGGCAACATTGGCCCGCTGCGCAGCTGGATGGACCGCGAATGGCACAAGGACATCGAGATTCGCGATTCGGAAATCCACCGTTTGATCGTTCAGGGCCGGTTTCCGGCGATCTATACGACCAACTATGACCGCTGGCTGGAAAATGCCCACGACGCCCATGGCGTTAGCTATTTGAAAATCGCCAACGCAAGCGACTTGGCCAAGGCGCACGAAGGCGTACGACAAATCGTCAAGTTCCATGGTGACTTCGATGATGACGATTCAATCGTGCTGGACGAAACCAGCTATTACGAGCGCCTGCAATTCGAGACGCCACTGGATATCAAGTTGCGCGCCGACACCCTGAGCAAAGCGGTTCTGTTTATCGGCTACAGCCTTTCCGACACCAATATTCGGCTGCTCTTCTACAAACTCTCGAAAATGTGGAACAAACACGAGACGCTCGGCGTTAGGCCGATTTCCTATGTGTTTTCACACAAGCCCAACCCGGTGCAGGAGGAGATACTCAGCCAATGGGGCATCCGGATGATCACCTCCGAGGACGACGAGCCAGGACTTGCACTGCGTAACTTTCTCAAGGAACTGGTGGAAGGCTGAGCACGCGCATCTGGCGGCAGGCAGACTTTGTCGAAACATGAAGTTCTTACGCGATTGCGCCTTGAACTGCTGTCATCGGTGCGAGTGCGATGCCACCAGACACCGCACTCTGCGCTCCATCAATAGTTGTAACCGATACCGACGCTGTAGAAGAACGCTCCGTCGTCATAGCGATCGCGTGCATCGCTGCCGCTCTTGAAGAGGAACTGGTATTCGGCCATAGCAGTGATGAAGGTCTTGTCCTGAACCCAATATTTGATGCCAAGCTCCGGACCGCCCATGAAGGTTTCGTCCACCTCTTCGCCGTACACTCCGCCTACACTTACACCCACGAAAGGACGCGCCTTGCCGCTGCCGAAGTGATAGTCGTAGAACACACGAGTCGAGCCATCGAACTGCACGCTTTCCTCTTCGGAATCCCGCGCATTGACTGTTTGCCGGACGCCCCACATCGAAGACTCATCCAGATAGGTGCCCCAACTTCCCTGTACGGAGAACACTGTATCGTCGAAGCTCTTGTCGCTACTGCCCGCGCCGCTCAGGGTAACTTCGCGATCCCCAGCCACCGGAGTAGCAACGGCAACTGCTGGAATCATCGCGGCGACCAGAAGGGAAGTTTTGAAAAGTCGGTTCATGACAACACCTCTTGTTCTTTCTAACTATGGCGGAATGCGCACTGACGCTCATGCCATGCGCATAGTAGTGACAGGGGCCCGACGCAACTGTTCATTTTATTTTAGGTATGCTTTGTAACTCATTGATTATCGGTAGTTTATCGATCAAGCTGCACGCCTTGCTAGTTGCATAAAAGAGCAGCATCAATCGTAAGCGTTCAGCGATATAACAAGCGAAACGACGAGACAACGAAACGGAGCGCCTTGGTCAGCACATGTTTTAAGAAAGCGTTCGGCCTGAAGAGCGGAGAAAATGTGTCAGTTGCATTTGGCCATCTTTGCCTGGAATGCAAGATGGTTTACCGCCTGTGTTTGGCTGAGGTTAAATGCATGTTGTTAGTAGATATCCAGCACTGCCGCCCTGCAACGTTGAACATATAGAGCACAAGGAGCCGGATCGTCCGGCGTCGCTAATAAGGCAACGCGCATGTCATTCACTGTTCTTACAATCGCAACGGCCTGCTTGCTCGACGAGGCCGGTCGAATCCTGGTTGTGCGCAAACGCGGCACGAGCAACTTCATGCTGCCAGGCGGCAAAATCGAAGGCGCCGAGACATCAATGGACGCAGTGAGACGCGAGCTCGAGGAAGAGCTGGGCCTGACTATGGAAAGTTCGACGCTGGAGCCGCTGGGCCATTTCAGCTCCAGAGCGGCGAACGAACCAGGCCACTGGGTAGAAGCCGACGTGTTTACAGGCCGGGTGACCAGCTCGGTCAGAGCTCAAGCAGAAATCGAAGCGGTAGCGTGGATCGAGCTACACGCAGAGCCGGATGTTGCCTTGGCGCCGCTACTCAGGGAGCAGGTCGTGCCAGCGCTACGGCGACGGCTTGGCGCCGCATGAAGTTTGAGCGCGTTACTCAAGGCGAGATAGGGTCGCTTGCTGGAAAGGTTTCTTCGAGCGCCTCGTCGACCTGATCGTCACTGGCCTCGCCCGGGTTGCGCTCGGGCTTATCCGTCTCATCCTCAGTAGCCGGTGCAGGCGAGTCTTTGCCGGTCATGTTCGTCTCCTCTAGCGGCAGGGCTAACGATTTTGGCTGCGTTGCCGCCCATTGGTTCGCGACGACTACTAACCACCAGCAAAAACAGACAAAAAAAAGGGGCGGGGTTTTATCCCCGCCCGCCTCATTCCCTATTCCCTTTTTCCTACCATCATCCTGATGAACCGCCTCCGGCGGTTAATCCTCACGGGCATCCTTGCCGTGTGTGCTTGTCCTTAAGCACAGGTGCGATATTAGCGGTCTGAACGACCGCAGCAACCACCAAAAGTGCCTAATGGCACAAAGGCCTTGTTTAAACAATATTAAAAAATTCTTTTAATTCAGTAGGTTACGAACCGAAAAATTACGTGTCCAGATCTGCTGATTGGGCTAATGCTGTTCGGCTTACGCAATGTGTAAGCAAATGCTCACAAAAAGATCGGCTAAACAGGAACCGAAACGCTTACGCTGATTAAACCTTCTGGAGCGCTGGGTAAGCCCCGAAATAGACGAACAGAAGCATCCGGTGCACGCAGCAACGGATGCCCATTATCGCTTTCGAAAGTGAGGCCGCGTTGACAGGCAAGCGGCCCGCGAACAGTCACTAGTTGAACAAGGACTCACTGGAAAGGCCGTTGCGCTCCAGAATCTCGCGTAGACGCTTGAGCGCCTCGACCTGGATCTGCCGTACCCGCTCTCGTGTCAGGCCGATCTCCTGTCCGACCTCCTCTAGCGTGCAGCTTTCATGACCGCGCAGACCGAACCGGCGAATCACGACCTCACGCTGTTTCTCGGTCAGATCAGACAGCCACTGATCGATGCTCTCGGACAGGTCGTCATCGAGCAGAAGATCGCAAGGGTCGCTTGGCCGGTCGTCGGTCAGGGTATCCAGCAAGGTCTTGTCGGTATCCGGTCCGAGAGAAACGTCCACCGAGGTGACCCGCTCGTTCAGCCCGAGCATGCGCTTGACCTCGGCGACCGGCTTTTCAAGCAGATTGGCAATTTCTTCCGGGCTCGGCTCGTGGTCGAGTTTCTGGGTCAGTTCGCGCGCCGCGCGCAAATAGACGTTCAATTCCTTGACCACATGAATCGGCAGGCGAATGGTGCGGGTCTGATTCATGATTGCCCGCTCGATGGTCTGCCGGATCCACCAAGTGGCGTAGGTCGAGAAACGAAAACCCCGCTCGGGATCGAATTTCTCGACGGCACGAATCAGACCGAGGTTGCCCTCCTCCACCAGATCGAGCAGCGACAGGCCGCGATTGACGTAGCGTCGTGCAATCTTGACCACAAGCCGCAGGTTGCTTTCGATCATCCGCTTGCGTCCCGCGGGATCGCCCTTCTGCGCAAGGCGGGCGAAGTGCACTTCCTGCTCGGGGGTCAATAGGGGGGAGAAGCCGATTTCGTTGAGGTAGAGCTGCGTGGCGTCGAGCGCGCGGGTGTAATCGATGAACTTGTGTTGCTTGGCCGTTGCGGCCTTGGATTTGGTGCCAACCGAACCAGCGCGCGGGATATCGGTAATCGTATCCACGTCCGCGGTGGGTTCCATGAGTAGAACGGCATCGTCTACGTCAAACTCCGGCACTTCTTTTTTGAGAGCCATTATTGTTTTCCTGTTCTGAGTTCGACAACAGGCTCGGGCGGCGCGCGGTCCCTGGCATCGCTCAAGCCCCTCCTAGTGCCAGAACAGGCGGAATCAAATCATCGCTTCGGCAGATATTGCAGCGGATCCACGGGTTTGCCTTGGCGGCGAATTTCGAAGTGCAACTTCACCCGATCGGTTCCTGTAGATCCCATCTCGGCAATCGTCTGCCCGGCTTTGACTTGTTGACCCTCCTGAACCAGCAGCCTGCGGTTGTGGCCGTAGGCACTTACGTAGGTATCGCTGTGCTTGATGATCACAAGTTCGCCGTAACCCCGAAGACCACTACCGGCGTACACAACAGCCCCATCAGAAGCAGCTAAAACAGGCTGTCCTAATTGCCCAGCGATATCAATTCCTTTATTCAAACTGCCGTTTGAGGAGAAGCGACCGATCACGGTGCCGTTCGTGGGCCAGGCCCAGCCGCTCGCCGAGCGTGTCACAGGCCCCGCCGGTGTGCTTGCCACGGGCCGCTTGGGCGTTGATGCGCTGGGCTGTGTCAGAGGCGGCGGAATAGGCACAGGGTTTGTCACTACAGCCGGTGCTGAGGGCGAGGCCACTCCAGGGCCGGGCATCGGACGAGCGGCAACGCTACGGGATGACTGGCCACTGAAACGGATGGTTTGCCCTGGGTAGATCACGTGTGGCGGCTGGATGTTGTTGACCCGCGCCAGGTCTCGCCAGTCCCAGCCAAAGCGAAACGCGATCGCCCATAGAGTATCTCCGCGCCTGACGGTGTACTGGCCGCTGTTCACCCGGTCTCGCTTGTTCCGGTCGACTACGCTTACGTGCCCCGACGGCGAGCTTGCGCAGCCCGCCAGCAACGAACCTGCAAGCAACGCGACAAGCACGCACCGGATCGTCGAACCACATATCCACCGCATGCTGGCTGTGAGCTTCACGGCCTCCTCCCTTTGATCGGCAATTGGGTTCAGACGCTTTGCGCAGCTGGCTGGCCGCGGCTGGCGAACCATTCGAGACCAAGCACCAAAGCGACGCCTGCGAGCGCAAGGAGGATTGCCGGCATCAATTGCGGGTCCTGCCCGGTCAGGTGAGCGTATGCGCCCGGCAGCAGATTCTGCTCCAGCAGCGGTACGCGCGCCCCGTGGGAATCGATGCGCCAGGTCAGCGCTTCCTTCCAGGGCCAGACCTTGTTCAGCGAACCGAGCATCAACCCGGTCAGAAACGCGAGAGTCAGGTCGCTCCAACGATGCAACACCCAGCTCAGCAGGCGAGCAAAGCTCAGCAAACCAACAAGGCATCCCGCCGCGAAGATCACCATGACGCCCAGATCCAGCGCTTTGACCGCGCCCAGAATGACCGGGTACAGGCCCAGCAGAACCAGAACGAAACTACCGGATATGCCCGGCAGGATCATCGCGCAGATCGCAATGGCGCCGGCGAAGAACAAACTGGTGCTGCTGGTGCTCCACTGCATCGGCGCGGCAACGGTGATCCAGTATGCGAACCCGACACCCAGGCAGAGGGCTGCCAGGCGCGACAGGCTGCGGTGCTTGATTTCCTTGCTCACCAGATGCACTGAAACAAGGATCAGGCCGAAGAAGAACGACCAAACCGGGATCGGATGGGCCTCCAGCAAGTAGGTGATGAGTTTGGCCAGACTGAACACACTGGTCAGGATGCCGGCAAACAGAGTCAGCAGAAAAGTCGCGTTGGCGATGCGCCACGCCTCGGCGATCCGCCCTTTCAATAACACTGCGATGGCGTCGGGCACTGCGCCAATGGAGCTCAGCAGCTCATCGTAGATGCCGGTGATGAAGGCAACGGTGCCACCCGACACGCCGGGAACCACATCCGCAGCGCCCATCGCCACACCCTTGGCGTACAACAAAAACGCGTTTTTCATGCTTCCTTCCGCTGTGATCAAACTACAGGTCCATTGAGCAGCGGCACGAAGCGCACGGTATCCAACAGGTGACGGGAGAAACCGCCATCTTCTTCTCGAACGATGAGCATCAGTTGCTGGACTTCACCAACCCCGACCGGAATCACCAGCCTTCCGCCGGGCGCCAGTTGATCGAGCAGAGCTTGGGGTACGTCGGCTGCCGCCGCGGTAACGATGATGCCGTTGTAAGGAGCCAAAGCAGGCCACCCTTCCCAGCCATCGCCCCAGCGAAAGACCACATTGCGCAGTTTCAGTTCGATGAGACGTTCCTTTGCGCGATCCTGCAGCGCCTGGATGCGCTCCACCGAAAATACGCGTTCCACCAGCTGCGAGAGAACGGCTGTCTGGTAGCCAGAACCGGTGCCGATTTCCAAAACCTTGTCGAGCGGACCATTAGCCAGCAGCAGCTCGCTCATACGCGCCACCATGAACGGCTGGGAAATGGTCTGGTTGTGGCCGATCGGCAACGCCGTATCTTCGTACGCGCGATGCGCCAGCGCTTCATCGACGAACAGATGACGGGGGGTCCGGCGAATCACCTCGAGAACACGCGCGTCGGACAACCCCTCTTCGTACAGCCGCTGAATGAGTCGGTCGCGCGTTCGCTGTGAGGTCATCCCGGTGCCATGTCGCAACAGATCATCTGGTCCGCGATGATTCACAACACGCCCTCCAGCCAGCTGTCGAGGCCGCCGAATGCCTCGTGGAAAGTCCGATCGAGCTGCAGCGGCGTAATCGACACGTAACCCTGCATCACCGCATGGAAATCGGTGCCCGGCCCGCCGTCCTCGACGTCGCCGGCGACCGATATCCAGTAGCCGTCCTTGCCACGCGGGTTGGCCTGCCTGACCGGCGGCTTGGCGCGACGACGATGACCGAGGCGAGTGAGCTGAATCCCACGGATATGGTCGAGAGGAAGATTGGGCACA
>Ga0209983_1000270_pt1 | contig 10776 bp, 10 predicted proteins | sample InoplaM1SPM_FD_187590 | JGI IMG/M metagenome (GOLD analysis project Ga0209983, IMG submission 187590) | Arabidopsis thaliana rhizosphere microbial communities from the Joint Genome Institute, USA, that affect carbon cycling - Inoculated... | ecosystem: Host-associated > Plants > Roots >...
CCCGCCATCACTACCACCATCGGACCCGCCATCACTACCACCATCGGACCCGCCATCACTACCACCATCGGACCCGCCATCACTACCACCATCATGTCCTTTCCCATGTTCTTTGCCGCTATCAGAGGCATTATCTGAATCAGCATAAACGTGACTGCTCAATGATAATGGAGAGGAAGAAACCGACAATACTAAAATGAATAGTGTAAAGAAAACAAACAAAAAATTCCGCCTAACGTAACTATTCATGAATTTCTCCCCTCTCAAGCATATTTCAAGTTATCTAAAAGTTTATTACAATTAAATCTTGGACGTATCTTTTATTCTGTCTTGTCCAAGTTTAATTAAAAATAAAAGATATTAGAATTTGACGTGGATTAGTTCTAATTAGCTAGAAATTCTAAAAATGCCCTGCAAAAACAAATTCGTCCTTTTTTATTCAATCCCAAAAATGGAGACTTTCATTAATTAAATCCAAATCCTTATGACAGTAGAGATATTCAAGTTTATCCATGAGCGATTTGAGCAAATTATGTAACGGAATTTTTGATATAGATGAAAAGATAAGATTTGTCGGAATTATTGATGAGATGGGAAAATTGATTGTAGGAGACATGAAAAAGGGATTGCCATCTTTGGAAAGAGATGATGGTTCAATTAGGCTTTATCTTGGTTATGCCATAAACAATGTCCTCAGGCGTGATTTTGATAATGTTTTTGGTAAAGTTCTTTATACATTTTCAGAAAGAGAGAAGATAAAGCTCTTGACGATCCCAATGAATGACAATTTACTACTCGTTTCAATGGATATATCATCCGACCACGATGAATTAATAAAAAAGATTTTGAACACTGTGAACAAACTAATTAGGTAATAGGGTATACAAAGATAACTTGGATACATCAAAATTTTTTATTTGTGAAAGTTTGATACTAATATCGTTCACATTAAAGAACTCATCTAGAGCATAGAGATTGTCAGGATACTACAATACTAAACCCATTGTATCTCTAGTTGCACTTAATTTTTAACCCGGTTTCGCGTTGATTAGAATATCCTTTATTTTTCTCTTTTCCCACCGCATCAGGTATATTATTCCAATGACCAAAAATATTTCGACTGATTTGGCCAATATGCCGGCAATATCTACATTTTCTGCCTTATTATCTGGAGATAATGGAGGTGCAACGATTACCGAATACGCATAGAGCCCTATTAGAACAGAAGTTCCAACAAGTCCGAAAAGATTCAAGGCAAGTCTTTTCTTGTAATGACTCAAAATAAGATTCGGATTGTTACTAGTATAAGTTTCGGAAGAGAAATTGATCAGGATATACAATATTCCATATGCTATTTGAGCTCCCGCTGCGGCCATTAGGAATATTGAGTAGTAGATTTGCAAAGAGCCATGTTCCGGAAAAATCGCCAGGTGTACGAGTCCTCCTGCTATAGCAACTAACATGATTATATATTTCAGAGTTTCTTTTTCTGGTTTCGTAACCGATCTCTGATTTCTTCTCTTAAGATATGTTTTACCTAACACCGATCCAAGAACTATGATTGGGGTCAAGATTGAAATCACCAGAAGGGAGTTTCTGACCGGACCCCAGGAATCTGAGATAGTAACATTAAAAATTACACGTTTACAATCACAACCCGCGATACTTGACAATATGGATCTTGGGGGATCTAATTTATCATGATTCACCATCTTATCATCGTTGGCCACACTAAGTACTATTTCATATGAACCTGGATAAGGAAAGACGTAGTATAGGTTGAAATCACCAATATCTTGGAGTGTCCAGGGAAATCCCTTTACTCTTTCGCCGGTACTTTCTTGATAGATTTCGACCATTGTTTCAATATTGTATACATCCTTTCCATCAAAGTCTTGTACACTGAATGTTATTTGCGTGGGTTGATTAGGCCCCGCATATTCCGGATCGAGTGCCATATAAGGATAGTATTTTCCCATTCCATCCCTGTTTGATCCACCATTGTAATGGGGAGTGTGAGAAAGATGGGCAAATGTAATAAAATGCGTAGTAAAACTCATCATTAATATAAATAAAAATAATGGTATCATGATATACTGCTTTTTCAAATTATTAGCAATGAAAACTAGCACAGCAGTTTCATATAAGTCGTACTTGATTCAAGAATTTTGTTTCACATAAAGTTTTTTTGCGTAGAGTACCCTGACGTCAGGAGATAAAGACTCGTTATCCTTTGACAATGCAAAATTACATAAGAAAATTAATACTCTAGTTTTGGATAAAGAGGAGATTCAAATAACAATAGCTCAAACTCGTAAGTCTCTAGGTGAGAAGGACGTACAGGGCAATTCAAAACAAACTCCTTGCTGGACTGCTATTAAATTGACCGATGATTATACCTGAGAGCTCTTAGAAGCCAAGGCTAAAGCAGGCAGCACAATGTGGATGGACAGCAAAGACTTGATGATTAAGATTAGGATTAAGTTTTCAAACTATTTGACAAAGTTTTGTCAACTTCATCGATGATCAATTTTTGAAGTTAGTTATAAAACGAACTATTGCCTTGGCTCTTCGGTAAAGCCAGTCCTTTCATAAACCGAGACAATGTCATTAAAATTGTCCTCCGTCGCTGACACCGTTGGCTCGACCTTCGTCGTATATTGAACTGTCACTATCACGTCTTTGCCGTCCTTTTTTATCTCGACAGAATCTCCGGTTTTGTTGAAAAGTTTTTTCTGTCTAGTCATATCTTATACTGCTCCAACTAGTCTCTTAAACATTGCTGACTATATCACTAGTGATATTCTAGAAAATAGTGACCTTGAGTTTTTCGGACGTTTAGGCTACTCTCCTTTATTGGTAACGACAAACCCCCGTCAAAATGCCAGGGTCACTATTTGGGGTTTTAGCGTGAAAATAACTCCAAAAAGTGCTAAATTCGTGCTCAAAAATGGCATAGTGAGCCTAGTAGGCCTTTTTACCAATTTTCAACTCTCTGGGGGTAAATAAAAAATATGAATAATAATTTTTCCCAAACAATTTCAAAATACCCCTTTAGGGTCACTAGGGTCACTATTTTAAAAACCGTCATAAGTGTCATAACAGACTTGAGGGCCAAGAAAAATGACGATCCCTAAAAGGGAATGTTAAATCGTCAAATCAGATCTACAGGAGCACTTCTAGGTGCCCTATCATGCTTGGCAGATCATATGTGCAGTAATAGGTAAAACCACCTACAGTATCTGCCTTGAAAGTAAATGTTTTATTCTCGCCCCCAGCAAGATCGTAATTCATCTTGTAGGGTGACTGCATGCTGAATGTATGTCTACCGCTCGCCTCCTCTGCAGTATTGTAAAAGTGAATTGTAACATTGTCGCCCTTATGGACTATAATGTTTGTTAATGAAAACACCGCAACCGGCACACCAAGTTTGGTCGTTAGCATTTAGTTCTTGGGTAAAGATATAATATTCATTTGCCTTTACTCCTGGTGGGCTGATCTCTGTGACCGATGACTGGGCTGAGGCCATTATGACTGTTGGTATTAGAAGCATGAATCCTCAGAAGGCTATCAAGACCATGAAGGTGAGTTTAATTGATCTTTTTGCGTCTAAAGTGTCCGTTGACATTATTCCATATATGTATATACGAACATTCTAATAAATAGTATCACTAGGTTAGCACTATTAGGTATGCTAAAAACAAAAATGAGTAAATAAGAAGATATGACAGATCATGATCTCTCCAAATGGACTATACTATCCTTAATTCTGACAGCTGCAACCTTGATAGTCGGTCTTATTATCCTGGTAACAAAGTAAGAGAAGAAAGAAATGAATCATAGAATTTTTACGGCCATAATAGCAGCCACAATAATAATCAATTTAATCATCGCTATAGTTTTCTGGGGCTGAAACGAAATGAAATGAAATAAATCAGAAACAATTAAGAGCATAACAAAATATAGTCATGTCTTTATATACTTATTATTATATTGTTGCCATTGGTGTTGGACTCATCATCCGAACTGTCTAAACTTCAGGAAAGGATCTTAATAGATTATTGCGATTTAATAGAAAAATTATGGCTTGAATGGAAAGATAACTGTCTCCATTTCTTCACGCCAAGACAAAATCCAGGAAACTCTGGGAATTGAAAAAAGACATCCGAAAGTAAAATGGGTAAATCCTAGTGAGAGAGTTAGGGAACCAAATAATAGTAACAAAATTCCGAATTTTTTAATATATTATTTTTCCCTGAAACCTTAATTATTATATCTACTAGAAAAACGTTAATGAACAAGAGCGGAATTCTTGGGATGATAATAGTATTGTCAGTTGCAGTTCTTGGATCAACAATAGTGAATACGTATGGCGCACAACACGTCGAAGCGGCAAAATCAGATTTGGCGTTCTTGTGGTGTTATTCTACCCTGAATAGTCCGAATGATTTCCTGTGCTACTCTAACCATGGAGAGTGCAGTATGGTCCAGTCAGCAGACGATGACGCAAAAAGTGGCTGTCTCAGAAAGAAAAACGGTTCCTAAACAACGAGTTATGATAACATAATGGGTGCCTTTCGTCTAGCATTAAAAGGTATAAACCTTGGTGAAAAAGGAGAAGCGATTTGAATAAGTTTGTAATTCCAATGCTCGTGATGATAGGTGTGCTGATATCTTTGATATCACTAAATCAACTCACTGCAGGACAACCTAGTGAGTTAAAATGTATTAAATCGGCGGATACGGATAAAATAAGAAAGTCTAATTACAAACATCAAGTTTAAACCGAGCATAAGAAAAATTATATCAGCAGTCTTTTCACTCCTTTCTCTATAAGTTGAATAATTCAATAAGCGTGAAAGAATATCTTGCGAATTTTCCTCATACTTCTTTTAGAAATAACCAAGATGACGTAATAAGACAAATCTGTGACGCCTTTAATTCAGGTTGTAAATACGTTATATTGGAAGCTCCCACCGGATTTGGCAAAAGTGCAATTGCAATGACTGTTGCTCGGACGCTTGGTTCTAGCTTTGTATGTACTGCGACTAAGGATCTTCAAACTCAATACACATATGATTACGGGTTCCTAAAAGTTGCAAAAGGAAAAAACAACTTTCAATGTAGGGTAAAGGAAGATTTTGTGGAAGCAGGAAAATATCTTTGCACTTCATGCAACTCAAGATCTGAAATTGAGTGCAGACACACCACTGTTGATTATGGGCCATGTCTATCTGATGAATCCATGGAGGGGGCAGGGTGTAGATACAGAACTTTCATAAATGATTACAAGATTGATAATAAAGGAAGAAAAAATGAAAGCATCTTTATCAGTAGAGAAAAATTAGAAAATTATGAAACTGAGTATTCAAATTGGATTCATCTAAAGAACTTTGATATTCCACGACAATGGAATCCCTGTTATTATTTTGATCAGTTATTTCAAGCTTTAAAGGCAAGCCATTCTATATTTAACTACTCTATTTTTTTATCGTTACTAGCCAATAAGAGTATGATTCAGCAAAGAGAATTACTCGTACTCGATGAAGCACATTTACTTGAAACTGAAATCATAAAATTCAGAGGGCTTTCGATATCAAAGAAACGGTGGAGAAGATACATTAATGATTTTAAGATGATCGACTATGGCTTCGATTTGAATGGCTGGCTAGGTTTTCTTATAGACTTAGAAAAAACTATCCTTACGCTCATAGGATACGATTCTCTGGTAAATTCCCTTGTAATGGAACGGAAAATAAAATATGGATATGATTCAAAAAGCAAGGCAAAATCTAAAAACAAAAGAATAGTAAGTGCCTCGGAATTATTTGAAGATGACGAAAGTCTTGAAATAGATATAAAATCCGAAAATAAAAAACACTTTCAAATAGACAAGGAAGTATTGATTGATATTGTACAGGATATCGACAAGCTTACAAGGACCATAAATAATATTCTTTCAAATCCAAAAAACTGGATAGTCTCAGAGGTGCATAAGGAAAACTACGACGTTCTACGGGTAGAATTCAAGCCTTTGGATGCCTCCAAATATATTAGAACTATTGTTGAAAAATGTCCAAAGACACTAATCATGAGTGCCACCATTCTAGATCATAGAACATTCGAAAAAAATCTTGGACTGGATACTGGAGATGATAGAACCAAATTTATACAGATTCAATCAGACTTTCCAATTGAAAATAGACCAATTTTTCCTCTAAGTGTAGAATATCTCAATTTTAGTAATTTACAGCAGACGGATGTCAAGACAAAAATATCTCGTGCGATTGATAACATAATGCATATACATAGTAACGATAAAGGTATAATCCATACCACTTCATATGAACAGCTAAATTTTATCAAAGAGAACCTTTCAAAAATGAATTCTAGGAGACTGATATTGACAGACCCGGAAATCCAAAGGGATGAAGTAATTAAAGAACATATTGACAGCAAGAAACCAACTGTTCTTATTTCTCCCTCATTACATACAGGTCTTGACCTGAAAGATAACTTATCTCGATTTCAGATAATTACCAAAGTCCCTTATCCCAACATAGCAGACAAATGGACTTCAGAGAAGAGGAAGATAAATGAGGAATGGTACTATTGGCAGACAGCGCTGAGACTAGTTCAAGCTTATGGCAGATCTATAAGGTCTAAGGATGATTGGGCAAAAACATACGTTCTGGATGCGGCTTTTAATTATTTTGTGAGGATGAATGTCAACATACTGCCAAAATGGTTCGTATCTGCGATAAGAACTGAAAGATAATCATTGGATTTAAAAATCACAGGATCAACGACATAACTTTGTTTTCTAATCAATCGCTTTCTATATAACAGTTTTATCTTGATAAGTTTTCGTGATCATCACAATTAATTCACAATACCGGCACTATTGTAGAATAACTATTGGCTATTTACCTTATTTTCGAGAAATAATAACATAGGTTAATTTTAGTGCCATTAAATGCCATACTGAAATAACCTTACAAGAACTGACATATTCATATATTGGATTACCTTGCAATCAAATTATGGTAACTTTCCACACGGCTAGAAAAATCAATTCTCCCGTTTCTGAGGTTTGGAAAATACTATCAGATATTGACAGAGAGCCAGAATTTTGGCATGGCACTAAATCAATTAGAAATTTAAGTAAGACTGAAAAAGTAGTTGAAAGAGAAGTTGTAATTGCATTCAGAAATTCAACATGTAAAGAAAAAGTCACAATTGAGCCCATGAAATCCATAACCACTGACATTATAGACGGACCGCTAAAAGGAAAGAAAGTAGTTTTATTGAATCCGGACGGCGAACATGCAAGTATGGTCAACGTAGAATGGGACATTAGATTGTCAGGTTTTATGGGAGTTTTTTCAAAAATGGTACAAAAGCATATTCTTGAAGGTACTAATCAGGCACTTGAAAGAATCTCCAAAGTCACAGAAAAATAACAATACTTTTTTTTAGTCCAAGATTGCATTTATCTTATTTAAGTCGTTTCAATAGATCATCAACATTTGATGAATTAATAACATCAATTTTTTTTGCCCATCCCCTTCTTGCCTGACCTATGCCAAATAATAGGTAGGCAAAATGGATGGGATGATGAGCATCAGAATTTATTGCAAGTTTCACGCCATTGTTTACTGCCAAACGGATATGTTCATCCCTCAAATCTAATCTATTATAATTAGAGTTGATTTCCAGAATAGTTCTAGTCTCACATGCAGTATCAATTAACTTTTCAATATCTATAGAATATCCTTCCCTTTTGTTTATCAATCTGCCCGTAGGATGAAATATAATATCCACACTTGGGTTTTTTGCCGCCTTGATGAGCCTTTCGGTTTGAATCTCCTTTGACAGGGAAAAATTTGAATGTATAGACGCTCCAACAACATCCAGCTTGTCGAGTATATTATTTGGTATATCAAGGGCACCATCTTTGAGAATGTCAACTTCGACAGAACTCAAGATCCTAAACTTGGTACCAGTTAAATCTTCGTTTATAACATCGTTTATTTCTTGTATTTTATCGATTTGATTTAACAGTTGGTTCTCATTCAAACCATTCGCCAATCGAAGACTCTTTGTGTGATCTGTAATTGCAATGTAATTTAGTCCAAATTTTGTTCTTGCATGTAATGCCATATCTTCTATCGACATAGTACCGTCAGTATTATCAGTATGTGTGTGAAGGTCTCCTTTCAGATCCCCGTAATCTATTAGGTCTAAATTATGGTACTTATCCTTAGAAAAGAATTGAATTTCGCCAAGATTTTCCCTAAGTTCAGGTGGGATATATTGAAGCCGGAGGTTTTGATAAATTTCCCTTTCATTAGTACCACCAATTTTCTTTCTTTTTTTATCAAATAATCCCCATTCATTAAGATGAAGACCCATTGAAATTGCCAGGTTACGCAGAGAAATATTGTGTTCCTTATTGCCAGTAAAATATTGGCAAGCAGATCCGAAACTTTCTTCTGGAACGACTAGCAAATCCACATCTATTCCGTTCCGTAGTTCAACGAATGCTTTTGTCTTGCCTTGACCTTTAATTTCCTCAACCTCAGACATCATTACAAAAAAGTTGATTACTTTTTCTGGTTCATCTGTTGACACCACAATGTCAATATCTCCAATGGTTTCTTTCATCCTTCTGAAGGATCCTACGACCGCGCAATGAATCACACTAGCCTGACCTGTCAACCGGCTTTCAATTTTTTTAATCAGTGGAAAAATATCTCCCAATAAATACCTGCTATTATCTACTTTTGATAATTGAATTGTCTTGAGTATTTTTTCTTCTTTGATCTTTGAAAAGCCTTTTAGTTTGGCAATTTTTCCTTCTGATGCTGCTATCTGCAGCTCTGATAAATTCTTGATTTTCAATTTGTCGTACAATATTTTTACCGTCTTTGGACCTATTCCTTTCATGTTAATAAAATCAGAAACTCTGATTGGCATTTTCTTTCTTAATTCCTCATGGTAAGCAATTTTGTTTGACTTGATTAGCTCCTCTATTTTTGAGGAAATAGCACTTCCTATCGATGGTAAATCTCGAAGGCCCTTAATTCCATTTTTATTATATATCTCTACAACACTGGTGGACAAACCTTCGATCATGTCAGCAGCCTTTTCATACGCTCTTACTTTGAAGATAGTATTGGGATCATCTTCAGTTATCTGGATAAGATATGAGATTTCGCGCAATATTTTAACAATTTCGATGTTCTTCATTTTACATTTGAGGAGATAATATTTAACTGAAACGTAATAATAAATCTAGTCTTTACCGTGCCTGATTGGAATAAAATGAATTTGAAGTGTTTTTTCCATATAAGTTAAATTGTATTAAGGTGTCATATCTGTCATGATTGAATTAGGTTATGATTATCCTCTATACAGACCGCCCTCTGAAGCTAATTCGGTTATTTTCCAGGTTACTTTGGGATGCTCATTTAACAAGTGTTCATTTTGTAATATGTATAGAACCAAAGAATATTCTGAGAGGCCATGGGAAGAAATTAAGGATGAGATAGATCTTGTTTCAAAATCCTATCCGCAAACTGAAAAGATCTTTTTAGCGGATGGAGATGCTTTAAACCTCTCTACAACAAGATTAATCCAAATATTGGATTATCTAAAGGGAAAATTTCCAAACCTAAAGAGAATTTCGTGTTATGCCATGCCAAAAAATCTTCTTCAAAAAAGTTCCGATGAGCTTAACCTGCTTAATAGTCGAGGTCTGAATATGTTTTACGTTGGCATAGAAACTGGACACGATATAGTTCTGAAAAAAATTACCAAGGGGGCCACTGCAAAAAGTATTATTGAGGCATGCAAGAGGGCCAAAAAAAGTGGATTTATTCTCTCATGTATGGTAATACTGGGCATCGGAGGGAAAAAATATTCTGTAGAGCACATCAAGGAAACAGCTAGAGTAGTTAGTGAAGTTTCACCAAATTTTCTGGCCGCGTTAACTCTAATTCTCGAAGATGGTGTATACGATGAGTTTATGCAAAAATTTGGCGAAGAGTTTGAACCGTTGGATGATACTTCCATACTAGATGAACTTGAAATACTGGTGAGTAACATTAAACCATCTACATCTGTAGTTTTTAGAGCTAATCATGCCTCAAACGTATATTCTATTGGTGGTAATTTGCCTGACGATAAGGATAAAATTCTTTCATTGGTAAGAAGCCTTAGGGGACACCCAGAATTACTAAAGCCAAAAGTAATGCGCAGATTCTGATGTTAACAACTAACGCAATATATCGACGTATTCGATAGGAAGATTTGGAGCACATGAAGCACATATCGAAGACCTTTAATTTTATCGATTTATTTATCATGCGTAGTTCTATAGCACATATGAACTAGATAGAAAACAGAAACAAACAACCGGTGGCAGGATGTGTTTGATACTGGACAGGAACAAACAATAAATCCGTCCACCAGTTGTTGTTGAAGCGTTAACTTTCTTTGTTCAACAAACTATTAAACACTTGTAAACCTGTTTCAATGAATAATTATCTCCAAATAATTATGTTCAAGTGTAACAAATATGCAAGTACTAAATGAACGCAGTAAGGCTTACTTTAATTTTTATAAATTCAATAGACTCTAGTAGCACCAGGCAATAGTACTACTGTTGTCTTTAAAAATTCTTGAATCATTAGAAAACAGATTTAAATTTTGCCTGGCCATAAATGGAATACCTGATAACTATCTTTTGATATAGAATTTAGGGGAGATGTC
>Ga0209983_1000274_pt1 | contig 10679 bp, 10 predicted proteins | sample InoplaM1SPM_FD_187590 | JGI IMG/M metagenome (GOLD analysis project Ga0209983, IMG submission 187590) | Arabidopsis thaliana rhizosphere microbial communities from the Joint Genome Institute, USA, that affect carbon cycling - Inoculated... | ecosystem: Host-associated > Plants > Roots >...
AGAGCAGCTGGGTGGCAAGGTGCAGGGTTCGGATGTGCGTGAGTTCGGTTATGCGCGCGTCGATCTGGTGGGTAAATCGCAGCTGTTCGACGGCATCGAAGACCACATGGATGACGACGGCGTGTTCGGTCTCGACGTCTGGATGAGCCACGGCGACAAGGTCACCAGCCTGCCGGAAGGCTTTCATATCATCGCCAGCACGCCGAGCTGTCCGATCGCTGCGATCGGTGACGAGGCCCGCCACTACTACGGCGTGCAGTTCCACCCCGAAGTCACCCATACCAAGCAGGGCGGGCGCATCCTGTCGCGCTTCCTGCTGGAAATCTGCGGCTGTGAAGCCCTCTGGACGCCTTCGAACATCGTTGAAGACCTCGTCGAGCAGGTCCGCGCTCAGGTTGGCGACGCCAACGTGCTGCTGGGTCTGTCGGGCGGCGTCGATTCCTCGGTGGTCGCGGCGCTGCTGCACAAGGCTATCGGCGATCAGCTGACCTGCGTGTTTGTCGACAACGGCCTGCTGCGCCTGCACGAAGGCGATCAGGTGATGGCGATGTTCGCTGAGAACATGGGCGTCAAGGTGATTCGCGCCGACGCCGAGGCGCAGTTCCTCAGCAACCTCGCCGGCGAAGCCGATCCGGAGAAGAAGCGCAAGATCATCGGCCGCACCTTTATCGATGTCTTCGATGCCCAGGCCAGCAAGCTCGACAACATCCAGTTTCTCGCTCAGGGCACCATCTACCCGGACGTGATCGAATCGGCTGGCGCCAAGAGCGGCAAGGCCCATGTGATCAAGTCGCACCACAACGTGGGCGGCCTGCCGGAAGAAATGAACCTAAAGCTGGTCGAACCGTTGCGCGAGTTGTTCAAGGACGAGGTCCGCAAGATCGGTCTTGAGCTCGGCCTGCCTTACGACATGGTCTATCGCCACCCCTTCCCGGGTCCGGGTCTGGGCGTGCGCATCCTCGGCGAGGTGAAGAAGGAATACGCCGACCTGCTGCGTCGTGCCGACCATATCTTCATTCAGGAACTGCGCAACTTCGACTGGTACCACAAGACCAGTCAGGCCTTCGTGGTCTTCCAGCCGGTCAAATCGGTCGGTGTGGTCGGCGATGGCCGCCGCTACGCCTGGGTTGTCGCGCTGCGCGCGGTGGAAACCATCGACTTCATGACCGCACGCTGGGCGCATCTGCCATACGAGCTGCTGGAAAAGGTGTCCAACCGCATCATCAATGAGATCGAGGGTATCTCGCGCGTTACCTACGATGTTTCGAGCAAGCCGCCAGCGACGATCGAGTGGGAATGATGGATTGAACGAGGGCCGCCGATTGGCGGCCCTTGTCGTTTGGCATTAGTGGACCTCGATAGTGCCCTTCATTCCGGCTTCCAGATGACCTGCAATCAGGCAGGCGAAATCCAGCGTGGCCGGCGCGCCGAATTGCCAGAGCAGGTCGCCCTGCTGGCCAGCGTCCAGCGCTATGGCGCCGGGTTCGTCGTGTGGCATGTCACGCATGCTGCGCATCTGTTCGGCATGCGCCTGCAGCTCTTGTAGCGTGCCGATGACCATCTCGTGCGGCAGGCGGCCGTTGTTCTTCACTCGAAAATGCACCGTTTCGCCGGCTTTCACATCTAGATGGGCAGGTTCGAAGCGCATGCGGTCGTCCATGATGACTTCCACGGTGCGGCTGATGTTCGAAGGGACACCGGAGCGGCCGGTCGAGGCGTGTTCAAGTGCATGGTTGTCGTGGCCATGCGCGTGGTCGCCGCTGGCTTGGGCGAGCGCCGGCAGGCTGCCGAACAGGACGGCAATCAGCAGCATGCTCAAGGATGGATATTGCATGGATTTCTCCTGTGGACGGCCGGCGAGTGCACGCCAGCATAGCGCTGCGAAGCGTGCCGTAAACCCCGGCGTCCCAGCCGGGACATCATGTCGCGCCTTAAGCCGCTGCGGCTGCCACGATGGCGCGGGCGTGGATAGAGGGCTCTGCAACCATTCGGGCTTAGGTTTGCTGTAGAGGTGAGAAAGCGCGTCTGATCGAATCGCAAAGAGCGAGCCCCGGATTGCCGAGGCTCGTCGGGAATAATTAATGGAAGACAGCTGGCGTGTCGATGCGGCGCCAAATCGCCTCGGAGAAGCTGTAGATGGCGAACGCGACCAAACCGAGGCCGACCAGCGACAGCCAGAAGGTGCCGAAGGGCAAGTTCTGCAGCGCTTTCAGCGCGTCTTCCAGGCCCGGCGGGTCGGTTGGCTTGTAGCGCGTGCCGCCGCTGAACAGCATGCCGGCAACGATGAGAAAGGCGACACCGCGCGCGATCAGGCCGACACGCGAAATCGGACGAACCCAGCGCATGACCTGTTCGGAGGCATAAAAGTATTTTTCGAACTTGGCCTTCCAGCCCTTGATGATGTGGGCGACACCCACGCCGAGCGGCACCAGCGCAACGAGGTAGACGAGATAGTTGGAATATTTCCAACCGAGAAGTCCGGAGAGGAAGTCCCCGCCCGCTGATCCGCCTCCGCTCCCGGCGCTGCCGATCGAACTGCCGAGCAAGCCGAGCGTGAACAGCGCAAGCAGCGTATAGGCCACTGCGCTTCCGATCAGGCCTGCGCGTATAAGCAGACCCTTGGCGTCGGTGCCATGGCCTTCCGGATCGGTGATCGCCTGGGTCAGGCGCCACGCCACGTACGCCACGAGCCCCACCACCATGATCCAGAGCAGGGTTTCACCGAAGGGCTGCCCCAGCAATTGCTGGATAGCGCCCTTGGTGCCTACGGTATCGCCGCTGCCGATACCGGCCATGAACGCAAACAGACCTACGATCAGATACACAACGCCTCGGGCGGCATAGCCGCTGCGAGCGAGCCAGGTAATGCCGCGGCTGACTTCGCCCTTGGCCTCTGCTGTGCTGTGCATGGCGTCTCCTCAAATGTTGGGTGTCGTCGCAATAGACGCACGACCGCGGCCAAGGGTTCGCAGAAGATCCGTGAGGCTGCGTGGCAGGTGGCGGCTGTCAGAATTCCTCTTAACCGGTAGCATGTCGCAGATGCGAGCGACTCCAGTCAAAGAATCGATGTGGCTTGTATGTTTTTGATGGGATCAAGATGACCTTTACCCGCAGAAAAATGTTGACCGGACTGGCTGGGCTTGCGGCGCTGGGTGTGGTGGCAGGTGGCGCACGCTATTGGCTGGGTCGGCCCGCAGATTCGGTGACCCATGACTATGAGCTGATCGCGGCCCCGGCCGATGTCGAGCTGGTTGCTGGCCATCAGACGCCCGCCTGGTGCTACGGTGGCCAGGCGCCAGGCGTCGAACTGCGCGCGCGGCAGGGCGATTGGTTGCGGGTGCGCTTCACCAATCAGTTGCCCGAACCCACCACCATCCATTGGCACGGTATCCGCCTGCCGCTCGAAATGGACGGCGTGCCTTACGTATCGCAGCTGCCGGTTCTGCCTGGCGAGTCGTTCGACTATCGGTTCAAGGTGCCGGATGCCGGCAGCTTCTGGTATCACCCGCACACTTCGAGTGCCGAACAGCTTGGGCGCGGGCTGGTAGGGCCGTTGATCGTCGAAGAGCGGGAGCCAAGCGGGTTTCGCCACGAGCGGACGCTTAGCCTCAAGAGCTGGCATGTCGATGGGCAGGGCGCGTTCACCGATTTCAGCGTGCCGCGGGAGGCCGCCAGAGGGGGCACGCCGGGCGTGCTGTCGACCGTCAACGGCAAGCACGCACCGACTCTGGAGTTACCGGCGGGGCAGGTGGTGCGTTTGCGCATCCTCAACGTCACCAACACGCTGACCTACCGCTTGAACCTGTCGGGCGGTCAGGCGCGCATTTATGCGATCGACGGCCACCCCATCAAACCGAGGCCGCTGGGCAAGAGCTATTGGCTTGGGCCGGGGATGCGCCTTGACGTGGCATTGAAGGTTCCGCCGGCCGGTGAAGCGCTGTCGCTGCGCAACGGGCCATTGCGACTGGCGACACTCGCGTCCATCGATACGGCCGAGATCGCGGGCGACTGGCCTGCACCGCTGCCGGCCAATCCGGTTGCCGAGCCGGACCTGCAACGCGCGCAAACCCTGCGGTTCAACTTCGAGTGGGCAGGCGCGCTATCGAGCGATTCTGCGTCTGGCGACGCGTTTACCTTTTGGCAGATCAACGGCCAGGCTTGGGACATCAACGACAAGACGTGTGCGGACCGGCCGATAGCAGCCTTGAAGAGAGGCGGTCACTACATCTTCGAGTTGCGCAACCTCAGTCAATACCAACACCCGATCCATCTCCACGGCATGACGTTCAAGGTGATCTCCTCCAACCGCAAGCGGATCGACCCCTGGTATACCGACACTTACCTGCTCGGCAAGAACGAGACGGCAAAGATTGCCTTGGTCGCGGATAATCCCGGCGTGTGGATGTTCCATTGCCACGTTATCGACCATATGGAAACAGGGTTGATGGCGGCGATCGAGGTGGTATGAGATCCACAGCGGCAAGCTAAGCTTGCGCATTCATTGGACGCTTGCCCTCCAGCTCTCTAAAGAAAGAATGAAAAAACCAGCAATCATCGATCGAAGCCAGGATGAGCGCTTCATGCGCGAAGCCATGGCATTGGCTGCACAGGGTGCGGCGCTGGGCGAGGTGCCTGTAGGGGCGGTGCTGGTGCAGAACGGCAGCATCATCGGAAGCGGCTTCAACTGTCCGATTTCGACACACGATCCGAGCGCCCATGCCGAGATGGTGGCGATCCGCGCTGCTGCGCAGCAGGTCGAAAACTACCGGCTGCCGGGAAGCACGCTGTACGTGACGTTGGAGCCCTGCAGCATGTGCGCTGGGTTGATCGTGCACTCGCGCATCCAACGGGTCGTGTTTGGCGCTACCGAACCCAAGGCTGGCGTCGCGATCAGCCGCGGCCAGTTCTTTTCCCAGGTATTCCTGAACCACCGCGTACTGGTGGAGAGCGGAGTGATGGCGGACGCCTGCAGCGAGATCCTGAGCGAATTCTTCCGCTTACGCCGGCTCAAGGCTGACGCTGCGCGGCCCTAGCGAGCCTGCCCGACGGCTGGACGAAGCGGCAGCGATCAGATGTTGCTGCTGTAGCGACGAATGCCCGCTTCCGGCAATTTTTCGTGCGCGGCAACGCTGCCCTGCGCGGGGAACACCACCAGATGATCGGCGGCGATCGCAATGCCAACCTGCTGGCCGGTCGGATAGTCCGTGTGGCTGGGGAAAATCCCCTCGAGCTGGTTGCCGGTTGGCAGTTGCAAGCGATAAAGCGTCGATGCGCCGAGAAAGGTCTTGCCGACGATGAGTGCCTGCAGTGCACTCTGCGGTGCGTAAACGATGTCATCCGGGCGCAGCAGGACGTCCACCGAACTGCCTGGCGGCATGGTGTAGGCGCGGTTGCCCCGAATGACGCCGAGTTCGGTCTGTACCGTCTCCGGATCGATCAGCTGGCCACGAATGAAATAGCCCTGACCGATAAAGCTCGCCACAAATGGCGTGTGCGGCTCGTGGTAGAGGTTATAGGGCGTGTCCCACTGTTCCAGGCGACCATCCTTGAAGACGCCGACCTGATCGCTCACTGCGAAGGCTTCTTCCTGATCGTGGGTGACGAGGATCGCGCTGGTGCCACGCGCCTTCAGGATTTCGCGAACTTCATGACTCAGACGCCGACGCAGATCGCCGTCGAGGTTTGAGAATGGCTCGTCGAGTAGCAGCAGTTCGGGCTGCGGCGCGAGGGCGCGCGCCAGAGCAACGCGTTGTTGCTGGCCGCCAGACAGTTCGTGCGGGTAACGCTTGCCCAGCGGGGTGAGGTGCACCAGTTCCAGCATTTCGCTGACGATGCGCTGGAAGTCGGCTTGCTTGCGGATGCCGAATGCGATGTTCTCGGCTACCGTCAGGTGAGGAAAGAGCGCATAGTCCTGGAACACCATGCCGATGCGGCGCTTCTCGGGCGCGAGCGTGAAACCGGCACGCGACAGCACGCTGTCGCCCAGCTGGATCTCACCTTCATTGACATGCTCGAAGCCGGCAATGGCGCGTAGGGTCGTGGTCTTGCCGCAACCGGATGGCCCAAGCAGACAGCCGATGTCGCCACGATTCAGGTGCAGATTGAGGTTCTGCACAATGCTCTGGCCGCCATAGCCACAGTCCAGATTACGCAGATGCAGCAGCGATTCGTGACTCATGCGTGATGGTAGGCAGGCTCGACCAGGAACTCGAGCAGGGCCTTCTGCACATGAAGGCGATTTTCCGCCTGTTGCCAGGCCGCCGAGCGCTTGTCGTCGAGCAGATCGTGACTAATTTCCTCGCCACGATGCGCCGGCAGGCAATGCATGAACAACACGTCATCGGCTGCCGCGTCGAGCAGTGCACGGTCTACCTGATAAGGGCGGAAGGTCGCTTTGCGCGCGGCCACTTCATCTTCCTGGCCCATGGACGCCCAAACGTCGGTGCTGACCAGATGGGCGCCACTGACCGCCTCGCGTGGGTCGCGGAACAGCCGAACGCGGTCGCCTGCCTTGTCCATGAATTCGGCCTTTGGCTCGTAGCCTTCCGGGCAAGCGATGCGCAGCTGAAAATCGAACTGGAGCGCGGCTTCCATATAGGAGTTGCACATGTTGTTGCCGTCACCGACCCAGGCGACGGTCTTGCCGGCGATGTTGCCGCGCAGCTCCTGGAAGGTCTGCATGTCGGCCATCAGTTGGCAGGGATGAAGATCGTCGGACAGCCCGTTGATGACCGGAACAGATGAACTCGCAGCGAACTCGGTCAGCGTCGAATGGGCGAAGGTGCGGATCATGACCGCGTCGAGCATGCTTGACATGACGATGGCCGAATCGCCGATCGGCTCGCCGCGCCCAAGTTGAGTGTCGCGCGGCGACAGGAAAATTGCTTGGCCACCAAGCTGGATCATGCCCGCCTCGAAGGACAGTCGGGTACGGGTCGAGGCTTTCTCGAAGATCATCCCCAGGACACGGTTCTTCAACGGCTCGAAAAGGATCCCGCGCTCGCGCAGATCCTTCAGCTCGATGCCGCGACGGACCAGGCCAAGCAGCTCCTGGGGCGTGCAATCCATCAGTGAGAGAAAATGCCTTGCGCTCATATCAACTACCTTTATTGCCGCAATCGAGGCCGGAGGTTTCGACGAAAAAAGGGGCCTGCGACAGGGGTCGCGTAAACAGCGACGAAACGGGAAAGGCGCGATCTTATCCAGAAAGCTTTAGCCGGCGCAAATCGGCCAAGGAGCGCCTGAAACGAGCCCTGCTGGCCGCCAAAGACAGGAATTCAACGAGAAAAACCCGACCCCGCGACTCGGCTTTCCGGTCGTCGTTCTGTACAATGCGCGGCAACCGAGACTAGCCGAGGTGCCCCATGGATATCATCGAAACCATCAAAGAGCAGATCGAAAAGAATCCGGTCCTGCTGTACATGAAAGGCTCGCCGAATGCGCCGCAGTGCGGCTTCTCCGCTCGCGCCACGCAGGCAGTGATGGGTTGCGGCGAGAAGTTTGCCTACGTCGATATCCTGCAAAATCCGGAAATCCGCGCCAACCTGCCCAAGTACGCCAACTGGCCGACCTTCCCGCAGCTGTGGGTGGACGGTGAGCTGGTCGGTGGCAGCGACATCATTCTCGAAATGTTCGAAAAGGGTGAACTGCAGCCATTGATCAAGCAGGCCGTGCAGAAAGCCGGCGCCTGAGTCAGTCGCTGGAGTCAAAGAAACGGGAGCCGAGGCTCCCGTTTCTTTTGTGTCAATCGCTTGGAGCCACTTAGTCGCCCATCTGCGACTGCAGGTAGTTTTCCATGCCCACCTTGCCGATGAGGCCTAGCTGGGTTTCCAGCCAGTCGATGTGTTCTTCCTCGGATTCGAGGATGTCTTCAAGCAATTCGCGGGTGCCGTAGTCGCCTACGCTTTCGCAGTAGGCGATGGCGACCTTCAGGTCTTGCACGCCGCCCTGTTCCAGCTTCAGATCGCACTCGAGCATCTCCCGCGTATTCTCGCCAATCAGCAGCTTACCGAGGTCCTGCAGGTTGGGCAGGCCTTCGAGGAAGAGAATGCGCTTGATGAGCTTGTCGGCATGCTTCATCTCGTCGATGGATTCTTCGTACTCGTGCTTGCCGAGCCTGCCCAGACCCCAGTCTTCATACATGCGCGCGTGCAGGAAGTATTGGTTGATAGCGACCAGTTCGTTGGCCAGTATCTTGTTGAGGTGCTGAATGACTAGCTTGTCGCCTTTCATCGGTATGTCCTGCTTTGATCTGGATGGCTCTGGTGTTCAGCAGTCTGGACAGGATGGGGCAGGCTGTCAAACCTAAGTCTTTGACGCATAAGGCTAAATTAAAATCAGAATACTTCCGGTCTGCGGCTATGCGGCAACCATCTGATTTGCAGGCGAAAAAAAGCCGGGCTTATGCCCGGCTCTTTTGAAACAGGAAATTCAGGCCGGCGCGAAACCGGCGGGGTAGGCGAGGGAAGCGCTTGCATTCTGCACATCGCTCAACGTCTCCCGGACCACTTGTTTGGCCAGACAGGCGCATTTGCCACACTGGGTGGCTACGCCCGTCGCCTCGCGGACTTCGCGGTAACTGCAGCAACCTTCGTAGATGGCCTCTCGGATCTGGCCGTCGGTAACGCCCTGGCAAAGACACACGTACATAACAACTACCCGTTGGGTCTGCGATAGGTGTGATGCTAAATATAATGAGAATGATTGTCAAAGAACGCTCGTCGGAAACTTGGTCGTCCGCGTTTTTGAGATCGCCGCTAGCACACTCGGAGAGAAGCATCAGCCTGCGATAGGTTAAAATGCGCGCCCTTTTTTTGCGTCTGGAGCCGTCATGGCCCTGCAAGCCACTCCTTATAAGGTGGAGATCAATCTCACCGACCTTGATCGCCACGTCTATCAGGACCTGCGTTTCACGGTTGCCCGGCATCCATCGGAAACTGAAGAGCGCTTGGTCGCCCGGCTTGTCGCCTATGTGCTTTGGTACGACGAGCAGCTGGCATTCGGCCGCGGTTTGTCGGATGTCGACGAGCCGGCTCTGTGGGAAAAGAGCCTCGATGATCGAGTTCTGCACTGGATCGAGGTCGGCCAGCCCGACGCCGAGCGCATCACCTGGTGTTCGCGTCGCGCCGAGCGCTTCAGCCTCGTCGCCTACGGCAACCTGCGCGTATGGCAGACGCGTGTTCTGGATACCGTGCGCAGCCTGAAAAAGATCAATGTGGTGGCGGTGGAGCAGGAGGCGCTGGAGCGCGTCGCCGCGGATCTGCCACGTTCGATCAGCTGGAGCGTGATGATCAGCGAGGGCGCGCTGTTTATCACCGACGAGCGCGGCCAGCATGAAATTCCGCTTGAGTGGCTGATTGGCGAGCGCGGCTGAACGCTTCGTCCCGGCTGCTGATGAGCGAACCGTTACGGCGTGCTTGTCTATCGATCCGCAATGCGAGCGCGGAACCCCGAGCTCAGTCACAGGCCCGTGCTTCCTGCCTCAGAAGTATATGGAGCCGCCCGCTAGTCTCCGGCGTCCGGCCCGATGCAGCAGGCCATTGGTCCAGACACTGGCGGCTGGGCGGCAGGTCCTCAGATTCCTCAACGACGCGGTTTTGCGCCACGCCAGAGCGCGCCGTGAGCTCGAACTGGCCTCAAGCTTGCTGCATTGTCCTGGTCCCGCTTTTGTGGCCCGGACACCGGGCCGTTTCGGCCCGAAGCAGGCTGTCGGCTCGCGGCCGAGCGGTGCCTCGTTGCGGTATGCTGGCGGCCGGTCATGACGCCTCTTGCATATATCGGCTCTGCTCCAGCCAGTCGTGCCGATCGCGCATGGCGAAGCAATGCCCGGCGGCCTGCAGAGCCGCGACGGACTTTCCTCACGCAACAAACCGGATATCAGATGCGCATCGAACCTCGCCCCCTTCCCGAACAGCTCCCCGATCTGGGCGATCTGCCGCCGCTGCTGACGCGCCTTTATGCCGCCCGCGGCGTGCAGTCGGTGAGCGAACTGGACAAAGGGCTGGCGCGCTTGATTCCCTATGGCCAGCTCAAGGGCATCGATGATGCCGTGTCGCTGTTGGTCGAGGCGCTGGAGCGTCGTCAGCGCATCCTGTTCGTCGGCGATTTCGATGCGGACGGCGCGACCGCCAGTACGGTGGGCGTGCTGGGGTTGCGTCAGCTGGGCGCTGCGCACGTGGATTATCTAGTGCCCAATCGCTTCGAGTACGGCTACGGCCTGACGCCTGAAATCGTCGCCGTGGCCCTCGAACGCCAGCCCGAGCTGTTGGTGACCGTGGACAACGGCATTTCCAGCGTTGACGGCGTAGCCGCTGCCAAGGCGGCCGGGCTCAAGGTGCTGGTAACCGACCACCATTTGCCTGGCCCCGAACTGCCCGCTGCCGATGCGATCGTCAATCCCAATCAGCCCGAGTGCACCTTTCCGAGCAAATGCATCGCCGGCGTCGGGGTGATCTTCTACGTGCTCCTGGCCCTGCGCGCGGCGTTGCGTGACAGGGGCTGGTTTGCGCGCAGTGGCCGGGCGGAGCCGAACCTTGCCGAGTTGCTCGATCTGGTTGCGCTGGGCAGCGTCGCCGACGTGGTGCCGTTGGATGCGAACAATCGCATCCTCGTCCATCAGGGCCTGGCGCGAATCCGCGCAGGGCGCGCGCGCCCTGGGTTGCGCGCGATTCTGGAGGTCG
>Ga0209983_1000275_pt1 | contig 10676 bp, 8 predicted proteins | sample InoplaM1SPM_FD_187590 | JGI IMG/M metagenome (GOLD analysis project Ga0209983, IMG submission 187590) | Arabidopsis thaliana rhizosphere microbial communities from the Joint Genome Institute, USA, that affect carbon cycling - Inoculated... | ecosystem: Host-associated > Plants > Roots >...
TTGGTCGCCGCGATCACGCGCACGTTCACCTGTCGGACCCGGGGCGCTCCGACCGGCTCGACCTCTCCCGCCTCGAGGACGCGAAGCACCTTGGCCTGTGTGCGGGCGGACATGTCGCCCACCTCGTCCAAGAAGATCGTGCCGCCGTCGGCCTCGACGAACTTTCCGGTCTGGCGGCGCACCGCTCCCGTAAAGGAGCCCTTCTCGTGGCCGAAGAGCTCCGATTCGATCAGCTCCTCGGGGATCGCGGCGCAGTTGACCTGGACGAAGGGTCCGCCGGCGACCCGCGACGCCGCGTGGGTCTCCCGCGCGACGAGCTCCTTGCCCGTGCCGCTCTCTCCCATGATGAGGACCGTCGCTCCGGTCGGCGCCGCTCGCACGATCTCCTGGCGGAGCCGCAGCATCGGAGGGCTCTTGCCGACGAGGACCGACTCCTCGTCGAGCGCCATGCGCAGCCGCTCGTTCTCCGCCCGGAGCTGGTTGCGGGAGAGCGCGTTCTTCAGAGAGACGAGGATCCGCTCGCGTTGGGGCGGCTTCTCGAGGAAGTCGATCGCCCCCCGCCGGGTGGATTCGACCGCAGTGGCGATGTCCCCGTGACCCGAGATCATGAGGACGGGCGGGGCGTTCTCCCGCGCCGCGATCTTGTCCAGCACCTCGAGGCCGTCCATGCCCGGCATCTTGATGTCGAGCAGCACCGCGTCCACGGGCGCGGCGTCGAGGTCGGCGAGTGCGGTCCTGCCGTCGGGCGAAGTCCCGACCTCGTATCCCTCGTACTCGAGGATCATCCGCAGCGTGTCGCGAATGGCCGCGTCGTCGTCGACGACCAGGATCCTGTGAGTCATCCCGACCGTGTAAATGCGGTCACCGCGCCGTTCCTTCCCGGGGACAGCCAATAAGGTTGCGGGTGCAGGCCAGGGCCTGTCCCCGCCAGTAAGGTTGCGGGTGCAGGCCAGGGCCTGTCCCCGCGGAGTAAGGTTGCGGGTGCAGGCCCAGGCCTGTCCCCGCGATATAAAAAAAGAGAGCTCGCCCGCCGGGTGGCGGGCGAGCGGAAGTGCTTTGAAACCGTCTTCTACTGCTCGATCTTCACCAGTGCGAAGAAGGAGACGGAGTTGCCGCCGCGGGACGGCCGCTGGACGTACAGCTTCAGATAATCGCCCTTGCGGGCGCCCGACACGAGCTTGCCGAACTCATCGGTCGACGTGATCCGCCGGCCGTTCGCCTCCGTGATGATGTCCCCTTCTCGGATCCCCGCGTCTGCCGCCGCCGAGATCTCCTTGACGTGGACCACGAGGAGCCCGTTGGTGTTCGGAGCGATGTTCTGCATCTGGCGGACCTGGGGGGTCAGCTCGGTGACGGAGATCCCGATGCGCTCCCGGGAGTCCTCGGAGGCCGCCTTGCCGGATTCCTCCTGCTCGCTGGCGCTCGCGACGTCGCGCTCCGCCAGCGTTGCGGTGAGCGTCGTCTCCCGGCCGTCGCGCACCACGCCCAGGCGGACCTTGCTGCCGGGCGCCTTGCCCGAGACGTATCCGATGAGATCGCGGGTGTCCTTCACGGGGACGTCGTCCACGCGGACGATCGTGTCGCCGGGCTTGACCCCGGCCTTGTCGGCGGGCTTCCCGGGCTCGACCGACTGAACGAAAGCGCCGTCGAGATTGCGCAGCTTGAACGCCGCGGCCTTGTCGCTGTCGATGTTCTCGATGTTGATGCCGAGGAAGCCGCGGATCACCTTCCCCTTTTCGCGGAGCTGGGGAAGGACGCTCTTCAGCGTGTTGACCGGGACCGCGAAGCCGATGTTCTGCGCGGGACGGAACATCGCCGTGTTGATCCCGACGACTTCGCCGTTGACGTTGATGAGCGGGCCGCCCGAGTTGCCGAAGTTGATCGCGGCGTCGGTCTGGATGAAATTCTCGAAGGAGCGGGTCGCCTGGTCCGCGGTCAGGCCGAAGCGGCCCTTGGCGGAGACGACGCCGACCGTGACGGTCTTGTCGAAATTCAGGGGGTCGCCGATCGCCATCACCCACTCACCCACCCGGAGCCGGTCGGAGTCGCCGAGCGGCAGCGGATTCAACTGCTGTCGGGTATCGATCTTGAGAAGCGCCAGGTCGGTCGCGGGGTCGCGCCCGACGATCCGCGCCGTCAACCGGTCGCGGTTGGAGAGCCGCACCTCGACCTTGTCGGCGTTCTCGACGACGTGGTAGTTCGTGACGACGTAGCCGTCGTCGGAGATCACGAAACCGGTGCCGCCCTGCTGCTCCTTGTGCTCCTCTTCGTCGTTGGGGTCCTGGCGGCGCTGCTGGGGTCCGAAGAAGAACTCGAACGGATCGCCCTGACCGCCGAACGGACTCGAGCGCCGGCGCGAGGATCCCTTGACGATCTCCGTCGACGTGATCGAAACGACCGAGGACATCGTCTCGTCGGCGATGTCCGCGAATGACGGCAACAGCATCGAGCCCGAGCGGCTCGCCCGCTCGGGGGCTTCCCGCTGGGCTTCCGATCGGGGCGTGACGTTGACCGAGCTCGCGACCACCATTCCGAAAATCACGGCGGCCGCGATCAGTACCGAGAAGGAAAGCGCTCTCTTGGTGGACTTCTCCATGGTTTTTCTACAGCTCCTATACCCGCTTCCTTTATGCGGGACTGTTGCCATTCATAGAGTCCGTGGTTGAAAGTTCAAAGTTCAAAGCCGGCGCGGCGTCGCTCCCCTTCGAGCTGGCGACTGGCGGTCAACGACTTAACGCCTTTCCGAAGCCTCGAAATTCCGGGGAGGCAGCCCCCGGCTCGCGTGCTCGACCAGTATGCACCGGTCCATGGCGACGGGGATGCCGGCCGCCTCCAGCCGGCGGGCGGCCGACGGGTCCACGACCCCCTGCTGCATGAAAAAGAACTTGACCCCCCGTTCGATCGCGGCGTCGGCGATCTCCGCCACGTGTTCGGACCTGCGGAAAACGTCCACGATGTCCACGGCGACCTCCTCCGGGATGTCGGCCAGCGTCCGATAGCACGTCTCCCCCAGGACCGTCCGGTGTCCCGGGTTGACCGGGATCATCCGGTACCCCTGCTCCATCAGGTACCGCGCGATCGCGTTGGACGGCCGCCCCGGGTTGGGCGAGCAGCCCACGACCGCGATCGCCCGGGCCGTCTCCAGGGCGGTTCGAATCTCCTCCGCGTCGTTCACTTCGTTCCGGCCGGCCGCCCCTCCCTCTCGGGACGCAGGTTGTAGAAGAAGGTAACGGTGACTCCCTCCCTCGAAGAGCCGAGGTCCGACGGAAGGGGCCGGAAAGGGGACGACTTCAGAATCGCCTGGAGCGCCGCGAAATCGAACGGCGGAATCCCGGAGCCCTTGATGATCTTGGCGTCTGCGACGTGCCCGTCCGCCAGGATGAAGAAGCGGATCGTGAGCTTCCCCTTCCAGCCGAGCCGGGCGAGCTCCGGGATCTCCCAATGCAGCTTGATCCGCCGCACCATCTCGTCGGCATAGGGGCCCCAGTCGTACCAGGTCGTGTCGAAGGAGAGCGGTCCGGAGTCGACGAATCCCCCCTCCGGGTTCGGAAACCCGCCCCCCTCCTGCCCGCCCCCGGCCGCCGTGTCGCGGGCCGCCTGCCGGATCGCGGCATCGAGGCTCGCCAGGCGTCCGTCCGGAGCCCCGGCGCGGGCTTCCGCGCCCCCCGCCACGGGGGAGTCGGAGCGCCCCCCCTGCGGACCGAAGATCGTCGGGTGCTCACTCGCGGAGTCCTTGCCCGAAGCCTCGCCTCGCCGCGGGAGGGGGACCGGCCGAAGCTGTGCCGTCGCGGGAGCCCGGTCGGCGCCCTTCCGCCCCGGCTCCAGACCCGCGATTCCGGAGCGCGGGTCGATGAATGGCGTGGAGGAACGGGGCCGGGAGCGGTCGCCCCCGCCCGCCCGCCGGTCCTTGTCAGAGTAGTCCGAGGGGCGCGGGTTGTCGCGCGCCGGCCCGGGCGCCTCCTTGAAGACGATGGGGATCTTCTCTTCGTCCGAGGGCTTCGGGATGAGCGCACCGAGCAGGCCGCGCTCCGGGTTTCTCGGGGCGAGGCTCGCCGGCGTGGAAAGGAGCGCGATCAGGAAGAGGACGTGCGCGACGATCGAGAGCAGCACCGCCCTCTCGAGCGGGAACGACTTCTGGCCCTTTTCGACGATTTCGAACACGATGTGCAGTTGTCGGGCGCTGGCCCTTCAGGCGTAACACTCTCATCTCCCGCCCGATTCTCGGTTTGAGCCGGGCTTGGCCACGCGACCATCCACTCTGCCCTATGGACTTAGGACTCAGGCGGTTGCGAGGAGGACGGTCTTCTGATAAACAGAGACGGCTCTCGATGAGATGGAGGCGGGCGCAGGCCCGCTTTTTGTTTTCCAGGGGGACCGGTTGAATGAAGCCGCTTCGGCCCGAGACGCACGACGAGATCGCCGCGATCGCGCGCGAGAAGGGATGTCGCCTGCTCGCGATCGAGCCCTCCGGCACCGGTCGGATGTCGGTGCTTCGCCTGGTCCTCGAGCGCGCGGACGGGAGCCCCGTCTCGGTCGAAGACTGCGAAGCGGTGTCGCGGGAGGTCTCGACTCTGCTGGACGCCTCCGAGGAGATCTCGCACTCGTACGCCCTGGAGGTCTCATCCGCCGGCCTCGAGAGGAAGCTCTACTCGCTCGAGGATGCGCGCCGGTTCGTGGGACGACGCGTCCGCGTGAAGACGGAAACGCCGGTCGTGCCGGAGACCTCGGGGACGCCGGCCGACGTGGCGGGAAGCCGAAACCTGCGCGGCCGGCTCGATTCCGTGGAGAAGGACGTCCTCCGTGTCGTTGATGAGGAGAATCGCAAAACCTATAATGTCCGTTTCGGCGATATTCGGCAGGCACGGTTGGAATACGAGTGGCCGGAGCGCCGCGGTTAGTCGCCAGGACTAGGAGTCGAACGGTCCGATGAACATCGATCCGTCGGTGATCCGACAGGTCTCGCGGGAGAAAGACATCGACGCCGAGAAGATGTTCGGCGCGCTCGAGGAAGCCATGTCCTCGGCGGCGCGGAAGTTCTACCACGACAAAGCGATGGTGACCTTGATCGACCGTCAAACCGGCGCGATGACGGTCTACTCGCCCCGGACCGTAGTCGCAGAGCTCGACACCGAGTCGGAGGAGCCGCCGCCGCAGATCCTGCTCGACGAAGCGAAAGAGCTCGTGACGAAGCAGGGCATCGGCGGGGAGCTGCGCGTCCTGCGGCCGGGAGCCGAGGGCGAGCCGCCGACCGAGGTCGACGACGTCCAGCTCGGGGACGAAGTTCGCGTCTACCGCGAGACGATGGGCCTCGGCCGCATCGCCGCGCAGACCGCGAAGCAGGTCCTGTATCAGAAGGTCCGCGAGGCGGAGCGCGACAACATCTACAACGAGTACTTCCCCAAGGTCGGGGAACTGATGAGCGGCACCGTGAAGCGCTTCGAGCGCGGAGACATGATCGTCGACCTCGGCAAGAGCGAGGCGATCATCCCTCGCGATCAGCAGTCGCGCGCGGAGCGGTACGGCCAGGGGGAGCGCATCCGCTCCATCCTGTACGACGTGCACAAGAACCCGAAGGGCCCGCAACTGGTGCTCTCGCGCACGGACCCGCGACTCCTGATCCGCCTTTTCGAGATGGAAGTCCCCGAGATCTACGACGGCACCGTCGTCATCAAGGGCGCCGTCCGTCAGCCGGGCGAGAGGGCGAAGGTCGCCGTGCGGTCGCGCGAGCGGGACGTCGACCCGGTCGGCGCGTGCGTCGGCATGCGCGGCAGCCGCGTTCAGTCGATCATGCGCGAGCTCCACGGCGAGAAGATCGACGTGATCCTGTATTCCGACGACCTCATCACGTTCGCGCAGAATGCGCTCGCGCCGGCGAAGATCACGCGCGTCTCCCCGATCCACCACGACGACGGGTCGATGAGCCTCGATTGCGTCGTCGAGGACGACCAGCTCTCGCTCGCGATCGGCAAGAAGGGACAGAACGTCCGGCTCGCGTCGGCGCTCATCGGCATGAAGATCGAGATCAAGGGCGAGACCGAGGTCAAGGGCGAGGTCGCCGAAGCGCTCACCCGGATGCTGATGGCGTCGCGCCTGAAGCAGATGCCCGTCGCCGACGTGCCGGGAATCACGCCGAAAATGGCGGAGCGGCTGGCCGCGGCCGAGATCGCGACGCTCTCGGACCTTCTCGAGAAGAGCGCCGCCGAGCTGGCGGAGATCCCGGGCATCGGCGAGGCGACCGCCGCGAAGATCCTCGAGGCCGCGCGAGCGGCCGAAGAGGACGTGCGCAACCCCCGGCCCATGGAAGAGGAAGTCGAAGAGGAAGTGGAAGAAGTCGAGGAAGAGGCCGTCGAGGTCTCGGCCGGAGATTCGGCGGAATCTGCCGGCGAGGAAGAGGAAGAAGCGCCCCGTCCCGCCGCGGAAACGATCGTTCAGGAGTAGCGTTTGGGAAAGATCCGGGTCGAAGAACTCGCCGCCCAGATGGGCATCGGAAGCAAGGAAGTCCTCTTCCTGCTTCAGTCGATCGGCGTGGACGTCCAGTCGCCGCAGGCGGCGCTCGACGAGGCGACGGTCCTCGCGATCCTCCAGGGCAAGACCCACGCCCCCAAGCAGCTGATCGTCCGCGATGCCGAGGCGAGGGCGTTCCGCCCGCAGAAGAGCGCGCTCTCGCGGATCAAGATCGTGGAGAAACCGGCGGTGCCCGTGGCACCCGCGCGGCCCGAGCCGGAGCCCGAGCCGGCGCCGCCTCCGGCGCGACCCGCGGCCGCTTCTCCTCCTGCTCCCCCGCCGCCGGTCGAAGCCAAAGCGAAGCCCGCCGAGCCGCCCGCGCGCACCGCGGTCGTGCCTCCCGAGCCCGAACCGGAGCCCGCGGCGCCTCCGAAGCCGCCGCTCCCGCGCAAGATCGTTCTCCCGCCGCCCCGACCCGCAGTCGGGCGCCCCCTCGTTCCGAGCGGTCCGGCCGGAATGGCGCGCCCGGGCGCGGCGCGACCGACCGGGCCGGGCGTGGGCCGGCCGATGGGTCCGGCCGCGGGGATCAGCCGGCCGATGGGCCCGGCGTCCGGTTCACCCGGCCGCCCCGGACCCTCCGTGTACCGCCCGACCCCGGGTGGCCCCGGAATGCGTCCGGCGGGAATGCCGCCCCGGCCCGGTGGCCCGGCCGGAAGGCCCGGGCCACTCGGGCGGCCGATGGGACCGGCCGGGCGCGCCGTCGCTCCCCCCCCGTCGGCGGAGCGGGGTCCGGCGAAGCGGAAGAAAGAAGACGAGAAGGACGCCAAGAAGCCGGCGGCCAAACGCGGAGCGAAGCCCAAGATCACGGTCGCCGACGAGGTCGATCTGCGGGAGTTCGTGGGCGCTTACGAAGAGGACACGTACTCCGACATTTCCCTCCCGCTGATCGAGAAGGGTGAAGGGGCCGAGGAGGGCGAGGCCGTGGCGGAAGCCAAGCCGGTCTCGAAGTCCGCGCTGCGCCGCGCCGCGAAATCCACGCGCGCGCACGACTCGGGCAAGCTCCTCGAGTTCAAGAAGCCCATGCCGACCGGCCCGATCTTCCTGTCCGAGGGAGTGACGGTCAAGGAACTGTCCGAAAAGCTCGGCGTGCTCGCCAAGGACATCCAGCGGCTCCTCATGCAGCGGGGAATTCTCGCGACTGTCAACCAGACGCTCGATGCACCGACTGCGATCCAGATCGCCAAGGAAGTCGGAGTCGAGGCGGCGGTCGTTTCCTTCGAGGAGGAGCTCGAGCTCGCGCGCAGCGGGGCGGAGGCGCTTCCCGCCGAAGCCGCCGCCGCGGCGACGCCCCGCGCGCCCCGCGCCCCGGTCGTCACGGTGATGGGTCACGTCGATCATGGCAAGACGTCGCTCCTGGACGCGATCCGCCAGACGAAGGTCGCCGAGGGCGAAGCCGGCGGCATCACGCAGCACATCGGGGCCTACCGCGCCGAGGTGCACGGGCGGCCGATCGTCTTCCTCGACACTCCCGGCCACGAAGCGTTCACGTCCATGCGCGCCCGCGGCGCGAAGGCGACGGACATCGTCGTCCTCGTCGTCGCGGCCGACGACGGGGTGATGCCGCAGACGATCGAGGCGATCGACCACGCACGCGCCGCCAAGGTGCCGATCGTGGTCGCCATCAACAAGATCGACAAACCGAACGCGAACGCCGACCGGGTCCGCAAGGAGCTCGCGGACAAGGGAGTCCTGCTCGAGTCGTGGGGCGGGGACGTGCCCTCGGCCGAGATCTCGGCGCTCAAGAAACAGGGGATCGAGCAGCTCCTCGAGCTCCTCCTGATCGTCGCCGATCTCCTGGAGCTGTCCGCTCCGGTCGGCGAGGAGGCCCGCGGCGCCGTCCTCGAGGCGAGACGGGAGGCGGGCCGCGGCAATGTCGCGACGGTGCTCGTCCAGTCCGGAACGCTCAAGATCGGCGACGTCTTCTTCGCGGGATCGGTCTTCGGCCGCGTGCGTTCCATGACCGACGATCGGGGGGAGAGACTCACGCAGGCCGGACCGGCGACGCCCGTCGAGGTCACGGGCTTCGAGGACCTGCCCCAGGCCGGTGACGCGTTCCAGGTGGTCGAGGACGAGGCGAAGGCCCGCTCGGTGGCGGCATTCCGGCAGCAGCGGGAGCGCGAGAGGGCGATGGCCGCCAGCCAGAAGATGTCGCTCGACCAGCTCTTCAACAAGATCCAGGAGGGGCGCATCAAGGAGCTCCCGCTCATCGTCAAGACGGACGTCGCGGGCTCCGCCGAAGTGCTCTCCCAGGCCTTGAAAAACCTCTCGAACGAACAGGTGAAGGTGTCGCTCCTCCACGTCGGCGTGGGCGCGATCAACATCAACGACGTCCTCCTCGCCTCCGCGTCGGGCGCGATCATCGTGGGCTTCAACGTCCGGCCGGAAAAGAAGGCCGAGTCGGAAGCCGACAAGATGGGCGTCGAGATCCGCCTCCACACCGTCATCTACAACGTGACCGACGAGATCCGGAAGGCCATGGAAGGCCTGCTCGATCCGACTCTGAAGGAGGTCGCGCGGGGCCGCGCCGACGTGCGCAACACGTTCAAGGTACCGAAGTTCGGCGTCGTCGCCGGCTGCTACGTCACGGAGGGCTCGATCGGCCGGAACTCGCAGGTGCGCCTGCTCCGCGACAACCGGGTGATCTACGACGGGAAGGTCGCTTCGCTGCGGCGTTTCAAGGACGACGTCTCCGAGGTCAAGCAGGGCTTCGAGTGCGGAATCGGCCTCGACCGCTACCAGGACGTCAAGGTCGGCGACGTGATCGAGGCGTACCAGGTCGAGAAGACCGCTGGAGTGATGGAAGCGTAGGAGAACGGGAAACGGAAAACGAACACCCGGCCGTTTCCTCCCGTTTCCCTTTTCCCGTTTTCCGTTTCCCGCAGATGGTTCTCGCCTACGCCATCTACGACCTGCACCTGCCCGGATGCCGGAGCCTCAAGGAAAAGCGGATGATCGTCCGCAGCCTGAAGGCTCGGGTTCGCAACGAGTTCGAGGTCTCGGCGGCGGAAGTCGGCTCCCAGGACCTGCTCCAGCGGGCCGAGCTGGGCGTGGCGGCGATCGGTCCGGACCAGACGCCGCTCGATCAGCTGCTGCAGAACGTCCTCTCCTTCGTGGAACAGAATCTCGACGGTGAGCTGCTGAATTACCGGAACGAGTTCATCCATGTGTAAAGGCCCCCGTCTCACGTCTCACCTTTCACGTCTCACGTGAAAAAGGAATCCCGCCGCAGCCAGCGCGTCGCCGACCTCGTCCGGTCCGAGCTGTCCCTCCTCCTGCTGACGGAGGCTCACGACCCCGACGTCAAGACCGTGACGATCACGGAGGTCGAGATGCCGCCGGACCTGAAGTCCGCGCGCGTCTACTACACGTCGCGCGGCGACGAGGCCGCGCTCGCCCGGGCCGGAGAAGGTCTCGCCCGCGCCGCCGGATATCTGCGAAGGGAAGTCGGCCGCCGCTGCGGTCTGCGTTACGCGCCCGAGCTCTTCTTCCAGCCCGACCGCTCCTACGAGCGCGGCGCCCGGATCGACGAGCTGCTCTCGCAGGTCCTGCCGGAGCGGGAAGAGGAGCCGTGAGGCCGGTCGATCCGTTCCGCCGGGGCGTCCTCTTCCTTCTCGACAAGCCGGCCGGGCTCACCTCCCACGACGTCGTCGAGCGCGTGCGTGCAGCCGTCGGCCTTCCGCGCATCGGCCACAGCGGGACGCTCGACCCGATGGCGACGGGACTCCTGCTCCTCTGCGCGGGAGAGGCCGCCCGGCTGCAGGGCTTCTTCACCCTGATGGACAAGTCCTACGACGGGGTGATCCGCCTGGGCCGCGCGACCACCACGTACGACCGGGAGGGCGAGTCGGTCGGCCCCGAACACGATGTCGCGGGCATCCGACGCGAAGACGTCGAAGCCGCGGCCGAAGCCTTCCGCGGAGAGTTCCTCCAGTCGCCCCCGGCGTACTCGGCCAAGAAGGTCGGGGGGCGCAAGTTCTACGAGATGGCCCGCAAGGGTGAGAGCGTCCCGGTCGTACCCAAGAAGGTGCGCGTTAACGAGCTCTCCTTCGGAGGGCTGAAAGACGGGCGGCTCCCCTTCACGATTTCCTGCTCCTCCGGGACCTACATCCGGTCCATCGCGAGCGAGCTCGGCGAAAAGCTCGGATGCGGGGCGCACCTCGAGTCCCTGCGCC
>Ga0209983_1000276_pt1 | contig 10669 bp, 8 predicted proteins | sample InoplaM1SPM_FD_187590 | JGI IMG/M metagenome (GOLD analysis project Ga0209983, IMG submission 187590) | Arabidopsis thaliana rhizosphere microbial communities from the Joint Genome Institute, USA, that affect carbon cycling - Inoculated... | ecosystem: Host-associated > Plants > Roots >...
ACCCCCGCGCCGCCCGAATGATCTCTGTCAGTACGGTTGACACGCCGTTCAGCACGAACTGGATGCCGATGACGGCGGTGATGAGTCCCATGATCTTCGACACGATCCGCTGGCCGGTCGGTCCGATTCGCGTGACGATCGTCGGGGCGGCGAGCAGGATCGCGAGCGTCAGCACGATGTTGACGGCGATCGCGACGCCGAGCGCCATGCGTCGCGGGCCGTCCTGGGCCTGGCCGATGAGGACCATCACGGCCGAGATCGCGCCCGGCCCAGTGATCACGGGGATCCCGAGCGGGACGATCGATGGGTCCTCCCTCTCGATGTGGCTCTGGGAGACGTAGCGCTCCCCCTCCTGCATCTCGCGGAGCGACATCATCGTGAAGAGAATCCCGCCGGCGATCTGGAAGGCCGGCACGGTGATGCCGAAGAACGAAAAGATCGCGCCGCCCGCCGCCGCGAACACAGCGAGAACGGCCGCCGCGGCGAGGCACGCGCGGAAAGCCGCGCGGCGACGCTCGGCGGCGGGCATGCCCATGGTGAGGCCGACGAAGATCGGCGCCGCCGAGATCGGGTTGATGACGGAAAAGAGCGAGGAGAACGCCAGGATGGCGAACTGGACCTCACGCTCGGTCAGCATGAGGTCAGGCCCGACGCTCGATGTGGCAAGTGGAGACCTGACCCCGTCTAGACCCCCTAATGTGGCAAGTGGAGACCTGACCCCCAATGTGGCAAGTGGAGACCTGACCCCGCATTTCTGCCGCCCGGCCTAGCCGGCGCGCAGGTGGTTCTCGAACTCCTCGGGATGCGCCGCGCGGGCGCGCGCTTCCTCGACCTCGACGAGCCCGTCTTTCGCCAGCCGGGCGAGCGACTCCTCGAGCGTGATCGAGCCCTGCTTCTTCGTGAGGACGATTTCCTGGTGAAGGTGCTGGAGGGCGTTCTTCCGGATGTGTTGCCGCGTGCCGTAGCTCACCAGGAGGAGCTCGGCCGCGGCGACCCGGCCTCCCCCTTTCTTCGGCAGGAGCGTCTGTGTCAGGACGGCGGCGAGCGCCATCGAGAGCTCCTGCCGGATCGTGTTCTGACGCTCCGCCGGGAACGAGTCGGCGATCCGGGAGACGGCCGAAGCGATGTCGGTGGTATGGACGGTCGAGAGGACCAGATGCCCGGTCTCGGCCGCCGCCAGAGCGATCCGCATCGTTTCCGGGTCGCGCATTTCTCCGACGACCACGACGTCGGGCGCCTGCCGCATCGCGGCGCGCAGCGCCGACGGGAAGTCGGGGGCGTCGACGCCGATCTCGACCTGCTCGACGAGGCTCGAGCGGTGCGGGTGCTCGTACTCGACGGGATCTTCGATCGTCACGATGTGACGCGCATCGCGCCGGTTGATCTCCTCGACCAAGGCGGCGAGCGTCGTCGTCTTCCCCGACCCGGTCGGGCCTCCGACGAGCACGAGCCCGCGGGGCAGCCGCGTGAGCGCTTCGGCGCCGGGCGGAAGACCGAGCGAGGCGAGCCGGGGCGGCTCGCTCGGAAGCGCGCGGATGGCGGCCGCGGCCCGGCCCCGTTCCCGGTGGAGATTCAATCGGAACCGCCCGATCCCCCGCACCTTGTAGGAGACGTCGGCGACCGAATCGCGCGCGTAACGCGTTCGGGCCGCCGAGGAAAGCGCCGGCAGAACGGCTTCCTCGATCTCGTCGCCCGCGAGCGGTGCTCCCGGGAGCGGCGTGAGGCTTCCGTCGATCCGCAGCGAGGGGGGCGCCCCCGCCACGAGCAGGAGGTCGCTGCCGCCCCGCTCCACGAGCGTCTGGAGCCACCCCTCCAGGCGCGCGGCGCTGCTGCCGCCCGACTCGGGGGGGCGGTCGGAATTCAGCTCCCGGATGAGCTCGTTTAAGTCCTGGACTTCGTCCACGGAGCGATTATTACGAAACCGGAGGCGGATCTGTCACATCCAATCTCTCGATGAGAACCTCCCGACTTCCCCTGCTCGCCGTCGCGATCCTCGGGACGGTCGCGGTCGTGGCCCGGCTCTCCGCGGGGGGTGCGTCCGGCAAGCCGCCCCTGGCGGTGGCGCCGGCCGGGCCGGGCGGCGCAAGGGACCTCGCCCTCGCCCCCGGCCTGTCGTTCACGGACGACTCGTCGAGCGCGTTTCCGATCCGGGGGAAGGACCTGGCCGATGGCCGGATCGCTTCGGACCGGCCCACCGCGATCTTCTTCGGGACGGCGCACTGCTGGAACACGAACCGCGAGGCGGAGCGGTTCGTCGCGTTCTACCGGAATCACCGGGACGCGGCGCGCTTCCTCGTCGTCGACCTCGAGCGACCGTCGCCGGATCAGGCGAAGCTCGTCGCCCGGTTCTACCGCGGCTACATCCCGACGCTGGCGTTCCTCGACCGGAAAGGGGACGTCGTCTACAACCGCGCGGGAGAGACGGCGCGCGAGAGGGGTGACGTCTCGCGTCTGGAGAAGATACTCGGAGAAGCCACCGGTCGCTGAATCCGACTTAGGTCGGGGGTTCTCACCATTCCTGGCCCGCCGTAGGCTCGCCTTACTGGAGGCGATCCATGTCGAAAGTCATGCGGGCTCTAGGCTGCGCTTTTCTCGCTGTTTTTTCAGTGGGCGCGATATCGGCCGACGAGATCGAGAACTGGACGGCACCGCCCTATTGGTCACCGCCGGCGCCTGGGCAGGTGGTAAAGCTGAACGAGGCCGGCATCGTCTCGCCCATGGCTCTCGAGACCGTGCCAAGCGGTCCTCTTCCCTTCTTCGCCATCGCTCCCTGCCGGGTCGTCGACACCCGGCCTTCCCAGGGCTTCGCGGGCGCCTACGGACCGCCCATCATGGCCGCCAACGCGATCCGGACCTTCGACATCAACTCCGGTCCCTGCCCCGGCATCCCCGCGGGCGCCGAGGCGTACTCCCTCAACTTCGCGGTCACCGAGACCACGGGAGCCCCCGGGGACATCCGGGTGTTCCCGACGGGCTCGGGCGTGTCGACCACCTCGGTTCTCAACTGGAACTTCGTCGGCAACGGCGCCATCGCCAACGCGATCATCATTCCGGCCGGCACCAACGGCGCGATCGACGTCCAGGTGGCCGGTTTCAACACGCACCTCGTCATCGACATCAACGGCTACTACGCGCCGATCTCGATCGTGAACACGGTGAACGGCCTCTCGGGCGCCATCACTCTGGCGCAGGGTTCCAACATCTCGATCACGCCGTCAGGCCAGACGCTGACGATCGGGTCGACCGCGGCGGGCTTACCGGCGGGTTCCGCCAACCAGACCCTGCGGCACAACGGCTCGAGCTGGGTCGCGAGCGGCGCGCTCACCAACGACGGGACGAACGTCGGGCTGACGGGCACGCTTCTGTTCCCCGCGACTGCGCGAGCTCAGGCGGGAGCGAACCAGATACTGAAGGTGGTGGGGTCGGACTCGAATACGTTCCTGGGGGAGTTCGCCGGCGACGCCGCTTCTTCGGGTGTCGGTAACACGGGCATCGGCTTCAAGGCGCTGTGGAAGGCGAACAGCTCGAGTGCTTTCAACGTGGCCGTCGGGTCGGGAGCTCTTCAAAGTTTGACGAGCCCAATCGGCAACGTCGGCATCGGCCTTCTGGCGCTCCGGAATCTCACGACCGGAAACAACAACATCGCGATCGGCGGCGACGTGGGACCCAACGTCACGACCGGGAACAACAACATCGCGATCGGGCAGCTCGCGGGGAGCAACACCTTCGCGGGAAGCCACAACATCTACATCGGTGCTTCCGGCTCGGCCGACGAGTCCGGCCAGATCCGGATCGGCACGGTCGCGAACATCACCCAGGGAACCGTGATCGTCGGGATCCACGGCTTCGGGAGCTCCGGCGGCATCCCGGTGATCGTGAATGCGGGCGGCCGGCTCGGGACGACCACCTCCTCGGCCCGGTTCAAGGAGGACGTCCGGGACATCGCCCGGGAGAGCGACGATCTGATGAAGCTCCGGCCGGTCGCGTTCCGGTACAGGGAGAGCCACGAGCCCGGCGGACTGCAGCAGTACGGCTTGATCGCGGAGGAAGTCGCCCGGGTTTATCCGGAGCTCGTCGTGTCGGACGGCGAGGGGCGCCCATTCGCGATCCGCTCGCAGCTTCTCGACCCGCTCCTCCTCGCCGAAATCCAGAAACAGCGCCGCGAGATCGAGGAGCTCAAGGCGCGACTGTCAAAGCTGGAGGAAAAGAACGCGCCCTGACGGGCGGCGGCGAAACGGGAGCTATCCGACCAGCCCGTCTTCCAGGCTCCAGTTCGTGTGAGGCACCTTGTTGTCGATGATCCACAGCTTCAGCAGGCGCGCGTACGTCGTCGGCTGCCAGTCGATCGAATCGAAGAACGGTCGCAGCGCGAAGTGGAGCTTGCGCAGGTTGTAGAACGGCACGCCCGTGAAGTAGTGGTGCTCGAGGTGGTAGGCGGAGTAGAGGTACCAGAAGTCCCACCAGCGCGACGGCCGGATGACGCTGCCCCACTTGGCCGGGTCTTCCGGCACGATCGCGTAGTGCTGCCCCAGCCGGTTCAACGCGAACGCGATGGGGAAGACGGAGAAGTAGGGGACGAGGTACACCCGGGCGAGAACTCCCCAGCCGCCGACGAGAAAGATCGCCACCATGGCGGCGAGGTGAAAGGCGATCGTCCCGCGCCGCTCCCAGGCGATGCGGCGCTGGAGATGCGGCGGATAGCTCGCGGTCTCGAGCCGCGCGGCCCGGAAGTAGATCGGGAAGAGAGCGGGAGTGAAGTAGAGCAGCTTGTACCAGGCCTTGTTGATCTTCGGCGAGAGGTAGTGACGCTTGGGATCGGCGATCGAATCGCCGAGCTCGTTGTGATGCGTCAGATGCCACCGTGTGAACTGGAGCGCTGAAATCCCGGAGGGGATCGCGTAGAGGATCGCCAGAGCGCGTTCGGCGGCGGGGCGCGGCCCGTTGAAGACCGCGCGGTGGACCACCTCGTGCAACAGCACGGTGAAGTTGAAGACGGTCCAGCCGGCCACGAGCGCCGACGGGATCCAGATCCACGGCTGCGGGAAGAGCCACGAGATCGCGGACGCCGCGCCGAGGAGAAGGAACTGGCGCGCGGCGATCGCCAGGTGCCGCACGGGGCTCTTCCGATGGAGCTCTTTCAGAACCTCGTGCGGGATTTCCTTCGCCAGCCGGTGCCGCAGATCCCGGGAGGCCTTCACCCAGAAGTGGTCGCCGCCTGCCGGCGGGTACTCCTCGGGACGAGTCGGGGCGATCGGATTCGCGCTCATCGGTGTTTCAGAAAAACAACGTCCAAAAGGCCGGCCCTATTCTCTCAGAGGCCCAGGAAGACCCTCGCGATCGCGAAATAGATGAACAACCCGGTCGCGTCCACCAGCGTCGCGATGAGCGGGGCGGACATGACCGTCGGATCGATCTTCAGGATAGTGGCGATCATCGGGATCGACGCACCGACGGCGTTGGCCCACGTGCAGATGGCGAGGATGCTGACGCCGACGGTCAAGGCGAGCGGGGTGTTCGAGCCCCAGAGCAACGCGCGACCGAACCCGACGACTCCGAGCAGGAGGCCGAGGATGAACCCGCTGCCGGCCTCGCGCAGGAAGACCCGCCCGAAGTCGCGAATCTTGATCTCGCCGAGCGCGAGACCGCGCACGATGGTCGTCACCGTCTGCGATCCTGAGTTCCCGCCGGTTCCGATCAGGAGCGGGATGAAGAAGGACAGCGCCACGACCTTCGCGAGCTCGTCCTCGAAGTGACGGAGCACCGTGCCCGTGAGCGTCTCGGTGACGAAGAGCAGGAGGAGCCAGTTGAAGCGGAGCCGCACGTTTCGGAAGGGGCTTCGCGCGAAGTAGCCCTCGGGTTCCTCTTCGGCGGACACGCCGGCCATGTGGAGCACGTCTTCGGTCTGCTCTTCGTTCAGGACGTCGATGACGTCGTCGACGGTCACGATGCCGACCGGGCGGTTCGACTCGTCGACCACCGGGATGACGTAAACGTCGTATTTCTGGACGAGCTTTGCGACCTCTTCCTGCGGGGTGTCCGTGTGCACCGTCGCCACGCGGCGGTCGAGGAGCTCGCCGATCTTGCGCTCCGGCGGTTGCGGCAGCAGCCGGCGAAGCGTGACTGCTCCCACGAGGTGGTCCTCGGCGTCGACCGCGTAGATCGTCTGAATCGTTTCGACCTCGGGATCGATCTTCTTCAGGTGCTCGAGCGTCTCGCCGACCGTCCACTCCGGCCGGACCTTCGCGAACTTCTCCGTCATGAGACGGCCCGCCGTTCCCGGCTCGTAGCGCAGAAGGCGCTTCGCCTCGGCGGCGTCGCGCGGGGACATCTTCGCGAGGAGCGCCTCCCGCCTCCGCTGCGAGACGTGCTCGAGCAGGAACACGACCTCGTCTCCGGGAAGGCGATCGAGCTCGGCCCCGAGCTTCTCGAGGGAGACCTGGTGGAGAACGAGGCGGAGCGTCTCGCCCTTCAGCTCCGAGAGAACCCCGGCTCCCTGATCCGGCGGCAACGCCTCGAAGAGGACGAGGCGGTCCTCTCGCGGGAGATCGTCGAGCAGCTCGGCCAGGTCGGCCGGGTGGAGCTCCGCCACGGCCTTCGCGAGCTCGCCCGGCCTCTCGCGGATCAGCTCCTCGATGTCGGGAGCGAGCAGCTTCGCCACGGACATTTGCGCCTATTCTGCTCTGGTAAACCGGGGACAGACCACGGTTTCGAGATGCCCTTCGGCCTGGCGGGTCGCTCCCGCGAAACCGTGGTCTGTCCCCAAAAAAAAGCCCCCAAAAAAAAGCCCCGCGCGAGCGGGGCCCGTTTCGTTGCCGTCGTGGGGCTACTTGCCCGGAGCCGCTTCCATCGAGGCGACCTCGATCGTCATCTTCTCCTTGTCGGCCTTCCCCTTCACCACGACTTCCTTGCCGGCCATCTTCCCGGCCTCTTCCTGGTTCGAGAGGATCCAGACCTTGCCGTCGGCGGCGGTGTACAGGGCGTACTTCTCGCCGCTCTTGACGCACTTGTGAGCGCAGGCAGCGTGGTCGGCCTTGGCGCCCTTCGCGCCGCAGCCGGTGTCGGTCACGACGCCCGTCCAGGAGCCGTCGGCCATGTCGCCGGCGATCGCGAACGAGGCGACGCTCGCGACGAAAACGGCGAGCAGAATGCGGGATACGAGTTTCTTCATGTCGTACTCCTTTAATCGAGTCGTCCCGGTCCAGCCCGGGGGACTCATCCTAATACGGTGGAAGATGACGTTTGGATGAACCCTTTGGCCGGGACCTTTCTCCGGGCTCTACTGCGGGCCGCGCTTGCCGCGGTCGACGCCGGCCGGGCCACGGCTTCCGCGCTCTCGCGACGGGACGTCGCCCGCGCGCTCCGGGGCGCCGGACGCGTGGGGATCTTCGCCTGCGGCAAGGCGGCGACAGGGATGTTCGAGGCAGCCTGGCGTACCGGACGGGAGGGGCTCGTCGTTCTTCCGCGCGGGTATGCTCCGCCCCGCAGGCGGCCGGGCGCCCGGGTCCTCTTCGCCGCGCATCCGGAGCCGGACGGGAGGAGCGTCGCGGCCGCCCGCGCGGCGGTCGCGTTCGTTGAGCGTTTCGGACGGGACGACGTCGTCCTCTGTCTCGTGTCGGGAGGCTCCTCGTCCCTGCTCTGTCTCCCTCGCCGCGGCGTCACGCTCGCGCGCAAGAGGGGCGAGGTTCGACGTCTCGTGGAGTCGGGAGCCTCGATCGTCGAGGTCAACCGCCTGCGGACGTCTCTGTCGGCGATCAAAGGAGGAAAGCTCGCGCGCGCAACCGCCGCGCGGATCGTGACCCTCGTCGTCTCCGACGTACCCGGCGACGTTCCGTCGCGCGTCGGCTCGGGGCCGACGATCCGGCGCCGGGCCGGGGACTTGACGCGAGTCATTGCGTCGAACCGCGACGGGCTGGCCGGCGCGGCACGGGAGGCGCGCCGGCTCGGGCTCACGCCGCGAACGCGGCGCACGCGGCTCGCCGGGGAGGCAGTGGCAGCCGGCCGGCTCATGGGCGCCGCGGTGCGGCGGCTCCCGACCGGAGAGGCGGTCCTCGCGGGCGGCGAGACGACGGTCGCGCTCGGGCGCCGCGGCGGACGCGGCGGTCGCAACCTCGAGGCGGCGCTCGCGGCCGCGCTCGCGCTCGACGGTCTTCGGGACGCGGCGATGCTCTTCGCCGCCTCCGACGGCAAGGACGGATCGTCGGATGCGGCCGGAGTGATCGTGGACGGCGGAACGGCCGGACGGGCGCGCCGACAGCGGCTCGACCCGCTCCGGGCGCTCTCGTTCCACGACACCGAACCCTTCTTCGAGCGGGCCGGAGGGCTCGTCGTGACCGGCCCGACCGGAACAAACGTGGCCGACTGGGCGTTCGGGGTGCGCGGATACCCGATGGGAAACGGGAAACGGAAAACGGGAAACGAGAAGGGCTCGAAGTGAAGAGATTCGCATCGCTGGGACTCTTGCTCGCTGCCGCGCTCGGAATCGAGGCCGCGCAGCAGGAACATCGCCAGCCGCTCGTTTACAAGCTCGAGGTCGCCGGGTCCTCGGTGAAATGGGAGCTGCCGTCCACGTTCGAGACCGTGAAGGGCGACGTCCCCGTCTTTCGCGGGACCATCGAGGCGACGCCGCTCGCGTCGGGAGCGTGGGACGTGAAGGGCCGGGTCGTCGTTCCGGCGGCGGCGATGCGTACGGGAAACCGGCGGCGCGACAACCGCATGCGCGGCCGGATCCTCGAGGCCGCCCGGTACCCCGAGATCGTGTTCGAGCTGCGCCGGTTCACGGGAGACCTCTCCCGCCTCCGTCCGGGCGAGAACTTCACGGCGCAGGTGGAGGGAGACCTGACCGTGCACGGGCGCGTCGCCCGCGTCCAGCTCCCCGTCGACGTGTACGTCTTCGCGGATCGCGTCGAAGTGGCCGGATCGTTTCCGCTCAACTGGAAGGACTACGGGATGCGCGATCCGTCGATCGGCCCGATCCGCGTGAAGGAGCCGATGCAGGTCAATTTCCGGCTGCGGGCGGTCCCTGTGAAAGCCGCGGGGACAGGCCCTGCGGGCCTGCACCCGCTTCCGAATTCCGTGGGGACAGGCCCTGCGGGCCTGCACCCGCTTCCGAATTCCGCGGGGACAGGCCCTGCGGGCCTGCACCCATCGCGGTCCACCCCGGAGGGGCCGCTCACCCGGCCGTTTCGGAGATAATCGCCAGTTCCGATGAAAACGCCGGTGCGCCGACAGGAGCTTTCCCGCCTCGAGCGGTACACGGAGGAGCCGAACCGCTTCGGCGCCTACCGGATCGCGCTCGGGTTCCCGAACTCCTACGAGATCGGGATGTCGAACCTCGGGTTCCAGTGGGTGTACCGCCTGTTCAACCGCATCCCCGACGTCGTCTGCGAGCGGTTCTTCCACGAGGAGGGGGAGCCGGCCGTCACGTTCGAGAGCGGGATCCCTCTGTCGGACTTCGGCCTCGTCGCCTGGTCGCTGTCGTGGGAGATGGACGTCGTCAACATCGTCCGGACGCTCCGCGCCGCGGGGATCCCGCTGCGGCGCGAGAGCCGGGACGAGCGGCACCCGCTGCTTCTCGTGGGCGGCGACATCGCGCGAATGAACCCGGCGATCCTGTCCCCGTTCATCGACGTGTTCGCGCTGGGCGACGGGGAGCGGCTCGTCCCCTCGATCGCGGACCTCGCGAAGCGCGGCCTCGACCGCCAGGCCTTCCTCCAGGAGATCGCGCGCCTTCCCGGATTTTTCGTCCCGGGAGTTCAGGGCCCGCGCGCGGAGTCGTCCGAGAGCTCGAAGGTCGTCATCCAGCAGCCCATGTCGCGCAAGGAGATCCGGCCGGACTTCGAAGTTCCGCACACGACGATCCTGACGCCGGCGACCGAGCTCGCGGACAAGCTCCTGATCGAGATCTCGCGCGGGTGCACCGAGATGTGCCGCTTCTGCTGGGCGGCGTACGCGATGGCGCCGGTCAAGCAGTATCCGGCCGCCTCGATCCTCGGCGTGGCGCGCGCGGCGCGGCCGCTCACCGATCGGACGGGCCTGATCGCCACGGCGGTGTGCGATCACCCGCAGATCACGGAGATCCTCCAGGGACTTGCCGACCTCGGTTACCACATCGCGCTCTCTTCCATAAAGATCGACGCGATCGAGGACCCGATCCTCGAGGTTCTCGCGCGGCAGGGGGAGCGGGCGCTCGCCATCGCCCCGGAGGCGGGGAACGAACGCCTGCGCCGGCACGTCAACAAGAAGGTCTCCGACGAGATGCTCCGCGAGAAGGCGCGTCTCGTTTTCGCCCGCGGGTTCACGCGCTTGAAGCTGTATCTCCAGGTCGGGCTTCCGTCCGAGACCGACGCGGACGTCGCCGACATCGTCCGCATGGTCGGCGAGCTGCGCGAGATCGCCGTCGCCGAAGGACGGCGTTTCGGCCGGGTCGCCGACCTCGTGCCGTCGGTCAACGCGTTCATCCCGAAGCCGCACACGCCGTACGAGGACGAGTCGCTTGCGGACGAGGGAGCCCTCAAAGAGAAGCTCGCCTACCTGCAGCGCGAGTTCACGAGGATGCCGAACGTCGTTTTCCGCGGGATGCCCGTCGGCGAGGCGGTCTGGGAGGCCTACCTGGCGAAGGCCGACGAGTCCGCCGCGGACGTGCTCGAGGAGGCCGCGGGCGGCACGCCCG
>Ga0209983_1000277_pt1 | contig 10652 bp, 9 predicted proteins | sample InoplaM1SPM_FD_187590 | JGI IMG/M metagenome (GOLD analysis project Ga0209983, IMG submission 187590) | Arabidopsis thaliana rhizosphere microbial communities from the Joint Genome Institute, USA, that affect carbon cycling - Inoculated... | ecosystem: Host-associated > Plants > Roots >...
CCGGCAAATGGACGAATCCTTCCGGCGCCTGCGCGCGGCGCGCGTGGACCTCATGCAGATCCACAACCTGCTCGACTGGTCCACGCATCTCCGCACGCTTCGGGAGTGGAAGGCCAAGGGCCGGATCCGCTACGTGGGCGTCACCCACTACACCGAGAGCGCCTACGACGAGCTGGAGCGTGTGCTCCGCGCCGAGGCGCTCGACTTCGTCCAGGTGAACTATTCGGTGGACGAGCGCGAGTCGGAGCGCCGCATCATCCCGCTCGCCCGCGACCGGGGCGTGGCGGTCATCGCCAATCGCCCCTTCGCGGAAGGCGCGCTGTTCGGTCGGGCGCGTGGCAAGCCGCTGCCCGCGTGGGCGGCCGAGATCGATTGCGAGTCGTGGGCCCAGCTCTTCCTCAAGTGGATCCTGGCGCACCCCGCCGTGACGTGCGTGATCCCCGCTACCAGCCGTCCGCAGCACCTGGTCGACAACATGAAGGCGGGGCTCGGTGCGCTTCCCGACGCGGCGACGCGGGAGCGCATCGCGGCCGCGGTGGCTGCGGGTCGCCCGTCAGGGCACGGGCACGGCGTCGAGAACGTGTTGACCGATCTCGCCGGCGCCGCGGAAGCGACTCTCGTCGCGCGGCGCGAGGCGGTGGCCGACGACCGCCGGCAGCACCGCCTGGACGTCCTCCGGGAGCACGCCGGAATGCGAGTGAATCAGGGCCCAGGCCTGCGCTGCGCGCAGCAGCGCGATCACCGCGCGCGGCGAGAGGCCGGCCTGGAACTCCGCGGTCCGGCGGGTGTGCGCAGCGACGGCCTGGACGTAATCGAGCAGCGCCTCTGAAGCGTGCACCTGCGGCACATCGCGCTGCAGGCGCAGCAGCTGCTGCGGCGCCAGCGCCGGGACCAGGGTTGCGAGCAGATCACGACGGTCCTGCCCGAGCAGCAGCTGCCGCTCGAGGGCATCCTGCGGATAGCCGAGCTCGATGCGCATCAGGAACCGGTCGAGTTGCGATTCGGGAAGCGGGAAGGTGCCGACCTGGTACACCGGGTTCTGCGTCGCGATCACGAAGAACGGCTCCGTCATCGGATACGTGTTGCCGTCGGCCGTGACCTGGTGCTCCTCCATCGCCTCGAGCAGCGCGCTCTGCGCCTTCGGCGTGGCGCGATTGACCTCATCGGCCAGCACGAGCTGTGCGAACACTGGTCCTCGATGGAAGCGGAACTGGCCGCCCTCGGGCTCGAACACCGACACGCCGATGATGTCTGCGGGCAGCAGGTCGCTCGTAAACTGGATCCGCTGGTAGACGAGCCCGAGCGTACGTGCGAGTGCGTGCGCGAGCGTGGTCTTGCCCACGCCGGGGATGTCCTCGATCAGCAGGTGACCGCGCGCCAGCAGGCAGGCGAGTGACAGGCGGAGCTGGCGGTCCTTGCCGAGGATGATCCGGTTCAGGCCCGCGAGCGCCGATTCGATCAGCTCGATGGCCTCGGTATCGCGGGTCGGAGTCCCGTGGTGCAGCGGCGTGCTCAAGGCCTGGCTCTCATGCGGTGGATCCGGCGGTCAGCGTGCGCAGCCGTCGCAGCTGCTCGTCGAGCTGCCCGGCGTGGCGCTCGAAGTTGGCGAGCCGTTCGCGCTCGAGCGCCACGACATCCGCGGGCGCGTTGCCGACGAAGCTCACATTGGCGAGGCGCGCGCGACTGCGGTCGCGGTCGGCGATCGCGCGGGTGCGGCGCTTTTCGAGCCGGGCAGCGCCCGCCGACAGGTCGTCGACCAGCCGGGAGAACGGAGCGAGCACCGCACGCCCATCCACGATCGCGATCGCGCTCGGCGGCAGGTCCGCCTCGGTGCGCACCAGCTCGACCGACTCGAGGTTACCGAGTCGCGCTATCAGCGGCGCGAGCGAGGCGAGCGCGTCCGCATCGTTGGCGCGCTCGCTGATCACCCAGGCAGGCGTCGCGCGCGCGTGCGGGACGTCGAGCTCGCCGCGGATCTGCCGGATGCCGAGTACGATCGCCTGCAGCGACTCGATCTGGCAGACGGCTTCGTCATCCGCGGGATACGCCGCTGGCGACGGGTAGGCGGCGAGCATGACCGTCTCGCCGGGTTCGCCCGCGAGCGGCGCCACGCGCTGCCAGATTTCCTCGGTCACGAACGGCATCAGCGGGTGAAGCATCCTGAGCGAGGATTCGAGCACGGCGAGCAAGGTGCGCCGCGTGCCGCGCCGGGCCGCCGGGGCGACCGACTCGGATTGCAGAGGCGGTTTCACGAGCTCGAGATACCAGTCGCAGAACTCGTACCAGACGAACTGGTACATGGCCTGCGCCGCGAGGTCGAAGCGGTAGGCCGCGAACTGCTCGCGTACGACCGCAAGCGTCCGGCCCAGCCGATCGCGTATCCAGCGATCCGCCAGCGAGAGCTCGCATGGTCCGGCGAGTTCCGCCGCGTGCGGCTCGGTGTTCATCAGCACGAAGCGCGCGGCATTCCACAGCTTGTTACAGAAGTTGCGGTAGCCCTCGATCCGCCCCAGGTCGAAGCGGATGTCCCGCCCCATCGTCGCGAGCGCTGCGAACGTGAAGCGCAGCGCATCGGTGCCGTAGGACGGTATGCCTTGGGGGAACTGGCGGCGCGTGGCCTTCTCGATCGCCGTCTTCATCTGCGGCTGCATCAGTCCGGAGGTGCGCTTGGCGATGAGCGCCTCGAGGTCGATGCCGTCGATCAGGTCGAGCGGGTCGATGATGTTGCCCTTGGACTTGGACATCTTCTCCCCGTGCTCGTCACGGATGAGCCCGGTGATGCAGACGTCGCGGAACGGAACGTCGCCGGCGAAGCGGAGCCCCATCATGATCATGCGGGCGACCCAGAAGAAGATGATGTCGAATCCCGTGACCAGCACCGAGGTCGGATAGTAGTCCGCGAGCTCACCGGTGCGCTCGGGCCAGCCGAGCGTGGAGAAGGGCCAGAGCGCCGAGCTGAACCACGTGTCGAGCACGTCCTCGTCCTGGCGGAGCTCGACGTCGCGGCCGAGCCTTGCCCTGGCGGCGGCGCGCGCTTCCTGCTCGCTGCGCGCGACGTACACCCCGCCCTCCGCGTCGTACCAGGCGGGAATCCGGTGACCCCACCAGAGCTGGCGGCTGATGCACCAGTCCTGGATGTTGCGCATCCACTGAAAATAGGTTTTCGACCATTGCTCCGGGACGAAGTGGATACGGCCGTCCTCGACGGCGCGGATCGCGGGCGCGGCAAGCGGCGCGACTTTCACGTACCACTGGTCGGTGAGCCAGGGCTCCAGCACTGCGCCGCTGCGGTCGCCACGCGGCACGGGCAGCGTATGCGGCTCCGTCTTCTCGAGCAACCCGGCGGCCTCGAGATCGGCCACGACGCGCTCGCGGGCCGCGAAGCGATCGAGGCCGCGATAGGGCGTCGGAACTTCGTCGTTGAGCACGGCGTCCGCCGTGAAGATGTTGATGAGTGGCAGACCGTGACGGCGTCCGACCTCGTAGTCGTTGAAGTCGTGGCCGGGCGTGATCTTGACGCAGCCGCTGCCGAACGAGGGATCGACGTAGGCGTCGGCGATGACCGGGATCAGTCGTCCCGTCAATGGCAATCGGACCTGGCGTCCGACGAGGTGACGATAGCGCTCGTCGTCGGGATGCACCGCGACCGCCGTGTCGCCCAGCATCGTTTCGGGTCGTGTGGTGGCGACGACGAGGTGACCATGCGCATCCTCGAGCGGGTAGCGGAGACTCCAGATCCAGCCCTGTTCAGGCTCAGCCACGACCTCGAGGTCGGAGAGCGCCGTATGCAGGACAGGGTCCCAGTTGACGAGCCGCTGGCCGCGGTAGATCAGGCCGTCCTGGTACAGCCGGACGAACACTTCGGCGACCGCGGCGGAGAGGCCTTCGTCCATCGTGAAGCGGTCGCGCGACCAGTCGACCGATGCGCCGAGCCTGCGCATCTGGCGTGCGATCGTTCCGCCGGATTCGTCTTTCCAGCGCCACACGCGCGCGACGAACTCCGCGCGCCCGAGCACGACGCGGTGCTCGCCCTGCTGGTTGAGCTGACGCTCGACCACCATCTGGGTCGCGATGCCCGCGTGATCGGTGCCGGGCTGCCACAGCGTGCGCCGGCCCTCCATCCGGTGAAATCGCGTCAGCGCGTCCATCAGCGTGTGCTGGAACGCGTGACCCATGTGCAGGGTGCCGGTGACATTCGGCGGCGGAATCACGATGCTGTACGGCGCTCCATCGCCCGAGGGCGCGAACCACCCCGCGGCTTCCCAGCGCTGGTAGATTCGCGCTTCGATTTCGCCGGGCGAGTAACTCTTATCCATCGGATTGGGCACTGTCACAGATTGTGCGACTCGGGGTTCGCCCCATGCTCGCGGTATCGTCGCCAGCGGCTGCGGCCCAGCGTCTTCGCCGCTTCGTCCGCGCCCACGATCTCGAGCACCCGCGTATAGCCCTCGAGTCCAGACGGCGCGTCGTCGCCGAGGTTGACGAGCACGTCGCGGTGCGAGTCCGGCAGGGCGCCGCTCCCGATCAGCACCGGGGTCTCCGCCGCTACGGCCGAGTCGGCGGGCCACACGCAGTGTGGCACGAAACTCCGGTCGCTGAAGCTCCACAGCAGCTCGTCGATCTCGGCGGTCTCTGCGGCGCCTCCGGTGCGCAGTGTCACTCGCAGCCCCTGGTCATAGGCTTTCTCTGCCAGCCGGCATGCCGTCCGCAGCCGCGCCCGCGGCTCGGTGTCGCTCAACAGATAGAAATCGACCTTCGGTACGGTCACGATCCGCGATGGTTCGCGAGGAAGTCGACCAGGAGCGCGACCGGACGGCCCGTGCTGCCCTTCTGTGCGCCACTCAGGTAGGCGACACCGGCTATGTCGAGGTGCGCCCAGCGGAGGCCTTCGGTGAACTTGGACAGGAAACAGGCTGCCGTGATGGCACCGCCTTCGCGGCCGCAGGAATTTGTGAAGTCCGCAAAATTGCTCTTGAGCTGCTCGTGGTACTCCTCGGCCATCGGCATATGCCAGGCGCGATCTTCCGCCCGCTGACCGGCAGCGAGGATTTCGGCCGCGAGCGCCTCGTCGTTGCTCATGACCGCTGCGAGGTGTGCGCCGAGTGCGATCACGCAGGCGCCGGTCAGCGTCGCGACGTCGAGCACGACGGCAGGCTTGAAACGGCGTGCGTACTGCAGTGCATCGCAGAGGATCAGCCGTCCCTCGGCGTCGGTGTTGACCACCTCGATCGTCCGGCCGGACATGCTGCGCACGATGTCCCCCGGCTTGGTCGCATGTCCGCTCGGCATGTTCTCGCAGGCGGGGACGATCCCGATCAGGTTGATCGGCAGTCCGATGATCGCGGCGGCCTTGATCGCGCCAAAGACGCTCGCCGCACCGGTCATGTCGAACTTCATCTCGTCCATGCCGGGCGGCTGCTTGAGGGATATGCCGCCGCTGTCGAAGGTAACGCCCTTGCCCACGAGCACGATCGGCGCCGCGCCGCGGCGCCCGCCCTGATGGCGCAATACGATCAATCGCGCCGGCTCGTCGGTTCCTGCCGTCACCGACAGGAACGAACCCATTCGCAGGCGCTTCAGCTCCCGTTCGTCGAGCGTGCGGGCGCTGACGGATCGATGCTCGCGCGCAAGCTGCCGCGCGCGCGAGGCGAGATAGCTGGGCGTGCAGACGTTGGCGGGCAGGTTGGCGAGGTCGCGCGTGAGCGAGGCGCCCGCGGCGATAGCCGCGCCGTGCGAGAGACCGCGATTGGCGTCCGCGACCTGGCTGCGATTCTGTACGGCGATTGCGAAGGCTGCGAGAGCCGGCGGCTTCGGCGGACGCGTGCTGCGGATGGCGGGTACGCGGTAGAGCGCGTGACCCACCGCCTCCGCCGCAAGGCGCCCACGATAGTACGAATCGGTCGCGCTCACGGATTCGAGCGACAGGAAGCTTACGGCGTTGCGCGCGCCGCTGCGCACCAGCGCCGCGGCTGCGGCCAGCATCGCCTTCTTGTACTGCTTGCGCGTGAGAGCGCCCTTGCCGCCGATGCCCACCACGAGCACGCGCTGGCAGGGGCCGCCGTCGACGTCGAGCAGCGTGGTCTCGCCGATCCGGCCACGGAGATCGCCGCGCTTGGCAAGCCGCGCAAGCCGGCCGTTGAGGCGCGCATCGAGCGGTTCCGCGGAGGCGGCGAGAGCGCCGTTCTCATGAATGCCGACGATGGCACAATCGGTGCGACGGCGTGCGGCTGGGCCGCTGACCGCATGAAAACGCATCTGCCGTACCTGCTCCAGCGAGTTGTTATTCGACCTGGCGGAATGCGCGGCTGGTTTGCCCGCCGCCGTGCCCGCTACACTTGGGCTGCTAAGCGGCTCCGGGTTGCTGGTCGGGCCGCATGCAGACGGCGAAGTCTACCGTTTCCCATCCGGAGCCGCGACCCGTGCTGACACGGCTTGATCGCTACCTGCTGCGCGAGACGACGGTTACCTTCACCGCCGTCACGGGCGTGCTGCTTGTGATCCTGTTGTCCAACCAGCTCGCGCGGATCCTCGGCCAGGCGGCGCAGGCCGGGCTTTCCGGCCGCATCGTGCTCGCACTGGTCGGGCTGACGACGCTGCAGCAGCTGACCATCCTGCTTCCGGTCGGCCTTTTTCTCGGCATCGTCCTGTCGCTGGGCCGCCTGTATCACGAGAGCGAGATGACGGCGGTCGGTGCCTGCGGCGTCGGCCCGCTCTCGATCTATCGCCCGGTCGTCCTGCTGGCGGTGGTGGTCGCCGCGGTACTGGCCCTGCTGTCCTTCCGTGTTGTACCCACCGCCGGGACGCGCGCGCAGCAGATCCGCGTCGAAGCACTGCGGGTGGCGCAGTTCGGGGCACTGGAGCCAGGCCGGTTCCGCAGCTTCGCAGGTGGAGACGCGGTCTTCTACGCGGAGCGAATCGATCGGGCCGGGCAGCTGTACGGAGTATTTGTCCAGCGGCGCGTCGAGGACCGCATCGAGCTGGCCGTGGCCAAACGCGCCGAGCAGCGCGGTGCCGGGCAGATGGAGCAGGAGTTCGTGCTGTACGACGGCCGGCGCTACGAGGGCGTGCCCGGCTCGCCGGAGTGGCGGGTTGTCGAATTCCGGGAGCACGGCATCCCGGTGCGCCTGCCCGAGTACAAGGCCCAGAAAGAGCGTTACGAGCTCAAGCCTACTGCGGCACTGCTCGATTCGGACGAGGGACCTGCACGCGCGGAGCTCGCCTGGCGTGCCGCGGTGCCGGTGATGGCGCTGGTGCTGACGTTGCTTGCGGTTCCGCTTGCAAAGCTGCGACCACGGCAGGGGCGCTTCGCTCGCATCGGGTTGGCGATTCTCGCGTATTTCCTCTATTCGAACCTGCTTGCGGCAGTACGGGTCTGGATGGAAAAGGATGCTGCGGCAGGCCAGCTCGGGTTGTGGTGGGTGCACTTGCTGCCGCTCGGCCTCGCGGCCGCCATGGTCTGGGCCGAAGAACATCCCGGCTGGTGGCGTCGGCGCGAGCAGGCCGCCGCCTGAGAGTCTGAATGTCGAAGCTTGGCAACTACATCATCCGTACCGTGCTCGGCTTCACGGCGCTCGTGCTGCTGATGCTCCTCGCGCTCGGCGCCTTGTTCCTCTTCATCGGCCAGCAGGACGATATCGGTACCGGCGGTTACACGGTGATCGAGGCGGCGCGGTTCGTAGCCCTCAACCTGCCGAGCTATCTGTTCGACCTGCTTCCGGTGGGCGCGTTGATCGGCGCGCTGCTCGGACTGGGGAATCTTGCGCGTGGCAGTGAACTCGTCGTGATGCGCGCTTCCGGCGTGAGTACGGCGCGCTTCTGCGCCTGGCTCGGCGTTGCAGGCCTGGTGCTTGCCGTGCTGATGTTCATCATCGGCGAATACATCGCGCCCCCGCTGCAGAAGTACGCCCTGCAGCTCAAAGTGTTCAGCAAGTACAGCGAATTCAGCTTCGCCGGCGACCGTGGTACCTGGGCCCGCGACGGCGACACGATCATCAGCGTCGAGCAGCAGTCGGCGAGCACGCGTTATGGCGGCGTGCTGCTCTTCCAGTTCGACCCGCAGCGGCGCCTGCTGAGCATCGGGCGGGCCGAGTCCGCGAGCCTCGACGCCACGAACCGCTGGCAGCTCGAGAACTTCGCGGCAACGCGCTTCGTCGGAAGCGGCACCGAGATCGAGCGCAACGCTGTCAAGGAGGTGCGGTCCTCTCTGTCGGCCGACTTCCTGGGACTCGCGGTGGTCGAGCCCCGCTCAATGGCGCTCAGCGACATCGTCGCCTACGTGAGGCATCTGCGGGCCAACGATCTCGACACGCGTGCTTTCGAGACGGCGCTCTGGTCGCGAATCGCCCGGATGGCGGCCCTGCTGCTGGTCGTCATGCTCGCGCTGCCGTTCGCGCTCGGACCGGTGCGCAGCTCGGGGCAGGGTGCGCGCATCGTTATCGGCATCCTGATAGGCGCAGGCTACGTGCTCACGAGCCGCACCATCGAAAGCAGCGGGCAGATCTTCGACGTGCCGCCCTGGGTGGTGGGGTGGGTCCCCACCATCGCGCTCGCCCTGCTCACCGTTTTGCTGCTCGCGCGCGCGCGGTAGCGGGTGGCTGCTCGCCACCACCGGCGGAGCGGCGGCGAGCTGCTACCGTGGCACCACGACGACGCGGGTGTCCGACAGCCGGTCGTGCCAGGTGCGTCGGCGCGGATCGACGACCGCGCAGAGCCAGCCGAGGCCCAGTACCAGCCATGACAGCAGTGCCGCCGCCAGTCGCCGCAGTACGTCCGGCCAGGTGAGGGGCAGTCCGTCCTCGCGTTCCACGCGCAGCCGCCAGGCCGCCATACCGAGGGTCTGGCCTCGGGAAGTCCAGCTCAGGCCGTAGAACGCGATCAACACTGCTATCAGCGCAGCCCGGTACACGAGCGCGAGCAGCGGCGATTCCTCGGCCAGGAGCGCCTCGCCGCCGGTGAACGGCAGGAAGAGCGCGGTCGTCGCGATCCACAACGCTAGCAGCAGCAGTGCGTCGTACAGCATCGCACCCAGGCGTCGCGCAAGTCCGGCAGGCATGTGTGTCAGGATAGCCCGCGCTCAGCCGCGACACCGCTCTTGAAACACGAACGACACCTGGTGTGGGACCTTCCGGTGCGGCTCGCGCACTGGCTGCTCGTGCTCGGCATCGCTGGATCCTTTGTCACTCACTACGCCGGACCTGCCTGGTTCGACTGGCATCGCCGCTGTGGCTACACGGTGCTCGTGATCGTCGCGTTCCGCCTCGTCTGGGGGTTTGCCGGCACGCGGCCGGCGCGCTTCGTCGCATTCGTACGCGGCCCGCGCGCGATCGCTGTCTGGCTCCGGTCGGCGTCGGCGCAGCCCCCGGGCCACAACCCGCTCGGTGCCCTGAACGTCATGGCGATGCTCGTACTGATCCTCGCGCAGGCGGTTACGGGGCTTTTTGCAAACGACGAGATTGCGAGCGCGGGGCCGCTCTACGGCTGGGTGTCGCACGAACTGAGCAACCGTCTGAGTCGGTTTCACAGCGCAAACGACACCTGGCTGCTGGTGCTGATCGGGCTGCATCTTGTTGCGGTCGCCTGGTACACGTTCGTACTGCGCCAGCCCATCGTCCGCGGGATGATCACCGGCGATCCGGGGACCAGCGGCTACGCTGGCGGCGCGACCATCGTTGATTCGATGCTCGTGCGCGCGCTTCTGATCGTGCTGGTGCTCGGGGCGTTTCTCGCGCTCCTGCTCAAGCTCGCGCCAGACGCGGTCCCAGCGCTTTTCTGACGGGCTTCTCAGTCGGCGCGGTATTTGTCGTGGCAGGCCTTGCAGGCCTGCGCCATGTCGAAGAACGCGGCCTTGCTTGCGGCGGCGTCGCCGCCGGCAGCGGTCTTTGCGAGTGCTTCGCTGCGCGCGACCATCGTGCGCAGCTTCTCGTCGAAATCGGCGCGGTTGCTCCACATCTCGGGCTTGAGCTTCGATCCCTCGGCATTGCGCGATTCAGGCGCATAGGACTCCGCGAGCATGGGCGTGAGACGCGACACCCGTTCGGCGCGCTCGGCGAACACGGCTGCGTCGTAGGGCTGCTTGTCCTGTGCCATCGCGGACAGTGGCCCGACGTTCCAGGCGATCACCTGGTACACGCCTTTGCGGTATTTCAGGTATTGCTCGGTGCGATTGGACTGTCCCTGGGCGACCGCCGCTCCGGAGAGCGCGGCGACCAGTGCCGCGGTAAGGGCAATCATGAGCGCAGTGCCTCGTCGCATGAGCGGGTCTCCTGGAGATTGGTGGAACGCGGGGCCGACGATACGGTAGGGAGGCTGCTTGCCGCCAGAGTGAGCGCGCGTCAGTCGCGGCGTGGCTTGGCGCGCGCCTCGATCGCGGCTCGATGTGCGGAAAGCACGCCCCAGATCTCCTTTTCCGACGGGCGGTCTGCGAGACGTGCGATCAACCCGGCGAGCTGCGGCCATTCGCTGCCCCAGTCGAGCAGACGGACCGCGTCGGCGACGATGAGCTTCGTGAGCTGCTCGGTAAGTTTGACGGCCGGTCGCGCCTCGGCTGCGGGCTGGCGCGAGGGCTGCGCGGTGCGCGCCGGTGCGGCCTTCTGCGCCGAGGTCGTACCGACCGCCCGGCGCGGGGTGGGTGTGGCGGGCCGCGCGGCCACGGG
>Ga0209983_1000280_pt1 | contig 10618 bp, 21 predicted proteins | sample InoplaM1SPM_FD_187590 | JGI IMG/M metagenome (GOLD analysis project Ga0209983, IMG submission 187590) | Arabidopsis thaliana rhizosphere microbial communities from the Joint Genome Institute, USA, that affect carbon cycling - Inoculated... | ecosystem: Host-associated > Plants > Roots >...
ACGGTGTCCCTGGAGATCAACCTGATCACCCCCATCGCCATGGAGAAGGGGCTGCGATTCGCCATCCGAGAGGGCGGCCGCACGGTCGGCGCGGGCACGATCACCGAGATCCTGGAGTAGCGATGCTTCGAGTAGCGAAGGAGGCGTTTTTCACCATGGGATGTTGCCCGACGGCCGTTGACTCTCTACCGGCGCCGTCGAGGCGCCGCGACAGAAGCCGATGAAGAACGACAAGATCCGCATTCGCCTGAAGGCGTTCGATTACCGGATCCTCGATCAGTCCGCTTCGGAGATCGTGGACACGGCGCGCCGGACGGGCGCGAAGATCGCAGGGCCGATCCCTCTGCCGACGGCGGTCTCGCGCTACACGGTCAACCGCTCGCCGCACATCGACAAGAAGTCGCGGGAGCAGTTCGAGATGCGGACGCACAAGCGCCTTCTCGACATCCTCGAGCCGACGTCCCAGACCGTCGACGCCTTGATGAAGCTGGAGCTGCCGGTCGGGGTGGACGTCGAGATCAAGGCCTTCGGGAAATAACGAGAGCAGTCAGATGCCAGTCAACGGAATTCTCGGCCGAAAAGTGGGCATGACCCAGATCTTCGCGACCGACGGCACCCTCGTGCCGGTCACGGTCGTCGAGGCGGGGCCCTGTCTCGTCGTTCAGAAGAAGACCTCCGACCGGGACGGCTACGACGCCGTCCAGATCGGGCTCGTCGAATCGCGCCCGGACCGGCGCGCCAACCGCCCCCGCAAGGGGCACTTCGAGCGCGCCGGCGTTGCGCCGATGCGCAACGTGGCGGAGTTCGACCTGGACGGCGGCGAGGAGCTGAAGCCGGGTGACAAGGTGCTGTGCGACGCCTTCAAAGAGAAGGACCACGTCGACGTGATCGGGGTCTCCAAGGGCAAGGGTTTCGCGGGAGTCATAAAGCGCCACCACTTCCGCGGCGGCGCGGCGACCCACGGCTCCATGTTCCACCGCGCGCCTGGATCGATCGGCGCTTCGGCGTACCCCTCGCGAGTGGTGAAGGGGATGCGGTCCTCGGGCCGGCTCGGCGGACGGCAGGCGACCGTGAAGAACCTGACGGTCGTGCGCGTCGATGCCGAAAAGAATCTCATCTACCTGAGCGGAGCGGTGCCCGGCGCTCGGCGAAGCCTCGTGAAGATCGTTCGCTCGACCTTCGCGAAACCGGAGTGACGGACATGGCGACACTGCCCGTCGTGAACTGGAAGAAAGAGCGCGTGGGGGAAGTGGACCTTCCCTCCGCCGTCTTCGAGTACCCCTTCCGCAGCCACCTCGTGTGGGAAGCGGTCAAGTCCTACCAGGCGGGCCTGCGCCGCGGGACGCACAAGACCAAGACGCGTTCGGAGGTGTCCGGCAGCGGCCGCAAGCCCTTCAAGCAGAAGGGGACGGGGCGTGCCCGGCAGGGCGGCTCCCGGCCGCCGATCCACCGCCACGGCGGGACGTCGCACGGCCCGACGCCGCGCTCGTACGAGCAGAAGCTGTCGGTGAACGAAAAGAAGAACGCGCTGAAGGCGGCGCTCTCGCGCCGCGTGAAAGAGGAGCGGCTCCTCGTGCTCGAGGGCCTCGATCTCGAGACGCACCGGACGAAGGACCTCAAGGCGGCGGTCGAGGGCCTCGGGATCTCCGGCAAAGCGCTCTTCGTCGGCGCCCGCGGCAACGAGAACTTCGCGCGGGCGTCGCGCAACGTCTCGGAGTGGAAGCTCGTGGACCCGCTCGCCGTCAACGTCTACGACGTGATGAGCCACGGAACGGTCGTCGTCTCGAAGGACGCGTTCTCCCGCGTCGTCGAGACGCTCGGAGGCGAGTGATGGACCCGCAGCAGGTGATCCGGCGGCCGCTCATCACCGAGAAGGCGACCCGCCTGAAGGACGCGTCCAACACGGTGTGCTTCGAAGTCGCCCGTGGCGCGAACAAGATCGAGATCGCGCGCGCGGTGCAGGCCCTGTTCGGCGTGAAGGTCGCGCAGGTGCGGGTGGCCAACCGCGAGGGGAAGATGAAGCGCATGGGCCGCTTCATCGGCCAGCGGAAGGCCTGGAAGAAGGCGTACGTGCGGCTGGCGCCCGGCGAAAAGCCGATCGAGTTCTTCGAAGGGGTGTAGCAGACATGGCGTTGAAGAAATACAAGCCGACCTCGGCGGGGCGACGTTTCCAGACCTCGCTCACGTTCGAGGAGATCTCCGCGGCGCGCCCCGAGAAATCGCTCACGGTCGGGCTGCGCTCGACCGGCGGGCGCAACAGCCAGGGGCGGGTCACCTCCCGCTTCATGGGAGGGGGCCACAAGCGGCTCTACCGCATCATCGATTTCCGCCGCGACAAGATGGGAGTGCCCGCGAAGGTCGCCTCGATCGAGTACGACCCGAATCGCACCGCGCGGATCGCGCTGCTCCACTACGTCGACGGAGAGAAGCGCTACATCCTCGCCCCGAACGGGCTGACGGTCGGCGCGCAGGTCGTCGCGGGGCCGGCCGCGGACATCCTTCCGGGCAACGCCCTGCCTCTGCGGGGAATCCCGCTCGGAACGACGATCCACAACATCGAGCTGAAGCGCGGACGGGGCGGACAGCTCGTTCGTTCCGCGGGCGCGGCGGCCCAGCTCATGGCCAAGGAGGGGGGCTACGCGCAGGTCCGCCTGCCGTCGGGCGAAGTGCGCCAGGTGCACATCGAGTGCTACGCGACGATCGGCCAGGTCGGGAACATCGAGCACGAGAACGTGTCCGTCGGGAAAGCCGGCCGCAGCCGCTGGGTCGGCCGGCGACCGCACGTGCGGGGCGTGGCGATGAACCCGGTCGATCACCCCATGGGTGGCGGTGAGGGCAAGACGTCCGGCGGCCGCCACCCGACGTCGCCGTGGGGTTGGAAGACGAAGGGCATGAAGACGAGAAACAACAAGCGGACGGATTCGTTCATCGTCCGCCGTCGCAAGGCGAAGGCCTAGGGAGCCGCTCGAGAATGGCGCGATCGATCAAGAAGGGCGCGTTCGTGGACGACCACCTGACGAAGAAGGTGGCGGCCGCCAACGCGACCCGTGAGCGCAAGGTGATCAAGACGTGGTCGCGGCGGTCGACCATCATCCCGGACATGGTCGGGCACACGATCGCGGTGCACAACGGGCGCAAGTTCATTCCGGTGTACATCGCCGAGAACATGGTCGGGCACAAGCTCGGCGAGTTTTCTCCCACGCGCATCTTCAAGGGGCACGGCGGGAAGAAGGCGGAAACCGGCGCCAAGCTCGGGGCGGCTCCGGGAGCGCCGGGCGCTCCGGGAGCACCGTCCGCGCCGGGAGCGGCGCCCGCGGCCGCGCCGGCGAAGGGGGCCCCGGCATGAAGGCGAAGGCGACTCTCCGTTACCGCAAGGGGTCGGCGCAGAAGGCTCGTCTCGTCGCGGACCTCGTCCGCGGCAAGTCGGTCAACGACGCGCTCGCGATCCTGCGGCACACGCCGAAGGTCGCGGCGCGGGACATCGAAAAGACGCTGCGCTCGGCCGTCGCCAATGCGGAACAGAAGGAAGCGCACCTCGACGTGGACGAGCTCGTCGTGAAGAAGATCTTCGTGGACAAGGGGCCGCAGGACAAACGCGTGCGGCCCGCGCCGATGGGTCGGGCTTTCCGGGTGCTCCACCGGAAGAGCCACGTCACGATCGAAGTGTCGGACGAGAGCTAGGAGAAGAAGGAACCCATGGGACAGAAAGTCCACCCGTACGGCTTCCGCCTCGGCTTCAACCGCACCTGGCACTCGCGGTGGTTCTCGGTCAAGGAGTACCAGAACTACCTGCACGAGGACCTGAAGCTCCGCAAGGAGCTCAAGGGTCGCCTCTCGCACGCGGGGGTCTCGGAGATCGACATCGAGCGCTTCGCGAACAAGCTGAAGGTCAACATTCAGACCTCGCGCCCCGGGATCATCATCGGGAAACGCGGCGCCGAAGTCGACAAGCTCCGGGACGAGCTCCAGAAGCGGATGAAAGGCGAAGTTCACATCAACATCATCGAGATCCAGCGGCCCGAGACGGACGCGCAGCTCGTGGCCGAATCGATCGCCCTGCAGCTCGAGCGCCGGGTCGCCTTCCGCCGCGCCATGAAGAAGGGAATCGAGTCGGCGTTCCGGTTCGGGGCGCAGGGCATCAAGATCCGCTGCGCCGGACGCCTGAACGGCGCCGAGATCGCGCGCGCGGAGTGGTACCAGGAGGGGCGGCTGCCGCTGCACACCCTGAAGGCCGACATCGACTACGGCTTCGCCGAGGCAAACACGACGTACGGAAAGATCGGCGTCAAGACCTGGATCTACCGCGGCGAGCAGCACAAGGCCAAGAACCGGCGGAAGACCGCGTAAGACGTGAGACGTGAGACGTGAGACGTGAGACGTGAGACGAACTGAGAACTCCCCATGTTGATGCCATCGAAAGTCAAGTACCGCAAGCAGCAGCGGGGTCGCATGCGCGGCAAAGCGCATCGCGGCGGCTCGCTCGCGTTCGGCGATACGGGACTGCAGGTGCTGGAGCCCGGCTGGGTGACGGCGCGGCAGATCGAGGCCGCCCGAATCGCGATGACGCGCGCGGTCAAGCGCGGCGGGAAGATCTGGATCCGGATCTTTCCGGACAAGCCGTACACCAAGAAGCCGGCCGAGACGCGGATGGGCAAGGGGAAAGGTCCGCCGGAGGGCTGGGTGGCCGTCGTGAAGCCGGGTCGCGTCCTCTACGAGATGGAGGGCGTCGACCTCGCCACCGCGAAAGAGGCGCTCGGGCTGGCGGCCGACAAGATCGGACTGAAGACGCGTTTCATCACCCGGGAATCGGAGATGGAGCTTCGATGAAGAAGAAGGAAAGGGAGACGCTCGCCCAGCAGGGTGAGGCCGATCTCGTCGAGAAGGAGAAACAACTCCGCGAGGCTTCGTGGAAGCTCCGGCTCCAGAAGGCCACCGGTCAGCTCGAAAACCCGATGAGGTTGAAGGTGCTGCGGCGGGACATCGCGCGGGTCAAGACGTACCGCCGGGCGCTCGCGCGCGGGGCGGAGGCGGAGGCGGAGAAACAGTGATGGAAGCCAGCGTCGAGAAAACGCGCTCGCGGCGAGCCGCGACGAAAGTGGGTCGGGTCGTCTCCGACGCGATGAACAAGTCGATCGTCGTCGAGGTCGAGAGGCACGTCGAGCACGGACGGTACAAGCGGACCATCAAGCGCACGAGCCGCTTCATGGCGCACGACGAGTCCAACTCCGCAAAGACGGGGGACCGGGTTCTCATCCAGGAGACGCGTCCGATGTCCAAGCGGAAGCGCTGGATTCTGAGGGAAGTCATCGTGAAGGCAAAGGCATAGCGGTGAAGAACGGCTCAGGGGTGGACCGATGATCCAGATGGGCACGATCCTGGAGGTCGCCGACAATTCGGGCGCGCGCAAGATCGCGTGCATCCGGATGCGCGGCGGCTCAGCCGGCCGCTACGCCGGCCTCGGAGACGTGATCACGGCCTCCGTGAAAGAGGCGGCGCCCGATTCGCCGTTCGTCGAGAAGCACGGCAAGCGGGTCGTCAAGGCGGTGATTGTCCGCACCCGGCGCAACCACCGCAGGCGTGACGGCTCCTACATCCGGTTCGACGACAACGCGGCGGTGCTCATCTCCCCGGAAGGTGAGCCCGTGGGCACGCGCGTGTTCGGCCCGGTCGCGCGCGAGCTGCGGGAGAAGAAGTTCATGAAGATCATCTCCCTCGCTCCGGAGGTGCTGTGAAGAAGCCCCGTTTGAAGAAGAACGACGTGGTCGTGGTGATCTCGGGCCGCGACCGCGGTCGCCAGGGCAAGATCCTGAAGATCCTGCCCAAGGCCGAGCGCGTGATCGTCGAGCGGGTGAACATGATCAAGAAGCACGTGCGCCCGAACCCGTCGAAGAACATCGCGGGCGGCATCTCCGAGAAGGAAGCGGCGATCCACGTCTCCAACGTGATGCTCGTCGATCCGGATCGGAACACGCGCACGCGGATCGGCCGCCGCCGCGACGCCGAGGGAGCGCCGGAGCGCTTCGCGAAGAAGAGCGGCGCGGCGCTCACGTAGATACGGAAAACGGGAAACGGAAAACGGGAAAACGAAAGATGGCAGAACCGAGACTGAAGGAACAATACGACCGGCAGGTCGTCCCCGAGCTCAAGAAGGAGTTCGGCGAGGACAACCTCATGGCGCTGCCGCGCCTCGATCGGATCGTCCTCAACATGGGGCTGGGGGAGGCCGTGGCGAACCCCAAGATTCTCGAGGGCGCGGTCGAAGAGCTGTCGGCGATCGCCGGACAGCGCGCGGTCGTCACGAAGGCGAAGAAGTCCATCGCGACGTACAAGCTCCGCACCGGGATGCCGATCGGGGCCCGCGTCACGCTCCGCGGCCGGCGCATGTACGACTTCCTCGACCGGCTCATCAACATCGCGCTGCCGCGGGTCCGCGACTTCCGCGGCGTGTCGCCCAAGGCCTTCGACGGCCGGGGCAACTACACGCTGGGAGTCCGGGACCACTTCATCTTTCCGGAAATCGATTACGCGAGGACCGACAAGTCGAAGGGCCTGAACGTGACGATCGTGACCACTGCCGGGCGCGACGACCGCGCCTTCGCGCTGTTGAAGCGCCTCGGGATGCCTTTCGCGTCCCGCAAGGAGTCCTGACCAATGGCCAGAAGGGCGATGAGAATCAAGGCGGCGAGAAAGCCGAAGTTCATGACGCGCACCGTGCGTCGCTGCCGCGTCTGCGGTCGCGCTCGCAGCGTGCTGCGCAAGTTCGGCCTCTGCCGGATCTGTTTCCGATCCAACGCGAACGCCGGCTACGTCCCGGGCGTCGTGAAGGCGTCGTGGTGAGCCGATGAATACGAGCGATCCGATTTCCGATCTCCTGAACCGCCTCCGCAATGGAATGCGGGCGGGTCACGACCGCGTGGACGTTCCCGCCTCGCGCATCAAGGAGGACGTTCTCCGCGTCCTCGCCGACGAGGGCTACATCGGCTCCTGGCGGCGGGTCGAGGAAGCGGGACGGCCGATCCTGCGCGTCGGGCTGAAGTACGACCCGGAGGGGTCGCCCATCGTCGCCGGTCTGGAGCGCGTCTCTCGGCCCGGCCGCCGCGTCTATGCGCCGGCGAAGGAGATTCCGGAGGTGCTGGGCGGCCTCGGAATCTCGATCGTTTCCACTTCCCGGGGGATCGTCACCGGCCGGAAGGCGCGCGAGTCGCGTCTGGGCGGCGAGATCCTCTGCAACGTCTGGTAGGAGAAGCCGTGTCACGCATCGGAAGAATGCCGGTCGGGATCCCGCAGGGGGTCGAGGTCAAGAGCGACGGCGAGTTCGTGCGGGTCAAGGGCCCGAAGGGCGAGCTCGCGAGCCGTATCCCGCCGGGGATCACGCTCGAGATCGACAAGGGGGAGGTCCGCTTCGCGCGGTCGAACGACGAGCCCCAGCAGCGCGCCTGGCACGGCCTCGTGCGCAGCCTGGTGGCGAACTCGGTCGCCGGGGTCACGAAGGGCTTCACGCGAGACCTTGAGATCGTGGGGGTCGGCTACAAGGCCGAGGTCCGGGGACAGACGATCGTTTTCACGCTCGGCTACTCCCATCCGATCAACTTCCCGATCCCCGAGGGGATCGCGGTGGCTCTGGACGCCAAGGCCGGCAAGCTCTCGATCTCGGGAGCGGATCGGCAGAAGGTCGGCCAGACGGCCGCCGAGATCCGCCGGCTGCGCGTGCCCGACCCGTACAAGGCGAAGGGGATCAAGTACGCCAACGAGGTGATCCGGCGCAAGGTCGGGAAGGCCGGTGGAAAGTAGACGATGAAGGTTTCGAAAGAGAGAACGCAGTCGCGTCGCCGGATTCGTTCGCGGATCCGCCGGCGTCTCAAGGGATCGGTCGAGAGACCGCGCCTGGCCGTCTTCAAGAGCGGGCGCCACATCTACGCCCAGGTGATCGACGACGCCACCGGGGCGACGATCGCGCACGCGTCCTCGCTCGACGCCGCCCTCAAGGGGGACAGGAAGCCGGCGGCCAACCGGGAGACGGCGACCCGGGTCGGAACGCTGGTCGCCGAGCGCGCGAAGTCGAAGGGAGTCGCCCGGGTCGTTTTCGACCGCGGCGGCTACATCTACCACGGCAAGGTCAAGGCTCTCGCCGAGGCGGCCCGTCAGGGCGGCCTCGAGTTCTGAGCCCGGTGCAGCAGAAGGAGTAGGCAAGAGAATGAGCAGCAACCGCATGTCCCGGGCGCCCCGCGAGCGCGAAAAGGAGCGCGACGCCCAGGGTCGCGAGCTGATCGACCGCGTGGTCCACATCAACCGGGTCACGAAGGTCGTGAAGGGCGGAAAGAACTTCTCGTTCTCCGCGCTCGTCGTCGTCGGCGACGGACAGGGCCGCGTCGGTTATGGATCGGGCAAGGCGAAGGAAGTCCCCACGGCCATCAAGAAAGGGATCGAGATGGCCAAGAAGAACATGCAGCAGATCTCGCTGAAGGGCACGACCATTCCGCACGCGGTGCTCGGACGGTACGGCGCGGGGCGCGTTCTCCTGAAGCCCGCGGCGCCCGGCACGGGCGTCATCGCCGGAGGGCCGGTCCGGGCCGTGCTCGAGTCCGTCGGCATCCAGGACATCCTGACGAAGTCTCTGCGCACGACGAACCCGCACAACGTCATCAAGGCGACGTTCGAAGGGTTGACGAGGCTGAAGAACGCGGACGAGATGCGCAAGCGTCGAGGAGGCGCGGGTTCGCAACCCGAGAGCGCCGCGCCGGCGGAGGTCGAGGCGTGAGCGAGACTGCCCCGACGCGAGAGCCCGCGAAGAAGTCGCGGACGCGCAAGCCCCCCGCGGGCAGGACGACGACGCTGCGACTTCGTCTCGCGAAGAGCGGGATCGCGACGCCCGTCGACCAGAAGGCCACGATCCGCGCGCTCGGATTCCGCCGTGTCGGTGAAACGATCGAGCGGCCCGACACGCCCGAGGTGCGGGGGCGGATCCGCAAGATCCGCCATCTCGTCGAAATCGTGCGCGCCTGAAAAACCGAACCGGAGAACTGAGAATCCCGATGGCCGAAAAGAAAGAACCGAAGAAGAAGGCGCCGGCGAAGAAGCCGGCGAAAGCCTCCGCGCCTCCGCGAGTCGCCAAGGCGGCGCCGGCGCCCGCGAAGCGCCGCCGCAAGGCGACGGAGCCCGAGCGGCCGGCCGCCGCGGCCGCGGCGTCCCGGGAAGAGGCGGCTGCCCGCCCCCGCTGGACCGGTGTCCAGGACCTGCGTCCCGCGCCCGGCGCCACCCGTCCGCGCAAGCGCGTCGGCCGGGGCCCCGGAAGCGGCCACGGGAAGACGGCGGGTCGCGGTCACAAAGGCCAGAAGTCGCGTTCGGGCTACCGCCACCAGCGCGGGTTCGAGGGCGGCCAGATGCCGCTCCATCGCCGCGTGCCCAAGCGCGGGTTCACGAACATCTTTCGCGTCGAGTACGACGTCGTGAACATCGGAGCGCTCGACGCGTTCGAGGCCGGCGACAGCATCACGCCCGCGAAGCTCGCGGAGCGGCGACTCGCGCACGGCCGCCGGCCCGTGAAGATCCTGGGAGACGGAAAGCTCGCGAAGGCGCTGACCGTCTCCGCCCACAAGTTCTCGGCGTCCGCCCGCTCTTCGATCGAAGCCGCGGGGGGCCGTTGCGAGGTCCTGTCCCGCTGACGGCATGAGCGCCCTTCAGAGCTTCGCCAACGTCTTCAACGTGCCCGACCTGCGCAAGCGGGTCGTGTTCACGTTCCTGCTGCTCGCGGTCTATCGCCTCGGGTCCCACATCCCGACGCCCGGCGTCGACCCGGCGGCGATCGACGCGTTCTTCCGCTCGTCGGCCGGATCGCTCTTCGGGTTCCTCGACATCTTCTCGGGCGGCGCGCTGCGGAGGCTGTCGGTCTTCGCGCTCGGGATCATGCCGTACATCTCGGCGTCGATCATCCTGCAGCTTCTGACGGTCGTCTGGCCCTATCTCGAGAAGCTCTCGAAAGAGGGGGAGATGGGCCGCAAGAAGATCACGCAGTACACCCGCTACGGAACGGTGCTGCTCTCCTTCATCCAGGCATCGGGCATCGCTCTCTGGCTCGAGAAGCAGGTCGCGCCGACCGGGTCACGGCTCGTGCCGCACCCCGGCTGGGGCTTCCGCCTGATGACGATCCTGACGCTCACGACCGGCACCATCTTCATCATGTGGCTGGGAGAACAGATCACGGAGCGGGGGATCGGCAACGGGATCTCGCTCATCATCTTCGCGGGCATCGTGGTCGGACTGCCGAGCGCCATCTTCGGCCTCTTCCAGCAGATCCGCGCCGGAACGATCAACATCCTGACGCTCATCGGCGTGCTCGCGTTCATGATCGGCATCATCGCGCTCATCGTGTTCGTCGAGCGGGCACAACGACGAATACCCGTGCAGTACGCCAAGCGCGTCGTGGGCCGGCGGATCTACGGCGGCCAGAATACGTATCTGCCGCTCCGGGTAAACACCGGTGGCGTGATCCCGATCATCTTCGCAATCTCGATCATCCAGCTCCCGAGCTACCTCGCGACGCTCGTTGGAGCCGACTGGACCCGCAAGGTGGCGTCGTCGCTCGGACAGGGGCAGCCGCTCTACGTTCTCCTCTACGCCC
>Ga0209983_1000281_pt1 | contig 10612 bp, 7 predicted proteins | sample InoplaM1SPM_FD_187590 | JGI IMG/M metagenome (GOLD analysis project Ga0209983, IMG submission 187590) | Arabidopsis thaliana rhizosphere microbial communities from the Joint Genome Institute, USA, that affect carbon cycling - Inoculated... | ecosystem: Host-associated > Plants > Roots >...
GGCACGCGCCCGCTATACAAGGCCAGCAGCGTCGCCATCAGGATCAGCAGCCCGCCTGTCCAACCCATCGGATCCAGGCGTTCGCCCAGCCAGAGCCCCGCGATGATGGCGCCGAACAAAGGCTCCGAGCCCATCAACAACGACACCCGCGTCGCACTGCTGCGGCCCAGCGCCAGGTTCTGCACAAAAAGCGCGAACAGCGTAGCGAACCCCACCAGGTACAGGGCGGAGGCCCAGAACGCAGGGCTTTGTGGCAGCGCCGGCAAGCCGCCGGGCAGAGCCAGCCCCAGCACCAGGCAACCCGTGGCCACCACACCGCTCTGCACCGCAGTCAATGCCAACGCCGGCACCTGCAGGCCCGCCGTCAGTCGCCGGGTCAGGCAGATCAGCACCGCACGCAGCAGCGCGGCGGCGAGCATCAGGCCATCGCCCGGAGTGAGCGACAGACTTGTCCCGCCCGTCAGCAGCCAGACGCCCGCCAGCGATAGCGCACAGGCCGCAAACAACAGGCCGCGGGGCCGCTGGCGCAACATCGCCCACTCCACCAGCGGCGTGAACACCACGCACAGGCTGATGAGAAAGGCGGCTTTGCTCGCGCTGGTGAGCATCACGCCCCAGGTTTCGCAGAGGAAAATGCCCAGCATCACCAGCCCCAGCGGCAGGCCTGGCCCAACTGCGCGCCAGCCATCGCCGCGTAACTGCGGCGCCAGCAGCACGAAGGTCAGACCGAAGCGAACCGCCAGAAAACCCAGTACCGGATAGAACAACAGCGCCTGTTTCGCCACTGCGTAACTGCTGCCCCAGATGATCGCCACCATCAGCAGCATGGCGTCGATCAGCCATGGATTGCGACCCACCAACACCCGCCTGATGCCCATCGTTCACCCCACTTCAGCAGACGGCGCGATTGTCCATTGATGCGCGGCTATCGATAATCCATCGAATCAGCAAAGGACTTGTTCACCATGAGAACGAAAGAAGCGGCCACTCTGCTCCCGGTCATGGCGGTATTCGTGCGGGTAGTCGAAGCCGGGAGCTTTTCTGCCGCAGCGCGCCAGCTCGGAATGACGGCATCGGCCGTGAGCCGTCAGGTCGCTCGCCTGGAACAGGCGTTATCGCTGCGCCTGCTGGAACGCACCACCCGCCAGTTGCGCCTGAATGAGGCCGGAAGCGAGTGCTACGCGCATTGCCGGGCGATGCTGGAGGCCGCGGATCAGGCGCTCGCCATCGGCGAACGACTGATGAGCAGCCCGCGCGGTCTGGTGCGCCTGAGCGTGCCCAAGGCCTACGGGAAATTCGTGATCGGTCCGCTGATGCCGGATTTTCTCCGGCGTTACGCCGATGTCGATGTGCACCTGCAGATCAGCGACCAGAGCCCGGACCTGATCGAAGACGGCTTCGACCTGCTGATCCAGGTCACTGACCAGCCGCCGGAAGGGCTCGCTGGCAAGCCGCTCGGCCCGGTTCGCCAGGTGCTCTGTGCGAGCCCCGAATACCTTCATCGACACGGCACCCCGCAGCACCCGCAGGAGCTGCTCAGGCACAGCTGCCTGTATCTCGGTGAACACACGGGCGACAACCGCTGGCACTTCAGCGATGGCGAACGACAGCAGACGGTCACGGTGCGCGGACGCTTCGTCAGCAACCACAGTGAGGTGCGCTTGCAAGCCACACTGGCCGACCTGGGCATTACCGTCTTGCCACAGTTCACCGCAGCACAGGCGCTGGCCGAGGGTCGATTGCGTGAAATCCTGCCGCAGTGGCGCTACACCGGTTCGTACCAGGGCGCGGCCTGGCTATTGTGGCGACAGAACCAGCACCTGCCGCCGAAAACGCGAGCGGTGATCGACTACCTGAGCGAGACGCTGGCGCGGGGCTAAGCCGTGCACAACGTTTTTCACTCGGCATGACTGCCGTGAAACCCATCGAGCGTCAGTGATGAGTTGCACCCTGCGAGGGCGCGCACGGCGCTCGGCTAACGCGCCGTCAATCGCGCGTATTGGCGACCTCTTCGGCCATGCGCGTCAGGCCAAGGTGGCGCACATCGGTCCCGCGTACGAGGTAGATGACCATCTCGGCGATGTTTCGGGCGTGGTCGCCGATGCGCTCGAGCGAGCGCAGCACCCAGATCACGCTCAGCACGCGGGAAATCGAGCGCGGGTCTTCCATCATGAAGGTGACCAGTTCGCGCAGCGCGGTCTTGTACTCGCGGTCGACGGTCTTGTCGTACTGCGCGACGGACAGCGCCAGCTCGGCATCGAAGCGGGCGAACGCGTCGAGCGACTCCTGCACCATCCGGCGTACCTGGTCGCCGATATGGCGGACCTCGACATAGCCGCGCGGCGACTCGCCGTCTTCGCACAGCTCGATGGCGCGACGGGCGATCTTGGTCGCTTCGTCGCCGATGCGCTCAAGGTCGATCACCGACTTGGAAATGCTGATGATCAGGCGCAGGTCCGATGCGGCCGGCTGGCGCCGAGCGAGAATGCGCACGCACTCCTCATCGATATCACGCTCCATGTGGTCGATCTGGTTGTCGATGTCACGAACCTGCTGCGCCAGCCCGGAATCGGCCTCGATCAGTGCGGTAACGGCATCATTGACCTGCTTTTCCACCAGGCCGCCCATGGCCAGCAGGTGGCTGCGCACCTCTTCCAGTTCGGCGTTGAACTGCTGGGAGATGTGTTGGGTATGGCTGTCTTTGTTGATCATTGTTCGCTCCGCAAAAGCCTCAAGCGGCAAGCTTCAAGCTGCAAGCCGATCGGTGAAGTTTCTGTTTTCCGCACGCTATCTTGCAGCCTGCGGCTCGTAGCTTGCCGCTGGCGCTAGCCGTAACGCCCGGTGATGTAGTCCTCGGTTTGCTTCTTGTCCGGGTTGGTGAAGAGTGTGTCGGTGTCGCCGTATTCGATCAGCTTGCCCATGTACATGAACGCCGTGTAGTCCGAGACCCGCGCGGCTTGTTGCATGTTATGGGTCACGATGACGATGGTGTATTTGGATTTCAATTCGTAGATCAGCTCCTCGACTTTCAACGAAGAAATCGGGTCGAGGGCCGAGCTGGGTTCGTCGAGCAGCAGCACTTCGGGCTGCACAGCGATGGTCCGGGCGATCACCAGACGCTGCTGCTGACCGCCGGACAGGCCGAGCGCGGACTCGTGCAGGCGGTCCTTCACTTCTTCCCACAGCGCCGCTCCCTTGAGCGCCCATTCCACGGTTTCGTCGAGCACGCGCTTCTGCTTGATGCCCTGGATGCGCAGGCCGTAGACCACGTTCTCGTAGATGCTCTTGGGAAACGGGTTGGGCTTCTGGAACACCATCCCGACGCGACGGCGCAGGTCGGCAACATCCTCGCCCTTGCGGTAGATGTTGGTGCCGTCGAGATTGATCGCGCCTTCGATCCGGCAACCGTCGACCAGATCGTTCATCCGGTTGAAGCAGCGCAGCAGCGTGGATTTACCGCAGCCGGACGGACCGATGAAGGCCGTCACGCGCTGGCGCGGAATGTTCATGCTGATGTCGTACAGCGCCTGTTTCTCACCGTAGAAAAGGCTCAGACCCGGCACCTCGATGGCCACCGATTCGTCGGCCAGGCTCATTGCACGCTTGTCCCGACCCAGCGCAGATATATCAATGGAATGCGTCTTTGCTTGTGACATGGGATGTCTCCGTAATCCTGGAGGCTAGAAGCTGAAGGCTGGACGCGGTCGGTGCCGCTTGTTCGTCCAGCCTCGGGCCTCCAGCGCTTTTATCGGCTGTTAGTGGTCGAGCGCTTTGTATTTTTCGCGCAGGTGGTTTCGAATCACGACCGCACTGAGGTTCAGCGCCGCGATCACCAGCACCAGCAGCAAGGCCGTCGCGTAGACCAGTGGCCGCGCCGCCTCGACGTTCGGGCTCTGGAAGCCGACGTCGTAGATGTGAAAGCCCAGGTGCATGATCTTCTGGTCGAGATGCAGATACGGGTAGTTGCCGTTGAGCGGCAGGCTCGGTGCCAGCTTGACCACGCCGACCAGCATCAGCGGCGCCACTTCGCCAGCCGCACGAGCGACGGCCAGGATCAGGCCGGTCATCATCGCCGGGCTGGCCATCGGCAGCACCACTTTCCACAGTGTTTCGGACTTGGTCGCGCCGAGGGCCAGCGAGCCTTCGCGCAGCATTCGCGGTATCCGCGCCAGGCCTTCTTCGGTCGCAACGATCACCACCGGCAGGGTGAGGATCGCCAGCGTCAGCGAGGCCCACATCAAGCCGGGCGTGCCGAACACCGGCGCCGGCGCCGCTTCGGGATAGAAGATCCGGTCCAGCGAGCCGCCCAGGACATAGACGAAGAAACCGAGGCCGAACACGCCATAGACGATCGACGGAACGCCGGCGAGGTTGTTCACCGCGATCCGGATGACGCGGGTGAGAAAGCCCTGCTTGGCGTATTCGCGCAGGTAGACCGCGGCGATGACGCCGAACGGGGTCACGATGACCGCCATGATCAGTGTCATCAGCACGGTGCCGAAAATCGCCGGGAAGATGCCGCCTTCGGTGTTGGCTTCGCGCGGCTCGTCACTGACGAACTCCCAGACCTTGGCGAAGTAGAAGCCGAGTTTGTCCGGCAGCGACATCGCGTTGGGCTGGTAGGCGCGCACGATCTTGCCGAGGCCGAACTCCTTTTCCTGACCGTCCATGGTGCGCAGGGTGACGCTGTCACGGTTGAATGCCTGGTACAGCCCGCTCAGCTCGCCTTCCAATGCCTTGTATTGCGCATCCCACTCGGCGCGCTCGGCATCGAGCTCGGCCTGGGCGGCGGCGTCGAGTTCGCCATCGAGTTCGAGCTTGCGCGTCTTCAGCCGCAGCCGCTCGAGGCCATGGTTGATGCGGCCGATGTCGACGCGCTCCAGCTTGGCGATCTTGGCGTGCAGCTCGTCGATGCGCTCGATGCGCTGTTGCAGCTCGTCTGCGGCGGCCGCGCCCTCGGCGACCAGCTGGCCGCTTTCCTTGATGTTCAGCAGCTGGCCGTAGAAGTTGCCCCACTCGCGCCGCTCCAGCACCAGCAGGTCGTCCGGTTTGCGCTGGTTGCTCAACCACTCGGCGATCACCCAGGAGAAGTCGGCGCCGTAGACGTCGCGGTTGCCGACCTTGAGCAACTCGCGGGTCATGAATTCGCCACCTTCGACGTTCACCGGCAGGCCACTGGCGGCCAGGCGCGCGCGGGGCACCTCTTCGGCCTGTACCACTTCGCCGGCGATTACCTTTGGTGCGCTGCCCGGCACCTGGTAATCGACGACGATGACGTCGCTGGGCCAGAAGTGCTCAAGGCCACGCACGGCGATCACGGCCAGCAGGCCGAGGGTCATGATCACGGCGATGGACACGGCGCCGGCATTCATCCAGACCCAGGGGCTGCCGCTCTTGACCCAGCTGCTAAGCGAATCCTTTTTCACCGATCGATACCTTTGTAGAAATTCGCGCAGCCATACCAGCTGCGCCTTGCACGCCCGGGGCGTGGCTTGCGTTTACAGGCTGGCGTACTTGCGGCGCAGACGCTGGCGAATCAGCTCGGCCAGGGTGTTCATCACGAAGGTGAAAATCAGCAGCACCATCGCGGCGAGGAACAGCACGCGGTAATGGCTGCTGCCCACTTCCGACTCGGGCATTTCCACCGCGACGTTGGCCGCCAGGGTGCGCATGCCCTCGAAGATGTTGGCATCCATGATCGGCGTATTGCCGGTGGCCATGAGCACGATCATGGTTTCGCCCACGGCGCGGCCCATGCCGATCATCAGCGCCGAGAAGATGCCGGGGCTGGCGGTCAGCAACACCACACGGGTCAGCGTCTGCCACGGCGTCGCGCCAAGGGCGAGGGAGCCGAGGGTCAGGCTTTTCGGCACGCTGAAGACGGCGTCCTCGGCTATCGAATAGATGGTCGGGATCACCGCGAAGCCCATCGCCAGACCGATCACCAGCGCGTTGCGCTGATCGAAGGGAATGCCCATTTCGTTCGACAGCCAGTGACGCATGTCGCCGCCGAAGAACCAGTTCTCCAGATGTCCGCTGACCGCCAGCGAACCCCAGCCAACGGCCAGGATCACCGGGATCAATAGCACCGCTTCCCAGCCATCCGGCACGCTCAGGCGTACCCGCTCGGGCAGGCGGCTCCAGGCCCAACCCGCGAGCAGAATGCCAACCGGCGTCAGCAGCAGCAGGCTGAAAATGCCCGGCAAGTGGTTTTCCAGATAGGGCGCGAGGAACAGGCCGGCAAAGAAGCCGAGGATCACCGTTGGCAGCGCTTCCATCAGTTCGATGATCGGCTTGACCTTGCGGCGCAGCGCCGGCGCCATGAAGTACGCGGTGTAGAAGGCTGCGCAGACTGCCAGTGGCGCCGCCAGCAGCATGGCGTAGAAGGCCGCCTTGAGCGTGCCGAAGGCCAGCGGCGAGAGGCTCAGCTTTGGCTCGAAGTCGCCCGTCGCGGACGTCGACTGCCAGATATAGTCAGGCTCCGGATAGCTTTCGTACCAGACCTTGCCCCACAGCGCACTCCAGGATATTTCCGGGTGCGGGTTATCGACCTCGAAGCGCTGCAATCCGGCATCGGATTCGACCAGCAGACGCGTGGCCCGCGGCGACAGTGCCGCCAGCGCGGGACCATCGGCGATCTGCCGCTTGAGCAGCGTGCGATGGGCCGTGCTGTGAAAGATACCCAGCTCACCGGCCGCATCCAGGGCGAGAAAGCCCTTGCGCCGCTCTTCGGGGAGGATCTGGCGGATCGGCTGATCGCCCAGCTGAAAGTTGCGTACGTTCTTCAGTTCCGCCTGGCCGTTGTCGTTGCGCACCATGAACCACTGGCCGATGCCGCCGGACGAATCGCCGACCATCAGCGAGATGCCGCCCAGCAGCCAACCCACGGACGTGACCTCGCCCTTGCCTTCGAGCAGCTTGTAGCGCCCGTTGAGCTGCTTGCGTCGCAGGTCGAACACATCGACGCTGGCCCGGCCATTGAAGGCGAACAGCCACATGTGGCGCGGGTCGATGCGTAGCGCCTCGATCGGCTCGGACAGTTGCGGCAGCTCCAGGCGCTCCTGTTCCACGCTGGTTTCGCCCGTCATCAGGTTTTCCGTCGAGGAAATACGCAACGCATGCAGCACGCCATCGGTCGCACCCGCGACCAGCAGGGTGTCGCCGTTAAGACTCAGCGCGGCATGATCCACCGGGCGCCCCGCTGGATCGAGTTGCAGCGGCTGCTCGCCGAACGGGTAGTCGAGCTGTGGCGTGATGGTTTTTTCGCCGTTCGGGTAGGTGGTCTTGTAGTTGTGCTCGACGATCAGCACCTGGCCGTTGTCGAGGCCGACCACCAGGCGCCGAAACCCCGGCACGTCCTGACCCACCGAAACGATGCGACTACCCGCCGGAAGCGGCAGCTGGATGGTTTTCAGCGACTCGCCGGTAGCCAGGGTGAAGAACCGCACCTGGCCATCGCTGCCAAGGCGCATCGCCACCTGGTTCTGTTCCTCGACCGCCAGCAGCAGCGGCTCGGCCGCATCGGCCAGCCAGGCAGGTTGTTGCGTGTCCCGCGCCTCGAGCTCGGCGCCCTGAAACATGGGCACCACAACCTGGGCGAGGTAGAAGAAGATCAGCGTGATCGCGGCAAGCACCGCGAGGCCGCCAATGGAGACATACCAGCGCGCCAGCTTGTCTTTCAGGGCGCGAATGCGGCGCTTGCGTTGCAGGGCCGGCGTGTTGAAGTCCAGCCGTTGCACATCGGAGTTCGCGCTCATGGTCTCGATATCGTTCATGCAGAAATTCCAGGCCACTCGGGCGGTCAAGCGGTCGCGCCTTCGGGCGCGTGACGTTCATGACAGCCGTGGGTCTGTCGGGCGCCCAATCTAATGCAGTCGTGTGACAGAAAGGTTACAAACGAGTGACGCAACGACGCCCGCCAGCGCGAAAGCGTGGCGGGCGTCAGCTCAGGCGTATGAACGCCCGGACAGCGGCCTTAATTGAGGCCGAGATCCTTCAGCGTCTTGTCGACGACCTTCTTCGGCAGCGGGATGTAGCCGTCCTTGACCACGATTTCCTGGCCCTGCTTGGAAAGCACCAGCTTGAGGAATTCGGCGTCGATCGGGCTCAGCGGCTTGTTCGGCGCCTTGTTGACGTAGACATAGAAGAAGCGCGCCAGCGGGAACTTGCCGGCCAGAGCGTTTTCCTCGCTGGCCTCGAAGGCTTCGCCGCCCTTGGACAGCGGTACGGCGCGTACGCTGGAGGTCTTGTAGCCGATACCCGAGTAACCGATGGAGTTCAGCGTGCTGGAGATCGACTGCACCACCGAAGCCGAACCCGGCTGCTCGTTGACGTTGGCCTTGTAGTCACCCTTGCACAGCGCTTCTTCCTTGAAGTAGCCGTAGGTGCCGGAGACCGAGTTGCGACCGAACAGCTGGATCGGCTTGGCCGCCCACTCGCCGGTCAGGCCCAGGTCGCCCCAGGTCTTGATGTCTTTCTCGCCACCGCACAGACGGGTGCTGGAGAAGATCGCATCGACCTGCTCGATGTCCAGGCTCTTGATCGGGTTGTCCTTGTGGACGAACACGGCCAAGGCGTCGATGGCGACCGGCACGGCCGTCGGCTTGTAGCCGTACTTCTCTTCGAAGGCCTGGATTTCGTTGTCCTTCATCGGACGGCTCATCGGGCCGAGGTTGGCGGTGCCTTCGGTCAGCGCCGGTGGCGCGGTAGAGGAACCGGCCGCCTGAATCTGGATGTTGACGTTCGGGTAGGCGCGCTTGAAATCCTCGGCCCACAGCGTCATCAGGTTGGCCAGCGAGTCGGAACCGACGCTGGACAGGTTGCCGGAAACGCCGGAGGTCTTCTCATAGGTCGGCAGCGCCGGGTCAACCGAGGCAACGGCATTCGCCGCGCCTATGCCAGCGGCGACGAACGTCAGGGCCGCCATCAAACGATTCATTGTCATGCCTTGCTCCTAGCAGGGAGGGTGTCGAGTGTGTTGGGCGAGCGCCATTGTCTGCAGGCCGCATGAACACTCTATGAAGCGGATATGACAATCGAATGACAGACTTGAACTTTAGGCCTGCCTGGTCGCTGCGGCCTGCCGCAGCCGTTATACTCGCCCGGCCCGCACTACCGCGGGGCTTTCGCGCCAGAACAACAAACGCGCCGCGAGTCAGATCGATGAACGAATACGAACAGGAAGACCCGATTCCCCAGGGCGACCTTGCCCTGCAACTGACCGCGTTGCCGCGCGAAACCAACGGTTTCGGCGACATCTACGGGGGTTGGCTGGTGTCCCAGATGGACCTCGCCGGCACGGCCATGGCCAGCCGCGTGGCGGGCGGCCGGGTCGCCACGGTTTCCATCGATCGCATGGCGTTCATGGTGCCGGTGGCGGTTGGCGCGCAGCTTTCCTTCTATACCCAGACGCTGCAGGTCGGCCGCAGCTCGATCCGCATGCTGGTCGAAGTCTGGAGCGACGACCCGCTGACCAGCGAGTGGCGCAAGGTCACCGAGGCGGTATTCGTATTTGTCGCCATTGACGGCAGCGGCCGAACCCGTCCGGTCACGCCGCGCCGCTGATTGCGCCAGCCATGTCGCCATTCGTGAGCGGCCGCGCCGAAGCCTAGGCCACCGTCCCGAACGAGCCCAATTCGAAACGCGCCTTGCCGGCCTGCTTGGCGCGGTAAAGCGCGGCATCGGCGGTCTGGTAGAGCTGGTCGGCGCGCTGTCCCGGCTGCCACATCGCAACACCGATGCTGGTAGTGACCGTCGCGGTCTGATCGGATCCCGGATGAGGCAGCGCGCGGTCGGCAAGGGTCGAAATGATCTGGCCAGCAATGGCTTGCGCCGAAACCTCATCGCAATCGAGTAACAGCAGCGCGAACTCCTCGCCCCCGACCCGCGCCGCCAGGTCCATTGGCCGTCGCGCGAACTGGCTGAGCAGATCACCGAATTGGCGAATCAGCGCATCGCCGGCCGGATGGCCGAGGCAGTCGTTGTAACCCTTGAAGTTATCCAGATCGAGCAGCAGCAGGGCCAGCGGCTGCCGATCCCGGCGGGCCTGCAGGAGCGTCTGGTTCAGCGCCGTATCGAAACTGCGGCGGTTGGCCAGCCCGGTCAGCGAGTCGTGCTGGGCAACCCAGCCGAGCAGCTTGCGCACCAGAAACTGCTCGCGCTGCGAGTATTCGTGGACATAACGACCAATCGCCCCGAGCACCAGCAGGATCAGGTAGTAGCTGACCGATATCCAATGCACCTGCATCTCGCTGGATGACAGGATCAAGGCCGCCATCAGCACATCGAACAACACGATCGCGGCAGCGCAACCCAGGGCACGCCAGAAGGTGATGCCAAGAAAGAAGAACGAGCAGACGATCAGAAGGCCGGCTCCATAGCGCAGCGCCAGGTCAGACTGTGCCGTTTCGTACTGGATATCGATCCGTGCCGCGACCACTCCGATCAGCACGATGAACAGCGGAAAAAGGCGATTGGCGACGATCCGGGCGCGCCGGTAGAACAGCGTCACAACCAGGATCGCCATGCCCGGCATCGTCTGCAGGAGACGCAACAAGGTCAGCTCGCGGAGCCAGCCCGGGTCCGAATCGGCGAACAGCTGCCGTTCGAAATC
>Ga0209983_1000286_pt1 | contig 10565 bp, 10 predicted proteins | sample InoplaM1SPM_FD_187590 | JGI IMG/M metagenome (GOLD analysis project Ga0209983, IMG submission 187590) | Arabidopsis thaliana rhizosphere microbial communities from the Joint Genome Institute, USA, that affect carbon cycling - Inoculated... | ecosystem: Host-associated > Plants > Roots >...
ATCTGGACGCCTTCGCGGTCCAGAACCAGTTCGAGCTGAGCAGCCCGGGCGAGGCCACCGACGCGGTCGCGTTGATCGACATCGGGGCCAGCGTCATGAAGACGAACGTGATCCACGGCGGCGCGTGCATCTTCGCGCGCGACGTGCCCTTCGGAGGCAACAACTACACCGACGCCATCGCCCAGCGCCTCAACGTCTCGACCGAAGTGGCCGAGGCGGCCAAGCAGGGGCGCGAGGTCGGGGTGAACTGGGACGATCTCGTCCCCGCCCTGGAAGCCGTATCGCGCGAGCTGTCGCTCGAGGTGCAGCGGACCTTCGACTACTTCGCCTCCACCGCGGAATCCGAACGGATCGGGAAGATCGTCCTTTCGGGCGGCTGCTCGAAGCTGACCGGCCTCGACGACTTCCTCGGATCCTCCTGGGGTGTACCCGTAGAGCTGGCTCGCCCCTTCCAGGGCATCGAGCACGACGTGGCGCAGTTCGCCGACGACGATCCCGAGCAGATCGGCCCCGTGTTGGCGGTGGCGGTCGGGCTCGCGCTCCGTCGGCCGGGAGACAAGCCCGCATGATAAAGGTCAACCTCGCTCCCCCGACCACCAAGCGACCCCGTCGAGCGGCGGCGGCTGACGGCCCCGAGCTCAATCTCGGTCTGCTGTTCGGTGGGATCCTGGCCGCGGTGGTGCTGATCATCGGCGGCTGGTGGCTCACGATGTCGCTGGAGAGTCGTCGCCTCACCGCCGAGATCGAGAACAACCGGCGCGAGCTCGAGCGGCTGAAGCCGATCATCGCAGCCGGCCAGCGCTACCGCCGCGAGCGGGACGAGCTGGAGCGCCGGCTGAACGCGATCGAGACCGTCGCCCGGAACCAGGCGCGGCCGGTCTACCTGCTGGACACGATGGCCGACACGCTGCCTCCTGACCTGTGGCTGACCCGGCTCGAGGAGCGGGGTCCGAGCCTCCGCATCGCAGGCAGCACGTATTCCTCGGTCGCGCTGTCCGACTTCATGGCCAATCTCAAGGCGTCGGGCCGGTTCAAGGACGTCGATCTGCTCGATGCCAAGCAGGACCTGAGTAAATCGCCTCGCACGATCACCTTCGAGGTGTCGTGCCGGTTCGAGATCTAGCCATGGCGCTTCTCGATCCGATCACCAACGCCCCGCGGAACCAGAAAGTCGTGCTGGGCGTGTTCGCCTGCGTCATCGTGGCGGCGCTCGGCTACTTCCTCCTGCTGTCCCCCAAGCAGACCGAGCGCGACGCCCTGCGTGCCCAGAGCGAGCAGGTCCGTGCCGAGCTGATGCAGGCCCAGGCTCTCGAGGCCAGTGTGCGGGGGTTCAAGGCGCAGGCGGAGGCTCTCCGCAAGCGTCTCGAGGCGGCGTCGGAACGGCTGCCGACCGAGAAGGAGATGCCCGCGCTGTACCGGCAGATCTCGGATCTGGCGTTTCAGTCCGGCCTGTCGATGGCGGTGTTCACTCCGCGGGCGCCCGAGGAGAAGGAGATCTTCTTCGACGTCCCGATCACCGTGAATGCCGAGGGGTCGTACCACCAGTTCGGGAACTTCCTGGCCCGGATGGGGAAGATGCCCCGGATCGTGAACCTCGCCGACTGGCGTCTGCTGGGGATCGACCGGCCGACGGGCACGATCCGCGCCGAGGTGACGCTGATGACGTACATCTTCCGGCCGGAAGGCGCTCCGCCGCCCAAGGCTCAGCCCGGAGCCCCGGGCCGGCCCGCGGGAGCGACTCGATGAAGTCTCGAACCGCGGCCCCGCACCTGCTGCTCACGGTCGGGCTGGTGACGGCCACCCTGGCCGGTTGCGGAGGCGGCGCCCCGCCGACTCCCCCGCCCGCGGCGGTGACTCCCGCTCCGCCGATGACCCCGGTCGCGCGACCGAAGGAGCCGGATGCGGGCAAGGCGGCGCTCCCCGCGATCGCGTACGAGCCCAAGGGGCGTCGCGATCCGTTCACGCCTATCTTCCTCGGCAAGGACAACGCGGCCCTCTCGGTCACCGCGGTCAAGCTCACCGGTGTGGTCGGCGGACGCGGGGGTCTGATGGCCCTGGTGGAAGGCCCCGACGGCATCGGATACATCCTCAAGCCGGGAGACGCACTTGGAGACGGCCGCGTCACCGGCCTCACGCCAAACTCCGTCACGTTCGCGGTCAGGGCTCGAGGCTCTCAGGGGGCCACCAGCCTGACGCTACGCCTACCGGAGCAACAGTAAGGCCATGAAGGGGGGAACCGATCTGATGAGAAGCGCGCGGATTGCAGGGCTTGCGATAGCGGTCTCGCTGGCGGTCGCCGGGGTCGGTTCGTCCCAGACGACTGAGGTTCAGCTCAAGGACGTCAGCATCGAGCGGGCGTTCGACGGGGCCGCCGTCACCGTGAAGACCACCGGACCGGCCCAGTATGAAGCCAAGCTCATCGATTCGCCTACCCGCCTCGTGATCGATCTGACGGGCGCCGTCTACGGCTCCCCAAAGGTTCGCTGGACGTCTGGCGTGGAGCCCGTGAAGGAAGTCCGGGGCAGCCAGTGGCGGAAGGGCATCGCCCGGATCGTGGTCGAGATGACCAAGGCCGATGTCGGATACCGCATCGACGAGACGCCGGATGGGCTCGTGGTCGCGGTCGAAAGCTCGAACGCCCGCTCCTCCGAGGCCAAGCCGGAGGCCGTCAGCAAGCCCGGTAGCGCGAAGGCGTCGACCGGGGTAACGGATGCGCCGAAGTCGGCGGTCAGGCCGGCTGCGATGGCGAAGGGCGTCGAGGCAAAGCCGCTCGACAAGCCGGTCATCGTCCCCGCCAGTGTCGATGTGGCCACCGAGGGTCCCAAGCCCGCGGTGAATCCGGTCGTCGTCGCGGCTACGACTCCGACCGAAAAGCCGATGCCGGTCGCGGCGGCCGCTAGCAAGGAGCCGACGGCCCCGGCTCCGGGCATCGCGGCGGCCACGCCGACCACCAACCCGGCGCCCGCGGTCACGTTGCAGCCTCCCGCCCCGGTCCGGCAGATGGTGGCGCAGGCGGCGACTCCGACCCCTCCGCCGCCACCCGCTTCGGCCCCCGCAACCGGCGAGAAGTTGATCTCCATGGACTTCAAGGACGCCGACGTGGTCAATCTGCTGCGGATCCTGGCTGCGGAAAGCGGCCGGAACATCGTAGCGGGTGACGACGTCAAGGGACGCGTCTCGATCTCGCTCAAGAACGTGACCTGGGAACAGGCGCTCGACACCATCCTGGAAGTCCGCGGCCTCGCCAAGGTCGAGCGCGATGGCGTCATCCGCATCGTTTCGCTGGATCAGCTGACGAAGGAGAAGGAAGCTCAGGCCCGCGTCGAAGCGGCCAAGCGGAACGCGGAAATCGAGACGCGCACGAAGCTGGCCGAGGCGCAGCTGAAGGAGACGGAGCTCGCGAGCAAGAAGCTGGCGGCGGACGCGGCTGCCGCCGAAGCGCAGGCGCGCGGTCCCCTCCGCGAAGAGGTGATCCGGCTCTCCTACGCGGATCCCGAGGACGTGGCGCGGACGCTCCAGGGCATCCTTGGCATTCCCCCGGAGGGCGTGGTCCTGCCGACCCAGCCGCTGGTACAGGGTGTCCCTCAGAACCCGACCGTCGTCCCGTCGGGCAGCGGCGCACCGCTGAATCCCGAGCTCGGACGGCTGCCCCAGATAAACTCGCCGTTCCCGCCGCCGGTGGCGCCAGTCGTGCAGTCGGTGAGCCAGGACGTGCTGGCCAAGGGCATCACGGTACGCGCCAACAAGGCGACGAACAGCATCTTCATCCGTCACTACGAGGCCGACCTCGAGCGGATCAAGAAGCTCATCCGTGAGCAGCTGGATGTGCCCCTGCCGCAGGTCAAGATTGAAGCGCGCATGGAGATTCTCGACCGCACGTCCCTGGAGGCCATCGGCGTCCAGTGGGGCGGCGCTGCGGCTGGCAATACCCGCAATACGACACTCATCGGCCAGGGTTTCCAGGCGACCGACATTGGCCGGACCGGCACCGCGCCGAGCTCCGTCACGCCGGTGAACCCGAACCTGTCCCTTGCGAACCTTCTCCCGATCTCTCCGTTGGGGACGGGTCTGTCCACCGGCGGCAATCTCGTGAACCTGCCGTTCTCCCTGCTGCCGAACGCCTCGACCAACACGCCGGCTGGAGGCATCGCCTTCGGCATCGTCGGCACCAACTTCAACGTCAACCTGGCGCTGCAGGCCCTGGCGCAGCTGGGCAAGACGCGCACCCTCGCCCACCCCGAGATCGTGACGGTCGAGAACAACAAGGCGGCCTTCACCCTCGGTGAGGAAATCCCGTATGCGACGGTCAGCTCCGCCGGTACTCAGGTGCAGTTCAAGGAGGCGGTGCTGCGGCTCGAGGTGACTCCGACCGTCATCCGGGAGAGTGTTGACGGCAAGGAAATCCGGAAGGTAAAGTTGAGCGTGATCGTGGAGAACAACTCGCGCGGCGACGTCATCAGCCCGGCCCCGGGCGTGAGCGTGCCGATCATCAACCGTCGCAAGGCCGAGACCCAGGTCCTCGTCCGGGAAGGCTCGCGCCTCGTGATCGGCGGCGTCACCCAGAACGTCCAGCAGAAGACCGTCCGCAAGGTGCCCGTCATGGGCGACGTGCCGATCCTCGGCTGGCTCTTCAAGCAGCGCGAGGATTTCGAGACCGGTCGCGAGCTCGTGGTCTTCCTGACGCCCTCCATCCTCCGCACGGACGGCGCGCAGGCCGCAAGGTAGGTGTCCGGGCGGTTCCGCTTCCTCACCGCCGGTGAGTCCCATGGTGAGGCGCTGACCGCCGTCATCGATGGGGTTCCGGCGGGGCTCGCCCTCGCCGAGTCAGATATCAACGCCGACCTCGCCCGTCGTCAGCGCGGCTACGGGCGAGGCGGCCGGATGAAGATCGAGCAGGACCAGGCCCACATCTCAGCTGGCGTCCGGTGGGGATTCACCCTCGGTAGCCCCATCACCCTGACGGTTCGCAATCGCGATTGGGAGAACTGGCAGGACACCATGTCGGTGGGCAGTCCTCCCGCCGGCGCAGCCCCGAAGATCGTCAGCCGGCCCAGGCCTGGCCACGCGGATCTCGCCGGGGCCATGAAGTACGGTCACCACGACATCCGCAACGTCCTGGAGCGCTCGAGCGCCCGGGAGACGACCGCCCGGGTGGCGGTGGCCGGCGTGGCCAAACGTCTGCTGGGTGAGTTCGGCATCACGATCCTGAGCCACGTGACCGAGATCGGGGGCGTCCGGATCGGACCGCTCGAGGTCCCGTGGCACGAGGTGACCCGCCGCTCCGAGGCGAGCGAGGTCCGCTGTGCGGATCCCGATGCCGAGACGGCGATGATCGAGGCCATCGATCGCGCCAAGTCCGCCGGCGACACGCTGGGAGGAGTCTTCGAGGTGGTCGCGCTCGGCTGCCCGGTCGGCCTCGGATCCTACGTGCAGTGGGACCGGAAGCTCGACGGGCTTCTCGCGCGCGCATTCTGCTCGATCCATGCGATCAAGGGTGCCGAGGTCGGGCTGGGCTTCGAGGCCGCGCGCCGCCCGGGATCGCAGGTCCACGACGAGATCCTGTTCGACAAGGAAGCCGGGTTCCATCGTGGCTCCAACAGCGCGGGCGGGCTCGAAGGCGGCGTCACCAACGGCCAGCCGGTGGTGGTCCGCGCCGCCATGAAGCCGATCTCGACCCTCCGGAAGCCGCTCCGGTCCGTCGATCTCGACACCCGGGAAGCGGTGGAAGCGGTGGTCGAGCGCAGCGACGTCTGTGCGGTACCCGCCGCGGGCGTGGTCGGGGAAGCGATGATGGCCATCGTGCTCGTGGACGCCTTCCTCGAGAAGTTCGGCGGTGACAGCGTCGACGAGATCCGTCGCAACCATCAGTCGTACCTGGAGTACCTCAAAGGCTGGTAGTCTTGGGCCCCAGAGGCCCATCGATGATCGAGATCCCGGTCAACCTCGGTGCACGCTCGTACCCTATCCTGGTCGGCGCCGGCGCGCTCGCGAGCGTAGGCACCGAGCTGGCCCGGCGAAAGGTCGGCCGCAAGGTCGTCTTGATCAGCGACGCCGCCATCACCGCCCTGCACGGCAAGCCGGTCATCCAGGGCCTGCGTGATGCCGGCTTCGAGACCGTGCCGGTATCGGTCCCCGACGGGGAGGACGCCAAGCGGATCGAGATCGCCAGTGACCTCTGGGACCGTCTGCTGGATGCCGGCTGTGACCGCACCTCGACGGTGGTGGCGCTCGGCGGCGGCGCGGTCGGCGATCTCGCCGGCTTCGTGGCCGCCACCTACATGCGGGGGATGAATTTCGTCCAGGTGCCGACCACGCTCCTGGCCCAGGTGGACGCGTCCATCGGAGGGAAGACCGCGATCGACCATCCACGCGGCAAGAATCTGATCGGCGCGTTTCATCAGCCGCGCATCGTGGTGGTGGACCCGGTCACGCTCACCACGCTGCCCGATCGTGAGTTCCGATCGGGACTGGCTGAGGTGATCAAGCACGGCATCGTGCTCGACGCGGGGTATTTCCGTGATCTCGAGGCCGACATCCCATCCCTCCTCGCGCGCGACCTGGCCACCCTGGAGCGCGTGGTGGCCGGATCGTGCCGCCTCAAGGCCCAGGTCGTGGAGCGTGACGAGCGCGAGGCGGAGCTGCGCTGGGTCCTCAACTACGGCCACACCATCGGTCACGCGCTCGAGGCCGCGACCGGCTTCCGTCGCTGGGCCCACGGGGAAGCGGTCTCGCTCGGGATCGCCGCCGAATCGCGGCTCGCCGAGCGGCTCGGGATCGCGACCGCCCAGACGGCCGAGCGCCAGCTCCAGCTGCTCAGCGCGGTCGGCCTCCCGGTCAGAGGTCACGAGGTGGAGCCCAGCACCGTGATGGAGGCGCTCACGCGAGACAAGAAGAGCCGGGACGGTCAGGTCTCCTTCGTCTTCGCCCCGGAGATCGGCTCGTTCCGGATCGTTCCCGACGTGCCACGCGCCGCCGTCCTCGAAGTGCTCGCGGACCTCCGGTAGGGCGCCCGAACGGCCGAATCGCGCTGACCGCAGAGACTCGCCGCGAGCCGGCCCAGCGAGACGCAGACTCCTGGAATGATTGACTTAACGGTCGCTGCCGCGTATAACAAGTGACGGATGACTAACCCGGTCTCTCCGGTCGGCGGGACCCTCACGCCCGATGATCCAGCAACCCTCAGCGCGATTCGCCGCTACGAGGAACGGCTGGCCAAGGACTCGACGTCGCTGGCCTTTGCCCCCCTGGCGGATGCCTATCGCAAGACCGGCCGCACCGGTGATGCGATCCGTCTGTGTCGGGAGGGGCTGGAGCGCTTCCCTCACTACGTGACCGCCCGGCTCATCCTGGCCAAGGCGCTCCTCGACGAAGGCGATGCCGATGGAGCCCTCGGCGAGGTCCGGGCCATCCTCGAAGCGCGGCCGCACGAGGCGCAGGCGCATCGCCTGGCCGGCGATCTGTATCGGCGCGCGGGGGCACTCGGCGACGCGGTTCGTCATCTCGAGCAGGCAGTGCGACTCGACCCGGGTGATCGCGAGTCGCGCGCGATGCTCGACGTCCTGGGTGCCGGCGGAGCGGTACCCGAAGGCTCGGCGCTCAAGCAATTACTGGCCGACGATACGTTCGCCACCCTGAGCTTCGGCACGCTCTGTCTCGAGCAGGGGCTGATCGACGAGGCGGCGCAGATCTTCCTGCGCCTGCTCGCCCGCGACCTGGGTCACGCTCGAGCCCGCGAGGGGCTCGAGGAGGCGCTCCGACTCAAGACTCAACGACGGAAAGGGTCATGATCCGATGCAGGTGTCCACGGCGGAGTTCAAGAAGGGCCTGAAGATCCAGCTCGACGGTGAGCCGTACAGCATCGTCGATTTCCAGCACGTCAAGCCCGGCAAGGGCGGCGCGTTCGTGCGGACCAAGCTCAAGCACATGAAGCTCGGGCGGGTCATCGACAACACGTTCCGCGCCGGCGAGAAGGTCGAGCTCGTCGACTTCGACGAGAAGCGGATGCAGTACCTCTACCGGGACGATCGCTACCACTTCATGGATCTCGACACGTACGATCAGATCTCCCTCTCGGCCGAGGAGGTCGGGGACGCGCGCGACTTCCTCAAGGAGAACATCGAAGTGGAGATCCTCTTCATCAACGACAGCCCGGTCACGGTGGAGCTGCCCAATTTCATCGAGCTGCAGATCACCAAGACCGATCCGGGCATCCGTGGGGATACCGCCTCCGGCGGCTCCAAGCCGGCCACCCTCGAGACGGGAGCGGTCGTGCAGGTGCCCCTGTTCCTGAACCCGGGGGACGTGGTGAAGGTCGACACCCGCAGCGGCGAGTATCTCGGCCGCGTGGCGGCGGCGGGTTAGCGTGGCCGCGCGGCGGCCGGCCCGTTCGTCCGGCGGCAGCGGCGCGCCGGCGCGCTTTACCGTCGAGCAGGTGGTCGAGCTGGCGGTGCGCCACAACCTGGCCGAGCTCGAGGTCGAGGCCGCGGGCATCCGGATCCGGATCGTGCGCGAGCACGCGCCGGCCGCGCTCGCTCCCCGCGCCGACCGCGAGGCGGGGATGGTCGCGGTGCAGCAGTCAGCCGCGCCGGATCTGGCGGAGTCCACCGCCCATCTCGTGCCGGTGGAAGCGCCGATGGTGGGCACCTTCTATCGCGCGCCCAAGCCCGACGCGCCGCCCTTCGTCGTGGAGGGCGACGTGGTCAAGGAAGGCCAGGTCCTCTGCATCGTCGAAGCCATGAAGCTGATGAACGAGATCGAGGCCAAGGTCGGCGGTCGCATCGTCAAGGTCGTGGCCGAGAACGGCCAGCCCGTCGAGTTCGGGCAGCCGCTGTTCCTGATGGAGCCGCTCCGCTGATCCTCGGCTGATGTTCCACAAGATCCTCATTGCCAATCGGGGCGAGATCGCGCTCCGGGTGATCCGGACGTGTCGGGAGATGGGAATCCGCACCGTGATCGCCCACTCCACCGCGGATGCCGACTCGCTTCCGGTGCGCCTCGCCGACGAGTCGGTCTGCATCGGTCCTCCCGAGGCGCGCGGCAGTTACCTCAACATTCCCAGCATCATCTCGGCCGCCGCCATCACCGACAGCGAAGCGATCCATCCGGGCTACGGTCTGCTCTCCGAGAACGCCGCGTTTGCCGAGATCTGCCGCGCCTGCGGCATCACCTTCATCGGACCGGCCCCGGAGGCGATCCGGCTCATGGGTGACAAGGCCCAGGCGCGCGAGATGGCCAAGCACGCGGGCGCGCCGGTGGTACCGGGGAGCGAGGGTCCGGTCGCCGGCGTGGACGAGGCACAGGGCCTCGCCGATTCCATCGGCTACCCGGTGATGGTCAAGGCAGCCGCGGGCGGCGGCGGCCGCGGCATGCGCATCGTGCGCGAGCGTGAGGATCTGGCCCGCGCCTACGCGACCTGCCAGGCGGAGGCGGGCGCGGCCTTCGGGTCCTCCGACCTCTACCTCGAGAAGTACGTGGAAGACGCGCGTCACGTCGAGGTCCAGGTGCTGGGAGACAAGAGCGGCATGCGCCTGCATCTGGGCGAGCGCGACTGCTCGGTGCAACGACGTCACCAGAAGCTGCTGGAGGAATCCCCGGCACCCGCGCTTCCTCCCGACACCCGGACCGGCCTCTACAAGGCGGCGCTCGCGGTGGCCAACGCGGTGAACTACGTGTCGGCGGGCACCGTCGAGTTCCTGGTGGACCGCGAGGGCAACTTCTACTTCATCGAGATGAACACCCGGATCCAGGTCGAGCATCCGGTCACCGAGATGGTCACCGGGCTGGACATCGTGCGCGAGCAGATCCGGATCGCCACCGGAGAACCGCTCGGCTACAAGCAGAGCGCGGTCCGCTTCGCCGGCCATGCGATCGAATGCCGGATCAACGCGGAGGACCCCGAGCACTTCGTGCCCTCCCCGGGCCGGATCTCCGCGTGGCTCGCCCCGGGCGGGCCCGGCGTTCGCGTGGACAGCCACCTCATGGCGGGCTACGTGGTGCCCCCGCACTACGATTCGCTCATCGCCAAGATCATCGTGCACGCGCACGACCGGTCCGAGGCGATCGCCCGCATGCATCGGGCGCTGTCCGAGATCGTGATCGAGGGCGTGAAGACCACGATTCCCTATCACCTCAAGCTGCTGGCCGACCCGACGTTCGTGGCGGGCGAGTCCACGCTGGCCCGGCTCGAGCAGAATCTATAGGGCGCCGCGGTGCGGCTGCCCTCCCCGCTCTACGTGATCCTCGACCGGTCCGTGGCCGGGAGCCGGAGCCTGGACGATCTGCTCGATCTGGTCTTGGCCGGGGGCGGGCGGCTGGTTCAGCTGCGTGAGAAGACCATGCCCGCCGTGGAGATGCTGCCGGTGGCCCGGCGGCTCGCCCGGCGATGCCGCGAGGCCGGGGCGCTCTTCATCGTGAACGACCGGGCCGATATCGCGGTGGCCGCCGACGCCCACGGGGTGCACGTCGGACAGGACGACATGCCCGCACGGGAGGCCCGCGCCCTGTTGCGTCCGGGTATGGTCCTGGGCGTGTCGACCCACGACGAGGACCAGGCCGGGGCCGCGGTG
>Ga0209983_1000290_pt1 | contig 10505 bp, 9 predicted proteins | sample InoplaM1SPM_FD_187590 | JGI IMG/M metagenome (GOLD analysis project Ga0209983, IMG submission 187590) | Arabidopsis thaliana rhizosphere microbial communities from the Joint Genome Institute, USA, that affect carbon cycling - Inoculated... | ecosystem: Host-associated > Plants > Roots >...
TGTCAGAAGCTCTCGGGAAGCTCTCCTGGACGGACATCGAAGCGGCGACCGGAACCACTCGCGACAGCTTCATCGAAATGGCCACGGCTATTGCGCAGGGGCGTCGGGTCGTGGTGCTGGCCGGTCAGGATCTGTTGCGAAGCGCCGGCGGCTATGGCGCCTGTCTGAACCTGCTCGATGTGCTCCTGCTTACTGGAAAACTGGCCGAACCGGGCTGCGGTTTTGCACCGCTCGCCGAAGAAAACAACGATCAAGGCGCCGTGGAGATGGGAGCCCTCGCTGAGCTGCTTCCGGGTGCCAAGGACGTCGCGGTCGCCGGCGAACGCTCACCGTTGGCCCGCGCCTGGAAAGCCGAGCTTCCGAGCGCCGCCGGCGCCACTCTGAACGAGATGATCGAGAAGGCCAGGGCCGGCGAGTTGAAAGCCATGGTCGTGGTCGGTGAAAACCCGGTTGGCAGTCTCCCCGCTCACCTCGATGTCGCCGGGTCACTCAAAAGTTTGGAGTTGTTGGTCTGCCAGGAGCTCTTCCTCACCGAAACGGCCGCGCTGGCGCATGTGGTGCTTCCGGCCGCTGCGCCGCTGGAGAAGACCGGCACCTGGACCAACGAAGAGGGCCATCTGCAGATGATTCGTCCGGCGATCGAGCCGGCGGGCGAGAGCCGGCCGGATTGGGAGATCTTGTCCACGCTGTCGATGCTGCTGGGCACATCGTTCGAGTACGGCGAGAGCAAAGACGTGCTCAAAGAGGTCCGGAGCGTGATTCCCGGCTATGGATTGCTCGGACCGGCACCGATTCCGCCCAAGGTAGATCCCGCCGCCGTCGAACGGTACGTCGCGGGGGACTATCGCCAAGACATCGCCACTCGCTATACTCTGGCCCCGCGTCGACCGCAGACTGACGGGACCACTTGGCACATGCGCCTGACGCAAAGCCTGTTTCATTCTGGAAAGCTGTCTACTCGTGCGAAGGGATTGCTGGAGCTCGAAGAACAGCCGGTGCTGCGAATGAACCGGAGCGAGGCCGAGCGACTCACTATTGCCGATGGTGATCGCGTCCGGGTGTCGAACCGTCGAGGCGAACTGGTGACGACCGTCAAGCTCGTGGAACGCGTCCCCGCGGGAACGGTGTGGTTCCCCGACCACTTTGCGCAACGCGCCTCATTACTGTTTGACTGCACGGTCGACCCGGTCACAAAGGTGCCTGCGTTTAGAACGACATCGGTGTCGATCGTCAAGGCTTGACAGTGCTCAGAGCGAAGAAGGAGTGTTCTCGTGACTGAACTCAGCTTGCGACTCGCAGTGTCGTTGGCCCAAATCGCCGCCGTCATGGGCGTGGTCATGTTGACGGTGATGATCCTGACCCTCGCCGAACGGAAAGTGCTCGGCTGGATGCAGGACCGCATGGGCCCCATGGAAGTCGGCCCCTATGGCATCCTCCAGCCAATCGCCGACGGCTTGAAACTGTTCTTCAAAGAAGACATCGTCCCGGCCGGTGCGAACAAGTTTATGTTCAGCCTCGCGCCGATCCTCGCGATGGTACCCGCCCTGATCGGTTTCGCGGTGGTGCCGTTCGGTCCGAGCCACAAGATCGAAGTGTTCGGCATCACGGTCGAGCCGTTCGTCATTAGCGACATCAATATCGGTATTCTGTACATCCTGGCGTTCACCTCGATCGGCGCCTACGGCATCATCCTTGGCGGATGGGCGTCCAACAGCAAGTACTCGCTGTTGGGAGGCCTGCGGTCCGCTGCCCAGGTGATCAGTTACGAGCTCAACGTGGGCCTTGCCATCGTCGGCGTCCTGATCCTTTCCGGCTCGCTCAGCCTTGTCAAAATTACCGAAGCGCAATCCGGCGGATTCTGGCACTGGTTTGTATTCGCCCTCCCCGCACCCCAGATTTTTGCCTTCGTCGTGTATGTCATCTCGGCCGTGGCGGAAACGAACCGCGTGCCCTTCGACTTACCGGAAGCCGAGAGCGAGCTGGTGGCCGGCTTTTTTACGGAATATAGCGGCATGCGCTTCGCCTTCTTCTTCATTGCGGAATACGCCAACATGGTGCTGGTATCCTGCGTGGCTGCAGCCATGTTCCTGGGTGGCTGGAACGCCCCCTACCCAGGGACGATTTTGGCTCACCTCGGCCTCGAGAGCATCGCCTGGGCCGAAAACATCGCCTGGTTCACGGTAAAGGTGTATACCTTTCTCTTCCTGTTTTTTTGGCTCCGTGCAACCCTGCCCCGTTTGCGTTATGACCAGCTGATGAAGTTCGGCTGGAAAGTCATGTTGCCGATCGCGCTGGGAAACATCGTGGTCACGTCGATCGCCGCGTATCTGTTTCCGAAGGGATAAGTGTTCGACATGCAGAAATTCATCGTCTGGCTGAAGACCATTACCTTTTACGAAATCCTCGTCGGCATGAAGGCGACGATGTCGCATCTGCTCCACTACAAGCCGATCACGGTGCAATACCCTCACGAAAAGCGGATCCTTCCGGACAATTATCGCGGCATGCTCGGCCTGTTGCGCTACGACGACGGAACCGAAAAATGCGTCGGGTGCGATCTCTGCGAAGCCGCCTGCCCGTCTCGCGTCATCCGCGTCGTCAGCTCCGAAGTCCCGGGAGAACCTACCAAGCGGTACGCCAAGGAATATTATATGGACATGACGCGCTGCCTGTTTTGCGGGATGTGCGTCGATGCCTGTCCGGTGGACGCGCTCGGGATGAGCCGTGAATTCGAGTGGTCGGTGTACGACAAGCGTCAACTGCACCTGAATAAGGACCAGTTGCTCGCCATCGGCGACCGTTCGTTCCCGGTTCGCGAGAAGCGGCTCGAGTTGCAGCACCCGAACGTCGCGTTTTTCAATGTCTCATTTAGCCACGTCCCCCCGAAGCCCAACTGACGCGCCGCCATGACCGGTCGAGACAAGAGACGTCGGGCTGGACGGAGGAACGCGCCTTGTTCGCGATGACGGGAATGCCGACCTAACGATGGCACAGTTCTTCTTTTTTTACTTCGCCCTGGTCATCGCCGCCTCCTCGGTGCTCGTCGTCGCATTACGCAACCCCATCTACAGCGCGCTCTCCCTGTTGATCATGTTCTTCCACGTCGCCGGTCTGTACGTCACGCTGCATGCTGAGTTCCTCGCCGCAGTTCAGGTGATCGTCTATGCAGGGGCCATTCTGGTCCTCTATCTGTTCGTGGTCATGCTGCTGAACCTCAAGCACGACGAGCGCTACCACCGCCAGTGGCCGGTGGCAGCCGCCGTCGGGTCCATCTTGGTGCTCGAAGCGGTCGTACTGACGCTCGTGAAGGGACGGACGGCCGTGGCCAGACCCGCCGTTTCCGAGCCGAGTGTGGAGGGGTTGGGCAACACGGAATCCCTGGGCGACGTCCTGTACTCGACCTATCTCTTTCCCTTCGAAGTCGCATCGTTGATTCTGCTCGTCGCGATGATCGGCGCCATCATTTTGGCCAAAAAGGACCTGAGCGGCGAGTCGCTGCAATGAGCACGTTCCGGATGCAACAGGGAGAAGTCTGATGATTCCCCTGTCGTATTACGTCACGCTCAGCGCAGTCGTCTTCTTCACGGGCCTGGTCGGCGTGTTGATCAGACGCAACATCATCATCATTTTGCTCTCCGTGGAGTTGATGCTGAACGCCACCAACATCAACTTCGTCGCCTTTTCACAATCGCTTCACAACATCGCCGGCCAGGTCTTCGTGTTCTTTGCGCTCACGGTCGCCGCAGCCGAAGTGGCGGTCGGGCTTGCCATCATCATCGCCCTGCATCGGGCGAAACACACGATCAATGTCGACGAATTTCAGCTGATGAAATGGTGAGATGACTTACGAACTCATTCCATTGCTGCCGTTGGCCTCCTTCTTGATCCTCGGCATGTTCGGGCATTGGATCAGGGATAAGGCGCATCTCGTGGCGGTTCCGGCCATTGTGCTTTCGCTCGGAATTTCGATCCTTGCGTTCTTCGACGTGGCGGGCGGGCACCATTCCACGATTCGCCTGTATACCTGGCTGACCTCTGGCATGCTCGACGTTCATATCGGGCTCTCGATCGACCGCCTGACCTCGGTCATGTTGCTGCTCGTCACCACCGTCAGTGCACTGGTGCACGTCTATACCATCGGTTACATGCAGGGCGAGCCGGGATACGCGCGCTTCTTCAGCTATATCGCCTTGTTCACATTCTCCATGCTGATGCTGGTACTGGCCGATAATTTTCTGCAGCTGTTCGTGTTTTGGGAAGCCGTCGGCCTCTGTTCTTACCTCTTGATCGGCCATTGGTACGAACGCCAGTCTGCCGTTGCCGCCGCCACAAAGGCCTTCGTCGTGAATCGCGTGGGAGACTTCGGATTCATGCTCGGCTTGCTGCTCGTCTTCACCACGTTCGATTCTCTGGATTATGCGACCGCCTTCGCCAACGTGGGGCCAGCGACGGCACAGGTGATGAACATCCTTGAACCAGTGGGGGGCAGCTTCGAGGTCTCGACCATCACGGTGATCTGCCTCCTGCTCTTCATGGGCGCCATCGGAAAGTCCGCGCAGTTTCCACTCCATGTGTGGCTGCCAGACGCCATGGAAGGCCCGACGCCGATCTCCGCCCTCATCCACGCCGCTACGATGGTCACCGCCGGGGTCTTCATGGTGGCCAGACTTGCCCCGTTGTATAACGCGTCGCCGACCGCGATGTCCGTTGTTGCGATCGTGGGTGCCATCACAATGGTGCTTGGGGCGACCATCGCCCTGACGCAGACGGACATCAAGCGGGTCGTCGCGTACTCGACGATGAGCCAACTGGGCTACATGATGATGGCGTGCGGGCTGGGGGCCTACGCCGCCGGCATATATCACCTCATGACGCATGGAGCGTTCAAGGCGCTGCTGTTCTTGGGTTGCGGTTCGGTCATCATCGCCCTGCACCATGAGCAGGACATGCGCCGGATGGGCGGCCTCAAGGATCGGCTGCCGATCACCTATTGGACCTTCCTGATCGGCTCTCTTGCGCTGGCCGGCTTTCCGCTAACCGCCGGGTTTTTCAGCAAGGACGACATTCTCGTCTCCGCCTGGGCAGCTGGACCGCTCGGACAGGTATTGAGTATGTTCGGTGTTCTCACGGCGCTCCTCACCGCCTTCTACAGCTTCCGGTTGGTCTTTGTGACCTTCTGGGGTCCTTCCCGGGTGGACCAACAGCACGCCGCACATGTCCATGAACCCTCGCCCACAATGACGGTGCCGCTCGTCATCTTGGCCGTGCTGAGCATTGCGACAGGGTATGTCGGCATCCCGGAGTTTCTCGCGCCGGTGTTTGAAGGCGGCGACGGTGCGCATGGCGGCGAAGCAATGGGAATCATGCTGCTCGCGACAGCGATGGGATTATTGGGAATCGGGAGCGCTTACTACGCCTATGTGTTGCATCCCTCGCTGCCCGATCGCTGGGCTCACCAGTGGCGGACGGCGTATGAGTGGTCTTTCCATAAGTGGTACTTCGACGAAGCCTATGACCGCAGCATCGTCCGTCCGACGTTCACGGTGGCCGTTGAATTATGGAAGCGCATCGACGTTGCCGTCATCGACGGGGCCGTCAATGGCGTCGCAAGGGCGATCGCCTGGTGCGCCTGGTTCCTGCGCCTCGTGCAAAGCGGACAAACGCAGCATTACGCGCTGGGCATGGCGCTCGGCGCGGTTGTGATCCTGACCCTGTTGATGGTGATGTGACGCTGATGCAACCCGACTGGTTTCCCTGGCTGAGTACTCTGATCTTCCTGCCGCTGGCGGGAGCCGGTGCGCTCTACCTTGCACCCGAGCGCCACGCCCGGACGATCGCGCTGGCGACAACGGTTCTGGATGTCCTCGTGGCATTGCCTCTCTGGTGGCTGTTCAATCCGTCGTCCAGCCGCATGCAATTCGTCGAGCACGTGGCCTGGATCACGTCGCCCCCGATCCATTACAGCCTCGGCATCGACGGCATCAGTCTTCCGCTCGAACTGATGACCGCCGCACTGATGCCCCTCTGCGTCCTGGTGTCCTGGAACGCCATCACCACGAGGGTGCGGACGTTCATGGCCGTTCTGCTGGTGATGGAGACCGCCATGCTCGGCGTCTTCGCGGCGCTGGACTTTGTGTTGTTCTACGTCTTTTGGGAAGCGATGCTGATCCCGATGTACCTGCTCATCGGCGTCTGGGGCGGTCCCAACCGCCTGTACGCCGCCATCAAGTTCTTCCTGTACACCTTGGCGGGCAGCGTGCTCCTTTTGGTGGCCATCCTCGTGCTGTACTTCTATGGCGGGCGCACGTTCGATGTGCTGGCGCTCAGTCAGGTGACGTACCCCGCGGCCCTGCAGCAATGGCTATTTCTGGCATTCTTCGCCGCCTTCGCCGTGAAGGTCCCGATGTTCCCGTTCCACACCTGGCTGCCCGATGCGCATGTCGAAGCACCGACCGCAGGGAGCGTAATCCTCGCCAGCGTGCTGCTGAAGATGGGTGCCTATGGGTTCGTACGCTTTAGTCTGCCGATGCTGCCGGACGCGAGTCAGGCCATGACGCCGTTGATTGCAGCCCTCTCGATCATCGCGATTATCTATGGAGCCTACATGGCGCTGGCCCAGGTGGATCTCAAAAAATTGATCGCCTATTCCAGCGTCAGCCACATGGGATTCGTGACGCTCGGCCTGTTTGTCATGAACCAACAAGGCATTGAGGGTGCAGTCCTGCAAATGGTCAATCACGGCATCACGACCGGCGCGCTCTTCCTCTGCGTCGGCATCATCTATGAGCGAACCCACAGCCGGTTGATTGCCGACAATGTCGGCCTTGCCAAGCCCATGCCCCGCTACGCGACGCTCCTGGTGATCTTTGCACTGTCCTCCCTCGGCCTTCCGGGCACCAACAGCTTTGTCGGTGAGTTTCTGGTCCTGGTCGGGACCTTTCTCTGGAGCAAAGCCGCAGCCGCTCTCGCCTCATTGGGCGTCATCCTCGCAGCCGCCTACCTGCTGTACATGATTCAACGCGTCGTGTTCGGCGTCGCCCTCCCGCGCGAGCTGCCGCATTTAAAGGATATCGGACTTAGAGAGTTCACAATCCTTCTGCCGCTCGTGGGACTCGTCTTCTGGATCGGCGTCTATCCGAATCCCCTGGTCACCCGGATGCATAGCACCGTGACCAAAACGTTGGAGACCATGGCGCGAACCAAGGTCGCTCCGAATTCCCATCCTTCGGCCGCGGTCGTTCCCTCGGTCGTGTCGAGCGGTCAGACGGAGAACGGACGACCATGACGTCGTACGGAACGGACCTCATCATCATTCTTCCCGAGCTGGTCGTCGTCGCCGCGGCTTGCCTGGTTCTGATTCTGGATCCTGTGACGCCACGGTCGAGGAAAGAACTTCTGGCTTGGCTCAGTCTTGGGAGTCTGGCGCTTTGCGTCGGCCTCACCGGCGGGCAAATCGGTGTCCAGAATGTCTCTCTGTCGGCCTTCAACGACCTGGTCGTCGTCGATGGATACGCGCGCTTTTGGAAGCTCCTGCTCTACGGAGCCACGGGGTTGACGATTCTGATGTCGCTCCCCTACCTGAAAATCGAAGGACTTCATCTGGGCGAATATTATGCCTTCATCCTCCTCGCCCTGTCGGGCATGATGGTCATGGTCTCGGGAGCGGATCTGCTGACGATCTATCTCGGTACGGAGCTCATGTCGCTTTCACTCTACGTCTTGGCGGGGCTGAAACGCTCGTCGCCGCGCTCACTCGAGGCATCGGCCAAATATTTTGTGCTCGGCGCATTCTCTTCCGGCCTGCTGCTGTATGGCATCTCTCTCCTCTATGGACTGAGCGGCGGCACCAGACTGAGCACGATCGCAGGCGCGCTGGGCGCAAGGGGATTCGATGATCCCATGCTCCTGATCGCCACCATCTTGTTGACGGTTGGGTTCGGCTTCAAACTCGCGGTCGTCCCCTTTCATATGTGGACGCCCGATGTGTATCAGGGCGCGCCGACAGCGGTGACCGCCTTCATGGCCGTCGCCTCGAAGGCCGCCAGCTTCGCCGCCTTTCTCCGTGTCTTCATCGAGGGACTCGGCGGATTGAAGGCCGATTGGTCCGTGCTGTTTGTGCTGCTGTCCGTCGTCACATTGGTGCTCGGCAATGTCGTCGCCATCGTGCAGACCAACATCAAACGCATGTTGGCCTACTCGAGCATTGCACATGCCGGCTACGCCTTAATCGGCCTCGCCGCCGCCGGGCGAAGCGCTGGTGAATCGGGGGGTACCCCTGGCATCGCCAGCGTCATGCTCTACCTGACGTTTTATGCATTCATGACGCTTGGAGCCTTCGCAGTCATTGCCATGTTTCGCAAGGGCGGGCTCGAAGGGGACGAGATCGAAGACTTTACCGGCCTCGCCAAACGCCAGCCGGTGGCCGCCCTGATCATGCTGGTGTTCATGGTCTCGCTGACCGGCATCCCGCCGACCGCGGGGTTCATTGGCAAGTTCTACGTGTTCATGGCCGCCGTTGAGGCAGGCCTGAGCTGGCTCGCCGCTCTGGGACTGATTTTTTCGGCGGTGTCTGCCTACTATTACATGCGCGTCGTCATGCTGATGTACATGCGGGACCCCGAGGCGACCGCCGCCGAGACCCCGCATCTCGTGCCTTCCCCGGCGCTGTCGATTGTGTTGGCCTGCGCCGTCGCCGGCGTGATCATCTTCGGTTTGTTTCCCAATCCTGTCGTCACCCTCGCACTTCAGTCCGTCCTTCTGCTCAAATAGCACGGGGCCACGTCTTTTTTCAGTCGTGCCCGACCGTGAAACTCTGCTAGGCTAGGCTAGTAATGCTCATGTCCTTCTGGCGGCTGCTGTCGGATCTGACGAAATCCTTCCTCCGGCACGGGTGTGGCAGCCTGGCGGCCTCACTGGCCTTTTTCTCGCTCCTCTCCCTCTTTCCTCTCGGCTTCATGGTGCTGTATGGCGTGAGCTTTGTCGTCAGTCACGAAGTGATCGGCGGTCGGGTGCTCTTGAGCTTTCTCATAGGGTTTCTCCCCACTCTCGGAGAACGCCTGGCGGAGGAATTCCAGCGCATCGGCGAACTGGACACGGTTCGCTGGCTCGTGTTCTTGTCCTTCGCCTGGTTCGGCACGCTGGTCTTTTATGAGGTGGATTATGCGCTCAACGTCGTGTTCGACAGCACATGGAAACGCCATCCCTTGATCTCCAGCGCCATTGCGGTCGCCTCTCAGGGGGTGGTCGGAATACTCTTGATCCTGTCGTATGTTGCAACCGAGACCGTGAATTTGCTGACGGCCTATGCGCCGCACTTGTGGGGGCTCGATCTGATCGCTCTCGCCGCGCATGATGTATTTTTGACGTACACTCTTCCCTTTATTATGGCCTTTCTCACGGTCGGCGCGTTGTACCGCTATGTCCCTCGGCGGCGGCCGCAATGGCGGGAGGCCCTCATCGGCTCGTTGACCTTCAGTCTGCTCTGGGTCGCGGCGAAACTGATTTTTGTCACGTACAACGAATACGCCACCGTCTACACGAAACTCTACGGCTCCCTGCTCGAAGTCATTCTCTTGCTGCTCTGGATCTACTACTCTGCACTGCTGTTTCTCTTGGGGGCAGTCCTCGCTCATGCGCTCCAGCAACGGAGTCAGGCCGCAGCAGCCGCCGGCTTCGTTCAGCCCGACATCGCATCGCCGCCATCCCCCGTCAGTCGCTGATCAGCACCCTGTCGGCTTCTGGGCTTTTCCTGGCCCAGACTCCTCTTCATCGTTAGAATACATCCCGACACGGAGGGGACAGGCATGCCCGAAGACATCGGAAAAGAACTCCTGATGCTTGGCGGAACACTGGCCGGCTTCATCGCCGCTTTGCTGACGGTCATGGAAAAACTGATAGACATTAGGCATCGGTTGGGCTCTCGCAAGGATCGGAAGACTTCGGTCCAACAGGAACGGCAGACACAGGACAGCGGGCCAAGCGTGGATTTCTTTTCCACCAAGCCTTTTCGCGGCACCTCGTATCTCTTGATGTACGAAACCGGCGTCATCGTGTCTGCCGGTCTCCTGCTCAATTATGTCGGTCTCACCTTGAGCCGCCACCTGGAAAGCATCCTGTTTCTCGATATGACCGGCACGGCGCTGGTGGCGGCCCGCGGATGCCCTGCAGTGTCGAACTGCACGAACCAGCGCACGCCGCTGCTGTCGCGCGCCGTGAAGCCCGGCGACACGCCGCTGGTCTTGGCGCTGACAATGGTCCACGCCCCAGCCGCCGGCGGCGGCGAGACATTCGGACCCCGGACGATCTCGTCGACGCTTACCGGCCTGGCGTAGATACGGTTTGTGAACCAGCTCGAGTCGGGCACTTCGTCGATCGTGTTCACGTTGAGGGCCCGGACGCTCGGCCTGGCGTCACCCGGCCGGGTAAACAGGTTCAGCAACAGGTCTGGGGCCAACTCGATGTCCCGGTCCTTGGCGCCGGACGCATCCTGAGTCTCCGGCTCGACC
>Ga0209983_1000291_pt1 | contig 10503 bp, 4 predicted proteins | sample InoplaM1SPM_FD_187590 | JGI IMG/M metagenome (GOLD analysis project Ga0209983, IMG submission 187590) | Arabidopsis thaliana rhizosphere microbial communities from the Joint Genome Institute, USA, that affect carbon cycling - Inoculated... | ecosystem: Host-associated > Plants > Roots >...
GCCGAGGTCACGCGCGTGGCGCGCGAGGTCGGCACCGAGGGCAAGCTCGGCGGCCAGGCGCAGGTGCCCGGTGTCGCGGGAACGTGGAAGGACCTGACCGACAACGTCAACTCGATGGCGTCCAACCTGACCACCCAGGTGCGCAACATCGCCGAGGTCGCGACCTCGGTGGCCAAGGGCGACCTGTCGCGCAAGATCGCGGTCGATGCGCAGGGCGAGATCGCGCAGCTCAAGGACACCCTCAACACGATGGTGGACCAGCTCAACGGCTTCGCCGCCGAGGTCACCCGCGTGGCGCGCGAGGTCGGCACCGAAGGCAAGCTCGGCGGCCAGGCCAAGGTGCCGGGGGTCGCGGGCACGTGGAAGGACCTGACCGACAACGTCAACTCGATGGCGACCAACCTCACCGCGCAGGTGCGCGGCATCGCCAAGGTGGTCACCGCGGTCGCCAACGGCGACCTGCACAAGAAGCTGACGGTGGAGGCCGCGGGCGAGATCGCCGAACTTGCCGAAACCATCAACGGCATGACCGACACCCTGGCGATCTTCGCCGACCAGGTGACCACGGTGGCGCGCGAGGTCGGCGTCGAAGGCCGGCTCGGCGGCCAGGCCAACGTGCCGGGCACCGCCGGCATCTGGAAGGACCTCACCGCCAACGTCAACCAGCTCGCCGCCAACCTCACCACCCAGGTGCGCGCGATCGCCGAGGTCGCCACCGCGGTGACCCAGGGCGACCTGACGCGTTCGATCACCGTGGACGTCCGCGGCGAGCTGGCCGACCTGAAGGACAACATGAACTCGATGATCGGCACCCTGCGTGCGACCACCGAGAGCAACCGCGAACAGGACTGGCTGAAGACCAACCTGGCCAAGTTCAGCGACATGATGCAGGGCCAGCGCGACCTGCTCACCCTCGGGCGCAACCTGCTGTCGGAACTGGCGCCGCTGGTCGAGGCGCAGCAGGGCCTGATGTACGTGGTGGAGGAGCACGGCGCCGGCCCCGACGGCCGCCGCCTGCGCCAGCTGGCCGGCTACGCCGACGCCGAGCATTCGCCAACGGCGCGCACGCTGCATTTCGGCGAAGGCCTGGTCGGCCAGTGCGCCGCGCAGGCGCGATTGATCCTGGTCGAGGACGTGCCGGCCGACACGGTGCAGATCGAGTCCGGCCTGTTGAACGCCGTGCCGCGCAGCGTGATCGTGCTGCCGGTGCTGTTCGAGGACCAGGTCAAGGCGGTGATCGAGCTGGCCTCGCTGTCGGAATTCACCGCCACCCAGCGCACCTTCCTGCAGCAGCTCTCCGGAAGCATCGGCATCGTGCTCAACACGATCGAGGCGACGATGCGCACCGAGCACCTGCTGTCGCAGTCCCAGCAGCTCGCCGTGGAGTTGCAGACCCAGCAGAACGAGCTGCAGGAGACAAACGAGGAAATCGCGCAGAAGGCGGCCCTGCTGGCGGAGCAGAAGGCCGAGGTCGAGCAGAAGAACCAGCAGATCGAGCACGCCAGGCGCGCGCTCGAGGAAAAGGCGGCGGAACTTGCGCTGACCTCGCGCTACAAGTCCGAGTTCCTGGCCAACATGTCGCACGAACTGCGCACGCCGCTGAACTCGATCCTGATCCTGGGGCAGCAGCTGGCCGAGAATCCGGAGACCAACCTCAACCCGCGGCAGGTCGAATTCGCCAAGACCATCCATGCCGCCGGTACCGACCTGCTGCACCTGATCAGCGACATCCTCGACCTGTCCAAGATCGAGTCCGGCACCGTCACGGTCGACAGCGAGGACATCTCCTTCGCCCACCTGCGCGAGAACATGGAACGCGCCTTCCGCCACGAGGCCGAGCGCCGGCACCTGGACTTCTCGGTCGACTTCGCGCCGGAGCTCGGCAACACCTTCAATTCGGACCCCAAGCGGCTGCAGCAGATCCTCAAGAACCTGCTGTCGAATGCCTTCAAGTTCACCGAGCAAGGCAGCGTGCGGCTGTCGGCGAAGGTCGCCCGCAGCGGCTGGTCGCACGAGCACGCGATCCTCGGGCAGGCGCCGACCGTGGTCGCGTTCGAGGTCAGCGACACCGGCATCGGCATTTCCCCGGAGAAGCAGCGGATCGTGTTCGAGGCGTTCCAGCAGGCCGACGCCGGCACCTCGCGCAAGTACGGCGGCACCGGGCTGGGCCTGGCGATCAGCCGCGAGATCGCGGGACTGCTGGGCGGCGAACTCAAGCTGCACAGCGCCCCCGGCAAGGGCAGCACGTTCGTCCTGTACCTGCCGTTGAACTATGCCGGTGCCGGCGAAGGCACGACCCGGGAACGCACGCATGCGGAGCTGATGCAGGCGCCGGCCATCGGCGGCCAGGCCCCGGCCGAACCCGTCGAGGGAATCGCCGACGACCGCGCCAGCCTCGTGCCAGGCGTACCCTCGCTGCTGGTGGTCGAGGATGACCCGCGTTACGCCGCGGTACTGCGCGACCACGCCCGCTCGCAGGGCTTCAAGGTGCTGGTCGCCAACCGCGGCAGCGAGGCGCTGCGCCTGGTGCGCGAATACAAGCCCAGCGCGATCTCGCTCGACATCTTCCTGCCCGACATGCTCGGCTGGACGGTGCTGGCGCGGTTGAAGCAGGATTCGGCCACCCGCCACATCCCGGTGCAGATCGTCACCATCGAGGAAGAACGCCACCACAGCATCGAGCGGGGCGCGTTCGCCTACCTCGCCAAGCCGGCGACCACCGAGACCATCGGCGCGGCCCTGCAGCGGATCAAGGAGTACACGCTGCCGCGGGTCAAGCGCCTGCTGGTGGTCGAGGACGACGCCGTCGAACGCATGAGCATCGAAGAGCTGATACGCCATGACGACGTCGCCATCGACACCGCCGGCAGCGGCGCCGATGCGCTGGCCGCGCTCGCCGAGGGCGGCTACGACTGCGTGGTGCTGGACCTGCGCCTGCCGGACATGAGCGGCTTCGAGCTGCTCGACAGGATCCAGGCCATGCCCGGGCTGCAGGAGCTTCCCATCGTGGTGTTCACCGGCAAGGATCTCAGCAGCGAAGAGGACCAGCGGCTGAAGAAGGCGGCCAAGTCGGTGGTGATCAAGGGCGTCGAGTCGCCCGAGCGCCTGCTCGACGAGACCGCGCTGTTCCTGCACCGGGTCATCGCCGACCTGCCGCCGGCCAAGCGGCGCATGGTGCAGCGCCTGCACGAGTCGGACGAAACCCTGCGCGACAAGCGCGTCCTCGTGGTCGACGACGACGTACGCAACATCTTCGCCCTGTCCAGCGTGCTCGAGCGCCACGGCATGGCGGTGGTCACCGCCGGCACCGGCCAGGAAGCGATCGAGAAGGTCGCGGGCGATCCCGGGATCGACCTGGTGCTGATGGACATCATGATGCCGGGCATGGACGGCTACGACACCATGCGCGCGATCCGCGGCGACCCGGATTCGCGCGCCTTGCCGATCGTGGCGCTGACCGCCAAGGCGATGAAGGGCGACCGCGAGAAATGCCTGGAGGCCGGCGCTTCCGACTACCTCGCCAAGCCCGTGGTCACCGACCAGTTGCTGGGTGTGCTGCGGCAATGGCTGCACCGGTGAACCAGCCGCAAGCCGATGCCGCACCGGCGCCCGAAGCGCCGGTCAACATCCTGCTGGTCGACGACCAGCCGGGACGCCTGCTGACGTACCGCGCCATCCTCGAACCCCTGGGCGAACGCCTGGTCGAGGCATCCTCCGGCGAGCAGGCGCTGAAGCTGCTGATGGAGGATGAGTACGCGGTGATCCTGCTCGACGTCAACATGCCGGGCATGGACGGATTCGAGACCGCGAGCCTGATCCACCAGCATCCGCGCTTCGAGAAGACCCCGATCATCTTCGTGACCGCCGTGAACGTGACCGACATGGACCGGCTGCGCGGCTACAAGCTCGGCGCGGTCGACTACGTGATGGTGCCGGTGATCCCGGAGATCCTGCGCAGCAAGGTGATGGTGCTGGCCGAGCTGTACCGCAAGCGCCGCGAACTGCAGCAGGCCAACGCCGCGCTGGAAGCGGAGAAGGCGCGCGAGCTCGACCGCCTCAACGCCTCGTTGCGTGCCGCCAATGCCGAACTGGCCGCGCGCAACATGGAGCTGCGCACCGAAGTCGGCGAACGCACGCAGGCCGAGGCGCGCCTGCGCGAGGCGGACCGGCGCAAGGACGAATTCCTCGCCACCCTGGCCCACGAACTGCGCAACCCGCTGGCGCCGCTGCTCAATGCGCTCAACGTGCGCCGGTTGTCCGCGCCCGCCGCCGACGACCCGCTGCAGGGCCTGATGGAGCGCCAGCTGGCGCTGCTGGTGCGGCTGATCGACGACCTGCTCGATGTCGCCCGCATCACCCGCGGCAAGCTGGTGTTGCGCCGGCAGGAGACCATGCTGCAGGACGTCCTGCAGTCGGCGATCGAGATCGCGCAGCCGCTGATCGAGCAGGGCCACCACGAGCTGCATCTGCAACTGCCGCCGCAGCCGGTGCCGTTGTTCGTGGACCACGTGCGGCTGGCGCAGGTGTTCGCCAACCTGCTCAACAACGCCGCCAAGTATTCCGACGCCGGCGGACGAATCGAACTGCACGCCAGCGCCGACGACGACCGGATCGAGGTGCGGGTGCGCGACAGCGGCATCGGCCTGAGTTCCGAACAGGCGCAAGGCATCTTCGAACTGTTCACCCAGGCCGATACCACGATCGAACGCGCCCGCGGCGGGCTGGGCATCGGCCTGACGCTGGCGCAGCGGTTGACCGAGATGCACGACGGCGAAGTCAGCGTGCACAGCGACGGCCTCGGGCGCGGCAGCGAGTTCCGCGTGCGCCTGCCGCGCGCGCAGCCGATGGACGTGGCGACGGCCGAGGGCGGATCCGTATCCGAACCAGAATCCGAGGCCGAGTCCGAGTCCGAGGCCCAGTCCGAGGCCGAATCCAAGTCCGAATCCGAATCCGAGTCCGGCAGCATGATGCCCGGCGGCCACGGCCACCGCGCGCTGGTGCTCGACGACAACCGCGACGCCGCCGACACCCTGGCGATGATGCTGGAGCTGCTCGGCCTGGAAGTGCGCACGCTGTACGATCCGACCGCGTTCGAACCCAATTTCGCCGAGTTCGCGCCGGACGTGGTGTTCCTGGACGTCGGCATGCCCGGCCGCAGCGGTTACGACGTCGCGGCGGCGTTGCGCGCCGCGCCGCGCGGCAACGAGGTGCTGCTGGTGGCCGTCACCGGCTGGGGCCAGCCCGAGGATCGCCGCCGCACCCAGGAAGCCGGCTTCGACCGGCACCTGGTCAAGCCACCGGAACTGCCGGCGATCCAGGCGATCTGTCGGCTGCTGCTCGACACCACGCGGGACAGCGTCGCGTGAAGACCACGATCCTGGAAGCGTCGATGGCCGATGTCCCCTGGCTGGACCGCCTCGCGCACGACCTGCGCGGACCGCTGGCGCCGCTGCAGACCGCCAGCTACCTGCTGCAACGCGACGACCTGGATCCGGCGCGCCGCCAGGAACTGTTGGCGATGGTCGAACGCCAGACCCGGCGCCTGGGCGGCATGCTCGACGAATTGAACGACTGGATCCGTGCCGGCCAGCAACGCCTGCTCGGCCCGCGCGAGCATTGCGAACCGGCCTTGTTGCTGGATCACGCACTGGTCGGGAGCGGCCTGGCGGGGACCGCGGTGGACGAGGACGGCAACATTGCGGTCGTCGACGGCGATCCGCACAGACTGACGCAACTGCTGCGCGCCCTGCTCGAATACGCCGGCAATCGCGGCACCCCGCCGGTGCTGTCGTTGCGCAGCGGCAACGGCAGCGTCCGCATCGAGGTGCGGGTCCCGGGCCCGGCGCCGGACCCGGTGCAACTGGCGGCGCTGCTGCGGCAACCGCAGGCCGAACCATTCGACGAAGGCCTGGGCCTGCGCCTGTTGATCGCACGCGCGATCGCGCTGGCGCACGGCGGCGAACTCGAGGCCGTTGTCGAGGACAACCGCCTGCGCCTGCGTTGCGAGCTGCCGCTGGCCGGCTGAACGGCCCGGCAAACGCGGCTAGCGCCGTGGATACAGCGGTGGCAGGGGCGCCTCCGGCGCGGTCCCCGACTGGCGCCATCGCGGCCCATGCCTGAAGGCGCTGCGCAGCGCGGCACGCGCGACCACTCCATCGCCATCGCCCCAACGCGCACGTTGCAGCGCATCGACCGCATCGCGCTGGGCCGCATCGGCCAGCCGCGGCTTCAGCGCATCCAGGTCGGGCACCCGCGGCACCGCCATCGCCAGGAGCGCCTCGGCGACATCGCCCAGGTCGCCATTGTCCAGCGCGCGCTTGAGCGGCAGCGGCGATGCCGCGGCCGGCCGGCCCGCCGCCTTGGCATCGACCGCTGCCGGCATCGCCTGCGGATGCCGGTGCAATCCCCACATGAAGGTGACCAGCCACAGCAACGCGAACACCACCGCCGCGAACGCCCAGGGTCGCACTTCGCCCTGCACGCCCGGCACGCGCATCCAGCCCCGGTCGTCGCCGGCGCCGGCTGCCGGCGCCGGCGTTGCGGGTATCGCGCCGGCGCCGTTGGCGCCTGCCGCCACCTGCAGGTCGAGGTCGGGTAGCGAAGCGATCCGCGCGCTGCCTGCGCGCACGTCCCACCAGGGCAGCCGGGGCCCGGCGATGCGCAGCCTGCCCGCCTGCGACGGCACGATCGAGAAGCGGCGCACCAGCTTCACCTGCGGACGGCCGTCGACGAAGGTTTCGTCGGATTGCGGCGGATCGGCGAAGGTCTGCGCACCGGGAACCGCCGGCAACTGCAGCTCCGGCAGCTGCGCGGCGGTGGCGCCGTCGGCAGTGGCCTCCACGGTCACCGTTACGGCTTCACCGGCGCGAGCGTCCCGCGGCGTGGCGAGCCAGCGCAGGGTGAGTGCGCGAAGGGGCAGCCATGGCTGCGCCGCGCCCGCGGGGATCGCGCGCACGTCCAGTACCCGCGGCGCGCCCCCGGCCTGCAACTCGCGCTGGCCATCGCCGAACAGGTCGTCGAAGAAACCGCCGGCGCCGCGGCCGCGGAAGCGCGCGCCGGGGATGGCCAGCGTGCCGCTGCGTTCCGGGATCAGCAGGTAATGGCGCTCGACCACGGTGTAGCGGCGGCCGGAGATCTCGCGCGAGTACTGCACGTCGTCGCCGATCCGCTGCAGCGATGCGCCGTCGGGTTCGGCCTGGTCGAGCTGGCCGGAGACCAGCGGCGTCGCGGAATACAACCGCACCGTGTAGCCGACGGCCTGCTGCACGTAGGGTTGCTGGGCGTCGGCTTCGGATTCGATGAACACCGCATCGCCGGCATGCGCCGGGACGGTGGACGAAGGCGTCACCGTCAGCGTCATCGGCTGCGTGCGCTGGCCACCGACCAGCAGGCCGGGGATGCCGATCACGCCCTCGCGCCGCGGCTGCAACGCGACCGCGAACAGCGTGCGGGCGCTGCTGACGCCGTTGACGCTCTGGAAACTGCGGCTGCTGGTATTGCCGCTGAGCCGGAACTCGCCGAGCAGTGGCGAATAGTCGGGGGCGTCGGCATCGACCTGTTCGACCTCGATGTTCAGGGTCACGGTCTCGCCGAGGGCGATGCGATCGCGATCGAGCCAGGCACGCAGTTGTTGCGCCTGCGCGGGCGGCGCCAGCAACGACAACGCCGACAACAGCAGGGCCATGGCGAACGCGGGGAACGGACGGGGCATCAGTCGCCTCCTTGCTGGCGGCGTTCGTATTCGAGCCGGAAGCGCGCGCGCAGCAGGCCGCCGGGATCGTCGGGCACGCGCCGCAGCCAGGCTTCGTTGGCGAGCCGGCGTTCGCGTTCGGCGGGCGTTTCGGCGCGCTTGCCGGAGGATTGCCGCGCCTGCGCCGGTTGCGCGCCCTCCGCCTGCCCGGCATCGCGCAACGCCTGCTGCATGCGCGCGCGTTGCGCGGCGTCCGCGGCACGTTGCGCTTCGGCGTCCGCCGGGTTGCCGGGTCGGGCATCGCCGTTCTCGGGGGATCCGGGGTCGGTCGGCGCACGCGCTTGCGTGGCGCTTTGCCCGGCAGGGTCGGGCTTGCCGTCGTGCGGCGACTTTCCGTCCTGTGCTTGTTGCCGTCCTCCGGATTGCCCCGACTGGCCCTTGCCGGGTTTGTGGTCGGGTTTGTTGCCCGGCTGGCCGCCCGGCGGCGGCTTGCGCTTCTTCGCCGCTTCCACGGCCTTCCTGTTGGCGATCGCATCGGCCATGCCCGGCTGCAGCCGCAATGCCTCGTCGTAGGCGGCGATCGCCGCGTCGTAGTCGCCCTGTTTGGCCAGTGCATTGCCGCGGTTGTAGGCCGCATCGGCGCCGGGCAGGCCTTCCCAGTGTTTTTCGGCGGCGGCGAAATCCTTCTCCCGGTAGGCCTGCGCTCCCTGTTCGAGGCGCTGGTGGGCCTGCTGGTCGGCGCGCTGCCACCAGTCGTTGCCGGCCGCATGCACGGGTTGCATCGGCCACCATGCGCACAGCAGCACCGCGGCCAGCGCGCCGCCACGGCGGAAGGCGAACAAGGCCAGCAACAGCAAGGGCAACAGCAACCAGTACCCCTGGTCGCGCCACAGGGAAGTCTTCTCGCCATGGCTGGCGACGGTGCCGGCCTGTCGCGGATCGAGGACGCCGACCATGGCCAGATCGCCATCGCCGGCTGCGAGCGCGGCATAGGCGCCGCCCCCGGCCTTGGCGAGCGCGCGCAGGGAGCCGGCATCCAGCCGCGCCTGTGCGATGCGGCCGTCGCCATCGCGATAGGCCGCGCCGCCTGCGGTCCCGAGCCCGAGCACGGACACGCGATAACCGTCGCGCGCCGCCGATGCCGCGGCGCCGCGCGCCGCCGCATCGGCATGGTCGGTGAGCAGCAGGATGTCGCCATGGTCGAACCCGGCCTGGTGCAGCAACCGCGCCGAGCGTTCGATGGCGCGATCGGCGCGGCTGCCGTCGAGCGGCTGGCCGTACGTGGGCATGATGTCCGGCGCCAGCGCATCCAGGAACAGTGCAACGTTGCCGGCATCGTCCGTCAGCGGCGCGACGGTGTAGGCATCGTCGGCGAAGGCGACCAGTCCGATCTGCCCGCCGGCGCGCTCGCGCAGCAGCGTCGCCAGCTTGGCCCGCGCCTGCGCCAGCCGCGAGGGCGGCAGGTCGCTGGCGAGGGTGGCGCTCGACAGGTCCAGCGCGACCACCAGCGGCGCTCTGCTCTGCCACAACGGTTGCTCCACGCGCTGCCATGACGGCCCGGCCAGGGCGCAGACCGCCAGCGTTGCGCCGAGCAGGCCGAGCCACAGCGCACGGTTCGCCCTTGCGCCGGAACGGGCTTCGAGCAGGTACGGCAGCAGGTGCGGATCGACCGCGTCGCGCCAGACGCTCTGCCGCCGGCGGCGGCGGCGCCACCACCATGCCAACAACGGCAATGCCGGCAATGCCAACAGCCAGTGCGGGCGCAGGAAATGCAGTGCGGAGACGCTGGCCGCCGCCGCGGCGAGGGAATCGATGCTCATGCGCGCCCCCGCCGTGGAACGGCGAACGCGAGCAGGCCGATCGCCAGCGCGGCGGACAATGGCCATGGGTAGCGCTCGATGCGGGGACGCACCCGCTGGCCTTCGCGCTGCACCGGCTCCAGGCGATCGATCTCGGCGTAGATGCCGGCGAGCTGTTCGGTATCGCGGGCGCGGAATTCCCTGCCGCCGGTGAGTTGCGCGATGCGCTTGAGCGTGGCTTCGTCGATGTCCTCGCCGCCACCGGGCAACTGGATCGGCAGGCCGAACACCGAGATGCCGCCGCCGCTGCCGCCGAAGGCGATGGCGTGGATGCGGACGCCGTTGTCGCGCGCCAGTTCGGCGGCCTTGATCGGATCGAGCAGTCCGGCGGTGTTGACGCCGTCGGTCAACAGGATCAACACGCGCTGCTGCGCCGGTTGCCGGCCGAGGCGCTTGACCGCCAGGCCGATCGCATCGCCGATCGCGGTTTCGCGTCCGGCCAGGCCGACCACGCTGTCGTCGAGCTGCTGGCGCACCGAATCCAGGTCCAGGGTCATCGGCGTCAACGCATACGCCTTCTGCCCGAACACGATCAGGCCGACGCGATCGCCTTCGCGGCGATCCAGGAAATCGGCCAGCACCGCCTTGGCCGCGGTCAGCCGGTCGACGAGGCCACCGCCGAGCGCCATGTCCTCGTCGCTCATGCTGCCGGACAGGTCGACCGCCAGCATCAGGTCGCGGCCGACCTGCGGTGGCGCCACCGGCGCGCCGAACTGCTGCGGCCGCGCCGCGGCCACGCACAGCAGCGCCCACGCCAGCCATGCCAGCACGCCGACGCCGCCGCCACGCGCATGTCCGGACGTACCGGCGATCGCATCCAGGCGCGCGCCGTAAGGCACCTTCAACGCCGCGGCGGCGCTGCGCGCCGGTGGCAGCAGCCTGCGCGACAGCCACGGCAGCGGCAAGGCCAAGAGCAGCCATGGCCAGGCGAAACCGTCGAACGGCAAGGACGAC
>Ga0209983_1000292_pt1 | contig 10449 bp, 11 predicted proteins | sample InoplaM1SPM_FD_187590 | JGI IMG/M metagenome (GOLD analysis project Ga0209983, IMG submission 187590) | Arabidopsis thaliana rhizosphere microbial communities from the Joint Genome Institute, USA, that affect carbon cycling - Inoculated... | ecosystem: Host-associated > Plants > Roots >...
AAAACAGGAGAATAACTGTAAGGCAGAGAATGAATTTGAAGACATAGGTTCCATGGGCAGCCCCGTCAACAACAACCAATTTGATTGCACCAACACCCTTACATCTCCGGCTAACGGCGATGACAATGTATTCGTAGACGAAATATTCGGACCTAATACACCATAGCCTAAAGAAGTAACAGGTAACTAAGTACCGTTACCAACAATACCTTTTTTCTTTAGTTAGTTGATAAACAGACAGATACACGAAGACTTCATAAATGTCACTCGTTATGTTCACATCTTAAGCGTCTTTATATTGAATATTTATGGGTACCGGAGCATCCAATATGTAGAAGCTCATTCATAAAAAATTGGAGTCATACTTGAAAATTATGGTGCAGAAGAGTAAATCTAGTTCCTCCCTTACATATGGTCGATAATATAGTTATATCATTTTGCCCCTTTTTTCCTGTATCCTGTATTTCCTTTTTTGACACAAGATACTTACATTTAGTAACATAACCTGGTTGTTTCATGGTATCGAAAACTAGTATGACATAGCTACACTGGAAATTCTTCCGCTTGTATCAGTAGTATTACTCAGTCCCAAAAAGTTTATCGAACTAATAAAGCGATCACGCATCTCAGTGTTATCTGGAGTGTCAAAGTTCTCCGGAATTGACAGGAATTCGATCATATAACCATTTTCTCCTACAAACGTTATCCAATACTGTACCTCACCACTTATCGGGTCGATTTCATCTTTTTGTGAGAACATTATGTGGAAAGATCCTGTCTTATGACCATCTATCTCGAGAAGAGATGGTGGCTGTATTGTCTTGTATTCAAATTTAAGGTCGTCGGTAATGCGATGCTTATAAAAATCAGAGAACGCAAACTCAAGGTCAGTCGAACCAAAGCCTTCTAATAAATCATCGTAGAAATGAATTCCAATCTTGCCATCTCCTATTTTTTTATTAGAGACATCTATCTCAGTTCCTTCTTCAAGTTTATTTGATTTTTCTTTGATAGTCCAATCCGAAGGATATTGGAACGCAATTTGATACTTTTCGCTAAGATAATTGGTATATTGCAATGCAAAAGACGAATTGGCATTGGGGATAAACAGGGTAAAAGACAAAAAAAATATCACAATAACAAATTTTGTCTCTGGTATTATTGTTAGAGTGATTAAATAGTCACTTCCTTTAGCTCCACGTGTAGTTAATGTGCCTCATGAGATTTAACGATTTAAATAACCACGGGAAAGCTTGATAGAAAATTATTAGAACTTTTACGGCCTCCAAACATGTATCATCATAAATTTGGGACAACCATAACCACTTTAAACTCTATATATTATCAGCGAGATGTAAAACTTTGATGTGAAAGGGAAGACAGCATATTATACTATAGAAAAAAATCATTATGTAAAAAATCAATGTCGAGAAAATAGCTAACGACAAATTCCGCCTTTTTATGTTTCAGAACTAATCATTAAGCATTAATTACTAAGTGACATAATTTTAATGATAAATGATTTTGCCACGAAAATAATTTATCAGTAATGATGTATATACAAATGCGTCGGCAAATTGAATCGAAAACCTGTTTACTTGCTTACAATCCCCTTATCCATAGTTTTTGGTATTCTAGGCTGTTTAATTGCTTCAAGTTTGGCCCTATCTCTATCAGCTGGTGACATTGGCTACCATAATCAATACGTCGATGCAACAGTTTCCCAATCAAATAGCTCTTCTATTGTCTCTAAACTAATTCAAAATGGTAACGCCTTATTAAACACATCAGAATATGACAGGGCAATGACAACTTTTGACCAGGTCCTAAAACTTGATTTTAGGTCTGTCGATGCACTAAATGGGAAGGGGTTAGTCCTCAATAATCTTGGAAAATATCAAGAAGCAATTTTATGGTTTGATAAAGCATTAAAGATTGACCCTACTTTTGTAGATGCTTTATACAATAAAGCTGACGCACTAGGTGAGCTTGGTAATTATGAAGAGGCGTTTATCTGGACTGAAAAAGCTTTGGCGATTGACACTGCCAACCAAAATACTTCAATGTCTACAAGTGCGTTGCTTCCAAACGAAATAAATTAAAAAAATTTTCATCGGCATTGAGAGGCCGTCCAATTTTCTTTGGAAAATTCGGATATATCACAAAATTCAGTTAAAATATTTGCCATCTTGTTTTCCATGACTTTTGCATTTGTGTTTACGCCATCGCAATAGACAACTCCAATTTCCCTGCCATATCTATCTCCTCTCCGCTGTCCACTATCAACATTCAGCTCTCCTTTTTTTCCAAGGCATAGTGATTCAACAAATTTTTTTGCTCTATCAAATCCCTGTTGCCCTCTTTCAGGAGTATCGACAAGCGCTAATCTAATCCTAGTTCCATTAATGTCCAATGTATCTCCATCTATTACCTTTGTTATAATTCCTTCCAACTCTATATCATCACTTGTATTGCCGTTCTGATTTTGGGCAACAATGTCTTGGATCTTGTAGATAACCTCATTTTCACTTTGACTGATTTTTGAAATTGAATAAACCTTGTCCATCGATATGGATTGACCTGACTCCACTAATTGGCTAATTAAAAAGACAAGTACAAATACTATACCAAGAGCAGAGTATGTGCAAATTTTTTGCATCCACATCAAGATACAATTCAATAATTTAGAGTATTAATTTACTTTGCTGGAATTTTATTCTATGAACAATTGATTTTATTTTTTATGTATTTCAAATTCTTAAAAACAATAGAATATCTAAACTTGAAACTAAAAACAGAAACAAATTACTATTTTATGCTATCTGATCTAATCAAGGGATTAGACTCAGTGAAATAAGATCTGACCAGGATCTTTGTTCAAAAATCAAGGGATTATGCCCATTCATATTCACTTTTTTTGAGACACGTTTTGACAAGTACATACCAATTGAGCTCATCAAATGCCATAACCTTGAGTTTGGATTTGAAATAAAAGAATCTATGGCCCATCTCACGATAGAGTGAAATTTTGGATTTGTTTCTTTTATTGAATTTAAAATAGTTTGACGTGAAGAAGATATGATATAATGTGCGTGTTCATGCATTTCTTCCCTAGTCGCATAATCCAGTTTGCCTATCTTGAATTTGCCTTTTTTCAAGCTCTCTAAAATAGCATCAACATTCTTTTCAGACTCAACAGTATTGATACTCCTACCGATGGTGGACTTTACATGAGAATCGCTACCAACTATTGATATCAAGTTGTTTTGTTTAGTGAACCTCTCAGCAAAAAGATTCGAAAAGATATCGACATTATTGCTGTTAAATGATTCAATCAAGTCACATTTCTTTGCGTGCTCTCTTATTCCGTTTGAAACTGCAAATGGATGTGCAGCACATGATATGGCATTCTGTTTTCTTATCTCGTCAAGTGTTTCGTCAAGAGTCATACCCGCTCTTATTTCATCCTGTACTCCATAAGCCAAAACATGACCTTTGTTGTTGATTGTTATTTCCTCAGCAGGGTAAATTTCTATGTCTTTGTATTTTGCATGATTTTGCTTGTATTCTAAAATCTGAGAATAACCGTCCAGTGTATTGTGATTTGTAACAAACATAACATCAATTTTCTGTAGATATGCATTCTCCAATTGCTCTTGTAATGTGACACCACAGTCAAATGGTATCCTTGAAAGATAGTTATTATGATTTGAAAAAACATTATGACAGTGAGTTTCAACCTTCAGGACTTGTGACATAGTTTTGCCAGATACAATCCAACCAGTCTTTACCTAATATATACTATCTTTGCATGAACGTAAAATAATTGATTGATGGTAATTTACAAAATACTGAATTATTTTTGCATCATATCAGCTCTAAAAAAAGCAAATAATTATTTGCATAATAACAAAAAATTATTAAATTTGAGGACATGTTATCTAATTTCTATAACTTCTCCTACTATCTGATTCATTGCAGCTTCGGCAATGTCAAATGAATACTCAGCGGTCCTTCTAATATGTTCTAGGATAAGCTTTACGTAAATGTTGTTGTAATTCTTTGGATTCTTCTCCTTGTCGATTGACGCGACTATGTCATCTTCTATTGATGTGACATTTTCTGATTTATCCACAATGCTGTCTGCAAGATAATAGTCCTTTCTAAGGAATGCTTCTATGGCATTGCTTAATAATTGTAATGATAGCTCACTCATTTTTAATATTCTTTTGCGCAAATCCTCAGGAATTGTTCCAATCTGCGAGCTCTTTATTGCAATTTCAGAAGCATGATCTGCAATTCGCTCCAGACTCCTTACCGCTGCACTATAGCTGAGACAATCAGCTGGACTGCGGAGTCCTATTGCTTTGAGGGTGCTTTCGTTCTGAGAGGCAATTACCAGGTTGCGAAGAACATACAGACTGAATCTGTCTACTTCGTCATCAGACTTTATTACTGACTTGTATAATTCCTGACTATCTCCGGATAAAGTAGAAAGGGCATCTCTGTGCATAGATGAACCAATTAGAAACATCCTTCTAACTGCGGTATTTATGGACAACTCTGGAAGACTCAACAAGACTTGAATTGTTACCGTATCAGAGGAGTCGGCGATAATTTCAGTTCCAATAAGATTTCTGCGAACAACTTCTCTAATCGCATCGCGCTGTGAAGGATGAATCGCCCCTGCTTTTGATCTTAAGTGCATTATATTAAAGCCTCTTAGATACATGGAAACAACAGTACGTTTCAATGTCGGACCGCTCTTGTCGCTAGTAACAAACGATGTAGCTTCAAAAGTGCTTGGCCCTCTCATGACATTTGGAATTATTGAGAGCGAATTGTTGGCTTCCCTCAATATGGTGACCGGGTCTCCAGCCTTTAGTTTTAATTCGGTTACCCACTTTTTTGGAAGAGATAGTACGTACGTAGACCTACCAGTGTACTGAATCTTCCTTACTTCATTATTATCAAACGTTTGCAATATAGATACTTAGACGTCAGTATAATATGGGTTTTATGTCTATTGATCTGTATTTACAATATAGATATATATGCTCTATATAGTTGGTTAGCGTCTGGGACTGGGATCGCCTGTCACGACGTAGTAAACGCAATCACCAATGTAACAGGCATGATCTGAGATTCTTTCAAGGTAGCGCAATATCAACAAGGCTGAAAGATAGCATTTTGGCTCAAAGTTTCTCTTCTTGGTCTGTGTCAATGCCTTTTTTAAATAATTACGGAATATGGAATCTACACTATCATCCATCATGTATAGCTTCTGCGAAGCATTTTTGTCGAGTTTTTCTAGTGATTTTACGCTTAGTTGAATCATCTCTTTAGCGGTTTTTGCCATTAGCGTAACTTCGGATTTGTCACATTTAGGAATTGGACCTATTGTTTCTAATACTTCTGCTATATCATAGGCATATCTGCCAAATCTTGAGAAACCATACGCAGCATCCATGAAAGACTGAATAAATCTGAGATCTTTGGCTACTGGCTGGTATCTTGCTATCAATTCGGTAGCAAAATCAGTTACTTCTATTTGTAGAAATCTAAGTTTTTCAGAACCTTCAAAAATCTGTGATCGTAACATCATCCCTTTTTCATATGTCGATCCTTTTTCATATGATTCTAAAGCCGAGTTGACCAGATCTTCTGAAAGGTGACCCATGTCCATTATGAGGTTAGTAATTCGTTGTAAACCTATATCTAAAAGTCGAGCCAACTTACAAAACTATAATCTATCCAAATTTGCCAGAGATATAGCGCTCTGTGAGTTCTTTTTCAGGTTTCATAAAGATTTGATTCGTTGCTCCATATTCTATTAAATCACCCAGGTACATAAAGGCAGTAAAGTCTGATACCCTGGCAGCCTGTTGCATATTGTGGGTTACTATAATTATAGTAACGCTGTCTTTTAGAATTCTGACAAGCTCTTCTATTTTTGATGAGCCTATAGGATCCAGTGAAGATGTTGGTTCATCCATCAGTAATACTTCAGGCTGCATCGCAAGTGCTCTTGCAATGCAAAGTCTCTGCTGTTGTCCACCGGATAAGCTCATTCCCGGTTTTTCAAGCTCATTTTTTACTTCTTCCCACAAAGCTGCATTTTTGAGACTTTCTTCTACAATTTCTCTGAGGATAGTTTTGTTTTTCATGCCATTTAGTCTTAGACCTGCAGCAACATTATCAAAGATACTCATTGTAGGAAATGGATTTGGTTTTTGAAAAACCATTCCTATTCGTCTTCTGATGACAACAGGGTCAATTGATTTATCATAAATATCAATTCCATCAACTACCACTCGACCATCGGCATGTGCACCTGGAGTCATTTCGTGCATTCGATTTAAACATCTAAGAAGTGTTGTCTTACCACAACCTGATGGTCCAATAAATGCAGTTACGGCCTTGTCTTTGACGTTCAGGTTAACGTCCTTTATTGCTCGTTTAGCCCCATACCACCCATTAACTTTCTCAATCCTTACTTTGTATTTTTCGGTAGATTCCTGTACTTTTTTAGTCTCGCTAGTACTCTCCCTTGCCCCTTTTAATATTGCTTCGTCAGCTTCGATGGGTTCTTCTATGGCCAATTGGAATAATTACTTGCGAAAATCAATAATTATGCATTATCTATATAGTAAATATAGATACACTGATCAAGCCGATACCTTAAACGTGTTTCTTTGGGCCAAAAACCTTAATCCCACGCTCAGGGCCAAGATCATCAATATCAAAATTAGGGCAGAACCCCAGCCAAATGCATGTGCTGATTCGTATGGCTGGCTGGCTAACCTCCAAATTCTCAGTGGCAATGCATCTACAGGGCCCGTTATTCCAGTAAAGAAGAGGCTTGTACCCAATATGGTCATTATTAGGGGAGCGGTTTCACCGGCGATCCTGGATACGGCTATGACTATGCCTGTAAGTATTCCATTTTTCGCGCTGGGGAGAACTATGGACAAAGTGATCCTGGCCTTTGAAATACCCAGAGAATGACCTGCTTCCCGAAACGAGTATGGCACTATCTTTAACGTCTCCTCTGTGACTCTGACTACAATTGGAATCATGATTATCGAAAGAGAAATAGCACCTGCTAAAACTGAAAAGGACCCAATAGACAGGACGATGGCTACGTACCCTACAATACCTATTACTATTGATGGGAGGCCAGTAAGCACATCATTGAAGAATCTTACCAGATCAGGAAAAATCCCTTCCCTGGCAAATTCGGAAAGATAGATACCTGCCAAAACTCCTATCGGTGCTCCTATTAACGATGCAAGTCCGACAACTATTATAGTCCCTTGTATGGCAGGTGCTATTCCACCACTTCCTGAACCAATAGATCCTTGAGGCTGGGTTAGAAATTCAAAGCTTATTGCACTTACTCCATTCTTGATAACTTCTATTAATATGCTAGCCAGAGGTACTACTGCAGCGATGACGCAAACGATAGTAAAAATAGTAACGAGTTTATTCACGATTATGCGCTTTTTGTATTTCTTGTTTACAGTTTCGTGGACAATTTTGCTGTACTTTTTACTTGAACGGGGATCGTCGGTCATTGCGATTTAGCTCCTGAAGAAGGCTTAATCTTCTTTTTTACCAAAAGACGGGCACCAACGTTTATTGCCATTGTAAGGACCAACAGTATTGCTCCTAAAGCAATCAGTGCTGATAAATGTAAATCAGAGGACGCTTCATTGAATTCATTTGCTATCAGACTTGAGAGCGTTTGACCTTGCGAGAAAAGTGTGGTAGGGATTGCGCTAGGGCCTATCACATTACCAATAATCATTGTTACGAGTATCGTTTCTCCTACCGCTCTCCCAAGTCCTAACATAGATGCACCCACTATCCCTGATTTAACGTAAGGGAATACCGCCACTCTGACAGTTTCCCAACGAGTAGCACCAAGACTGTATGCAGCTTCCCTCTGCGAATTCGGAACTACTCTCATAACCTCTCTACATATGGACGATATTATCGGAATTATCATGATTGCCAATACTATTCCTGCAGTAAATATGTCAAGACCAAATGGAGTCTTTGCAAAAAAAGGCAGAGAACCAAAAGCGTCATACAATGGTTTTTCTATTAAATCTCGTACCCAAAATCTAAACACGAATAATGCCCAAAGACCATAAATTATACTGGGAACAGCAGCCAGAAGTTCTGTGACAAAAGACAGCGGCGTACCGATGCGTGGAGGAGCAATTTCTGAAATGAAAATGGCTATTGCTAAACTAATGGGAACTCCTATGGCCATTGCTAGAGCAGAGCTCAAAAGAGTTCCTATAATGTAAGGAAAGGCGCCAAATGATTCTCTGCCTTCTACGGCATTCCAGTCTGATTGATAAAAAAACTGAATACCTTCGGCCGAAAATATATCTATTGAACCTTTCATAACTGAAAAGGCTACTAGTCCTACCATGAGTAACGTATATGCAGCAGCACCTATGACAAGTCCTGGAAATAATTTGTCATGCCCTTTGTTTCTTACTATAAAAAGCGACGAGATATACCGGCTATTTTTTGAACCTAATGAATTCATATTATTGAGCCACCTGATTGCCTGGCAAGGATATATTGTGTATTAAAGTCATTAATATTGTTATTATTCTTGATTTTATTACTTGAAGTAAAAGAGGAAAAATGTGGAAAAATGGAATAAAAAAAAGGGAGCTATGCGCTGTCATTGTATGTTATCCCTTTGTTGTCACTGTTAGGTTATTGGCTGACCCTTGAATGTGAGGGATTTCAATGTATCTTGGTCGAGTTTGACTACTCCGTCTGGAAGCGGGACATAGTCTAAACCTTCAGCTGTTTTCTGGCCATCAGTTATTGCCCATGATATGAAGTCTACTAGTGCCTTTGCTTTTGCTTGGTCTAGATTTGGATCTGTGCTCAATTCCTTGTACAACAGTAGATATGAAAAACTTGCTATTGGATATGAATCGGCACCTGGTGCATTTATGAGGGAAACGTTTGTCCAGACACCATCTCCCTTTGGCAATGATGCTACATAACTCTGAACAGCTGCCTTTGTAGAAGCGAGTGTTGCCTCAACAAAAGCACCTTCCTTGTTTTGGATAAATGCAAACGGTGTGTTTGTAGTTAGGGCATAACTCAATTCAATATAGCCTATTGTGTTTGGAGTTCCCTTTATCGCGTTAGCGACCCCTTCATTTCCTGGCGCACCAATACCAACTGGCCATTGCACGGACTTGCCTTTTCCAAATTGTTCTTTCCATGCAGGACTTGCACTTGATAGGTAGTCAGTCCAAACAAAGGTCGTACCAGAACCATCTGATCTGTGCACTACAACTATGTCATCACCCGGTAAAGTTTTGTTTGTGTTTAGAGACTGAATCTTGGGATCATTCCATTTTGTAATCTTGCCCAAAAAAATGTCCGCTAATACTTCACCAGATAGTTTTAGTCCTTTATCAGGAATGCTTGGGATATTATATGCTGCGACAACAGAACCAATTGTTTCTGGAATATGAACTGCTCCCGGAGCTTTCTGACTCTCATTCTGTGTCAGAGGTGCATCACTAGCTCCAAAATCAACCGTTTTTTCTGTAAATTGCTTGACTCCACCACCACTTCCAATCGACTGATAATTAATATTGACTCCTGGCTGTACCTTCTGGTAGTCAACTCTCCACGTGTCAATTAATGGAAATGGAAAAGTTGCTCCAGCCCCGTTGATTGTTACTTTACTTTGCGCATAGACAGCGCCTGACAATATCGTAGACGTTGATAATAGTATAGCTGCACTAATTCCTATGAGTATTTTGCTCATTTGCATAGATCATCATGAATAAAGTTAGTTGATAATTATTTACCATGTTTTTATCATAGTCAATACGCACCTATATTCATCAACATTATCTATATACATGCTGGAACAAGTGATTTTTCATTGTGTGTTCAAACGCATTTCTTGAAAATGATCAATCCTTGGCCCTGAATAAAGCATTTTGGGAAAAAATGGCTGTTAATGATACTATATGATCTACGTAAAAACACAGGGAAATGATTAACAAGTTCACCCTTGATTAATTGAAACATGTCTGCGGTGATTCTAGCAAAAGAATATAATTATAGATATCGTTTGTTTGCGCTTTGTGAGAAGTGTTATTGGACTGCAACAATTTTAAAGAAAGTAGAGACTTGTCAATGTCCTGTTTGTCATAGCGATGAAGTTGCACTGATACCTTTAGGTAATGATGAACGGTATGAATATTCTTTAGAACCTAAGCAAGGATTGAAAATAAAATTTTCACTACTGAACAGTGAAATAAGCAAGTAATTTGGGAAAATTATCCATCAACAGTATGTAATTGTCTTCGGTGTTTTTTTAACCCGCATCCTCGAAGACGGTTTCTAAGCCACGCTTTTTAAAAGAAGGATAAAAGATAATTTCAACAT
>Ga0209983_1000296_pt1 | contig 10384 bp, 14 predicted proteins | sample InoplaM1SPM_FD_187590 | JGI IMG/M metagenome (GOLD analysis project Ga0209983, IMG submission 187590) | Arabidopsis thaliana rhizosphere microbial communities from the Joint Genome Institute, USA, that affect carbon cycling - Inoculated... | ecosystem: Host-associated > Plants > Roots >...
ACGCTGGTCGCGGCGGTAGCGAGGAGGTCGACGACGGCCGCGGCGGCAGCGACGAGGTCGACGCTGGTCGCGGCGGCAGCGAAGAGGTGTGAGCGAACGGCGCCGCCGCGGTGGGGCTCGCTACCGGCGAGGGGAGGGGAGCTGGCGCCGGCGCCGTGCTCGGCGATAGCGCCGGCACTTTGGCGGCAGCCGGGATGTCGTCCGCGCCCCATTCGGAGTCGATGTCGTCGGTAGGAGGCGCGATGGAAGGCAGCGGAGGCCTCGCGCTCACACGTTCGCTCATGGATCGCTTGTCGTTCATCTCCCAGCGCCCGCCATTTCACGGCCGGCCGAACGACGCAAGGCTGGTGTGGCCCAAACGCGCGCAGTCGCTCAGGAGTCCGGCGGCGCCGCCGACATGGTCGGGGTGGTGGTGGGTGAGGAGGATCAAGGCCGGGCGCAGGCCCTGCGCGACGGCGGCCAGCACCGGTGCGGCCTGGCCCGGATCCACGATGACCGCGCCCGGGCTGGCGGGATCGTCCGCATCCTCCAGGGTCCAGATGTAATTGTCGGCGAACGCGGGCAGCGGCTGCAGGCGCATCGACGAAGTCCGGGCCGCGGGGTGGGCCGTTAGAATGGCGACCATGCCCCTGACTTCCGCGCCCGGTCAACCCGACAGCCCCCGCGACTGGTTCGCCACGGCGCCCGGCCGGGCGCTGCTGGACAGCGAGACGGACAGCATCCGCGCGGCCGTCGGCGAGCGCCCGGGCCAGCCCTGGCTGTGGCTGTCGCCGGTGGGCGGGGGCGAAGACATGACCAGCGGCCATGGCCTGCGGTTGCAGGTGCTGGCCAGCGGCTGGGGCGGCGCCGTCCGCTGCGCATTGCCGCTGCCGCTGGCCAACGAGTCGGTGGCCACGGTGGTGGTGCAGCATGTGGCCGGTCCGGGCGACCACGGCACGGCGCTGTTGTCCGAGTGCGCCCGCGTGCTGGTGCCCGGCGGGAGATTGTGGCTGTTCGCCCTGAATCCGCTCTCGCCCTATCGCTGGCGCTGGAACGGCAATGGCCTGCGCGCCACCGAACCGATGCCCTGGCGCCGCCGCCTGCGTGCGGCCGGGATGCAACCGGATGCGGTTTCGCAGGGGCTGGGGCCGCGCTGGCGGGTCGAGCCGGACCCGCTGCTGCAGCATGGCCCCGGCCTGCGCGCGGCCTGGCTGCTGCGGGCCGAGAAGCGCGCGATCCCGCTGACCGCGGTGCGCGCGCGCGCACCACTGCGGATCGGCAGCGGGGTTCCCGCAGCATGACGTCCGCAAGCCGCCGGCCCGATGCCGGCAAGCAGGTACAGATCCACACCGATGGCGCCTGCCTGGGCAACCCGGGTCCCGGTGGATGGGCGGCGTTGCTGCGCTATCGCGACAAGGAGCGCGAACTGGTCGGCGGCGAGGCGCTGACCACCAACAACCGGATGGAACTGATGGCCGCGATCGTCGCGCTGGAAACACTCAGCGAAGCCTGCGCCATCACCCTGCACACCGATTCGCAATACGTGCGCCAGGGCATCACCGAATGGATGCCCAACTGGCTGCGCCGCAACTGGAAGACCTCCGGCGGCGATCCGGTCAAGAACCGCGACCTGTGGGAGCGCCTGCACGCGGCCTGCGCGCGCCATCGCATCGACTGGCGCTGGGTCAAGGGCCACAACGGCGATCCCGACAACGAGCGCGTCGACGAGCTGGCGCGCGCCCAGGCCATCCGGTTCAAGGAGGCGCCCCGCGCATGAGGCCGGCCGCATGAGACAGATCGTGCTCGACACCGAAACCACCGGCCTGTCCTGGGACAAGGGCAACCGCGTCGTCGAGATCGGCTGCGTGGAACTGGTCGAACGCCGCCCGACCGGGCGCACCTTCCAGCAATACCTGGATCCCGAGCGGGAATTCGAGCCGGGCGCGCAGGAAGTCACCGGCCTGACCCGGGAATTCCTCGCCGGCAAGCCGAAGTTCGCCGACGTGGTCGACGAGTTCCTCGAATTCGTGGACGGCGCCGAGCTGGTGATCCACAACGCCGCGTTCGACATCGGCTTCCTCGATGCCGAGCTGGCGCGGCTGGGCGCGCACTACGGCCGCATGCGCGAACGTTGCGCGGTGGAGGATTCGCTGGAACTGGCGCGGCAGCGCTATCCCGGCCAGCGCAATTCGCTGGACGCGCTGTGCAAGCGCCTTGGCGTGGACAATTCCCACCGGCAGCTGCACGGCGCGCTGCTCGACGCGCAACTGCTGGCCGAAGCCTACCTCGCGCTGACCGCGGGACAGGGCGAGATCGGTTTCGACAGCCAGGCGCAGGCGGCGGCGACCACCGCGGCGCAGATCGTGATCGCGGCCGATGGCCGCTCGCGGCCCCGCGTGCAGGTGATGGCGGAGGAATTGGCCGCGCACGAGGCGCGACTGGCGCAACTGCGGATCAAGGCGGGGCGGGCGATCTGGGATCTGGAAGCCGCAGGCCTGGAAATCGAGGTGGTGCCGGCGTAAGGGTGTCGCGGCGTGGTGCCCGCAGGTGGCGGCTCAGTGCCGCCGCACCAGCACCACGGTGACGTTGTCCGAGCCGCCGCCGTCGAGCGCGGCCGCCACCAGCCCGTCGACGCATTCCTGCGCACTGCATTCCACGTGCGACAGCACCTGCGAGATGCTGCCGTCGTCGACTTCCTCGGTCAGGCCGTCGCTGCACAGCAACAACTGCATGCCCGGGCGAAGTTCGCCGGACATGGTCTCGACGTTGAGGTTCTGCGGGTCGGTCACGCCCAGCGCCTGGGTCACCACGTTGCGGTGCGGGTGGCTGCGCGCCTGCTCGACGCTGATCGCCCCCTGGCTGATGAGTTCCTGCACGTAGCTGTGGTCCTGCGACAGCTGTGCCAGCTGGCCGTCCCGCCAGAGGTAAACGCGGCTGTCGCCGACCCATGCGACTTCGAACCGGTTGCCGCTGACCCGTACCGCGACCACGGTGGTGCCCATCGGCAGGGCGTCGTTGCGTTGCCTGGAGGCGCGGATGATCTCCTCGTCGGCGGTGCGGATCGCCTGCGCCAGCGGCATGCCGTCGCGCACCTCGCGCACGATCGCCTCGCGCGCCAGGGCGCTGGCGACTTCGCCGTACTCGTGCCCTCCCATGCCGTCGGCGACCAGCCACAGCCCGAGGTCGCTGTCGCCGTAATAGGTGTCTTCGTTCAGCTCGCGCCGCAGGCCGACATGGGTCAGGTGTCCGAATTCGATCATGCCGGTCGCATCGTTTGGTGGCCTCCAGCGCTGTAACGCAATGATCGTGGCGGGGCGGCCGCGAGGCAACCAATCCGGCGGCAGCCATTGGCATGGCTTGTGCCAGCAGCGCCCGGCCCCGTATCATTTGCGCCCCTTCCGCACCGCGGACGGGCCGGGACCATCGGAGAGGTGGCAGAGTGGTCGAATGTACCTGACTCGAAATCAGGCGTGCGTGTAAGCGCACCGTGGGTTCGAATCCCACCCTCTCCGCCAGGCATGCATGAGCCCCCGCAAGGGGGCTTTTGCGCTTCTAGGCGAGTGCGGGTCGTGGCGAACCGGCCGGGTTTGGCCCGACAGCGGCGTGAATGCAGGGTGCTTGCGCGGCATTGCCCGCGCGCCTGGTGCAAGCGTCCATCGCGCGGGCCGGGGCCCCGATCCTGGCAGCCGGCAGGGTGTCCTGCGCGCAGCGACGCCGGGCCCCATGGATAGCCGACTCCATCACGCCGCCGCACGACGCTAAGATGCCGTAAACCCCAGCCGAAAACCCCCATGTCCGAACTCCTCGTCCCCGTCTCCCACGGCGAGCTGCTCGACAAGATCGCGATCCTGCAGATCAAGTCCGAGCGCATGACCGATCCGGCCAAGCTCGCCAACGTCCGCCGGGAACTGTCGGCGCTGGAAACCACCTGGATGGCGCACCCGGCCGCGGGAGGCGATATCGCCGCGTTGCGCGCGCAGCTCAAGGCGGTGAACGAACGCCTGTGGGTGATCGAGGACGAGATCCGCGCCAAGGAGAAAGCCCAGGCCTTCGACGACGAGTTCGTGCGACTGGCGCGCAGCGTCTACGTCGAGAACGACGAGCGGGCGCGGATCAAGAAGGACATCAACCTCGCGCTGGGTTCGACCTACGTCGAGGAGAAGTCCTACCAGGATTACGGCAGCGGCGCGACGCCCTGACGCCCGGTTCCCGCGTCAGCCGCGTTCCCAGGGGGCAACCGGCCCCGGCTGGACCTCGAACATGGGATGCGCCATCGGCGAGGCCGTGCCATGCCATTGCGCGTGCAGCGCCGGATTGCGCAGTTCCAGCTTGCGCAGCAGGTGCCGCCATTCATGGTCGAGCTGGCCGCGGGACACGGCAAGGCGCAATCCCCGCCGCGTCGGTCCGAGCTTGCCGCGGTCGAAGCGGTAGCCGCGGCGGGTCGCTTCGGCATGCACCTCCGCCAGGTAGCTGTTGATCGCCAGGCGCGGGGTCGCATGCGCCTGGAAGCGCTGCAGCTGCGGATGCCGTGTGTAGCCGCGGGTTTCCCCGCGCAGCACCGCCCGGGCCAGCAGGCCTTCGCGCCAGAGCGCGACCAGCCCCTGCGGGTCGAGGTAACGCGGATGCAGCGACCACAACCTCATCGCCGCGGTGACTCGCGATCGGACAGGTAGCGCTCGAAGGCCTCGGTTGCATCGCCGACCGTGACCAGGTCCATCACCCCGTCGAACTCGATCTTCGTGCCCCAGCGGAGCGCGGCGGCCGGCTTGCCCAGGTACCTGCGCGCGGCGTCGTCGTAACGGTCCACGCAGTAACGGCGGTCCGAGTACGGGCCGCTGCGCGCGGGATTGCTGGCCGCGTGCAGGCCCAGCACCTTGGCGCCCATGGCGTTGGCGATGTGCATCGGCCCGGAGTCCGGCGTCATCACCAGGTCGGCGCGCGCCAGCAACGCCGGCAACTGCTTGAGCGTGTCCTTGCCGACGAGGTCCAGTGCGGGTGCGCGCATCGCCGCGACGATCGCGTCGCTGGCGTCGCGTTCCAGCGCGCTGCGTCCGCCGCACAGCACCACGCGCCAGCCGCGCGCGGCGGCATGGTCGGCGACCGCCGCGTAGCGCTCGGGGCGCCAGTTGCGGCGGGCGTGGCTGGAACAGGGCGATATCAGCAGCGTGGGGGTCGCGTCGTCCGGCCATTGCGCGCGCGCCCAGGCGTGCGCCTCGGCGGGCACCGGCAGGTCCCAGGCGACCTCGGTCTGGCGCAGTCCCAGTGGTTCGCAGAAGCTGCCGATGGCATCGAGCACGTGGATCCCGGGGCGATCGGGAATGCGTTCGTTGACGAACAGCCCGTGCAGGTCCTTCGAGCGCGCGCGGTCGTAACCGATCCGCCGCCGTGCAGGAATGAATCCGGACAGCAGGTTGGCGCGCGCGGCGACCTGCATCTGCAGCAGCGCGTCGAAACGCCGGCCGGCCAGTCGCCGGCGCAGCGCCAGCATCCCGGCGACGCCGGAGCGCTTGTCGTATTCGATGAACTCGACGCCGGGCAGGCCCTCGAGCAGGCGGTGTTCGCCGCGACCGATCACCCAGGTCAGCGCGACTTCGGGCCACGCCGCGCGCAGGGTGCGCAACAGCGGCACGACGTGGGTGACGTCGCCCAGCGCCGACAGCCGCAACAGGCAGATCGAAGCCGGCGGGGCGGGGGCGGCGCGATGGGCGGAAGCGGGAGGCAAGGGCTTGCTAGACTCGCTGGATGGCAGCATTCGACGCCAGCGAGAGCCTGACGCCATTCGAGTATGGACGCCACGGGCATGCCAGCGGCCATGGCGCGATTCTGTTCGACGCGCAGCGCATCCAGCAAGTCGAACCGGACTGGTTCGCACCCGCGCACTGGGGCGATCGCGCGCAGCCGGTGGCCAGCGGCGGCCGCGGCGGCGCCTGGTTCGTCGATGCGCCGTTCGGCCCGGCGGTGTTGCGGCATTACCTGCGCGGCGGCTGGGCCGCGAACGTGAGCCGGGACGGCTTCCTCTGGCACGGCCCCGATCGCGTCCGCAGTTTCGCCGAGTTCCGCCTTGCCCGCGCCTTGCATGCGGTCGGCCTGCCGGTGCCGCGGCCGATCGCCGCCTGCTACCGGCGCCATCGCGCCAGCTACCGTGCCGCGATCCTGGTGGAACGCCTCGCCGGCGTGCATTCGCTGGCCGATCGCGCGATCATTGCCGCCGGGGATGCGCCGTGGGAGGAAACCGGGCGGCTGGTCGCGCGCTTCCACCGCGCCGGCCTCGACCACGCCGACCTCAACGCCCACAACATCCTGTTCGATGCCACCGGCAAGGGCTGGTTGATCGACTTCGACAAGGGCCGCATGCGGATCCCGGAAACCGCGTGGCGCGAACGCAACCTCGCGCGCCTGCAACGCTCGTTGCTGAAGCTGCGAGGCGGGCGCGAGCCGGCCGCGGTCCGGCACGATTTCGCGCGCCTGCGCCGCGCCTACGATGCGACCTGGGAGCGCGGTTTCTGATGACGGGGCCGCGATCGGCGAGAATGCACTGATGGCCTGGACGTTGCGCTTCCACGGGGTCGGCAATTCGGGCGCGGTCGAGCTCGGCTCGGCGATGGCGACGATCGAGCGCGACGGCCGGCCGTGGCTGACGATCGACTGCGGCGGCGAGGGCCTGACCGCATGCGTGGCGCATTACGGCGCCATGCCCGAGGCGCTGTTCGTCACCCACACCCACCTGGACCACGTCGCCGGTTTCGAGCGCCTGTTCGGCGCCAATTACTTCGCGACCCCGCGCCGCGACGGCACCCGGCTGTACGTGCCGGCGCCGTTGGTTCCGCTGCTGCAGCAACGCGTCGCCGGTTATCCCAACGTGGTCGCCGAGGGCGGCGCCAATTTCTGGGACGCCTTCAGGCTGGTGCCGGTCGGCAACCACTTCTGGCACGAGGGCGTGCGCCTGGAAGCCTTCCCGGTGCGCCACCACTGGCCGGAAACCGCATACGGCCTGCGCCTCCACGGCAGCCTGGTATGGACCGGCGACACCCGGCCGATCCCGGAGATGCTGGCGCGCTTCGCCGATGCCGGGGAAATCGTCGCCCACGACTGCGCCGTGCATGGCAACCCGTCGCACAGCGGCATCGACGACCTGGAGCGCGAATACCCGCGCGAACTGCTGGCGCGCTGCCTGCTCTACCACTACGGCAGCGCGGCCGATGGCGCGGCGCTGGCCGCCCGCGGCCATCGCGTGGCGCGGCCGGGCGAGGCGCTGGCCCTGCGCGAGCCATCGTCGCCGACCCCTGGATCCATGGCGCAACCGGCATGAACACGCAATTGCAAGGCGCCGGGCCGGCGCCGGACCCGCAGCCGCGCGACCTGCATGGTCGACCATTGCGCGATCTGCGGTTGTCGCTGATCGAGGCCTGCAATTTCCGCTGCCCGTATTGCATGCCGGCCGAACGGATCCCCGACGACCACGGCCTGGACGCCGGTTCGCGCCTGTCCTTCGACGAAATCGAAACCCTGGTGCGCGGTTTCGCGCGCCTGGGCGTGAGCAAGCTGCGCCTGACCGGTGGCGAGCCGCTGCTGCGCAAGCGGCTGCCGGAGCTGGTCGCGCGGCTGGCCGCGGTTCCGGGCATCGACGATCTCGCCCTGACCACCAACGGTTCGTTGCTGGCCCCGCAGGCGCGCGCCTTGCGCGAAGCCGGCCTGAAACGCCTGACGGTGAGCCTGGACGCGCTCGACCCGGCACTGTTCCGCGCGCTGTCCGGAGGCCGGGGCGAAGTCGGCGACGTGCTTGCCGGGATCGCCGCCGCCGCCGCCGCCGGATTCGCGCCGCTCAAGCTCAATTGCGTCGTGCAGCGCGGGGTCAACGAGGCTGAAGTGTTGCCGTTGGTCGCGTTCGCGCGGGAGCATGGCCATGTCGTGCGCTTCATCGAATACATGGACGTGGGTACCTGCAACCGCTGGGACCCCGCGCGGGTGCTGCCGTCGGCGGAACTGCGCGATCGCATCCATGCGCGCTGGCCGCTGCGGCCGCTGGATCCGAACTACCGTGGCGAGGTCGCTTCGCGCTATGGCTTCGACGATGGCGGCGGCGAGATCGGCTTCGTGAGTTCGATCAGCGAACCGTTCTGTGGCGATTGCCATCGCGCCCGCGTGTCCGCCGGCGGCAGGCTCTATACCTGCCTGTTCGCCGGCGAGGGCAGCGACCTGCGCGAAGCATTGCGCCAGGGCGAGGCCGCGCTGCTCGAACGCGTCACGGCGATCTGGAACGGGCGCAGCGACCGCTACAGCGAAATCCGCGGCCAGTCCCCGGCGTCGCGGCGGCACGTCGAGATGTACCTGGTGGGTGGCTGATGACGACCAGGGCCGCGAAGGGACTGACGCACATCGACGGCGATGGCCGGCCGGCAATGGTCGATGTCTCGGCCAAGGCGGTGACCGCGCGCGCGGCCGTGGCCGAATGCCGCGTGCGCTTCCCGGAACCCGTCGCCGCGCAGTTGCGCGCCAGCGGGCTGCGGAGCGCCAAGGGCGGCATCGTCGAAACCGCGATCGTCGCCGGTACCCTGGCGGTGAAGCGCACGCATGAACTGATCCCGTTCTGCCATCCGCTGCCGATCGACGGCTGCCGCATCGCCATCGACTGGCACTCCGAGCGCGAGCTGCGGATCGAATGCACCGTCACCGCCACCCACCGCACCGGCGTGGAGATGGAAGCGCTGACCGGTGCCACGGTCGCGGCGCTGACGGTGTACGACATGTGCAAGGCGCTGTCGCACGCGATCGTGCTGGGCCCGGCCAGGCTGCTCGGCAAGCGTGGCGGCAAGCGCGATTTCGGCGCGCATGCCTTGCGGGGGGCGGGCTGATGCGGGTCAGGGTGCTGTACTTCGCCAGCCTGCGCGACGCGGCGGGCGTGGCCGACGAGATGCTGGAGACGCATGCCGCCGACCTGCGCGCGCTGTACGCCGCGCTGCAGGCGCGCCATGGATTCGCCATGCCGGTCGAACGCCTGCGGGTCGCTGTGGACGGCGCATTCGCGGACTGGGGCGCGGCGCCGGTGCCCGGCAGCGAGATCGCCTTCATCCCGCCGGTGTCGGGTGGTTGACGTGGCGCGCTTCCGGCTCTCGGTGACGCCGTTCGACACCGCCACCCTGCGCGCGGAACTGCTCGACGCGCGCGTCGGCGGCTACGCCAGCTTCGAGGGCTGGGTCCGCGACCACAACGATGGCCGCAATGTCGATGGCCTGCGCTACGAGGCCTACTCGACGCTGGCCGAATCCGAAGGCGAGGCGATCCTGGCCGAGGCCATGGCGAAGTTCGAGATCCTCGACGCGCATTGCGTGCACCGCACCGGCGACCTGGCCATTGGCGAACTGGCGGTCTGGGTCGGCGTCAGCGCCGCGCACCGCGACGCCGCCTTCGCCGCCTGCCGCTACGTCATCGACGAGGTGAAGTCGCGCGTGCCGATCTGGAAGCACGAGCGCTACGCCGGCGGCGATGCCGGCTGGCTGCATCCGCGCCGCGATGGGAATGCGCCGGCCGAGTAACCGCAACGCGCCGCCGCGCACCACGACACCTGCTTGCGGTGATCAGACCCCAGCCAACCGATCACGGGGATCCATCTGGTGGAAAGCCCCCTTTTAGTAAAAGGGGGCGCGGCGACAGCCGCGGGGAAATTGGAAGCGCAAAGCCGGGGCCCAAGATTTGCTGCGCAAATCTTGGGATTCATGTGCGCAGCACATGAATGGCGATGGCCCCGCCGGCTGGCCTCGGCACCCGCGTCGATCGATACCGTTGCTGCCTTCCGGCCCTGGCGGGGTTTTCGACCTAGCGTCGCGAGGGGCCGACAGGGCCACCATAGAAACGTGAAACACCGCCCATTCATCAGGCGGCCTTTCCTGGAAAAGTCCGCACAGGGAATGTGCGGGCTCTTGCGAGGGACTCGCATAGCTGGCGGAGAGAGGGGGATTCGAACCCCCGAAGCGCGGTTTAGACGCTTACACACTTTCCAGGCGTGCTCCTTCAACCGCTCGGACACCTCTCCGGAGCCGCGCATTGTAACGGCGGCCCCATACCCCCACAACAACCCGGCAAGCGGGTTCCGGGGCGCGTTGCGGATCGGGTGGGCAAATTTTCCCGCGGCACGGCAGAATGTCCGCATGTCCTACCTTGTCCTCGCCCGCAAGTGGCGCCCGAAGCGTTTTTCCGAACTGGTCGGGCAGGAGCACGTGGTGCGGGCGCTGACCAATGCGCTGGATTCGGGCCGGGTCCACCATGCCTTCCTGTTCACCGGCACCCGCGGGGTCGGCAAGACCACCATCGCGCGGATCTTCGCCAAGTCGCTGAACTGCGAGCGCGGGACTTCCGCCGAGCCCTGCGGCGAGTGCAATTCCTGCAAGGACATCGACGCCGGCCGCTT
>Ga0209983_1000298_pt1 | contig 10335 bp, 9 predicted proteins | sample InoplaM1SPM_FD_187590 | JGI IMG/M metagenome (GOLD analysis project Ga0209983, IMG submission 187590) | Arabidopsis thaliana rhizosphere microbial communities from the Joint Genome Institute, USA, that affect carbon cycling - Inoculated... | ecosystem: Host-associated > Plants > Roots >...
TGCGCGGCACAATAGGCACTCCCCATCCCGGAGCCGCCGGTGGCGCCCTACCTGCACCAGATCGACCCGATCGCAATCCAGTTGCCGGAGTTCTCGCTGTTCGGCCTGACCCTGCACCCGGCGGTGCACTGGTACGGGGTCATGTACCTGCTCGGCTTCGGCATCGCCTGGTGGCTCGGCCGGCGCCGCATCCGCGCCGGCCGCCTGCCGGGCGTGGACGAAACCGGCTTCGGCGACCTGATGTTCTACGGCATGCTCGGCGTGATCCTCGGCGGGCGCCTGGGCTACATCCTGTTCTACGACCTGCCGGCCTACATCGCGCAGCCGTTGCAGGTGTTCAAGATCTGGGAAGGCGGGATGAGCTTCCACGGCGGCCTGCTCGGTGTCTGCGTCGCGGTCTGGCTGTGGGCGCGGCGGCGCAGGCTGCATTTCTTCGACGTGGCCGATTTCGTGGCGCCGCTGGTGCCGCCGGGGCTGGGGTTCGGCCGCCTGGGCAACTTCATCAACGGCGAGTTGTGGGGCAAGTACACGGAAGGCGGCTGGGGCGTGGTTTTCCCGCATGCCGAAGCAGCGCTCGCCGGGCTCTCGCCGGCGCAACTGCAGGCGCAACTCGCCAGCGGCGCGCTCGATCGCTACGCGCGCCATCCCTCGCCGCTGTACCAGGCCCTGCTCGAGGGCCTGGCGATGTTCGCGGTGCTGTGGTGGTTCTCGCGCAAGCCGCGGCCGCGCTATGCGGTGGCCGGGGTCTTCGCCGTGCTGTACGGGGTATTCCGTTTCGCGGTCGAGTTCGTGCGCGTGCCCGACGCGCAGCTGGGTTACCTGGCCTTCGGCTGGCTGACCATGGGCCAGCTGCTGAGCCTGCCGCTGGTCGCGATCGGGCTGTTCTGGCTGTGGCTCTCGCGGCGCTCGCCGACGCTGCAGCCGCAACCCGCCGCCCCGCCGCAGGGCTGACGCGATGCACGCCCTGCCATGAGGCAATACCTCGACCTGCTGCGCCACGTGCTGGAGCACGGCACCGACAAGGCCGACCGCACCGGTACCGGAACGCGCTCGGTGTTCGGCTGGCAGCTGCGCTTCGACCTCGGCGAAGGTTTCCCGCTGCTCACCACCAAGAAGCTGCACCTGCGCTCGATCGTGCACGAGCTGCTGTGGTTCCTGAAGGGCGAGACCAACATCGCCTACCTCAAGGACAACAAGGTCTCCATCTGGGACGAGTGGGCCGACGCGGACGGCGAGCTCGGGCCAGTGTACGGCAAGCAGTGGCGGCGCTGGACGGGTAGCGACGGCAGCGAGATCGACCAGATCCGGTGGGTCGTCGAAGAGATCAGGCGCAATCCGGATTCGCGCCGGCTGATCGTCAGTGCCTGGAACGTCGCCGACCTGCCGCATATGGCGCTGATGCCCTGCCACGCGCTGTTCCAGTTCTACGTCGCCGACGGCAAGCTCAGCTGCCAGCTGTACCAGCGCAGCGGCGACATCTTCCTCGGCGTGCCGTTCAACATCGCCAGCTACGCGCTGCTCACGCACATGGTGGCGCAGGCGTGCGGCCTGGGCGTGGGCGATTTCGTGCATACCCTGGGCGACGCGCACCTGTATTCCAACCACTTCGAGCAGGCGCGCGAGCAGCTGGCGCGGCAGCCGCGCGCGTTGCCGCGGCTGGTGCTGAATCCCGAGGTGCACGACATCTTCGGTTTCGGCTACGACGACATCGCGATCGAAGGCTACGACCCGCTGCCCGCGATCAAGGCGCCGGTGGCGGTGTGACCGCACTCAGCCTGATCGCGGCGCTGGACCGCGACCACGCCATCGGCAAGGGCAACGCGCTGCCATGGCATTTGCCCGACGACCTCAGGCGCTTCAAGGCGCTGACCCTGGGCAAGCCGTTGCTGATGGGGCGGCGCACCGCCGAATCGCTGGGGCGCGCGCTGCCGGGACGGCGCAACCTGGTGCTGACGCGACGCGGCACGATGCCGTACCCGGGGATGGAAGCGGTCGCCACGCTGGAAGAGGCACTGGCGGCCGCTCATGGCGACGGCGCCGGAGAACTGTGCGTGATCGGCGGCGGCGAAGTGTTCGCGCTGGCGTTGCCGCTGGCAACGCGCATGCACCTGACCTGGGTCGACACGGTCGTCGCCGGCGCCGATGCCTTCTTCCCGCGCTTCGATCCTTCGGACTGGCGGATCGTTTCGCGCGAACCGCATCCCGCCGATGCGAAGCACGACTTCGCCTTCGAGTTCGTGGATTACGCTCGTTTGCGGGCCGGCGCCTTGCCGCAACCGCACGAATGATGGCATGGGGGCCGGGGACGGCATTGCCGTCACGCCGGTCGGGCCCGTCGGCGCGGCCGCCGGATCTTCGCCGGGTCGCGGGCAGGGAGCCTGCAAGCGGTGTTCCCCGGGCCGCCACGCGCTTGGCTGCCGGGCAATGCCACCGCCTGTTTCCGGCAAAGCCGGCGCCCGTCGCTTCCTTTCCCGTCGCAACCGCTGGCTGGCTGGGGGGCGGCTTTTTTCAGCGAGGGTCGGTGACGGCAGGGCGTGACCGCGGCGGCGCTGCCGGCACGTCGCGGCCCGGCACCTGCACGACCCGCAATTCCTCGCTGTCCAGCTGCAGCGCGGTGAGCTTGCCGCCCCAGACCGCGCCGGTGTCGATGGCGTGCACGCCGTGGCCGATGAACAGGCCCAGCGTGGACCAGTGCCCGCACACGATCCTGAGGTCGCGCTCGGCGCGGCCGGGCACCGCGTACCAGGGATACAGGCCGGGCTGCTGCGTTCCCGGGGGGCCTTTCTCGTCGAAGGCGATGCGCCCGCGCGGCGTGCAGTAGCGCAGGCGCGTGAACACGTTGATGATCGCGCGATCGCGGTCGATGCCCGCCAGTTGCGGCGACCACGCCGGGCGGTCGCCGTACATGTTCTTCAGCAGCTTCCGGTAACCGTCGCCGCACAGCGTCCGCTCGACTTCGCGCGCATGCTTCTCGGCCAGCGACGTGGTCCATTTCGGCGCGAGGCCGGCGTGCACCATCATCCAGCCCAGCGCGCGGTCGGCATGCAGCAGGGGCTGCTTGCGCAGCCACGCCAGCAATTCGTGCGCGTCGGGCGCGAACAGCACGCGCTGCAGGTCCGGGTTGACCCTGCGCTGCTCGTCGGGGCGGCGTTCGCCGATCGCCAGCAGCGACAGGTCGTGGTTGCCGAGCACGGTCACGCATTGGGCGCGCAGGGAATGCACCAGGCGCAGGGTTTCCAGCGACTCGCCGCCGCGGTTGACCAGGTCGCCGCAGAACCACAGCCGGTCGACGGCCGGGTCGAAACGGATGCGCTCGAGCAGGCGCTGGGTCGGGGCGTAGCAGCCCTGCAGGTCGCCTATTGCCCAGGTACTCATGCCCGGATGCCCATGTCCTCGTGCTCGTGCCTGGCGCTGGTCAATGCAGCGTGCGCGGCACGGCGAGGGTGAAGGCCGGGATCTGCGCGTCGAAGCGGGTGCCGTCGTCGGCCAGCATCGCGTAGCTGCCCTGCATGGTGCCGAGGGCGGTTTCCAGCACCGCGCCGGAGGTGTAGGTGAAGTCGTCGCCGGGGCGGAGCCAGGGCTGCTCGCCGACCACGCCGTCGCCGGTGACTTCCTCGACCTTGCCGTTGGCGTCGGTGATCACCCAGTGGCGCCCGAGCAGGCGCGCGGGCACCTTGCCGTTGTTGCGGATGTGGATGGTGTAGGCGAAGACGTAGCGGTCCTGTTCCGGCTCGGACTGCTCGTCGAGGTAGCGCGCGGCGACATCGATGTCGAAGGCATAGTCGCCGCCGTTGTCGTGGGTGCGGTCGTTCATGGCCACAGTGTAAGCGCGATGCGTGAACGCGCGGGCTAGATCGCGGCGCGCAGCTTGGCCAGGCGGATGAAGTCGGCGACCGACAACTGTTCGGCGCGCGCGTCCGGGCGCAGCCCGGCGGCTTCGATCATGGCGCCGTCGACGACCCCGGACAGGGCGTTGCGCAGGGTCTTGCGGCGCTGGCCGAAGGCTGCGCGCACCACCTGAGCGAAGCCTGCCGGATCGTCGATGCCGATCTCCGACGGCGCCCGCGGCACCAGCCGCACCACCGCCGAATCGACCTTGGGCGCGGGCCGGAACGCGCCCGGCGGCACCTTGAACAGCGGCGTCACCGCGCAGTAAGCCTGCAACATCACGCTCAGTCGCCCATAGACCTTGCTGCCGGGCGCGGCGGCCATGCGCTCGACGACTTCCTTCTGCAGCATGAAATGCATGTCGCGGATCGCGGGTGCATGGTCCAGCGCGTGGAACAGGATCGGCGAGGACAGGTTGTAGGGCAGGTTGCCGACCAGCCGGATCCGCGCGCCATCGGCGAGCGCGCTGAAATCGACGTCGAGCACGTCGGCGTTGAGCAGGGTCAGCGCGCCGTGCCCCTGCGCCGCGGCGGCGAGCGGGGCGAGCAGGTCGCGGTCGAACTCGATCGCGGTCAGGGCGCCATGGCGGTCGAGCAGCGGCAGGGTCAGCGCGCCCTGGCCGGGGCCGATCTCGACCAGGCGATCGCCCGGCTGGGGGTCGATCGCCAGCACGATCTTCTCGATCACCCCGCGTTCGTGCAGGAAGTTCTGCCCGAGGTGTTTCTTGGCGTCGCGGCGAAAGCCGTCCGCCCCGCGCGCCGGGGCATCGCGCCTGGAAGTGGGACGACGCTGGTTCATGCCCGGCGCCGGTTGCGCGCCAGGCGCGTGCAGGCGTCGATCGCGGCGAACAGGCTGGTCGGGTCGGCGCGACCGCTGCCGGCGAGGTCGAGCGCAGTGCCGTGGTCGACCGCGACCCGCGGGTATGGCAGGCCCAGGGTCAGGTTCACCGCGTGCTCGAAGTCGCTGTACTTGAGCACCGGCAGGCCCTGGTCGTGGTACATCGCCAGCACCGCGTCGAACTCGCGCAGCTTCCGCGGCAGGAAGGCGGTGTCGGCGGGCAACGGGCCGAGCAGGTGCTTGCCTTCCGCGCGCAATGCGGCCATTGCCGGCGCGATCACGTCGAGCTCCTCGCGCCCGAGGTGGCCGTCTTCGCCGGCATGCGGGTTGAGCCCGAGCACGGCGATCCGCGGCGAATCGATCCCGAAGTCGTCGCGCAGCGCCGCATGCAGGATTCGCAGCGTGCGTTGCAGGCCAGCGACGGTGATGGCGTCGGCGACGGCGCGCAGCGGCAGGTGGGTGGTCGCCAGCGCGACGCGGACGATGTCGTTGGCCAGCATCATCACCACTTCGCGACCGGCCTGGGCCGCCAGCAGTCCGGTGGTGCCGGTGTAGGCGATGCCGCCGGCGTTGATCGTGGCCTTGTGGACCGGGCCGGTGACCAGGCCAGCGCATGCGCCATGCAGGCAGGCGGCGGCGGCTTCTTCGAGCGCGGCAACCACGCTGGCGGCATTGCCCGGCTCGGGCATGCCGAAACTGGCGGGGACGGGATGGGGTATCTCGACCAGCGGCAAGACACCCGGTGCCGACGGCGCATCGCTCGCGGCAAGGGCCAGGGGCAGGTCGAGTGCGGCTGCCGCACGTTGCAGGCTGTCGCGGTCGCCATAGGCGAGCAGGCCGCACTCCCAGGTGCGCTGCGCGGCGCGCACGCACAACTCGGGGCCGACGCCGGCCGGCTCGCCCGGGACCAGCGCCAGCCGCGGGCGGGTCATCTCAGTCGCCGTTGGCGGGTGCCGGCGCAGTCGCGGGGGCTGCGGTATCGGTCGGCGTGGCGGTATCGCCGCCGAGCCGGATTTCGACGTAGGCCTCGCCGCGCAACTCGCGCAGGTAGCGGTCCCACTCTTCATCGAGCTTGCGCTGGCCGATGCTCTCGCGCACCTGCTGGCGGCGGTTGTCGTCGGCCGCGGCCACCTGGCGCGAACCCTCGCGTTCCACGATGTGCCAGCCGGCCTGCGTCTTGAACGGCGCCGACACCTGCCCGTCCTGCAGCGCGGCGACCTGGGCGCCGAATTCGGCGCCGTAGGCGTCCTGCGAGAACCAGCCGAGCTCGCCGCCCTTGTCGGCGGTCGCGGTGTCGGCCGAATTCTCCCTGGCGAGGGTGGCGAAATCGGCGCCGCCGGCGATGCGTGCGCGCAGGGTTTCCAGCTTGGCCTGGGCGGCCGCGTCGTTGCCCTCATCGGCGCGTACCAGGATGTGGCGCGCCTGCAACTGGGTCACGGTGCGTGCATCGGCGGCGCTGGCGTCGCGGGTGCCGACCAGTTGCAGCAGCTGGAAGCCGCTGGGCCCGCGCACCGGACCGATGACCTGGCCGGCCTGCATGCTGGTGATGGCCTGCGCGAACGTCGGCGGGATCTCGTTCAAGCCGCGCCAGCCGAGGTCGCCGCCCTCGAGCGCATTGGGGCTGTCCGAGTAGCGTACCGCCGCGGCGGCGAAGTCGATCTCGCCCCTGTCGAGCTGCCCCTTGATGCCTTCGATCTTCTTCTGCGCCGCGGCGATCTGGTCCGGGGTGGCGCCTTCGGGCAGTCCCACCAGGATGTGCGCGAGGTGGTACTGGCTGCCGCTGGCCTGGCTCGCGAGCGCGGCGTCGACCTCGCCCTCGCTGACGCTGATCCGGCTCTGGGCGAAGCTCTGGCGCAGGCGCTGGATGGCGATCTCGTCGCGGATCGAGCTGCGCAGGTCGGCGATGGTCATGCCGTCCCGGGCCAGTTGCTCGCCGAGCTGGTCGAGGGCGACGTTGTTCTGCCGGGCGACGTTGGCGATCGCGCTGTCGACTTCCTGGTCGCTGACGGTGATGCCGGACGATGCGGCGCGCGCCACCTGCAGCCGCACCAGGATCAGGCGCTCGAGCACCTGCTTCTCGAGCACGTCGCGCGGTGGCAGCTGGTCCTGGCGGGTGGCGTACTGCGAGAGCACGTTCTGCAGGGCGCGGTCGAGTTCGCTGCGCAGGATCACGTCCTCGTCGACCACCGCCGCGATGCGGTCGACCGGCTGCAGTTGCTGGGCGGTCGCCTGCGCCGTGGAGAAGACGGCGGCGATGGCAAGGAGGCAGGCGAACAGTCTGTTCATGGCATCAGGTCGGGGGGAGTGTCGTCTTGGTCTTCGTCGTCGTTGCCGCTGGCCTGCGACGGCGGTACGAGGTAGAGGTCCTCGCGGTAGTAGCCGAGAATAGCACGGCGCAAACGGCTCTCAGTGTCCGGGCCGGCCGAGCCCAGGCCCTTGAGTTCGATCTCCAGCTGGATCGAATTGTTGAGTTCGCCCTCGCGGTTGTGCAGGTACCGCCGGCCGACCAGGCGCACCGCCATGCAGCAGCTGTCCCACTGCAGGCCGGCGATGCCTTCCAGCAGTTGCCGGTCCCGCAACGAGTAGTAGTAGCGGCCGACCATGCTCCAGGCCGGGGTCAGCGGGTAGAGGAAATTGAAATCCACCTGCTCCAGCAGGTTGCGGCGATAGCGGTAGCCGAGGTTGGCGATGCCGTCGTCGCCGATCAGGTAGCGGGTGCGGACGCTGGCGAGGTCCTTGCGGCGGAACTTGGGATCCCACTGGTAGGACGCGCCGAGGCTCCAGCGGTCGTTGATGGCGTAGCTGGCATCCGCGACCCAGGCGGACTTGCCGCGCTCGACCGTTTTTTCCCCGGGCGCGGTGACCCGCGATTCGTCGAAGTAGCGGATCTGGCCGAGGCTGGCCGACAGCTTCTCGCGGCCGTCGGACTGGCGCAGCAGCCGCGTCGAAACGGCCAGCGTCAGCTGGTTGGCGTCGGTCTGGCGGTCGGCGCCGGTATAGCGGTTGTCGCGGAACAGCTGGCCCCAGCTGAAGGTCATCGGCCGGGTGTCGAACAGCGGCAGTCCGGACTGGTCGCGATAGGGCACGCGCAGGTAGAACAGGCGCGGTTCGAGGGTGTGCAGGTAGGTATCGCCGCCAATGCTGGTCTGCCGGTCGAAGAACAGCCCCGCGTCCAGCGAGGCGATCGGCAGGCTGCGATCGGGGGCATCGTCGCCCAGGCGCGCCGACAACCCATCGTCGAGCCGGTAGCCGGTGTAGCGCCAGGCCAGCTTCGGCGTCATGAACCAGCTCGCGCCCTCCAGCGGCATGCTGACGAAGGGTTTGAAATCCACGCGGCTGCCGCCGTCCCTTTCCGGGTGGTGGAAGCGCACCGCTTCGGCGTCGAGCCCGGCGGTCAGCCATAGTCCGAAAGGCTGCTCCCAGTGGAGATAAGCACGGGGCAGGCGGTCATGCGGCAGCGCCGTTTCGCGCAGCGAGTAGTCGGCCAGCTGCTGGTGGTTGGCCATCAAGCCGGCATCCCAGTAGCGGCCATGGCCATAGACGCCGATGTCGCTGCGCACCGAAAAAGGCGACAGTCCGTCGATGCTGTTGCTGAAATCCTCGAGGTAGCGCGGATCGCTGATCCAGTTCAGGTTCGCGCGCGCCTCCCAGCTCCCGAACAGGTCCTGCTGGCCGATGAAGCGGAAATGCCCGCGGTCGTCGCTGCGGCGGTTGTCGAGGGAGTAACCGTTGGCGAGGAACTCGGCGGTTTCCGCGTCGCGCTCGCGGTCGGTGAGCTTGTCGGACGGCAGGTAGTCGAAGTCCAGGGTGCCGCGGCCGGTTTCGGTGAGGTAGCGGAACTGGCCGCCCAGCTGGAAGCCGCGCTGGGTCATCAGTCGCGGCGTCAGGGTGGCGTCGTAGTTCGGCGCCAGGTTGAAGTAGATCGGCTGGCGGTAGTCGAAACCGTTGCGGCCGGACAGGCCGATGCGCGGGTACAGCAACCCGCTGCGGCGGCGGTTGTCGATCGGGAACGGGAACCAGGGCACGTACAGTACCGGCACCTTGCCGACCCGCAGGACCGCGTTGCGCGCCACGCCCGTGCCGGCGTCGGTGTCGATGTCGATGCGCTGCGCGCGCAGCTCCCAGTTGCGGTCCTCGGGCGGGCAGGTCGAGTAGGTGGCGCCGTACAGCGCCCCTTGCGATCCGTGCATCTCGATGTGTTCGGCACCGCCGTTGCCGCGTCGCGACATCAGCTGGTAGCGCACGTCCTGGATGTTGTGGGTGTCGGTGTTCTGGTTGCCCTCCGCGCTGTCGGCGACCAGGCGCATGCCCGAATCCTGGTAGCGCACGCTGCCGTCGGCCAGGTAGTGCCCGGTGTCGCTGTCGAAGGTCAGCTTGTTGGTGCCCAGGAACTGGTCGCCGCGGCGCAGGGCGACGTTGCCTTCGAATTCGGGGCGGGCCTCGGTGCCTGCGAGCTGGTCGCCTTCGATGTCGGTGGGCTGTTCGGTCCGGGTCTCGGCGCTACCGACCGGTTGCTGGGCATCGGCGAAGGCCGGTACCGCGTCCTGGATCGGGCACAGCCGCCAGTCTTCGGGGCGGTCCTCCGCGGCCTGCGCCGTCAGTGACATGGCGATGCACAGCGGCAACGGCAGCAGGCGGAGGGCTTTGCGCACGCGGGCATCCGTGGGGCGGAAACGGCCGCTAGCTTGCCGCATCCCTTGTGTAGCGGCAATGCAGGCAACTTCCCCCGGCATCGATGGTGCGGTCCGGGAATGGAAACTGAATGACGTGGCCGGAATGCCCGGCAGGTCCGATCCGCCGCTTCGGAGGACCAGCGCTCCCGGATGCGGCGGACGCGGCAACCCGGATCCCGGCGCACTTGCGTCGCCGCGCGTCATTGTCCGGGCGCGGGCAACATCGCGCGGACATGGGCGACGCTGCATTCGCGCAGGGCGTCCAGGTCGTAGCCTCCTTCGAGCAGCGAGACGATGCGCCCGTGGGCGTGGCGCTGGGCGATCGCGACCAGTTCCCCGGTCAGCCAGGCGTAATCGCCCGCCTGCAGCTGCAGCTGCGCCAGCGGGTCGCGCCAATGGCCATCGAAGCCCGCCGACACCAGCAGCAGTTGCGGCGCGAATGCGTCCAATGCCGGCAGCAGGCACTCGCGCCATGCCGCGCGAAAACCGGCACTGCCGGTACCCGGCGGCAAGGGTGCGTTGACGATGTTGCCGACGCCACGTTCGTCGGCCATGCCGCTGCCCGGATACAGCGGCGACTGGTGCGAACCCAGGTACAGCACCCGCGGCTCCTGTTCGAAGATCGCCTGGGTGCCGTTGCCGTGGTGGACGTCGAAGTCGGCGATCGCCACGCGCGCGAGGCCGTGCCGGTCCAGCGCGTGGGCCGCCGCCACGGCGACGTTGTTGAACAGGCAGAACCCCATCGCGTCCGCGGCGCTGGCATGGTGGCCGGGCGGACGCACCACGCAGAACGCGCGCAGGTCGCCGCCACCGAGCACGGCATCCACCGCCGCGATCGCGGCGCCGGCGGCGCGCAAGGCGGCTTCGGCCGACCCCGGGGACAGCACGGTGTCCGGATCGAGCAGGGTCCGCCGCGTCGGGCGCGTTTCCAGCACGG
>Ga0209983_1000300_pt1 | contig 10288 bp, 7 predicted proteins | sample InoplaM1SPM_FD_187590 | JGI IMG/M metagenome (GOLD analysis project Ga0209983, IMG submission 187590) | Arabidopsis thaliana rhizosphere microbial communities from the Joint Genome Institute, USA, that affect carbon cycling - Inoculated... | ecosystem: Host-associated > Plants > Roots >...
TTCCAGGATCTCGAAGAACTCCTTGAGCAGGAACATCTCGCTGGCGTCCAGGCGCCCGGAGTAGATGTCCCGGTACAGCTCCAGGATCAGCCGGTCGGCTTCGGCCTCGAGCACGCGCAGGCGGTCGTTGAGCGCCTTCATCGGCTCCAGCCGCAGCTTGTGCAGCTCCCTCACCATTTCCACCACGACCCCGGCTGCCTGTTCCAGCATCGCCGCGCGCGGCGCGAAATCGATGCCTTCCAGGCGATGCTGCGCCAGCGCATAGCGGTCGGCGAAACGCTCCACCTGCTTGGGGATCCGGTACAGGGCCGAACCCAGCGCCTCGATGTCCTCGCGCTCGATCGGGGTGATGAAGCTGTCCACCAGCGCCTGGCTGATCTTGTCCGAGGCCTCGCGTTCGCGCTGGCGCGCGAGCTTGAACGCGTCCAGGGAATGGGTCCGCGAGGGCTCGCGCAGCATCGCGTGCAGCGCCTTGGTGCTGTCGTGGGCGGCGGCGGCCGCCTGGTCGAGCAGGGCATAGAACTGCTTGCCCTGGCCGAAGATCGTCTGCAGCGAGAACATCGCAGGCCCCGTCACATGGTTGCGGAATGGCGGAATTATGACGGGTTCGCCCGGGGGCGTGCAGCAACTGGCCGCCGCGACCGCCCCGCGGGGGCGATCCCGCGGCTTGCTATGATCCGGCTGCGCCCCCGCGCGACCTATGGACGACGCCCCCCTGCCCCCGCCACGCGCCATTGACCCCGTGGTGCCGACACTTGCCCGCCCCCCCCAGCACGGGGATCCGCGCGCGCGCGGTTGCCGTCGATGCTAGAACTCCTGGTCGTCCTGGTGCTGGTGCTGTTCAACGCCTTCTTCGCGATGTCGGAGATGGCGCTGATGACCTCGCGCAAGAGCCGCCTCAAGCAGATGGCCGCGCACAGCCGCGGCGCCCGCAAGGCGCTTGCCCTGGCCGAGCATCCCGACAGCCTGCTGTCGACGGTGCAGATCGGGATCACCCTGATCGGCGTGCTGACCGGCGTCTTCGGTGGCGAGGCCATCGGCCAGACCATTGCCGGCCTGATCGGCGGCTGGTGGCCGTCGGCGCGCGAGTACGCCGCGCCCATCGGGATCGGCACCGCGGTCAGCCTGATCACCGCGGCACAGGTCATCTTCGGCGAACTGATTCCCAAGCGCCTGGCGCTGACCAACGCCGAGGGCATTGCCAGCGTGGTCTCCTTCCCCGTGGACTGGCTGGCGCGCGCCGCCAAGCCCGTCGTGTTCACGCTCGGGGCGATCAACCGCCTGGTGCTGCGCATGCTCGGGATCCGCGACGATGCCAGGAACGTCATCTCCGAGGAGGAGATCCGCATGCTGGTGAGCGAAAGCCACGAGCAGGGCCTGATCGACTCCGACGAACGCAACATGATGCACCGGGTGATGCGCCTGGGCGACCGCACCGCGGAGAGCCTGATGACCCCGCGCACGCGGATCGTCTGGCTCGACGCCGGCGCCAGCTTCGAGGAGAACCTCGCGGCGATGCGCGAGACCCCGTACTCGCGCTACCCGGTCTACCGCGACAGCGATTCGGACGTGCTCGGGGTGCTCGAGGTGAAGACCCTGCTCGACCGCCTCGACGAGCGCGCGCCCGAGCTTTTCGGCAAGCTGCGGCCGGCCGTGTTCGTGTCCGAGTCCACCCACGCGCTGAAGCTGCTGGAGATCTTCCGCGAGGAGCAGCAGTCGCTGGCGCTGGTGGTGGACGAATACGGCGACGTGACCGGCATGGTCACGCTCAACGACCTGATGGGCGCGGTGCTCGGCCGCGTGCAGTCGGGCGAGACCGCCGACGCCGAGGCCCTGGTGGTGGTCCGCGACGACGGTTCGCTGCTGGTGGACGGCTCGCTGCCGGTCGACGACCTGCGCGAACTGCTGGGCGGCGGCCCCCTGCCGGGCGAAGCCGAGCACGACTACAACACCGCCGCCGGCATGACGATCGCGCATTTCGGCCGCATCCCGCACGCCGGCGAGCATTTCGACTGGCGCGGCTGGAGGTTCGAGGTGGTCGACCTCGACGGTCCGCGCATCGACAAGCTGCTGGTGCAGCGGGTCGCGGCCCGCTACGACGATGACGTCGATGCGTGATCGCGGGCTGCGGGCGATGCTCGACGGTTTCACGGTCGGCGATCCGGACGAACTCTTGCCCCTGCGCGACCTGCTCGCCGGGCTGGGCCGGCGCGCGTTCGGGATGCTGTTGCTGATCGCGATCCTGCCGGCCTTCATCCCGATCCCGATCGGTGGCGCGATCAGCGGCCCGCTGGTGGTGTTGATCGGCGTGCAGCTGCTGGCGGGGACGCGGCGACCGTGGCTGCCGCAATTCCTCGCGCGGCGCGGCCCGCACCGGCATGCGCTCACGCGCTTCGACGCGACGATCTCGCCCTGGCTGGCGCGGCTGGAAAAGCTGGTGCGTCCACGGCTGCCGCAGTTGTTGCGCCGGCGTGCCGCGGTGATGTTCACCGGTCTGCTGCTGGTCCTGCTGGGCCTGTTGCTGTCGTTGCCGATCCCGCTGACGAACTACCTGTTCGGCGGGCTGCTGCTGCTGTTCGCGCTCGCCCTGCTGGAACGCGACGGCGCGCTGCTGGTGGTGGCCTGGGGCGCCGGAGCGATCGCGATCGCGGTGTTCGGGGTGCTGTCGGGGAAATTCGCCGCGATGGCGGCACGCGGGATCGATACGCTGTTCTGATTCCAGGCCCTCAATCCGCCCGGGCGCCGGCATCCATCATGCCAGCAGCCCGCAGAACTCCTGCATGCCCACCGGATGCCCGATCCAGTAGCCCTGCGCCAGGTCGCAGCCGCGCTCGCGCAGGATCGCGTACTGGCCTTCCTTCTCCACGCCCTCGGCGATCACGGTGATGCCCAGCGAGTGCGCCATCGCGATGATCGCGGTGGTGAGCGCCAGGTCGTCGGGGTCGCGCAGCACGTCGGAGACGAAGCTCCGGTCGATCTTGACCCCGTCCACGGGCACCCGGCGCAGGTGGCTGAGCCCGGAGAAGCCGGTGCCGAAATCATCCAGCCATACCTTGACCCCGGTGCTGCGCAGGCGCGCCAGCAAGGCGCTCGCGTGGACTTCGTCGCCGATGACGGCGGTTTCGGTCAACTCGAGATGCAGTTGCGATGCCGGAAGGCCGGTGTCGCGCAGGACAGCGGCGACCTGGTCGGGGAGGTCGCCGCTGCGCAGTTGCCGCGGCGAAACGTTGACCGACACGAACAGCTCCCTGCCGCGCGGGAACTCGCTGTGCCAGCGCATGCCGTCGGTGCAGGCCGCGCGCAGCACCTCCGGGCCGATCGTCTCGATCAGCCCGCTCTGTTCGGCGACATCGATGAACACCGACGGCGCGATGCTGCCCTGCTCGGGATGGTGCCAGCGCAGCAGGGCCTCGGCGCCGACCAGCTGGCCGTCGCCGAGGCGGAAGATCGGCTGGTAGGCAAGGCTGAGCTCGCCGCGCTCCCAGGCCCCGCGCAGGTCCTGCTCCATGCGCACGCGGCGCTCCACGGCCTGGTCCATCGCCCGGCTGTAGAAGCGGTAGCAGCTCTTGCCGGCGACCTTGGCCTGGTACATGGCGATGTCGCCGTTCTTCATCAGCGCCGTCGCCCCGGCCGCATCCTCGGGGAACAGGGTGATGCCGATCGAGGTGCCGAGGAACACCTGTCGGCCCTGCACCACGATCGGCCGGCCCAGTTCGGCGACCAGGGTCCCGGCCAGATCCGATGCCAGCGCGCGCGCATCGCGCCCCGGCTCGCTGCCCCCCTGCAGCAGGATCACGAACTCGTCGCCGCCGAAGCGCGCCAGCATGGTTTCTTCGGCATCGCCGAAACGATCGACCTGGGTGCGGATGCGGTTGGCGAACTGCACCAGCACCTCGTCGCCGGCATCGTGGCCGAGGGTGTCGTTGACGCGCTTGAAGTCGTCGATGTCGGCGAACAGCAGCGCCAGCTGGCGGCCGGCGCCGCGCAGCTGCATCAGCCGCTGGTCGAGGCTTTCGCGGAACGCCAGCCGGTTGGCCAGGCCGGTGAGCGCGTCGGTATAGGCCATCCGGCGGATGTCGCGATCATGGCGGGCGATGCTGTCGCCCATGCGGCCGAATGCGCGCATCAGGTCGCCGACCTCGTCGTTGCGCCGGCTGGCCGGGACCGCGGCGGCGTAGTTGCCGGTTTCGATTTCCTGCGCGGCATCGGCCAGCTGCCGGATCGGGCGCACCAGCGCGCGCTGCAACACCAGGCTGGCGATCGCGCCCAGCCCCACCAGCGCCACGAGCAGCAGGCCGATCCACCACAGGTGGCGCGTGCCGATCACCCCCAGGCGATCCCCCAGGGCGTTGGCGGCGCGGGTTTCGTCGGCGCGCACCGCGTCCAGCGAATAGCCGATGCGCACGCCGCCCAGGCGCTGGTCGCCGACCCGGATCGGGCTGGACACGTCCAGCACGCGGTCGGTCCACTGCGCGTGCACGCCGTTGGCCGACACCGCCTCGTAGGCCAGCGGATCGCGCATCGCCTTGCCGTAGGTGGGGATGTCGCCGGAACCGTCGTGGATGATGTCGCCCTTGTTGTCGTACACCAGCACGTAGCGCACGTCCGGCTGCCGCAGCACGCTGCGCGCGACCACGCCGATGGTATCCAGGTCGAAATAGTAGAGCGGGTTGACCAGGGTATCGGCGACCTGCGCCGACAGCGCCTCGCCGTGCACGCGCAGGCGCTCGAACACCAGCGCATGCATCGAATCGCGGCTCTGGTGCACGACCTCGTGCTGCATCGCGCCCTGCCGCTGCAGCATCAGCACCACCACCGCCAGCATCAGCAGCAGGGTCGCGCAGACCAGTGCGATGAACTTGGCGTGCAATCCCTTCAGGTACCGGTCGAACCTCATTCGACCTCCACGCGCACGCGCTTGACGCCATCGCGCAGGTCGCGCAACGCCGCGTCGGTGGCGGGGTCGATCGGCAGGAAGCGGGTGGTGCGGAAGAACTGCAGCAGCGCCTCGCGGGCATCGGGATCCTTGCCGGCCTCCGCCAGCACCTCGCGCAACCGCGCCTGGATCCGGCCATCGAGGTCGCCACGCACCATTTCCAGCGCGCGCGGGTAGGCCCGGCTCTGGTCGATGATGCGGAAATCCCTGCGGTACGAGGCCGGGGTCCGCTGCGGGTCGTCCCAGTCCAGGTTGCTCATGGCACCGGCATCGACCAGGCGCTTGTGCACCCATGTGGCGATGTTGAGCTCCGACCCCGCGAACACGTAACCGACCGAACGGTCGTCGGGGCGGTCCATCGGCGACAGCAGGATCTGCGGCGCCAGGCCATGCTGCAGCAGTTGCATCGCCGGCACCACGTAAGCGCTGGTGGACGAGGTGTTCTGGAACGCCACGCTGCGCCCGCGCAGGTCATCGAGCGAGGCGATGCCGCTGTCGCGGCGCACGAAGATCAGCGCGCGGTAGTCGCTGACGCCGTTGCGCTCGGTCAGCAACAGGGGCTGCGCGCCGGCGCGGTCCTGCAGGCGCATCGCGTTGGCGGAGGTCTCGGTCACCCAGTCGACCCGGCCCCGGCGCAGGTAGCTGGTCATCTGCTGCAGGTCGCGGGCCATCAGGATGCGGCCCTCGGTGATGCCGACGTCGGCCATCCGCGGCACGACATAGTCCAGCAGCGGCTTGAGCTGTTCGTAGTGGGCCTTGGGATCGTCGCTGATCCGGCCCAGCACCAGCACGTGCGGATCGCCGGCGCGTGCCGGCGCGGCCAACGCCAGGCCCGCCAGCAGGCCGAACAGGCAGGTCAGCAGGCAGGGCGTCGGGTTGCGCAAGTCCGGTTTCCACGGGTTCGGCCAGGCAGCGAGCCTAGCGGAATTGACGGGGCTAAGACAGCGGGGGCGCGCGTTCGCCGGCCAGCCGGGCCATCCGTTGCGCGTCGGCCAGCACGCCGCGCAGCAGGCGTACCTCGCGCGCGTCCAGCCCGGCGCGCAGGAACAGCCGCCGCAACTTGCGCAGCGCCGACTGCGGGGCCCGGCCCTTGTGGAAATCGATCGCCTCCAGGGTCTCGGCCAATTGCGCGAACAATCCTTCGAGCTGCGCATGCGAGGCCGGCTCGGCCACGATGGCCGCGACCGCGGGGTTCGCGTCGGCCGCGCCGGCCTGCAGCCACGCCATTCGCAGTTCGTAGGCCAGCACCTGCACCGCCGCGGCCAGGTTCAACGAGCCGTAGCCGGGGTTGGCCGGGATATGCACCGCGCCGTGGCACAGCTGCAGCTCGTCGTTGTCCAGCCCGGTGCGCTCGCGTCCGAACACCAGCGCCACTTCGCAACCCTGCCCGGCTTGGGCCAGTGCCAGGGCCGCGGCCTCGCGGGGCGATTGTTCCGGCAACGCGATCCGGCGGCTGCGGGCCGTGCAGCCCAGCACCAGCCGGCAGTCGGCGACCGCCCCGGCCAGGGTGGCATGCAGGGTCGCCGCGGCCAGCACGTCGTCGGCACCGGCGGCCAGGGCATCGGCCTCGGCATGGGGGAAGCGTTCGGGAGCCACCAGCACGAGCCGCGACAGGCCCATCGTCTTCAAGGCCCGCGCCGCCGAGCCGATGTTGCCGGGATGCTGGGTGCCGACCAGCACCACGCGGATGCGCGACAGCAGCTGGGATTGGCAGGCGTCGTTCGCCGGAAGGGTACTCATGGCGGCAATGTTAAACTCCGCGCCCCGGCCACCGCGCCGGCCCGTTCTTTGCCCCCGCCATCCTTCCGCCTGCCACCGAGGTCGCGCCGCCATGCTCAAACCCGCCGTCAACGTCATGGTCAAGGCGGCCCGTGCGGGCGGCAGCGTGCTGCTGCGGCACATGAACAAGCTCGACGCGCTGAACATCGTCGAGAAGGAACGGATGGACTACGCCAGCGAGGTCGACGGCCTCGCCGAAGCCGAGATCATCAAGGAACTGCGCCGCGCCAACCCCGAGTACGCCATCCTCGGCGAGGAAGGCGGCGCGCAGAAGGGCAACCGTGGCCCCAGCCGCTCCACCTGGGTGATCGACCCGCTCGACGGCACCAGCAACTACCTGCATGGCTGGCCGCACTGGTGCGTGTCGATCGCGCTGGTGGAGAACGGCGAGCCGATCCATGGGGTGATCTTCGACCCGCTGCGCAACGAACTGTTCACCGCCAGCCGCGGCAGCGGCGCCGCGCTCAACGAACGCCGGATCCGCGTCAGCGAGCGCAAGGACCTCGCCGGCGCGATGCTGATCACCGGTTTCCCGCCGCGCGAGCGCCCGCGGATCGCGCCGCAGATGGACTGCCTGCGCGGCCTGCTGGCCGAGGCCGAGGACGTGCGCCGCACCGGCTCGGCGGCGCTCGACCTCGCCTACGTCGCCTGCGGCCGCGCCGACGGCTACTTCGAAGCCGGGGTGCAGCCATGGGACATCGCCGCCGGCGTGCTGCTGGTGCGCGAAGCCGGCGGTCGCGTCTGCGATTATCGCGGCGCCGCGCCGGCGCGCATGGACATCGCCGAAGCGCGCGGGCGCCAGGTCGTCGCCGGCAACGTCAAGCTGATCGAGCCGTTGCAGAAGGCGATCGTCAGCTCGGGCTACGCCGCAAGCTTCAACTGACGCATCCCTTCTCCCGAAGGGCGGATGAGGGGCGCTTTTGCGTGCCGCCTCGTGAACAGCCGCACCCCTCACCCTGGTTCGCTGCGCGAACCTGTCCCTCTCCCCGCAAGCGGGGCGAGGGTCGGTCGGCGGGATCGCGCTGCGCGCGATCCGTTGCCTTCAGGGCCGCCGCGCCAGCGCCGCTTCGTCCTTCGCCTTCGGCATCAGGTCCTGCTTGCTCACGCCCAGCCACATCAGCAGCGGGCAGGCGACGAAGATCGACGACAGCGTGCCGATGATGATGCCCATCATCTGCGACTCGGCCATGCCGCGCAGCGAACCGCCGCCGTACAGGTACAGCGCCAGCACCGTCAGGAACGCGACGAACGACGTGATCACGGTGCGCGACAGGGTCTGGTTGATCGATGTGTTGAGGATCTCGCGCGGCGGCGCGCGCATGCCGCGGAAATTCTCGCGCACGCGGTCGAACACCACGATGGTGTCGTTGATCGAGTAGCCCATCACCGACATCACGCCGGCCAGCACCGTCAGGTCGAACTCGTGGCCGCTGACCGCGAACCAGCCGGCGACCACCACCACGTCGTGCATGGTGGCGATGATCGCGGCGACCGCGAACTTCCACTCGAAGCGGAACGAGATGTAGGCCAGGAAGCCGATCACCACGAACAGCATCGCGTAAATGCCGTTCTGCGCCAGCTCCTTGCCGATCTGCGGGCTGATCTCGGCGCTGCTGCGCTTTTCCGCCGCATTGCCGGGCTGCGAAGCGGCGCGGGCGACGTCGTCGCCGATGCTCTCGGCGCCGCTGCCGCCGGCCTTGGGCTGCAACCGCACCAGCAGGTCGGTGCCGCTGCCGAAGGTCTGCACCACGGCGCTGTCGTAGCCGGCCTTGTCCAGGCTGGCTCGCACGTCGTCCACGTCCGGCGCCTTGGCGTAGCGCAGCTCGACGCCGATGCCGCCGGTGAAATCCAGCGCGAAGTTGAAGCCCTTGGTGGCCATCGCACCGACCGCGACCACCAGCAGGAGGATCGACAGCGCGCTCGACACCCAGCGCAGGCGCATGAAGTCGATCTTGCTGTTATGCGGGAACACGTTGAATTGCATGGGCTTCGTGCTCCGTCAGATGGCAATGGACTTCAGCTTGCGCCGATGTCCGTAGATCAGGGTGGCGATGCCGCGCGACACCGACACCGCGGTGTACATCGAGGTCACGATGCCGGCGATCAGCGACACCGCAAAGCCCTTGACCGGCCCCGTGCCGAAGGCGAACAAGGCGACGCCGGCCAGCATCGCGGTGAGGTTGGCGTCCATGATGGTGCCCGAGGCGTGCTGGTAGCCGGAAACGATCGCTGCCTGCGGCGGCAATCCCGCGCGCAACTCCTCGCGTATTCGTTCGTTGATCAGCACGTTGGCGTCCACCGACATGCCGACCGTCAGCGCGATGCCCGCCAGGCCCGGCAAGGTCAGGGTGGCACCGAGGAAGGACATCACCGCCACCACCATCAGCAGGTTGATCAGCAGCGCAATGCAGGTGATCAGGCCGAACATGCGGTAATAGACCAGGAAGAACACCAGCGCGAAGCCGAACGAGTACTGCACCGCGGTCAGGCCGCGGTCGACGTTCTCCTTGCCAAGGCTCGGGCCGACCACGCGCTGCTCGACGAAGTCCATCGGCGCGGCCAGCGCGCCGGCGCGCAGCAGCAGCGCCAGGTCCGCCGCTTCCTTCGCGCTTTCCAGGCCGGTGGTCTGGAATTCCTTGCCGAACACGCCCTGGATGGTGGCCACCGAGATCACCTGCTCGCTGGTGCGGGTGGTGCGGATGTCCTTGCCGTCCGGGCCCTTGGTGACTTCGGGCACGCGCTCGACATAGACCACCGCCATCGGCTTGCCGACGTTCTCGCTGGTGAAGTCGAACATGCGCTGGCCGCCGATGCCGTTCAGGGTCACCGACACCTGCGGCGTGCCGCTGCGCGAGTCGTAGCCAGAGCGCGCGTTGACCAGCTGGTCGCCGGTGGCGATCACCCGCTTGTTGAGGATGATCGGGATCGGCTTGCCGTCCGGGCCCAGCTCCTTGCGGTAATAGATCTTGCCTTCGGGCGGCACGTTGCCGCTGCTGAGCGCGTCGTACGGATTGCCCTCGACCACGCCGCGGTATTCCAGGGTGGCGGTGGCGCCGAGGATGCGCTTGGCCTGGGCGGTGTCCTGCACGCCCGGCAGCTGCACCACCACGCGGTCGGTGCCCTGCCGCTGGATGATCGGCTCGGCCACGCCGAGTTCGTTGATGCGGTTGCGCAGGGTGCCGACGTTCTGCTCGATGGCGTCGATGGTGATCTGCTGGATTTCCTTTTCCGGCACCCGCACCACCAGGGTCTCGCCCTGCGCCTCGCTGCTGAGGTTGGGCATGCTCTTGAGCACCAGCGCGAGCGCGGCGTCCGCGTCGCTGCCCGGCGCCAGCGTCGCCACGATCGAATTGTCGGGACGGCGCTCCACCGATTCGTAGCGCACGCGGTTGTCGCGCAGCAGCACGCGCAGGTCCTCGGCATAGGCGTCGAATCGCTTGGCCAGCGCCGCCTGCTTGTCGACCTGCATCAGGAAGTGCACGCCGCCCTGCAGGTCCAGGCCCATCAGCATGCGCCGCGCGCCGATCGCGCCGAGCCAGTCGGGCACGGTGGATGCGAGGTTGAGCGCGATCA
>Ga0209983_1000306_pt1 | contig 10246 bp, 8 predicted proteins | sample InoplaM1SPM_FD_187590 | JGI IMG/M metagenome (GOLD analysis project Ga0209983, IMG submission 187590) | Arabidopsis thaliana rhizosphere microbial communities from the Joint Genome Institute, USA, that affect carbon cycling - Inoculated... | ecosystem: Host-associated > Plants > Roots >...
TGGTTGTTTCGGCAGTCGTCTCGATCCTGTTTCTCAGCGTCGCGGGGCTCACCATCCCGCAACTGTTCCTCGCCGTCGCGCTACTCAACGTGGTGGTGGCCGGCTGGATATTCTGTTCGGTACCCGAGTTTGTCGTGCGTTTGCGCCTGTGGTTGCTGAGTGCCGGCGGGCAGCCTCCGGCCAGTTCCAGTTAGGATCGGAAACGGCGCAACGGGGTCATAACTGCAGGCATTGGAGGTGAGCATGACCGACCCGTACAAGCTCGAAACCATTACCCGCGCGGACGTCGACGCGCTCGACGGCGTGACGGTGCTTGATTTTGGCACCAATTGGTGCGGACATTGCCGCGCAGCGCAAATGCACGTCGAGCAGGCATTGGCTCGGTATCCGCAGATCAATCACATCAAGATCGAGGACGGGCAAGGCAGACGGCTCGGGCGCAGCTATCGCGTCAAACTCTGGCCGACGCTGGTGTTCGTGCGCCTGGGTCAGGAGCTGGCGCGCGTCGTAAGGCCGACGGACGCCGAAACGGTTCAGGAAGCCATCGACCAGGCGCTTGGACAGCGCTGATCAGCGCGCTAAACGTTTCGCAACGCCTGCACGACACAGGCTTACAAATAGTGAGACACCCAGGAAATGAAGGGTGACAGCCGATCACGGATCGGCTGTCGATCAGCGCATCACTGCTGGGTAACGGTCGCCATGTTGCCCGAACCCATTTGGGTCACGACCGCTGTGTCGCCCATACCGCTCTGGCTCAGCATCGCCTGGTTGGCTACGCCCCCCTGCATCACCTGCGCGAGATTGCCTTCGCCAGCTTGGGCCACGCTGACGAGATTGTCGGAGCCGTAGAGCTGCTGGACGTCGGCCGCGTTGAGATCGCCACTCTGCACGACGTCGACCGTGTTGCTATCACCCTGGCTGGAGCCGGTCAGCTCGTTACCGTTGCCGGTCTGGTTGACGGTCAGCAAGTTGTCGGAGCCGTCCTGGGCGAAGTCGATCAGCTGGTTGGTGCCAGCCTGGGTGACATAGGCTTCGTTGTATTCACCGCTCTGCTGTAGCGAGGCGGTCAGCTGGCTGCCATCGAGCTGGTCCACCGTGATGTAGTTATTGTTCCCGGTCTGTTCGGTGCTCGCGCTGTTTCCTTCGCCGGCCTGAAAAATATCGACGTTGTTGGACGTGCCGTCCTGGTAGACAGAAGCGGTCTGCAGGCTGCCGCTCTGGTCGATGTAGGCTTCGTTCATCTGGCCGGCGGACTCGATGCTGGCGTTGTGCTCGTAGCCTTGCTGGCTTATCGATGCGACCTGCGAATCACCCTGTTGATCGATCGTGGCGCTCGAATCGTAGGCATTGGTCTGATAGACCGACGCGTCGTTCAGGTTGCCCTGTTGATACACGATCGCATCGTTACGGGCGCCGCCGTTCTGCATGACCAGCGAGACGTTCTCGTCGCCGACCTGGGTTTGCTCGGATGCGCTCGACTCGGTGTTTGTCTGCACGGCTTCGGCAAAGTTGCCGTTACCTTCCTGGTCGGTCACCGCAGTGCTCAGGTTTGCGGCGGTCTGCTCGACGTACGCCGTGTTGCGGCTTCCGTCCTGATATTGGCGTGAGCTGGCACCAACGGAGTCGCTCTGGATTGCACTTGCGCTGTTGTCATCGCCGTACTGCTCCTGAACCGCTTCGCTCTGTTGCGTGGAGGTTTGTGCGATATCGGCGAGATTGCGGTTGCCTGCCTGGGTCTGCAGGGCGTCCGACAGGGTCGATTGGGTCTGGCTGACCGTGCCGTCGTTAGCTTCGCCGACCTGAGACTGGTATGACAGATTGTCCTGACCACCACCTTGGGTGACTTCGGCCATGTTGCCGACGCCGGACTGGTTCTGCTCGGCGTTGTTGTCTGCGGCGTTGGCCTGGGTGGCGAGAATGGCGATGATGGCGGCTGCGAGGGGCTTGCACTTGAACATGTCGTCTCTCCGTGTGATGGGGGCGTGTCGCTCCTGACTGGGCGCGGCGGCAACTGCAGTGTCAGTCGTGGAACTGCAGCGATCCTATAAGTCCCCTGTGACAGACAAGTGTCGGTTCGCTTGATCGTTGACGGATAGTTGACACGCAGTGCAAGAGCGACTCTTTGCGGTCACGCCTGCCGCGGTTCGGCATCGATAGATGCGCGCGGCTGTGGTTTGCGAGAGCGGCGGGGTCACGTCATGGTCAGCACGCGGCAACCGGGAGCCCGCGCTACGAGAAGGGCGCCGTCAGTGGCTGAGTTTGAGGCCGAACAGGCCGACACAGATAAGCAGCACGCTGCCCAGCCGGAAGAGGGATGCCGACTCGCCGAACAGAATGATGCCAGCGATAACGGTCCCCACGGCACCGACGCCGGTCCAGATCGCGTAGGCGGTGCCCAGCGGCAGCTCCTTCATGGCCAGACCCAACAGGCCGATGCTGGCCAGCATTGCTCCAATCGTGAGAATAGTCGGGAGCGGGCGGGTAAAGCCGTCGGTGTACTTCAGGCCAACGGCCCAACCGATTTCGAAAAGACCGGCGCAAAACAGGATGATCCAGGACATGTCGCCTCCACGCGGGACGATGAATTGGGGTCGTCCCCGGAAGTGGCTGGAAGCCTGAGGTTGTCCTCAGCGCCGGTTATCTTGCACAGTTTACGAACCCGGGCAAGCCCCGGGCCCGCAATGCCGGGTCAAGGCGTCTGCGATTCCTTTTCCTTCATCCGCCGATACACGGTCGCCAGAAGCGCGCCGGAAAGGTTATGCCAGACGCTGAACAATGCGCTGGGCACCGCTGCCAGCGGTGAGAAATGCGCACTGGCGAGCGCCGCACCGAGCCCTGAATTCTGCATGCCGACTTCGATCGAGAGGGTCTTGCGCTGTGCCAGTGGCAGGCCGAACGCACGTGCAGCGAGATAGCCAAGAGCGAGGCCCAGTCCGTTGTGCAGGACCACTACCGCCATGATGAGCAGGCCCGACTCGGCGATCTTCGCCTGGCTGGCGGCGACCACCGCTGCAACGATGATCACGATACTGACCACCGAAACCAGCGGCAGAATATCAACCACCTGGTGCACACGATTGCCCAGCACGCGGCGCGCAATCAGACCCAAGGCAATCGGCAGCAGCACGATTTGCACGATGGACATGAACAACGCACCGAAATTGACCGGCAGCCAGGCCGATGCCAGCAGCCAGATGAGTGCGGGCGTGACGACCGGAGCCAGTAGCGTGGTAATCGCGGTTATTGCGACCGAGAGCGCCACATCGCCTCGGGAGAACCAGGTGATGACGTTGGAAGCGGTGCCGCCGGGGCAACAGCCCACCAGAATCACACCCACCGCGATTTCCGGTGGCAAGCCAAGCACCTTGCACAGCAGCCAGGCCAGCGACGGCATGATCAGGAATTGGGCAACAACACCCAGCGCGACCCATAGAGGACGTCGCGCCACTTCGGCAAAGTCAGCTGCTTTCAAGGTCAGCCCCATGCCGAACATGATCAGTCCCAACAGTGGAACGATCCAGGCGGTGGCTGGCAGGAACCAGCTGGGCTGGAAATAGGCGAGAACGGCAAACAGCAGGACCCAGAGGGCAAAAGTATTGCCGACGAATCGACTGAGGGCGGCGAGGGCACGCATCGGGCTTACCTTGTGGTTATGGACGGGACGCCTTCGGCTGAGCCAAAGGCTTAAGGCCTCAGGCCTGTTGACGGTCGTACGCGACGAGGCGTCAACGGGCCATTGCGCAGTTTAGATGCCCTGCGGGATTTCCTCGCCGCCGAGCGCTTCGAACAAAGCAGGCAGGAATTCCTTGAAGGTCAGCATCATCAATAGGAAGCTGGCGTCCTGCTGGCCGAGGTCGTCATCGCCGCCATCCTGCTCGGCCTGATCCTGCAACAGCTCTTCGAAGCGCAGGCGCTTGATCACCATCTTGTCGTCGAGCACGAAAGACAACTTGTCCTGCCAGCCCAGCGAAAGCTGTGTGACCTGCTTGCCGACGTCCAGGTGCTGCTGGATCTCATCGCTGGTCAAGTCCTGGCGCTTGCAGCGCACCACGCCGCCGTCCTCATGGGTATCGCGCAGCTCGCATTCGTCGAGGACGAAGAAATCATTCGCCGCCTTCTGCGTCTTCACCCAGTCGGTCATGGTGGCCGACGGCGCAATCTTCACAGTCAGCGGTCGCACCGGCAGCGAGCCGATGGCTTCTCGCAGCGTGGACAGCAAATCCTCGGCGCGCTTTGGGCTGGACGCGTCGACAAGAATCAGGCCTTGCTCCGGCGCGATGGCCGCGAACGTACCCGATTTGCGGATAAATGCCCGAGGCAGAAATGCCTGAATGATGTCGTCCTTCAACTGCTCGCGCTCTTTCTTGTAGACCTTGCGCATCTGCTCGTTCTCGATCTCGTCGACCTTTTCCTTCAGCGCGTCCTTGACCACGCTACCGGGCAGGATGCGTTCTTCCTTGCGCGTGGAGATCAGCAGAAATCCCTGGCTGGCATGCACCAGCGGCGCATCTTCACCTTTTCCCAGGGGCGCGACGAAACCATAGGTACTCAGCTCCTGGCTGGCGCAGGGGCGGGCGGGCTTGGCGGCCAGTGCGGTTTCAAGTGTCTCGACATCGAAGGGAACGTTCTGAGTGAGACGGTAGACGAGCAAGTTGCGAAACCACATGACGATTGAAACTCCGATAAAAGCAAAGCGCGCATTATTCCCCTCCCGGTTACGCAGGCCAACCCTGCGAAGCGGCGATGCCGATCGAAACCACGTTTTTGCCAATAATCAGCGGTTTTCCTAAGTCGTTGTAACTTCTTCAATTTTTTTTTCAAAAGGGGGTTGCCAAGGTTCGGAACCCTCTCTAGAATGCGCCCCACTTCGAGAGCAAACGGGTGATTAGCTCAGCTGGGAGAGCATCTGCCTTACAAGCAGAGGGTCGGCGGTTCGATCCCGTCATCACCCACCACTCGAGGTTTAGCGCAGCGGTAGTTCAGTCGGTTAGAATACCGGCCTGTCACGCCGGGGGTCGCGGGTTCGAGTCCCGTCCGCTGCGCCATATTTGCCATCAAGGACCACTGAACGCCTTGATAGCTCGAAGAAAGCGACCTTAGGGTCGCTTTTTTTTGGTCTTCATTTTTACACTCCCGCCTGTTTCTGCGTTCCGTGCGGCACTTCTGTACTTTGCACTGTCTTTACCTATTACCACAGCGCGCTCGGTAGCCACTGCCTGAGCTCGCTGATAAGCTCCGGCAATGTTTTTTTGCACCAACTCTAATGCGCAATAAGGAAACAGAATGAGACCTCATCGTTTGGCGTCGGCAGTAGCCCTGGTTGGCCTGGTCCTGGCCGGCTGCGACTCGGAAACCAGCGCCAAGCTGGACACCCCTGCACAGAAGGCTTCGTATGGCATCGGCCTGAACATGGGCAAGAGTCTGGCTCAGGAAGGCTTGGCTGACCTCGATTCGAACGCGGTTGCTCTGGGTATCGACGATGCGCTTGGCAAGAAAGAGCAGAAGCTGACCGACGAAGAACTGATGAAGGCTTTCAGCTACCTGCAGACGCGTGCCGAAGAACACATCGCGCAGATGAACAAAGAGGCTGTTGCGTCTGGCAAGAAGTTTCTCGAAGACAACGCCAAGCGCGAGGGCGTGCAAACCACAGCGTCCGGTCTCCAGTACGAAGTGGTGAAAAAGGCTGATGGTCCTCAGCCTGGTCCGGATGACGTGGTGACCGTTCACTACGAAGGCAAGCTGACCGATGGTACGGTCTTCGACAGTTCCATCAAGCGCGGCACCCCAATTGATCTGCCTGTTTCGGGCGTGATTCCAGGTTGGGTCGAAGGCCTGCAACTGATGCATGTCGGCGAAAAATACAAGCTCTACATTCCAAGCGAGCTGGCCTACGGCGAACAGAGCCCGAGCCCGTTGATTCCGGCCAACTCTGTCCTCGTGTTCGACCTCGAATTGCTGGGTATCAAGGGTGACGAGAACGAAGCGGCTCCTGCTGCAGATGCCGATGCTGAGCCGGAGGCTGCTGAAGAGGCGCCTGCGAAGTAAGCCATAGCGGTATCTGAACGCCCCGCCTGCATTCTGCAGGCGGGGCGTTTTCATATCAGACGTCCGAGTGGCGACAGCGCGGGCGAGCACGCGCGAAGAAGCCAACCGGCGCGAAGCGAAAGCCTTTCGATCGACGTCCGAGGCTTCGGGTAGGCAATGTCCGAAACGTTGAAGTTGGCTCTGCGACCTGGGCTCGACTGCGCAGCAGAACGCGCTTCAGCGCGGCCCCGAAGGGGTGAGCGAAGCGAATCACCTGTTGCAGGGTCGCTGGTGCGAGTCCTGCAGATGCAAAAAAGCCTCAGACGTTGGCTGAGGCTTTGAAGTTGGCTCCGCGACCTGGACTCGAACCAGGGACCCAATGATTAACAGTCATTTGCTCTACCGACTGAGCTATCGCGGAACAGCGGTGCGTATCCTACTGTTAACTAAAGAGAAGTCAACACCTGGCGGGCTACAGGACCTGGACGATCGCGTCAGTGACGTAATCCAGATTGCCTTGGTTCAGGGCCGCCGCACAGATGCGGCCGGTGCCGATGGCGTAGACGCCAAACTCCACGCGCAAGCGCTCGACCTGAGCCGTAGTGAGGCCAGAGTAGGAAAACATGCCGCGCTGCTGTGCAACGAAACCGAAGTCCTGTTTGGCACCTTTCTCAGCCAGCTGGCGAACCATGGTCAGGCGCATGTCTCGGATGCGCGTGCGCATCTCGCTCAGTTCCGTTTCCCACATTGAGCGCAGCTCCGGATTGTGGAGCACGGCGGAAACCACGGTGGCGCCGTGAGTTGGCGGGTTGGAGTAGTTGGTGCGGATCACTCGCTTGATCTGTGAGAGGACGCGAATCGACTCGTCCCGGCTGCCAGTCACCATCGACAGGGCGCCGACGCGCTCGCCATATAGCGAGAAGGATTTGGAGAACGAACTGGAGACAAAAAAGCTCATGCCGGACTCGGCGAACAGGCGCACGGCAGCAGCGTCTTCCTCGATACCGTCGCCAAAGCCCTGATAGGCCATGTCGATGAACGGCACGTGGCCGTTGACGCGCAAGATCTCAAGGATCTGCTTCCAGTCTTCCGGCTGCAGGTCGACACCTGTCGGGTTGTGGCAGCAGGCGTGCAACACGACGATGGAGCGCGGTGGCAGGTTCTTCAGATCTTCGAACATGCCGGAGCGGTCGATGCCGTGGCTGGCCGCGTCGTAGTAGCGATAATTCTGTACAGGGTAACCGGCGGACTCGAACAGGGCGCGGTGGTTCTCCCAGCTCGGGTTGCTGATGGCCACGACTGCGTCCGGCAGCATCCGCTTGAGAAAGTCGGCGCCGATCTTCAGCGCGCCGGTTCCGCCCAGTGCCTGCGTCGTAACCACTCGGCCTTCTGCAACCAGCGCCGAGTCGGCTCCGAAAAGCAGGCCCTGTACGGCCATGTCATAGCTCGCAATGCCCTCGATCGGCAGATAGCCGCGCGGCGCGTTCAGCTCCAGTCTCGCCATTTCGGCAGCCGCCACGGCGCGCAACAGGGGAATTCGGCCTTCTTCGTTGTAGTAGACGCCTACCCCCAGATTGACCTTGTTTTGCCGCGTGTCGGCATTGAAGGCTTCGTTGAGGCCGAGGATCGGATCGCGGGGCGCCATTTCTACAGCTGAGAACAAACTCATGATGGGGAGGCTCGAAGAGAGAGGTGACAGACTGATGCAGCACCCTCGCTTCGCGCGGGAGGGCGGTGCGCAAACGGGGCAGGAGTATAGCCGTCCTGGCCCTCTGCCGCGATATGCTAGGGCGGCTTTTCTACTGGTTTCGACCCGTTTTGCGGCGGCAAATGCGCTCGTTTCGTCGGGTGTTTGGATCCGTCACTTGATATTGTCGAGGCAGGCCAGCATTTGACTGGACTGTGAGCACTGCACTCATTCCGGCCGGCCTGCGGTACCGCTCGCGAAGGCTCTGAAAAGGCAGACTCAAACGCTCGACCCTCGGGTCGTATCGCTATCTGAAGAGGTCGATATGTCGCAGTTCGATTTGGTCACGCGCTTCAAGCCTGCCGGTGACCAACCTGAAGCCATTCGGCAAATGATCGAAGGCATCGAGGCCGGCCTTTCGCACCAGACGCTGCTTGGAGTTACCGGCTCTGGCAAGACGTTCAGCATCGCCAACGTGATCGCCCACGTGCAGCGACCTACGCTGGTCCTGGCGCCGAACAAGACGCTGGCCGCCCAGCTCTACGGTGAGTTCAAGGCGTTCTTCCCGAATAACGCGGTGGAATATTTCGTCTCGTATTACGACTACTACCAGCCCGAAGCGTACGTGCCGTCGTCGGATACCTTCATCGAGAAAGATGCCTCGATCAACGATCACATCGAGCAGATGCGGCTGTCGGCGACCAAGGCGTTACTCGAGCGACCGGATGCCATCATCGTCACGACCGTTTCGTGCATCTACGGTCTGGGCGATCCGCAGTCGTATCTGAAGATGGTGCTGCACGTGGATCGCGGCGATCGTCTCGATCAACGCGAGTTGCTTCGCCGCCTTACCGGCCTGCAGTACACCCGCAACGACATGGATTTCGCCCGCGCCACCTTTCGGGTGCGCGGCGACGTGATCGATATATTCCCAGCCGAATCGGATCTGGAAGCGATTCGCATCGAGCTGTTCGACGATGAGGTCGAAAGCCTGTCCGCCTTCGATCCGCTGACCGGTGAGGTGATCCGCAAGCTGCCGCGCTTCACGTTCTACCCGAAAAGCCACTACGTAACGCCGCGTGAAACGCTGCTGGACGCCATCGAGAACATCAAGGCCGAGCTCAAGGACCGCCTCGATCATCTGCGTGCCAATAACAAGCTGGTGGAGGCGCAGCGCCTGGAGCAGCGCACCCGCTTCGATCTGGAGATGATCATGGAGCTGGGTTATTGCAACGGCATCGAAAACTACTCGCGCTACCTGTCCGGACGCGCTTCGGGCGAGGCGCCGCCGACCCTGTACGACTATCTGCCGGCCGATGCGCTGCTGGTGATAGATGAGTCCCATGTCAGCGTTCCGCAGGTGGGCGCGATGTACAAGGGCGACCGGTCGCGCAAGGAGACGCTTGTCGAGTACGGCTTCCGCTTGCCGTCGGCGCTGGATAACCGGCCGATGCGCTTCGACGAATGGGAGGCCATCAGTCCGCAGACGATCTTTGTCTCCGCCACGCCTGGGCCATATGAGGCAGAACATGCTGGCCGAGTCATTGAGCAGGTGGTGCGCCCGACCGGGCTGGTCGACCCGCAGATCGAAGTGCGTCCGGCGCTGACCCAGGTGGACGACCTGCTATCGGAAATCAACAAATGTGTCGCCAAGGAAGAGCGAGTGCTGGTCACCACCCTGACCAAACGCATGGCCGAAGACCTCACCGATTACCTGGGCGACCACGGCGTTCGGGTGCGTTACCTGCATTCCGACATCGATACGGTGGAGCGAGTAGAGATCATTCGCGACTTGCGGCTCGGCGTGTTCGACGTGCTGGTCGGCATCAACCTGCTGCGCGAGGGCCTGGACATGCCGGAGGTATCGCTGGTGGCGATTCTCGATGCGGACAAGGAAGGCTTTCTGCGCTCCGAGCGCTCGCTGATCCAGACCATCGGGCGTGCGGCACGTAATCTCAACGGCCGTGCGATTCTCTATGCCGACAACATGACCGGATCGATGGAGCGTGCCATTGGCGAAACCGAGCGCCGGCGCAACAAGCAGATCGCCTTCAACGAGGCTCACGGCATCGTTCCGCAAGGCGTGTTCAAGGATGTTAAGGATATTCTCGAAGGTGCAACGGTTCCCGGGTCGCGCAGCAAGAAGCGTCGTGGTGAGGCCAAAGCGGCAGAGGAGGCCGCGCGCTACGAGAACGAGCTACGTTCGCCAAGCGAGATTACAAAGCGGATTCGCCAGCTGGAAGAAAAGATGCTTGGCTACGCGCGGGACCTCGAGTTCGAAGCTGCGGCGCAAACCCGAGACGAGATTCACAAGCTGCGTGAGCGTCTCCTGCAGGTTTGAAAGACCGTACGCTCGGTGCGCTGAGGCCGGGCCGCTTGTAGAGGGTGATCAGTTCGATCAGCCAGCGGGCCTGGCCGATGCGCGGCACCGCTTGCTTGCCGACGCATGCTCGGTGAGCGTGGCCAAGCAAGGTCGATTCGTTGCTGTTCCAGCGCTCCCGTGCCTATTGCTTGCGGTCGGCCGGTGGAGCC
>Ga0209983_1000307_pt1 | contig 10224 bp, 5 predicted proteins | sample InoplaM1SPM_FD_187590 | JGI IMG/M metagenome (GOLD analysis project Ga0209983, IMG submission 187590) | Arabidopsis thaliana rhizosphere microbial communities from the Joint Genome Institute, USA, that affect carbon cycling - Inoculated... | ecosystem: Host-associated > Plants > Roots >...
TTGGCGAGGTGCAGCCGAAGGCGAGCCGAGCGGATATGAAGGCGAGCCGAGCGGATATAAAGAGCAGTCACGGCTGCAGGTCCTCTGGCAGGACTACCAGCGCCACAACACCCGCCAGGCCGAGAAGGTGCTCGAGTTCCTCGGGCGCATGGAGGACGAGGCGGGGGTCGAAGCCGGGCGCGACCGCGTCTTCTTCACCGGCTCGGGCGCGGGCCTGCTCGCGCCGCTCGTGGGGGCCAAGACCATCCAGGAGGTGGTGGCGGTCGCCGCCTGCGTGGAGCGTCTCCACCCGCACGTGCGCTTCGTGTCCGAGATCGGCGGCGAGGACATGAAGACGATCTTCTTCACCCCCACCGGGACCGGCCGCTCCAAGCAGGTCTACATGCAGTCGGCGTGCAGCGGCGGCACCGGCACCTTCATCGAGAAGACCGCGCGCAAGCTCCAGGTGGCGAGCGAGCAGCTCGCGGCCATGCCCTACGCGGGCATGAGCCTGCACAAGGTCAGCAGCAAGTGCGGCATTTTCGCCGAGACCGACGCCAATACCCTCGTGAAGACCGGCGTGCCGGTCGAGGAGATCATCGCGAGCCTGTTCGAGGCGGTGGTCTATCAGAACCTTGCCACCTTGACCAAGGGCAACACCCCGTCGCCGGAGGTGCTCCTGCTGGGCGGGCCCAACCTCTTCTTCACCGGGCTGCAGGAGGCGTGGCGCCATCACCTCGGCAAGCTGTGGGAGCAACGGAAGGTCGCACTGCCCGACGGGCGCGACGCCGCCTCGCTGATCACGGTGCCCGCGGAGGCGCTCTACTACGCCTGCCTCGGCTGCGTCGAGATCGGCGGCGGCGAGCCCGACGGCGTCGCGGTCTATACCGGCCGCGACCGCCTGCGCTGGTGGGTGCAGGAGGGCCAGCAGGAGGAGAAGGCCAAGGCGGGCGGCCGCGCCCTGGTGGCGTGCCCGGACGACCTGACCTCGTTCGTGGCCGAATACGACGTGAAGCGGCCGGGGGCAGCCGCCGCGAAGACGACCGCGCCCGTGCTGATCGGCTGCGACTTCGGCAGCACCACCGCCAAGGCGGTCGTGCTCTCGCCCGCGCGCGACCTGCTCTTCAGCTGCTACGCCTTGTCCAAGGGCAATCCGATCGAGGACGCGCAGTCTCTCTTCCGCCAGGTCCGCGAGGCGGGCCACGCCGAGGTGGGTGGACTCGCCCTGACCGGCTACGGCAAGGACCTGCTGAAAGACGTGGTGGGCGCCGACGTGGCCGTGGTGGAGACCGTGGCGCACGCGACCGGCACGCTCCACTTCCATCCCGACGCCGACGTGATCTGCGACGTGGGCGGCACGGACGTGAAGATCATGATCCTGCGTCAAGGCACGGTGGCCGACTTCCGGCTGAACTCGCAGTGCTCCTCGGGCAACGGGGCGTTCCTGCAGGGCGTGGCCGAGCGCTACGCGATCCCGCTCGAGGCCTACGCCGAGAGGGCCTTCGCGGCCACGGCGATGCCCACCCTCGCGATGGGCTGCGGGGTCTTCCTCCAGTCCGACATCGTGAACCAGCAGCGCAAGGGCTGGGCCGCCGAGGAGATCATGGCCGCGCTGGCCGCGGTGCTGCCGGTCAACGTGTGGATCTACGCGGGCCAGCTCCAGAATCTGCGAGCGGTCGGCCGCAAGTTCGTGCTCCAGGGCGGCACCCATCGCAATCTGGCGGTGGTGAAGGCGCAGGTGGACTTCATCCGCGGCAAGGTCCCGGAGGCCGACGTGGTGCTGCATCCCTATTCGGGCGAGGCCGGGGCCATCGGCGCGGCACTCTGCGCGGCGGACTGGCGCGAGAGCGTGGGCGGCCGCGCGAGCCGCTTCCGCGGCTTCGACGCCATCGCGGCGCTCACCTACACGAGCACGACCGCCGCCGACACCGTCTGCAAGTGGTGCCCGATCAACTGCACGCGCACCTTCATCGACGTCCAGCTGCCCGGCGCGGCGGGCCGGCCGTGGTCCAAGCTGCCGCTGGCCCCGGGCTGGGAGCGGGTCATCAGCGGCAACTCCTGCCCGAAGGGCCTGGTCGAGGACGTCAACGAGCTGCGCGAGGTGAAGTCCAAGCTGGAGGAGGTCAAGCGTGACTACCCTAACGTTGCCGAGATGGTTCGGAAGGACGCGTTCCGGCGCCCCGCCGTCGCCCCCGCCGTCCCGGGCTGAGCTCCGCGTCGGGATTCCCCGCGTCCTGAACCTCTGGTCCACCCACCAGTTCTGGGTGGGCTTCTTCGGCGCGCTCGGCGTGGACGGCCGCCGCCTGGTCTTCTCCTCCGACACCTCGGAGGAGCAGGGGCGTCAGTTCGGCAAGGGCCGCGGCACGGTGGACTGCTGCTACCCGGTCAAGTGCATCGCCGGCCACTACGGCGAGCTGGTGTTCGGACAGCGCGAGAAGCTCGACGTCCTCTTCTCGCCGATGATCTACAACCTCCCCTCGTTCCTGTCCGGCCACGTGGCGCGCACGCTGACCTGCCCGCGCGTCATGGCCGCGCCCGAGAACGTCAAGGCCGGCTTCATGAAGGAGCGCGACGTCTTCGCGGAGCAGGGCATCCGCTACGCGGCGCCCTTCGTCTCGCTCGACGAGCCGGCGCTGGTGCCCAAGCAGCTGTGGGAAGGGCTGCGCGAGGCGATCCCCGGGCTCACCGCGACGGAGACCGCGGGGGCGGTGGCGGCCGGCTACCGGGCGCTCGCCGAGTTCGGCGCGCGCCTGCGCGGCAAGAGCCGCGAAGTGCTCGAGTGGTGCGCGAGGGAGAACCGCGCGTGCTTGATGGTCCTGGCTCGCCCGTATCACATGGATCCGGGCATCGGGCACGAGATCGAGGTGGACCTGCAGGCCTACGGCTATCCGGTGCTCTGGGCGCAATACTTCCCCGTCGACTCAGACCTGATGCAGTGGGCGTTCGGCGCCGACCTCCGCGCCGGCCACATCAAGTCACCGTTCGACATCCGTGACGTCTGGCCGTCGTCGTACAGCAGCAACACCAACGAGATCCTGTGGGGCGCCAAGGTGGCGGCGCGCATCCCCTGGATCGCGTGCGTGGTGCGCCTGGCCAGCTACGAGTGCGGCATGGATCAGCCGACCTACACCCCCGTGCAGCAGATCGTGGAGCGGTCCGGCACGCTGTTCTTCTCGTTCCAGGACCTGGATTCCACCAAGCCCGCGGGCTCGGTGAAGATCCGGGTCGAGACCATCACCCACTATCTGGCGCGGTACGCGGGTGAGATCATCGAGAAGAAGATGGCCGCGATGGATCCAGGCTGCCCGCTCCGATGACGACGCTCCGCGACCCCGCGGAGATCCGGGTCTCCAACCGGGCGACCCGCTGGCCGGTCTCGCCCATCGACGTGGTGATGGCGGGGCCGCTGGTGGCGCGCCTGCTGTTCGGGGCGACCCCGATCGGACGGGCGGTGCAGGCGGTCTCCCTCGGGCTCTACCTGGCGAGCGCGGCGCGCGACTGGCGCGACCGTCGCGGGATCCGCAAGATCGACTTCGCGCGCGAGTTCGGCGCCGGCGTGCGCGACCTGACCTCGATGCCCCGCGAGGCCCGCGAGCTGGAGACGGTCACGCTGGTCGGCCGGCTCAACGACGAGTTCACTGCGGCCCGTCAGCCGCGCCGCGAGCTGGCGACGGTGGTGGACCGGCACCTCACCGACTACGTCGCGGGCATCACCGGCCAGCGGGTGCACACCAGCACCGAGGTCCGCGGGTTCGCCCTGGTCGGCGTGGTGTTCCCGTTCGCGCTGGGTGCCTGCGACATGCTGAGCGGCGACGTGGCGATCTTCCGCGATACCGGCTTCCTGGAGCCGCACGTGATCGCCCACGAGTTCAGCCATCGCAAGGCCTACTGGAAGGAGCTGGAGGCCCAGACGCTGGCCTACCTCTCCCTCACCGCGTCCGGCGATCCGGCCCTGATCCAGGCCGCGCGGCTCGAGCGGCTGCATCGCAATCTACTCGTGCTCGCCGATCACGACCCGGCAAGATTCCGGCGGCTGCTCGCCGCGGTGCCCCTCCGCGCCGAGCTGAGCCGATCGCTCCTGGCCCTGAGCGCGCAGCCGAGTGGCCTGGCGCGCCGGGTCGAGCAGGGCCTGCGGGGCGTCTACGACCGGCGCATGCGGCTCACCGGGCAGAACGGCATCTCGGACTACAGCGTGGGCTTCACGAACCTGCTCTTCACGTTCGAGACCAGCGCGACCGCCCGCCAGCGGCCCCCCGCCGCCGGGGTCGTGCACCGCAAACCCTAGCCGCCGCGGCGGTCTTTGACAGGCGGGCGGCTCCCGCCTACACTCCCCGGGAAGATGTCTACGCCGATTCGACGCGTCCTCCGCCCGGCCCCCTAGCCGCCATGGCCAAGCGGCGGCGACGGCTCCTCTGGAAGTATGTCATCTTCTTCTCGTTGCTGGTCACCGGGGCCCTGCTCGCGAACGGGGCCATCGAGACCTACTTCTCGTACCAGGAGAACAAGGAAGCGCTCGCCGCGGTCCAGCGCGAGAAGGCGCAGGCCGCCGCGACCCGCATCGAGAACTTCATCCTGGAGATCGAGCGCCAGATGGGCTGGGTCACCCAGCCGCGCGCGGCGGTGGCCGCCCCGATCGAGCAGCGCCGCTTCGACTTCTTCCGTCTGCAGCGGCAGGTGCCCGCGATCACCGAGATCAGCTACGTGGACGCCACCGGCCACGAGCAGGTGCGCGTGTCGCGCCTCGCGATGGACGTCATCGGCAGCCAGGCCGACCTGTCGGCGGATCCGCGCTTCGTCGAGGCCCGCGCCCGGCGCGTGTACCGCGGGCCCGTATACTTCCGCAAGGAGTCCGAGCCCTACATGGCCATCGCCATCGCGGAGGGCGAGAAGGGCGGCGTCACCACCGCGGAGGTCAACCTCAAGTTCATCTGGGACGTGGTCTCCCAGATCAAGGTGGGCAAGGCCGGCCAGGCCTTCGTGGTCGACGGGCAGGGCGCGCTCATCGCGCACCCGGACATCAGCCTGGTGCTGCAGAAGACCGACATGGGCAGGCTCGAGCACGTGAAGACGGCCCTGGCCGCCTCCACCCGCCCGGGCGACCTCGCGGAGAGCGTGACGATCGCGCGCAACCTGCGCAACCAGAAGGTGCTCACCGCCCATTCGACGATCCCCTCGCTCCACTGGACGGTGTTCGTGGAGCAGCCCCTGGAGGAAGCCTACGCCCCGCTGGAGGCCTCGATGCGGCGCACCGCCATGCTGGAGCTGGCGGGCATCGCGCTCGCGGTCATCGTGAGCCTCATGCTCGCGCAGCGGATGGTCAAGCCCATCCGGGCCCTGCAGGCCGGGGCGGCGCGGCTCGGCGAGGGGCAGCTCGGGGACCGGATCGAGGTCAACACCGGCGACGAGCTGGAAGGGCTGGCCGACCAGTTCAACAACATGGCCTCCCGGCTGCAGGAGTCCTACGCGGGGCTGGAGCGCAAGGTCGAGGAGCGGACCCACGCGCTGAGCGAGGCCCTCGAGCAGCAGACGGCCACCGCGGAGGTGCTGCGGGTCATCAGCAGCTCGCCGACCGACCTGCAGCCGGTCATGGACGCGGTGGCCGAGAACGCGGCGCGGCTCTGCGACGCCACCGACGCGCAGATCTTCCGGCTCGAAGGACAGGCACTCCTGCGGGTGGCCGCGCACGCCTCGCTGCCCCACTCGGACAACCAGGTGGTGACCCGCGGCCTCGTCACCGGACGGGCGGTGCTCGAGCGCCGCACCGTCCACGTCGAGGACCTCGCCCGGGAGCTGGACACCGAGTATCCCGACGCCCGCCCGCTGCAGGTGGCGACCGGGACCCGCACGCTCCTGGCCACCCCGCTGCTCCGCGAGGGCGCGCCGATCGGGGTGATCCTGATCCGGCGGCTCGAGGTGCGCCCGTTCACCGACACCCAGATCAAGCTCCTGGAGACCTTCGCGGCCCAGGCGGTGATCGCCATCGAGAATGTTCGCCTCTTCCAGGAGCTGGAGGTGCGCAACCGCGACCTCACCGAGTCCCTCGAGCAGCAGACCTCGACCGCCGAGGTGCTGCGGGTGATCAGCCGGTCGCCGACCGACCTGCAGCCCGTCCTCGACGCGGTGGCCGAGAGCGCGGCCCGGCTCTGCCGCGCCGACGACGTGGTGATCCTCCGCGTCGAGGGTGACGTGATGCGGGCCGCGGTGCGGCGCGGGGTGTTCCTCACCTCGATGCCGGCCGACTTCGCCTTCCCCCTGGGGCGGGGCTCGGTGTCGGGCCGGGCGGTGGTGGATCGGGTGACGATCCAGGTGCCCGATCTCGCCGCCGAGGCCGAGGAGGAGTTCCCGGTCGGCCGCGCGCTCCAGCGGCAGTACGGCCACCGGTCGATGCTGGCGGCCCCGCTCCTGCGCCAGGGCGTCGCGCTCGGGGTCATCACCGTGTTCCGCACCGAGGTGCGCCCGTTCGCCGAGAAGCAGATCGCGCTGCTCGAGACCTTCGCGGACCAGGCGGTGATCGCGATCGAGAACGTGCGCCTGTTCCAGGAGCTGCAGTCGCGCACCCACGACCTCTCCCAGTCGCTCGAGGAGACCGAGGCCTTGAGCGAGGTCATCCGGGCGGTCAGCTCGTCGCTCGACCTCCGCGAGATCCTGGACACGGTGGCGCGCCAGGCGATGGCACTGTCCGGGGCGGACGGCTGCGGAATCTTCCAGGTCAGCCCCAGCCGGCGGGCCTTCGACGTGGTGGTGAGCCACGGGCTCAGCGCCGAGTTCGTCGACTCGATCCTGGCCCGGTCGGTGGGGGTGGATCACGGCACGATCCAGGAGGCCACCCAGACCGGCGAGCCGGTGCAGATCCCGGACATCGAGGAGGCGCACGACTATCCGTTCCGCGACCTGTTCCTGGCCGAGGGCCTGCGCTCGGTGCTCACGGTGCCGATGAGCGGGGACGAGGTGCGCGGCATCGTGATCGTCCGCCGGGGCACCGGCGAGTTCGACGAGCGCGTCGTCAACGTCATGAAGGCGCTCGCCAACCAGTCGAGCGTGGCCATCGCCAACGCCAACCTGTTCCGGGAGATCGAGGAGAAGAGCCGCCTGCTCGAGGTGGCGGATCGGCACAAGTCGGAGTTCCTGGCCAACATGTCCCACGAGCTGCGCACGCCGCTGAACGCCATCATCGGCTTCTCGGAGGTCCTGCTGCAGCGCATGTTCGGCGACCTGAACGGCAAGCAGGAGGAGTACCTGCAGGACGTGCTGTCCTCGGGTCGCCACCTGCTCTCGCTCATCAACGACATCCTCGATCTGTCCAAGGTCGAGGCGGGCCGGATGGACCTGGAGCTGGATCGCTTCGACCTGCCCCAGGCCCTGCAGGACACCCTGGTGCTCGTGCGGGAGCGCGCGGTCCGCCACGGGATCGACCTGCACCTCGACGTCGACGGCCGGCTGGGCGCGCTGGTGGCCGACGAGCGGAAGATCAAGCAGGTGCTGCTCAACCTGCTCTCCAACGCGGTGAAGTTCACCCCGGAGGGCGGACGGGTCGAGGTGGGGGCGGTGCCGACCGACGGCGGGGTCGAGATCTCGGTCACCGACACCGGCATCGGTATCGCGCCGGAGAACCAGGAGCTGATCTTCGAGGAGTTCCGGCAGGTCGGCGGCGACTACGCCCACAAGCGCGAGGGGACCGGCCTCGGCCTGACCCTGGCCCGGCGGTTCGTGGAGCTGCACGGCGGGCGGCTCTGGGTGAAGAGCCAGCCCGGCCAGGGCTCGACGTTCACCTTCTCGATTCCGGAGCGCCCATGGCCGGCGAGCTGATCCTCATCGTCGAGGACAACGAGAAGAACCGGAAGCTGGAGCGCGACATCCTCCAGTTCCACGGCTACCGGACGGTGGAGGCCGAGACCGGTGAGGACGGCGTCACCCTCGCCCAGGCCAGCCCGCCCGCGCTGATCCTCATGGACATCCAGCTGCCGGGCATGAGCGGGATCGACGCGCTGCGGGTGCTTCGGGCCGACGAGCGGACGCGCGGCATCCCGGTCATCGCGGTCACCGCGTCGGCCATGACCCAGGACCGGCAGAAGATCATGTCGGCGGGGTTCGACGGCTACCAGGCCAAGCCGATCGACGTGAACCAGTTCGTGGCCGCGGTGCGCGCGATGCTCGCGCGGCCACCCGCGGGAGGCCCCGCGTGAACGCCACCGCGCGCATCCTCATCGTGGACGACACCGCGATGAACCTGAAGCTGCTCGAGGGCATCCTCACCGGCCACGGCTACGCGGTCTCCACCGCGCCGTCGGGCCCGGTGGCGCTGGAGCGGGTGCGGGACGAGCACCCGGACCTCGTGCTGCTCGACGTGGTGATGCCGGAGATGAGCGGCTACGAGGTGTGCCGGCGCCTGCGGGCCGACGAGGCCACCCGCCTCCTGCCCGTCATCATGGTCACCGCGCTCGATCCGCTGCAGGAGCGGGTCAAGGGCATCGACGCGGGGGCGGACGACTTCCTGACCAAGCCGATCAACCAGCCGGAGCTGGTGGCGCGGGTGCGCTCGCTGCTGCGGATCAAGGCGCTCCACGACGAGCTGGGCGAGCTGAACCGCACGCTCGAGCAGCGGGTGCGCGATCAGGTCAGCCAGCTGGAGCGGCTGGGCCGCCTGCGCCGCTTCTTCTCGCCTCAGCTCGCAGAGCTGATCCTCGCCGGCGACGCCGACGATCCGCTCAAGAGCCATCGCCGCGAGGTCACGGTGGTGTTCATCGACCTGCGGGGGTTCACCGCCTTCGCGGAGACCGCGGAGCCGGAAGAGGTGATGACCGTGCTGCGCGAGTACCACGGGGAGATGGGCAAGCTGATTCTCGCCGCCGAGGGCACGCTCGAGCGCTTCACCGGCGACGGGATGATGATCTTCTTCAACGACCCGGTGCCGGTGCCGGATCCGGCCGCGCGCGCCGTCCGCATGGCCACCGGCATGCGCGACCGCGTCGCCGCGCTGACCGACGCGTGGCGCAAGCGCGGGTTCGATCTCGACTTCGGCATCGGCATCGCCCAGGGCTACGCCACCATCGGGGCGATCGGCTTCGAGGGCCGGTGGGACTACGGCGCGATCGGCACCGTGACCAATCTGGCCTCGCGCCTCTGCGGCGAAGCCAGGCCCGGGCAGATCCTGGTCTCGCAGCGAGTGGCCGGCGGCGTCGAAGGCGTGGCCGCGGCGGAGCCGATCGGCGAGCTCACCCTGAAGGGCTTCCAGCGGCCGGTGAAGGCCTTCAACGTGGTGCGCCTCGAGGGGTGAGCGGCGGGGGCATCGCGTGAAGGTCTGCGTGATCGGCGCCGGCGCGATCGGGACCTTCATCGGCATCCACCTGGCGCGCACCGGGTGCGAGATGTCGGCGCTGGCCCGCGGCGCGACCGGGGCCGCCCTCCGCGCTCACGGCTTCCGCTTCCAGCAGGACGGCGCCACGATCACCGCGCCGGTGCGCGTCGCCGAGTCCCCGGGCGCGCTGGGCGGGCAGGACCTCGTGGTCGTGACCGTGAAGGCCCCCGCGCTCGCCGCGGTGGCCGGCTCGATCGCCGCGCTGCTCGGGCCGGAGACGGTCGTGCTGCCCGCGATGAACGGCGTGCCCTGGTGGTTCTTTCACGGCCTCGGCGGCCCGCACGAGGGCGCCGCGGTCCGCGCGGTGGATCCCGAGGGCCGCATCACGGCGGCGATTCCGGTGCGCCACGTGATCGGCTGCGTGGTGCACGCCACCTGCTCGGTCGTGGAGCCGGGGCTGGTGCGCCACGGCTTTGGCCGCGGCCTGATCATCGGCGAGCCGGGCGGCGGCGCCTCCGCGCGCGTGACCGCGCTGGCGGATCGGCTGACCGCGGCCGGCTTCGAGACCACCGTGTCGAAACGGATCCAGGCCGACGTGTGGTACAAGCTCTGGGGCAACATGACCATGAATCCGATGTCCGCGCTGACCGGCGCCACCTGCGATCGGCTCCTCGACGACCCGCTGCTGGACCGCTTCACGCTGACCATCATGGCGGAGGCCGCCGCCATCGGAGCGAGGATCGGCTGCCCCATCGGGCAGAGTGGGGAGGAGCGCAACGCGGTGACGCGGAAGCTCGGGGCCTTCAAGACCTCGATGCTGCAGGACGTGGAGGCGGGCCGGCCGCTCGAGTTGGCCGCGCTGCTCGGCGTGGTGCACGAGATCGGCGTACGCCTCGGCGTGCCCACCCCGAACGTCAACGCCCTGCTGGGCCTGACCCGCCTGTCCGCCA